>Ga0315273_10004084_pt1 | contig 17755 bp, 8 predicted proteins | sample YL17G02_0_MG_FD_205753 | JGI IMG/M metagenome (GOLD analysis project Ga0315273, IMG submission 205753) | Sediment microbial communities from Yellowstone Lake, YNP, Wyoming, USA - YL17G02_0 | ecosystem: Environmental > Aquatic > Freshwater > Lake > Sediment | place: USA: Wyoming | collected...
GTTCACCATCAGCCGCCCCAATGCCGCTGGGGCCCTGGCCGTGAACTTCAGCGTGGGCGGCACTGCGGTCCGAGGCGTTGAGTATGTCCTCCGAGTCGACGGTGCCGATTTCCTCGGAACCTCCGTGACCATCCCGAACGGCCAGGACCACGTGGATATCGCCGTGGTCGCGCGGGACGACACCACCCTCGACACGACGCAATCCGTCATCCTGACGCTCCTGCCCAGCGGCGCATCGAGCGTGAACCCGCTTCAAGCGAGCGCGACGGTCTGGATCCGCGAGAACGTGCCCGTCGTCCGCATCGCCGCGTCCGTCGGCGAGACGGCGGAGGGTAAACCCGAGACCCCCGGGGTCTTCCGCATCAGCCGCACCATCGCAACCGGCCCCCTCACCGTGGCCTTCACCCGCTCCGGCACGGCGAAATTCGGCACCGACTACAAGCTCAAGCTGAGCGTGGACGGCCCGGACCTCACCACCACGTCCGTCGTCATCCCGGACGGGGAGGACCACATCGACATCACCGTCAACCCGGTCGACGACACGCTCGCCGAGGGGACTGAGACGGCGATCCTCACCCTCACCAAGCGCACTGGGTACCGCCTCGACCCCGACAAGACCAAACAGAAGGCGACCGTCAACATCCTGGATAACGAGCCGATCGTCAGCATCGAGGCCATCGACGGCCAGGCCGCAGAGGGCCAGCCCGCCGACCCCGGCACCTTCCGCATTCGGCGCACGACCACGGCCGGCAACCTGACGGTGACCTTCGCCCGCAGCGGCACCGCCACCTTCGGCCTCACGGGCGACTATACGCTCCGCGTGGGCGGGACCAACCTGACCATCACGTCCGTCGTCATCCCGAATGGGCAGGACCACGTCGACATCACCGTCGCCCCGGTCGACGACACGCTGGCCGAGCAGACCGAGACCGCGATCCTCACCCTCGCCAAAGGCGCCGGCTACACGCTGGACCCCGATCCGGCGAAGCAAAAGGCCACCGTGAGCATTCTGGACAACGAGCCCAACGTCGGCATCGAGGCCACGGACGGCCGGGCCTCGTCGGCCCCGATCCACGACGGCACGTTCCGCATCAGCCGCACGACCACGGCTGGCAGCCTGCCGGTGAGCTTCACGCGCGGGGGCACGGCGGTCCTGGGGGTCGACTACCGGCTCTCCGTCGCCGGCACCCCGCTCACAGGGACATCGGTGGCCATTCCCGATGGGCAGGACCACGTCGACATCACGGTCGCCGTGATCGCTCACGCGCCGCCGCAGCCGGTGAAGTCGGTCATCCTGACCCTCGCGGCGAAGGCGGCCTACAGCCTGAACACCGCCAAGACCAGTGCCACCGTCTGGACGCTGGGCGACTTCCCGCTCGTAAGCATCACCGCAATCGACGACGAAGCCGCAGAGACTCTGGCCGGCGAGCCCGCGAACCCCGGCACCTTCCGCGTCAGCCGCACGACCACGAGCGGCAACCTCGCGGTGGCCTTCACCCGCAGCGGCACCGCCACGTTCGGTCCCAAGGCCGACTACACGCTCAGCGTGGGCGGCACCAACCTTACCACGACCACCGTCGTCATCCTCAACGGGCAGGACCACGTGGACATCACGGTCTCGCCGATCGACGACAAGCTGCCCGAGCCCACTCAAACCGTGATCCTGACCCTCGCCAAGACCTCCGCCTACAGCCTCGACCCCGATCCGGCCCTGCGGACCGCCGCCGTCCGGATTCTCGACAACGACCCCATCGTCAGCATCGCGGCCATCGACAACGTGGCCGCGGAGACTCCGCTCGGCGCTCCGGCCGACACCGGCACTTTCCGCATCAGCCGCACGACCACGACCGGCAACCTCACCGTGCCCTTCACCCGCACCGGCACCGCGACCTTCGGTCCCAAGAGCGACTACACGCTCAGCGTGGGCGGGACCAGCCTCACGACCACCTCCGTCGTCATCCCCAACGGGCAGGACCACGTGGACATCACAGTCGAGGGGGTCGACGACCTGATCGCCGAGGCGACCGAGACGGTGGTCCTCACGCTCGGAAGCAGCACGGCCTACGCACTGGATCCGGTCGCAGCCAACCGGACGGCGACCGTTTACATTCTCGACGACGAGCCGTGGGTGAGCATCGAAGCGACTCACGGTCAGGCCGCCGAAGGCCAACCCGCCGTCACGGGCACCCTTCGCATCCGCCGCACGACCAGCCTGGGGGACCCGTGCAACACGGGCAATCTGACCGTGACCTTCACACGAACCGGCACCGCGACTTTCGGCCCCAAGGCAGACTACACCTTGAGGGTCGGCACGGCCAACCTCACGGCCACGTCCGTCGTTATCCCGAACAGCCAGGATCATGTGGACATCACCGTGCTCCCCATCGATGATCATCTGCGCGAGACGGCCGAGACCGTCATCCTGACGCTTCCCGCGAGCACGAAATACCACGTGGCTCCCTCGCCCGCCCGAAGTGCCACGGTCAGCATCCAGGACAATGATTGACACGTTCTCTGCGCTGAGCGGAGAGGAGAACGCAGGGAAGACGGGCGCACATGGCAAAGTGTTGAGGGTAGGGTTCCCGGGTTTGCCGTGCTCGTGCTCGGATTTCCTTCTTCCCGGACCCAGAAGGGAGCACGAGCAGGAGCAGGAGCACGAGCAGGGCAGAAAGAAACTGGGACCGAGCGGTCAGTGCTTTGGCGTTGTCCGCTCGCTCTCCGGCTCGGCCAGCTTCTCCGCCTCGACGACCCACCCCCCGCCCATCGCCTGGTAGACGTTCACCAGGGTCTGGAAAAGCGTCCCCCGCGTCTCGATGAGCAGTAGCTCCGAAGCGAACAAGCTGCGTTCCGCGTCGAGCACCTCGTTGTAGCTGCTCTGGCCGTTGTCGAAGCGGAGCCTCGCGAAGCGAGCGGCGTTCCGAAGCGCATCGACCTGCCGCGTCAGCGCGTCAACCTGTTGCCGGGTCCTCTTCTGGCTGACCAGCGCGTCCTCGACCCCGCGGAACGCCCCCTGGACCACCTGCTCGTACCGCGCCAGAGCCTGCTGCTCGACCGCCCTGGCCGTTTTCACCTGCCCAGCAATGGCGCCGCCGGCGAACACCGGGGCGGCCAGTGAGCCCGTGGAGTTCCACACTCGAGAGGGTCCGCTGAAGAGATTGGACAGATCGGTGCTGGACCACCCAAAGAGGCCGGAGAGCGAGATGGCGGGGAAGTAGAGGGAGCGAGCCAAGCCGACCTGGGCGTTCGCGGCTATGAGGTCCTGTTCCGCCTGGCGCAGAGAAGCTCGAAAGGCCAAACCCGAACCGGGGAGAAAGGCGTTATGCGATTGGCCATCGGGTGTTTGGCCTAACATTGGGCCCGATACACGGCGAGCACGTTCTCCGGCGGCACATCGGGCTGGAAGAGGTGGGCGGGACCCAGGATGTAGCCGCCGTTGCGACCGAGCGTCTTGCAGTACCTGCGGACCTCGGCTTGGATCTGGTTGGGCGTGCCCTGCGGCAGCAGGTGCTGCATGTCGATGCCTCCGTGGAACGTGAGCCGGCCGCCGAACTCGGCATCGAGCCGCTCCGGCGCCATCTCCGCCCCGACCGGCTGGATCGGGTCCAGCACGTCCACCCCCAGTGCGATCAACTCGGGGATGAACAGCCGGATCGCCCCACAGCTATGAAAGAGCACCCTCGCTCCGAGGCCGTGGATGCAATCGATCATTTCCTTCAGGTACGGCGCCACGAACTCGCGGAACATCGGCAGCGAGATCAGCGGCCCGGTCTGGCAGCCCAGGTCGCTGATGACGAGGTACAGATCGATCCGGCCGCGCGTCGCCGTGGCGGCGCGGGTGTAGTCTTCCTTGTAGAAATCGGTGAACCTGCGGCAGAGGAAATGCACACAGTCGGGCCGCTCGACCATGTCGAGGAACATGCCTTCCCACCCGCGCACCAGCGCGGGCCGCTGCCAGACGTCGGCGAAGCCGTAGAGCAAGGCGTGGCGCTCCCAGCGGCGGCATTGCTCGGGCAGCGGCGAGTAGTCGAAGATGTCCGGCGTCGGCCAGGGGAAGCCCTCCAGGTCGGCCAGGCTCTTCGCCTCCGCCAGCGCGCCGCGGACGTCCTCCCGCATCGGCCCCCAGGGCGTCTGCCGGTAGATGTAGCGTTCGCCCCAGAGGTTCTGGTGGACGCCTCCGCCGATGGCCCGCTCGGGCGGGCCGGGCATCTCCAGGTGGCGGACGTCCACGCCCAGGTCATCGAGGAGGCGATCCTTGTCCTCGTGTCCCACGTGGGCGAACAGCCGTTTCCAGGTGGGCTCCTCCGCCCAGAAGTCGCACGGCGTGCGGTCGGGCCGACGGTGCTCGAGCGCGGTGAGGACTCGTTCTCGCGGCGTCATGGCCACCTCGGAACCGCCTTCCCGAAGGCTTCACACCTTCGGGAGGGTATTGAGCGTTCTTCCCTCAAAGGGAACATTGGTAACACTTCAGCCGGATGAAAGGGCCTCTCGGGACTTCTGTCGAGTCTCAGCCCCAAAGGGGCTAAGAGGAGAACGGAGCGCGCTCCGTGCTTCATTCGGCTGAAGTGTTACGAACATTGTAGTTCGCCACCCAATCTCGCACAAGCACGACTCCCGCTTGACGCGGCCAGTCAGTTGGCCTGTAATAGCAGCCGAGGGCAGATGCCTGCCGAGGCCAGGAGCGCGACAATGGGCATCCCGATGAGCCTGATTGTGGACGATCCGGCGCCGCTGATCAACGTGTATTGGTGGCACGCCGCGGAGCACCAGAACAGCCCCAATCCCAGCCTGAAGTCCGGCGAGCCGGTCGTGCCGACCATCCCGGTGGACTTTCTGGACGAGTTTGCGGCGGTCATCGAGAGATGGGGGATTCGGGGCAAGTTCACGGTGCTGCCCTATCCGGCCGGCCTGGGCAAGATCAGCGAAGGCTGGCCGGGCTGCGATACCCGGGCACTGTCCCAGTGGATCGAGACGACTCGCAAGCGAGTGATGCCTCTCATGGACATCACCCCCGAGATCCTCACCCACGCGAAGACGCTCGATCTGGAGACCTTCGGCCTGCTGGCCGAGAACGAGCGCGAGTGGGCGTCGCACCAGCGAGAGCGCCGCGTACGTCCGCTCCGTCGCCGACCGCCATCTCACTGAGGACGGGAAAGCAGGCCGCCTCGCCGAGCTGCTCCAGGCCGGCACGCCCATGGTCTTCCACACGCACTGGCAGAGCCTCTACTCGAATGGCCGGCGCACCGGCCTTCGCGTTCTCGACGAGGTCGGCCGCCGCGTTCGCGCTGCATGGGGCGAGGACATTCGTTGGCTGAAATGCAGCGACCTGGCCTCCGAAGTGGCAGCGGATGCGCTACCGGTATGTAGTTCCGCCTTCAGGCGGCGTTCGTAGTCCCGCCTTCAGGCGGTCTTGCTCCCGCGCGTCGACGCCTCGCGGCGAAACAACGCCGGCAGGAGAATGATCAAAGGAACGCCTGAAGGCTCTTCACATGCGCCGCCTGAAGGCGGAACTACAAGCTTAGAACCCCGTCCCGGCTGTATTGGCATCAGCCAGCGGAGATTGGAGAACCGATCAGTGAGCAAGATGATTGCCGCAATTGGCCTTGTGCTCGCCCTCGTCGCGGGCCTCGCCTCTCCGGTCCCGGCCGCGTCCCTGGCCCTGACCGACGCGGGGCTGGAGATCGAGGCGGGGACTCTGGGCAAGTTCACGCTCGGCTATCCGATCCTGCTGGCGGAGGGTGAGAAGCAGGGCGTCCTCAAGCCCATCGAGAAGCGCGTGGCGGGCAAGCAGGCGACGGTGAAGTACGAAGGGGGCGGCCAACTCACCCTGGCCATCCAGGGTGCGGACACGGTGGCCATGGAGTTCAGCAGTCTGCCGGCCGGGGTGAGGAAGTTCCGGATGGACATGCTCGTTGATTTCGGCTTCAGCGAGGGCGGGACGTGGCAGATCGGCGACGGCGCTCCGAAGCTGTTCCCGAAGGAGAAGCCGCCGAGGCCATTCCTCTTCCAGGGCAACGCCGAGACGCTCCGGCTGACCAATGCGGAAGGCAAGTCGCTGAGCTTCCGCGTGCCCCGCTGGTCGTTCCAACAGCTTCAGGACAACCGGGAGTGGAACTGGCAGATTTTCGCCTGGATGTTCATCGCGCCCCTCGATCCGAATCCGCCGTACGGCGGACGCTGCACGCTGACGATCAGCGAGGGCGCGGCGGCTGGCGGGGTCCGTCGCGTCGTCGTGGCTGACCGCTTCGGGCAGGACGCGCAATTGGATTTCCCCGGCAAGGTGAAGGAGGAGCGAGAGCTGAAGGAGGATGTCGCACGGGAGGATGTTTGGAGTGCGGGCTTTAGCCCGTACTCTTCCCAGGAACGGCCTAAAGGCCGCACTACAAACGATGCCTTCGGCGGGCAGGCCGGGAGCGGCCAGCGGCTCGGCCTCAAACGGACGGGCTTTTTCCGCGTCGAGCAAGCGGGCGAGCGATGGCTGATGGTGGATCCGGAGGGCAATGCGGTCTTCCACCTCGGCATCTGCGGCTTCCAGCCGAGCGACGACTACACGTACGTGAAGGGCCGCGAGCAAGCCTACGAGTGGCTGCCCTCCTACGATGGCGAGTTCCACACCGCGTTCCACCCCGACGCCTACTGGAGCCACGACACGCTTTCGTTCTATATCGTCAACCTCATCCGCAAGTACGGCAAGCCGTTCGACCGGGAGGAGTGGACGTCGCGGATCATCCCCCGCGTCCGCAAGTGGGGTTTTAATGCGACAGGCGCGTTCTCCGGCGTCACAAAGGCGCACCGGGCGGCCGGGTTCCCCTACGTGGCGTCTTTGCCGCTGGGCGAGTGGGAGTTGGGGCGGCAGATTCCGGGCCTGCGCGGGCTGTTCGACCCGTTCGACCCGGCCACGCTCGCGAAGATGGACGAGCTATTCGCGAAACACGTCGCGCCCGCGGCCGACGATCCGCTGCTGATCGGCTACTTCCTGGCCAACGAGCAGGCATTCGAGGACGTCCCGCGCGTGGTTCCAATGCTGCGAGGGAGCCAGCCGGCGAAGCGCCGCCTGGTGCGCCTGCTCGAGGAGAAGTACAAGGCCATCGCCGACTTCAACCGCGCCTGGGGCACTGCGGCGGCCAGTTTCCCCTCGCTGGAGGACGCCGGGCTGCCCGTGTCGACCCGCGAGGCGGCGGCGGACATGCAGGCATTCACCGAGCTGTTCCTGAATGAGTACTTCCGCAGCATCGTCGAGACATTCCGCAAGCACGACCGCAACCACCTGCTCCTCGGCAACCGCTGGCAGCCGGGCACGGCCAACAACGAGACGCTCTGCCGCGTGGCCGGCAAGTTCATGGACGTGATCAGCCTGAACTACTACACATACGCGGTCGACAAGGAGTTCCTCAGCCGCCTGGATCGCTGGTGCGGCAACAAGCCGATGATGCTGAGCGAATTCTACTGGGCGTCGCCGAGCGACACGGGCCTGCCCGGCGGCAAAGAGGTCCGCAGCCAGCGCGAGCGCGGCCTGGCGTACCGCAACTACGTCGAGCAGGCGGCCGCACTGCCTTTCGTCATCGGCATCGAGTGGTTCACGCTGATCGACCAGGCGCGCACCGGCCGATTCTTCGAGCGCTACAGCGGCGAAAAGGCGAACACGGGACTCCTGAGCGTGACCGACCGTTCTTATCGCGATTGCCTGGCCGAAATGATGAAGACGAACTACGACATCTACGCCGTCCTGTTCGGCGAGCGGAAGCCCTTCGCCTACGACGACCCGCGTTTCGCCGCGACGGGGGCGACCGAGAAGAAGCTGGCGATCCCCCGCGCCCCAGGCCCCATCCGCCTGGACGGCCGGAGCGACGACTGGCCGGGCGCGCCGCCCGAGCGGATCTCGGCGCAGCGGCTGGTCGAAGGCGCCGACGCCGGCGGGTTCGAGGGCGTCTTCCGCCTCTGCTGGGACGACGCGAAGCTCTACCTGCTCGTCGAGGTCACCGACCCGACGCCCATGAAGAACGACCACAAGGGCGATTCGGTCTGGAGCGGGGACGGCGTCGAGCTGTTCATCGGCTCCGAGCAGGTCGATCGGCCCGGCTCGCTGCTCTTCGGCGACCGGCAGGTGCTGCTCAGCGCCGGTCTGCCCGGCGGCGCTCCCCAGTGGCATTACGCCAACGCGCCTCGCCAATACGGCTGCGAGATGGCCGTCATCCCGAAGGTGGACGGGAAGGGCTACGTCCTGGAAGCCGCGATCCCCTTCGAGGCGCTGGGCTTCCAGCCCAAGGACGGGCAGGAGCTACGCTTCGACCTCGCGCTCGACAACAGCGCCGACGGCCAGAGCCGCGCGAGCCAACTGATGTGGAACGGCGTCGCGCGCAACTCCGGCGATCGCACGCACTGGGGGCGGGCGGTGCTGACGAAGTAGCCCCTGTGGGAACATGCCTTGGGAGGGCGAAGCTCCTGCTGAGCCGCTCAGGCGCGCCGCAGGACGGCTCGGCGGGAGCCTCGCCCTCCCAAGAAGCCTCCCCCTCCCATCCCGGTTCATCTCTTCGTCCACTGGCTCACGTCCCAGAGCTTCACCGTGTTGTCGTCGCCGCCGCTGGCGAGCAGCTTGCCGTCCGGCGAGAAGGCGAGGGAGCAGACGGTTCCCTTATGGGCTCGAAGGTCTTGCTTGAGATTTCCCTTCAGAGGATCCCAGAGCCTCACGCGGCCACCGGCGCCGCTGGTGGCCAGGGTGCTGCCATCGGATGAGAACGCGAGGGGGGAACTCGGGAGGCACCCGGTAATGCCCCGCAGCAGCTTGCCGCCCTGCGGGGCCGTCAGGTACACCACGCTGGCGCTGCTGCTATAGGCCAGGAACTTGCCGTCAGGGGAGAAGGCCGTCGTGACCCTTCCCTTGCCGACCGTGAGTGTCGCCGCCGCATTCCCTGTGGGCACGGCCCAGAGGTAGAGGGTCCCGAACCGCCCGCCGCACGCGAGCACTTTGCTGTCCGGGGAAAAGGCGACCGATTCCGCTCCCCACCGAAGGGTCATGGTGAAAGCGACGGCCCCCGTGGCGGCGTTCCAGAGTCTCGCCGCCTCGTCGGCGTCGCTGGCGCTCGCCAGCCACTTCCCGTCCGGGGAGAAGGCGACGCAGTTCACCCCGCCCTTATGTCCATTCAGGGTTTTCGTCAGCTCGCCCGTCCGCGGGTCCCAGAGTCGGATGGCCATGTCGCTGCTGCCGCTGGCGAGGACCTTCCCGTCGGGCGAGAAGGCGAGCGAGGACACGCTCTCCCTGCCCGTTCGCACGGTTTGGCGCTGTTCACCTGAGGCAGGATCCCAGAAGATCGTCGCGCCATCGCTGATCCCGCCGCCGCTCACGAGCGTCTTGCCGTCGGGCGAGAAGGCGAGCGAGGCCACGGCGGCAAGGTGCCCTTCGAGCGTCTGGACCGGCTCCTGGGCTTCGCCAGCGGCCGCCGCCCCCCTCGGGTACGCGGCGAGAAGCACGCCGACATAGGCCAGCCTGTTCACCCAATCCCGTGCACCGATCAAGGCAGATCCTTTCAACCGAGAAGATGCTTCGGCTTTTCGCATACCGCTCGCTCCGAATCTAGCGCTCCGCGCTCGGCGCGTCAACACCGATGTAACCTCAGGCGGAATCCTTGCGCTCGTGTTCCTGCTCGTGTTCCTCTCCCACTCCGCTTTCGACCTGCGGTCTGGCCATGAAGAGCAGAACACAAACACGATGCAAGCTCATTACTGTTCAGATGTTACGGAGAATCTAGAAAAGCCGAAAAAATTGCTTGACTTTCATGTGTCCTGTGCTATACTTACTGCACGCATATACCACACAGCCTTGCGCTGTCGCACGGTTCAAGCTGTCGCCTGGGGCGGCCCCGATGCGGGCTACCTCGTCGCCCTCTCACGACGGGCGACCTACAATTTCCTCCTGGCCCCTTTTCCCGCGACAAGGCCAATGTCGAAGCTCGTCAATGCGATCTGTGTCTATGCCCCGGGTCCGACCCGGATCTTTGCCCACATCTTTGGGCTCAGCTCTTAGCCCGCTCAGCGGGTGTCTCAGTCGTAGCCCAGGGCGGCCAAAGGGAGCCCTGGGAACACGGAGGACTGGTTCGCTTCTGCATCCTTCCCTCAGCCCCCGAACGGGGGTGTCGCATTCGGGGACCGCGCGCAACGGCCCAGGGCCGGCCCCGTGCGGGGGCGATTTCATGCCCGGCGGGTGCCGCGGGACCCAGTGTGAACGCGCCCCCACGGTGTCCGGAAGACTGAGCAGACTGAGCCAGACTGAGCCAGACTGAGCCAGACTGGGCAGACTGGCGCTCCTCGCGCGAGCGCCCGGAGGCCGTCTCGAGGTTGACATCCCGGCACGTCTTGCGGTAGAAGATGGCCGGGAGACGAACATCGCAACCTTATGGAGGAAGGCTCCCATGTCGCCGTCGCGAGAGATCGCCGCGAGAGCGGCCGTGGTCTGCCTGGCGCTGCTGGGCGCAGCGCGGCTGGCCGATGCAGCCGCCGGAGCGAAGGAGCCGCCGGCGTGGAACGTGCCCGGCGACGTGCCGGAGATGATGGCCGCCTGCCGGGACATTCCGGAGCTGTACAGCTTCAGCCGCAACGGCTACCTCTCCATCGAGTGCGGCTACCAGGCGATTCTGCTCGGCAGCCGAATCCCCATCGCCCCGGCCCCCCACGTTCCTTGGGCGAAGCCCTACGCCAAAGGCCCCGTCAAGGTGCTCGCGATCTGCATGTTCGGCAACAGCCCCGCGGACACGGTGCAGGTGGCGCAACTCGCCCGCGAGCTGGACTGCGATATGCGGTTCGTCCTCATTGCCCAGGTGCCCCTGGGCGATGACTGGGGCAAGGACGAGGGCTACCGCCTCGGCTACCTCGCCCGCCAGGCCCGCGAGGCGCTGAAGCTCGATTACGACGTGATCCTGCTCGCGATGGGCAGCTACAGCCCCGGCTTCGGCTATCCGCTCCAGCGAGTCATCTTCCCCGACGACGTCTACCAGACAATCCTCGGGAAGGTGAAGAATGGGACAGGGCTGGTCCTTATCGTCGCGGCGGAAGGCTCCGACGTCTTCGCCGGGGCGCCGCTGGAAAGCGTCGCCATAACGGCGCTCTACCAGTGGAAGCCCAAGGAAGGGGCGCGTCGCTCGGCTGGGGCAGCGGCCGGGTTACCGTCCAGGATACGCGGGAGCTTCCGGTCACGCTGGAAGGGGGACAGGCTCCACGTTCGTCTTCGAACGGGGTGCCTGTCCCCCTATCTGAGGGACTGGCTCCTCGCTCGTCCCCGAGCGAGGTCCGGCTCAAGCCGGATGCCTGGCAGCAGGTGGAATACCTGACGCCGTGCGAGGACGAGAAGGTGATCTGGTTCCAGCCGCTCTTCGTCCTGCGGGGCGGGTTCGTGGACGTGGGAGAGATTGAGATGCGATCCGTGGCAGATGCGGCGGCTCAACGTTGATGTACTCGTCGTCCTCACTTCGGCCGCTTGATCCGATCGCCGGGCGGCACCTGCCCGGGCGCGAGGCGCATCGCGGCCTCGGACCACATCTGCCGTGTGATGTGGTCCTCCATGATGTGCTGGTAGAATCGGATCCAGGTGGTCTCGTTCCGCCTGCGGCCGTACTCCGGGTCGCCGCCGGGCCGCTTCTCGTCCTCGAAGCGGCCCGTGTCGCTGCTGGGCACCAGTTCCTCGGGATAGTGCAGCACGTGGCGGAACATCCAGTCGATCTGGTGGAGCCACTCGTGCAGTTCCATCTCGCCATCCGTCTCGCCCGGGTAGGGGTAGTTGGTGTGCCAAGGCACCATGATAAACCCCGCCCCGCCCACGTCGGCGATGCTCGCGAAGGTCGCGGCGGTGAACGGCGCGGGCACGTTCGGCCCCTTGTCGCCGTTGTACTTCACGTAGGCGAAGACGGTGTCGTACGGCTTGCCCTTGATCAGCGGGTCGATGAAGGGCTTGAGAAGGTGGGGCGCGGGAGAGAACGGCCCCTTGCCTTTGCCGTTGTCGTGGAGCTTCGTGAGCGGCTCCTCGACGACCACGATGTCGGGATCGATCCGCAGCATGCCACTGGAGAAGCCGAACACGTGTTTGGCGTAGCATCCGAAGCTCGTGCGGATTTTCTTCTCGTCCTCGGCACTGACGATCTTGTGGGCCTCGAGCGTCTTGTCGCCATCCTTCCAGGAGAAGTCGAGGCGGCGGAAGATGACGACGAGGACCTTCCAGGGATGGGCCTTTTCGGGGTCGGTGTTCCGAGGGACTTTGGTGCGCAGGTCTTTGATGTGAGCGCGGGCATCGGTCCTTTGCTCTTCGGTGCTCACGCAGCGGTCGATCACCCGTTCCCAGGCATCGAGCGCCGCTGCCCAATCTTGAGCCTTCTCGGCGTCCAGCGCCTTCGCGCGGCAGGCGGCGGGATCGAGGGCCTTCGTCTCCGGCCCCTGGGCAGGAGCCTTCGGCTCGTCCGCTCCCCGCGCGATGCACGCCAGCGAAAGGACGCCCAGGCTGAGCAAGCCAAGCCGTCGGCCGAGGACACGGTCAATGCCGAGCATTCGGGTCTCCTTGGGTGTTGCGGTGGACGAGCAGGTCGAGCAGGCGGTCGGTGCCCCGGAAGCGCCGGGCGTAGTCCTCGTAGGTCTTTCCCGCGGCCGGGTTCCAGATCCGCTCGGCCATCGCGGGAAGGCGATGCCGCTCGTTGGGCAGTTCCTGGTCCTCGCGCTGCTCCCAGGCGCACATCTGGGCACCGAAGATCTCGCCGTCGGGCGGCACGATGACGCCCTTGTCCGTGGGCTTCGCGCCGAACGGCTTGAACTGGCGAATGTTCCAGGCGTAGATCTCCTCGGGCGGCCGCCCGCTGTTGACGACATAGAGCGGCGTCCAGGACGCGTTGATCACCTGGTAGCCGTCCTTCACCAGGTCGTCGGGCCGGTAGAAGCGGATCTCGTAGGCCATCACGAGGATATCTTTGGGGATCTGGATCGGGGACTTCGGCTCGCGGCCGAATCCCTCCCAGACGATCATCTTCTTGCCGTGCTTCTTGACGATCTCGTTCATGTCGGCGACGAACTTGCGGTAGAGTTGGTGCTGGTTCGGGAGGTTGTGCTTCTTGAAGGCGGCCTGGAAATCGGCGTTCTGGTGGGCGAAGGCGAGATCGGCCTCGTCGCCGCCGATATGAAAGTAGGGGCTGGACTTGAAGACCTGGCACATCTCGCCGACGATGGTGTCCACGGCCTGCATCACGTCCTCGCGGGCGAAGTTGATCGAGGCGTGGTGCTCGTAGGGCTTGGTGCCTTTGATGATGAAGAGGTCGCGCATGGCCCGATTGGCGGCGCCCGAGTGGCCGGGGACTTCGTACTCGGGGATGATCGTCACGTTGCGGGCGTCGGCGTAGGCGACGAGATCCTTGAGTTCGTCGAGCGTGTACGTCTTGCCACCGTGCTCGTTCTTGGTGGCCAGCTTCGGATAGGCCGTGGAGGGGAACATGAACGACTGGTCGTCGGTCAGGTGCAACTGGAGGTAGCGGATCTTATAGAGGCGGCAAAGCTCCGTCATCTGCTTGAGGTTGTCGATCGAATGGTAGCGGCGGGCCACGTCGACCAGCAATCCTCGGTAGGCAACCGCCGGCTCGTCCGCCACCACCAGCCAGGGGATGGAGGCCTGGCCGTCGTGGAGTTCCAGGGCCTGGAGGAGCGTCACCGTGCCCAGCGCCACAGCGCCGGTGTTGCCTCCCTGCACGAGGGCTTGCGCTTTCACGGCGACCTTGTGGGCTTCGCCCTTCAGCGCCGGATCGAGAGAGAGGACGATATCGCCGCCGGCAGGGTTCCCGTTGGCCACGGAGAGCCTGAGCCCCGTGATCAGGAAGATCTCTTCCGACAGGATCTTCGCCAGCGGAGCGAGCGAATCGTCGGTGGCGACGATCCGGCTCTCCCGATCCAGCCTCATCGATCCTGGATCGATATCGACCGACTTCGGCCAGGGAATGAGGTTGAGCGCAGGCGATGGCCCTTCGTCCGCGGCACGCGCCCGGGAGCCTGCCGCGAGAACGGCCATCCCCAACAAGGCCATCGCCACGGTCGGCAGGCAGCGGAAGGCACGAGCCAATGGGCACACGGGTCTCTCTCCGATCAATCCAACGGCGTGGCGACAGGCTGGCCTGCGGCCTTGGCGCACGCCTGAAGCAAGGCGCGGCGCGTGGAGACTTCGGGGTACTCCTTGGCCACTTGCTGAATGGCCGCGACGCTCGCAGGATCGGCGATCCGCCCGAGCGCCTCGGCCGCGGCGTGGCGGGTATCGACGGCGTTGTTGAAATCGCCGACCACCTTGAGCAAGGCCGGCACGGCCCGCTTGTCGCCGATCCGCCCGAGAGCGAACGCCGCGGCGGCGCGATAGCAGGGCGTGTAGTCGTTCTGGAGATAATGGACCGTGGGCTCCCACGGCTTGGGACGGCCGTAGGCGGCTTCCGGCGGGTCCTGATCGAGTGCGGCGATGAGCGAGGGGACCGACTGAGGATCGCCCAGCCGCGCGAGCGTGCGGGCGAGGAAGAAGCCCACCCAGTTGCGCTTGGGCATCGGCCCGGGCGCACTGAGGCTCCGCTTGATCTCCTTCGGCCGGTCGGCGCGGTAGCGGTCGAACGCCGCGCGGATCTGCGGCTCGAACTTGCGGTCGCAGCAGACGGCGGATAGCACCTGGGCCGCGCGGCATTCCGCGTCCAGCGTGCCGGCCCAGGCGTAGGGGCACCAAGTGACGGCAGGCTTGAGCGCGTCGGTCGCCTTCGCCTGCGGGTCTTTGAGCACGGCGAGGCAGGTCTGGACGACCGCGTCCGCCAAGCCGCCGTGCTGGACAACGCGGCCGATCACGGTCTCGCAGGCATCGGTGTCGAGGAACAGTGCCCGGTCGGGGTCCGAGGGCATCGAGCGGATGGCCTGCGGCACGATCTCGGCGCACCGCTTGGACGCCATCGCGTCCAGCGCCTCGAGCGTGAGGTAATGGAGCGGCGAAGAATGACAGCCATAGAGGGCCGGGTGGTCGCTGTACCAGCCGACGTAGCGATCGAAGTCGCCGAGCTTCTTGAGGGTCTCGACGAGCGCGGCCTCGGCCTCGGGCGTTGCGATGCGGCCGAGCGCCTGGATTGCCGCCTCGGCCATGTGCATGTTCACCGACTTCGGCTCCTTGGCGCTCACCGCGGGCTTTCCGGGCTGGACGCTGATCGAGTTCTTGGCGAGGATCTCGGCGAGCAGCGGGACGGAATCCTTGTCGCCGAGATAGCCGAGCGCCCGGATCGCCTCCTGCATGGTGCGCGGGTTCAGCGGCGAGGCGGCGGGGAACGTGTAGCTATCGACACGGTTATCGCCGTTCCACGGCGGGCTGGGATGCTTGTCCTTCTCCTGCGCCACAAAATCGCGCAGAGCGGTGAGAGCGGCATTGCCGCCGGTGTGCCCCAGGGCGACAATCGCCCGGCGTTGAATGACCCGATCGGGATCGGGGACCCGCTTGATCAGGGATTGCTCGATGGCGTCCCACGAGTTGGCCTTCAACCACGCCCGCCAGGCTTCCACCGCCTCCTTGCGCTGCCCCAACTCGACAAAGACGGTCAGCGACTCCGCGTGGCCCGACAGGTTTTCGAGCGCCTCCGCTACGGCCAGGGCCACCAGCGGATCCTCATCGCCCAGCGCCTCGAGCAGCGGCGGGACCGATTCCCGGGTGCCGCAGGTGGCCAAGGCGATTGCGGCGGCGACGCGCACCTCGCGGCTCCGATCGCCCAGCCGTTCGGCCAGGGCGGGCGCAGCCGCGCGGTCGCGGAAGATGCCCAGCCGCTGCGCGGCGGAGAGCTTGAGGGCGTTGTCCTGGCCGCGCAGTTGCCCGATCAGCCGCTCGACCTCCCGCTTCCAGCCGCTCGGGCTGGCGTTGGGCGCCGGCGGGCGGTGGACGTGCAGATCGAGCGAAGCCGCCTCGCGGTACCGCTCGAACTGGAGGTCCATCATCCCCGTGACGCCGGAGTCGTTGCCGCGGAACCTGTGGGCCTCGCCCTGCCCGAGCAGCCGCAGCGGCGCGGTGCGCAGAGCCTGGGCCGGCGCGGCGGCCACCGCCGGCACCGACTGCCGCCGGTGGTGGCAGCCGATGCAGGAGCGCGTCTCGCCGGGGCGGGCGTAGATCCACGACATCTCGTTCAGCTCCGATCGCCCCTCGGCGTCGACCGCCTGAAGCGCCACCGGCATGTTGGCCGGCACTTCGACGAAGAACGAGCCGTCGGGCGCCAGCGGCACCGTCCCCAGCTCGACCACCTCGATGCCCACGTGGACCACGTAGGAGTGCGACGAGCGGGTCGTCAGCGGGATCCCGCCGATCACGCGCAGGGCGCGCACCTGGCCCCAGTCGGCCTTCGTCTTTCGCGTGTTGCGGGCGTTCTGGCAGAAGAGGTAGCCCGTCTTGGCGGGTTCCCCGTCGCGTCCAGCCTTGGTCTGATTCGCGAGGACCATCGGGCGGGGCCGCGGGCCGAGGAAGACGGGGGAATGGATCTTGCCCGAGGGCGACTCGAAGATCGGGACAATCTTGCAGTCGCGCGGGTCGATGACGCCGATCCGCTGCCCCGCGGAGCAGAGCAGCCGCCCGTCGGGCAGCGGCGCGATGTCGCGGAGGGTCGACGGCAGGCGGCGGTTCATGTGCTCGATCTGGCCGGGGTGGCCGATGAGGTTGCCCATCTGGGACAGCACGGCGAGCCGCCCGTCGGGCAGCGGCGCCGGGCTGCCGAAGCCGAGCGCCCGCAGCCGCACGCCGTAATCCGCACCGACCTCGGACCCCGCCTCCGTCAGCCCCGACGTGCCGTCGGGATGGATCGCGTGGATCTGGGTCTCCACTTTGGAGCGATCGAAGAAGTTGTCGCTGCGGACGAAGACGATGCGCCCGTCGGCCATGACCTTCGACTCGTTGTCGCCGATGGGGGTGAAGGTCAGCGGCTGGATGCTCGAGCCATCCGCATTCATCGTGAAGAGCGCGCGCGACGGGGGCTGGTGGTACTCCTCGAATGTGCCGATGCGGGTGGAGGTGAACACGATCCGGCCGTCGGGCAGCTCGGCGGGATCGATGTCGTGGAACGTGCCGCTGGTGAGCTGCTGCGGCGGCCCGCCCTTCACGGCGACGCGGAAGATGTGGTAGAAGTCGTCGCCCTCTCGGGCCATCGACACGTAGACCTGCTCGCCGTCGAACGAGACGCTGGGCGAGCCGATGGCTCCCTTGCCGGCGTCGAGCAGCAGGCGCGGTGTGGCGTCGCGCTTCGCGGGCTGGAGCGCGAAGAGCTTCCGCCCCATCAGGGACGGAACCGGCAGGTCCCATTCCGGGTAGGCGCGGCAGTTGTTGTTGAAGTGGAAGCAGACGGGCCAGGCATTGAGCGTGCAGTCCTCGCCCAGGTACACCAGCCCGTCCGGCCACTGGAAGCCCTCGGGGACGGGCGTCAGGCCAATCGGGTCGGTCGACGGTTTCTCCGCTTCGGCGGGCACCGTCAACGGCCCCCAGGGCGGGCAGCCGTAGTCGCCCACGACGCGCGCCGCCTTCCAGCCGCTGTCGTCGAAGACGGCCTGCGGCCAGTTCGGAGTGGACTTGTCGCTTCCCTTCCAGCTCCCGTCGCTGACGAGGACGATCTGCTGGCCGTCGGCGGTCTGAACGACGAGCTTCATGATGAGGCCCGCGGGACCGGGGGCCGTGTTGACGGCCTCGATCGCGACGATGTTGTGGCCGGGCATGAGGCGGCCGGCCACGTCGACCCGTTTCGGCTGGTTCCAGAGGTCC
>Ga0315273_10004085_pt1 | contig 17752 bp, 15 predicted proteins | sample YL17G02_0_MG_FD_205753 | JGI IMG/M metagenome (GOLD analysis project Ga0315273, IMG submission 205753) | Sediment microbial communities from Yellowstone Lake, YNP, Wyoming, USA - YL17G02_0 | ecosystem: Environmental > Aquatic > Freshwater > Lake > Sediment | place: USA: Wyoming | collected...
GCGCGTTTCGGGAGCCGCGCGGAAAGTGCCGGCTCGATGCCGGCACTACACCGGACTTGAGTGTGGTGCGGGCTTCCAGCCCGCGCGTTTCGGGAGCCGCGCGGAAGTGCCGGCTCGATGTCGGCACTACACCGGACTTGAGTGTGGTGCGGGCTTCCAGCCCGCGCGTTTCGGGAGCCGCGCGGAGTGGGGCGGGCTCTACGCGAACGGATCGTCGGGCGGGCTGGCGACGGCGTCGTTGCCGGCGGCCACTGCGCCGTCGGCGGCAGCGTCGTCGCCGCCGGCCGCGGCCGCCTCGCCGCTGCCCGCGGGACGCCGGCGGCGGCGACGGCGACGGCGCTTGCTGCGCGTCGGCTCGTCCGCTCCCTCGGCGTCGCCCGCCGGCTCGGCGGCGGCCACCGCATCCTCTACCGGGAAAACGTCAGCGACGTCGGGCTCGAGGGACAGCTCCGGAGGCTCGAGATCGGGCAGCAACAGCTCCCCGGCCGCCGCCTTGCCCTTGCCCCGGCGGTGCTTGCGTCCACCTCGCCGGCGCCGCTTGCGCTTCTCGCCCGCCTCGCCCGTCTCGCCCGCCTCACCGGCCTCGCCGGCCTCGCCGGCCTCGCCGGCGGCCTCCGGCGCCTCCGCATCCTCCTCGACTTCAGGCTTGGCCTTCCGGGACCTGCGGCGTGCCGGCTCGGGCTCGGCGGAGACGTCCGCCGCAGTGACCGGCGCCGGCGCCGCGGCCAGCGGCCGCTCGCGCTTGAACCACTCCAGCTTCTCCTCGGAGCGGTGCAGGCTGGTGGCGGCGACGACCTCGACGCGGATCTCGAACTCCCGCTCGAGCCCGGCGATCTCCTGGCGATGGAGGTTCTGAAACGCGTCGGCAAGCTCCGGGTGCAGGCTGACGCGCACCGCCGACAGACTGCCCCCGGCCGCCGCCGCCTCGATGCGGCGCAGTAGCGTGAGGCTGACGTGCTCCGGGCTGGCGATGACCCCGGCGCCCTTGCAGGTCGGGCACTCGCGGTGGGTGCGGAGTTGCAGCGCCTGCTTGATGCGCTGGCGGTTGATTTCGAGCAGGCCGTTGGGCGAGATCTTCCCCACCGTCCAGCGCGCGCGGTCGGTCTTCATCGCCTCGCGCAGCGTCTTCTCGACCTCGCGCTGGTGCTTGTGGCTGCGCATGTCGATGAAGTCGACGACGACGAGGCCGCCGATGTCGCGCAGGCGCAGTTGCCGCGCGACATCGCGCGCCGCCTCGACGTTGATCACGTAGGCGTTCTCCTCCTGGTTGGCCCCGCGCGTGCCCTTGCCGGAGTTGACGTCGATGGTGGTGAGCGCCTCGGTGGGCTCGATGACGATCGAGCCGCCCGAGCGCAGCGGCACCGTGCGCTGGAAGATCAGCTCGATCTGCGGCTCGAGGCCGTAGCGCGAGAACAGCGGCATGCGCTCGGAGTAGCGGACGAGGCGGGTCTTGGCGCGCGGCATGAACGCGCGCATGTACCCTTCGGCCTTCTCGAACGCCTCGTCGCTGTCGACCAGGACCTCCTCGATCGAGGGGTCGAGGTAGTCGCGCAACGCCTGGACGATGAGGTCCTGGTCGCTGTAGAGCAGGCGCGGCCCCTTGCCGCGGCCGACCTCCTCCTTGATCCGCTTCCACAGGCGCAGCAGCGCCGAGAGGTCGCGGTTGAGCGTGGTCTTGTTCTGATCCTGGGCGTTGGTGCGGACGATCAGCCCGAACCCGTCCGGAACCTCGAGACCGGCGACGCGGTCGAGCAACGCCCGCCGGGTCTCCTCGTCCTCGACCTTTCGCGAGACGCCGCGCGCCTCGTCGAACGGCATCAGCACCAGGTAGCGCCCCGCCAGCGACAGGTTCGTGGTCGCCGCTGCGCCCTTGTCGCCCGAGGCGTCCTTGGTGATCTGGACGAGGATCGTCCGCCCGCGCTCGAGCACCTTGTCGACGGGGGCGTGGTGGCCCTTGTCACCCTGGCGGTGATACGCCGCCGGCACGATGTCGTCGGACTTCAGGAAGGCGTGGCGCTCGCCGCCATAGTCGACGAACGCCGCGTTGAGACTCGGTTGGATGTTGACGACGATGCCGCGGTAGATGTTGCCGCGGTTCAGCCCGATGTCCGCCGTCTGAACCTGGAATGCCTCGAGTGCCGAATCCGCGACGACCGCAACGCGGACCTCGGCCTCGCGCTGGGCGTTGATGAGCATGCGCCGTGTCAAAAGAACTCCTTCGAGAAGGCGGGGATGTTCGCCGCGGGGTTGTCCTCGGCTGCGAGTGTCGCATGTAAGGGCCGCGCGGAGATCGCCTCCACCTGACAAGGTTAGCATCCTAACGGCCCGGCCACCATCGCCCGAGGAAATGCGCCACTCCCCCGCTCTGTTGCACGCGACGAGCAAACGGAGGGCGGCGTCGTGCGGTTCGTCGTGGTCGGAGGGACGGGGACAGTCGGCTCCCGGGTCGCACAGGCGTTGCGCGACCGCGGCGCTGCCGTGCGCGTCCTGACCCGCTCGCCGGAGAAGGCGCGGGCAATGCCGGCCGGCGTCGAGGCCGTGGTCGCCGACCTGCGGCAGCCCTCCACGCTGGTGGCGGCGTTCGCCGGCGCCTCCGGCGCGTTTATGGCGACGCCGCTGTCCCCGACCGAGACGCAGGAGGGTCTCGCCGCGGTCGCGGCGGCGGCCGCCGGCGGAGTCGAGAGGTTCGTCTACATGTCGGCCGCCGGCATCGATGCGTACCCGCACATCCCCCACTTCGCCAGCAAGGCGCCGATCGAGCAGGCGGTCCGCGCCGCGGGGATGCGGTACACGCTGCTCCGGCCGAACGACTTCTTCCAGAACGACCTGCGCTACCAGTCGCCGATCGTGCAGCACGGCCTCTACCCCCAACCGGTCGGCGCCGTCGGGGTGAGCCGCGTCGACGTCCGCGACATCGCCGACGCCGCTGCGACCGCCCTCACCGAGCGCGGACACGAGGGCCGGACCTACACCCTCGGCGGTCCCGACGAGCTCACCGGCGACGAGATCGCCCGCGTCTACCGGCGCCACCTGCGGCAGCCGGTACGCTACGCCGGCGACGACCTCGATGCCTGGTCGGCGCAGGCGCGGACGGCGCTGCCCGAGTGGCTCGTCGAGAACTTGCGAATCATGTACGAGCACATGTGCAAACACGGGATGCTTGCCACCGACGCGGAGCTGGCCGCCGCGCGCCGGCTGATTGGCCATGGCCTGCGCACTTTCGAGGAGTTCGTCGCCGAGGTCGCCTCGGGATGGAGGAGCTGAAGCCGTGGTGAAGCAGAGCGACGCATCGGGAAACAGGCGGCTTTCCACCACCAGTGATGCCAGGACGCGTGGGATCCGCGTCCTCGTGCGCAGCATATACGTGCCCGAGCGCAGCTCGCCGTCCGACGAGAACTACTTCTTCGCCTACCGCATCCGCATCGCCAACGAGGGCGACGAGACCGCGCAGCTCGTCAGCCGCGAGTGGCTGATCACCGACGCCGGCGGCAACGTCGAGGTGGTGCGCGGCGAGGGCGTCGTCGGCGAGCAGCCGGTGCTCGATCCCGGCGAGGCGTTCGAGTACGAGAGCTTCTGCCCACTGCCGACCCCCACCGGCTCGATGCAAGGCAGGTACATGATGGTCACCTCCCACGGCGAGGCGTTCGAGGCCCGCATCGCACCGTTCGCCCTCGCCGCCCTCCACACCGTCAACTGACACCCTGGGGTCAGGCTTGCGTTATTGCATATTGACTGGGCCGACCGAGCTCGGAGGCGACAACGGGTATCCTGACGAGGTGCCACTCGTCCCCTTACAGCGAGCACCAGCGGTTCCGCGCCAGGCCATCCCCACGAGCGCAGCCCGATGATGGCTTCGCGCTCGCCCGGGTTCGGCAGCGGCTTCGGTCGCGGGGTCGGGCTGCCGGCAACGGCGCCGTGCGACCTGATCGCGCTGCTGGCGGTGGTGTTCGCGACCTATGCGATGCAGTTCTTCGCGAGCACGGCGATCGTGCCGGCGCTGCTCCGGCTCGACCCCGCGGTCTGGGGCCGCTGGGAGTTGTGGCGGCTCGTCACCTACGCTGTGTCGGGTTACGGGCCGGCAAGCCCGTGGATCCTGCTCGAGTTGCTGGTGCTGTACTGGTTCGCCGGCGACCTGCGGCGCAGCCTGGGCCGCAGGCGCTTCCTGTCGTTTCTCGCGGTGCCGGCGGTGATCGCCGGCGCCGCCGCCGCGGCTGCCGTCCTGATGACCGCGTCGTTGGCCGGACCACCGATCGAGGAGCCGTTCATGTTGATGCAGGGCCAGCGCATGCTCCTGGCAATCTCCATCGCAGCGTTCGCACGCCGCAATGGCGACGCGGTGATCTACCTGTTTTTCGTGCTCCCGGTGCGGGCCCGGGCGTTCGTCTGGGTGAGCGTCCTGATCGCCTTCGTCGGCTACCTGTCGACCAAGGACCTCGGCGGGCTCGCCGGCCTGTGGGTGGCGACCGGCGTGGCGTACTGGCGGGGGCAGCCCGGCAGTGGGCCGCCGTCGCTGCGCCGGCTGCGGCTGCGCTGGCAGGAGGCGCTGATGCGGTGGCGGCTCGATCGGCTGCGGCGGCGTAGCCGCTTTCGCGTCGTCGACGGAGAGCGCGGGCGCGGGCCGACGATCAACTGAGAGAAGAGAGGGGACCGGGAACCGGGGACCGTGAAGACACGCGGCCCCGAAGGTGCGGGCGGCTGGTAAACTCACGGGTCGGCGCGCTGCCGGCGCGCCCGGCACCACGGAGGGCGTCAGTGAAACAGCAGTCACTCGGTCATGGCTCGCGCGGAGTTCGTCTGGGCTTCCCCCTGCTCGCCGTCGCCGTCGCGGCGCTCGCCTTTCTTGGCTGGGCCGGGTTGCGGCAGGGTGCGGCCCCAACCATCACGGTCGAGACGGAGCGCCCGGCGATCGGCAAGAGCACGAAAATCACGGTCCGATTCTCGGAGCCCGCCGGCGGTCTCGGCGCCGTCCGGTTGGAGCTGGTGCAGGGCGAGCGGACGCTGGCGCTCGGCGAGCACGCGTTCCCGCGGACGGGGGCATTCAACCCGTTGCGCGGGCGGATCACCGCCGAGTCCACGATCGAGGCAGCGGTCGGCAGCAGCGTTCAGGACTGGCTGACTGAGGGCGAGGTGGTGTTGCGCGCGACCGCCGACCGTATGGCCGGCTTCCTGCGCTCGCACGCTCCCGTCGTCGTCGAGCGCCGCGTCCCGGTGCGGCTGCGGCCGCCGGCGCTCGAGGTGCTCTCCAAGCAACACTACGTCCGGGAGGGTGGCAGCGGGGCGATCCGCCTGCACATCGGCGCGACCGCCGCGCGCAGCGGCGTGCGCGCCGGCGTCTGGGAGACGCTGTCGTACCCCGTCCCCGGCGGCCCGGCCGGCGAGCGCTTCGCGATATTCGCGATACCGTGGGATCTCGCAGACGTCGCCCAGGTTGTGGCGTTCGCCGAGGACGACGCCGGCAACCGCGTCGAGCGGCCGTTTGTCGACATCTTCAAGGCGGCGCCGCCGCACAAGGCCGTGATGGACGTCAGCGACGCCTTCCTCGCCAAGGTGGTCCCGGCGATCACCAGCGAGACGCCCGGCCTCGACACCCGCGGCGAGCTGGTCGATCAGTACGTGCGCATCAACAGCGAGGTGCGGCGCACCAACCTCGCGCAGATCGCCGCGCTCGCGGCCACCAGCGACGAGCGCTTCTTGTGGAGCGGCAGCTTCCTGCAGATGCCGAACACGCAGCTCCGTGCCAACTTCGCGGAGCAGCGCGAGTACGTCTACAAGGGCAGGACGATCGACCACCAGACTCACCTCGGTCTCGACCTTGCCTCGCTCGCGCACGCGCCGGTGCCGGCGGCCAACGCCGGCAAGGTGGTGCTCGCGGGCTGGCTGGGCATCTACGGCGAGGCGGTTATCCTCGATCACGGCTACGGGCTGATGAGCCTGTACGGGCACATGTCGTCGACTGCCGTCAAACCCGGCGACAGCGTGAAGAAGGGGCAGACCATCGGCTCCAGCGGCGCCACCGGCCTGGCCGGCGGCGACCACCTACACTTCGAGGTCTTCCTGCAGGGGCGGTCGGTCAACCCCATCGAGTGGCTCGACGAGCACTGGATCCGCGACGCCATCGCCACAAAGATCCCGGTGCCGCAGCGCTGAGCGGCCCTCGGGAGTAGCGACCGTCCAGCGGCGGCACGGGCATTCGCCCCGGTGCTCGTAGAATGGCGGCCGCATCGGCGCCGAGGATCTCCCGCCGGCCGTCCTGAGCCGAAAAACCTCAGTTCAAGTCCCGGCTCCGCTGATCCCGTGGGTAGTTAGGCACTTCAGCAGGGTCACTCGAGTTCGGTTTTGTCCCATGTTCCAACTGAGATGCAGTTCGATTCATGTATTCCAACGCCTTTCTAGAGAGCTGATTACGCGTGCCACTTTTCCGGTATAGGAGTCCCGTGGGGAGTCCTACTGAGGTTTCTCGGCTGAGTGATGCCGATGGCGCCCACCAGGGTCACCTGGGCGGTGCGTCCGCCCTCCCGGCAGCAGACTATGACGGCGTGCAGCCAGAGATAAGGAGAACCGCCTATCGAGCAGTCGCTTGCGAAGGTCCCCGACCATGGCACTGAGCTCGCCGGTTATCTGCGAGGCACGGGACTTGGAAATTCACGACCTCAATCGTCCAAGGCCGAGGCCGAGCCCACAGCCAGGCGCAGCCAGGCCATACGACCGCTGTGCGTCGCTGAAGCGAGCTCGCCGGCGACGACTGCACGCAGGAGTCATTCCGTACACCACTCAAAGAGACAGTTCTGCGGGCTCCGAAGGTCCTTCCCGCCGTGAGGCGAGCTGGGGCGTCGCGCGGGCGGCCGTACCTCCTATGGTGGCTTCACTACTCCCGGATGAAGATCAGCAGAGCTGCCGCGACATTGCGTTCGGGGTTCGGGTCCGTGTAAACCAGTGTGATCCTCCCGCCCTTGGCCCGTTCCGCGAGCGCGTGAAGTTCGCTCATTCTTCCGTATGTGACGAGTTCCCGCCTGTATCGCTCGCAGAACTCAGGCCAGCGACCCTCGGAACTCTCGAACCATTGGAGCAGCGGCCGGCTCGGAGCCCAATCGTGACGCCACTCGGCGAGGGCCGCCTCCTTCCTGGTCACATCCTGCGGCCAGAGCTGGCTGACAAGGATCCTCTTCCCGTCTGACGCGAACGCGGGCTCCCGGATGCTCTTGATCACGATGTCGACCCGGGTCGTGGACTCCGACTCGGCGTTCCGAGGCGCATCGAGGATTCCTGCGGTGCTCATGGTCACCCCCCCGTCTGTCTTCGGCCCGAAGGCAACCCCTCCGTGGCCGAGGTTCATTGCTCAGCGCAGCCCGACGCTCATCGACCTACCGCATCCAACCGGCCGCTGCGAGTGCGTGCGCAGCGAACCACACCGCCACGCCGGCGGCGAGGAGCCAAACCGTGTAACGCCTCCAGTCGGCCAGCGTTGCGGGCTTGTCCTCCGTCGTCCTGCCATCAAGGAACGAGATGTCCACGAATCGTGCTAGGGCCAGCGCGAGAACCACCACCAGGAAGGCGGCGTCGCGCCATGACAACTTGAACGGCGCGGTCTGGCCGATCGAGATCGCGAGAAAGAAGAGCGCCATGTTCCCGACCAGCATCCAGAAGAACCGGACGCCGCAGCCCGAGAGTGTGTTCTGTTTCGTTTGTGGGTCGGTCGAATCGGCCATCCACGCCTCCGGCGAATCGCCCGGCTGAACCCGCGTCGTGCTCGATTCGCGGCTCCGAACCGGTTTGGAGTGACGCCGACACGCTGCGTCACTCGCGATCAACCGGATGGCGGCCCGACCACCCGAAGTTGGCCTCCGGCGGGGTACACCCTCCGCCGAACCCTTCGGTCCCCCCTACAAGGGCGGGGCCAGTCTTATAGTAGGTTCGCGGAGAACCAACGTCAAACGGACTGTCGGCTGCGCGGAGGCCTTTCCGCTGGATCTCGCCTCCTGACGCGCTCTTCGCAAGTTCGCGGTCAGGAGTGTAGAGGGGCGGTGGGCGTCCTCTCGGTGTCCCGGACCGCCCTTGTTCGGCGTCGGAGGCTGTTCCTCGTAGAATGGCCTGGTCGGCTCCCGGGGGGGGACAGGTCAGTGAGCAACCATCGCTGCGTCTTTTGCGAGATCGTCGCCGGGCGGGCGTCCGCGCACGTGGTGGCGGAGGACGAGTTGTCGCTCTGCCTGCTCGACATCAACCCATTCACGGAAGGGCACTGCCTGGTCGTGTCCAAACGCCACGTGCCCTGGTGGCACGACCTGACGGAACCGGAGACCGTCAGCCTGTTTCTCATGGCGAAGCGGGTTGCCCACCAGCTCAACAGCGCTTTCGGGTCGGACTTCGTTTGTCTTTACGCCCGCGGGCGACGCGTCCCACACACCCACATCTTCCTCGTGCCGACACGTCAGGGCGACGTGCTCGACGGCTTTTTCAACGCGCTCGAGCGATTCCAGGAGTCGCCGCCGGCGCTCACTGCGTTGCGAGGACGCGACACCCTCGCCGCGACCGCGGCACGGATCCGAGGGGCCGAACCGGCGGCAGGAGCGGCCGAGACCGGCGCCGCGCTGACGGTGGCTCGGGCTGCCGACGGCAGCTCTGCCGCAGCGGCGTCCGGTGGGACGTCAGGGCGCAGCGCCGGTGACCGGGGCCGTCGGCCCCGTCGCGGCAAGCGCCGCGTCCCGGGTGCTGGCGGCTGACGCTGCCGCCTGGAGCACGAGTGACTGCTGGCGGTCCAGGTCGTCGAGCTGCTGCCTGACCGCAGCCTCTCCCTGCTGCCGGCGGCTGCGGCCGGCAGCCACCGCGTCGATGACCTCGCGGCGGACGCTATCGAGCCGTCCCCGCATCGCCTGCTCGCACTCTGTGGACAATGTGTCGAGCCACTGGACCACCGTCTGATCCACGTCGTAGAGGTTCCGCCGGAGCGACTCTCCGGCGACGCCGGCGGCCCGCGCCACGGCCCTCGCGATGACGGCCTTCTGGCTGGACAGGGCGTCGATCAGCGGCACGAGGAAGGCCCGGGGGTCGAGGAACAGCACGTGCTCGTAGAAGTCGAACTCGACCGGCGTCACGTCGACCTCGAGGATCTCCGGCTCGAACCGCGCGACCGGGATGCCGAAGGCGTCGGAAGCGGCTTGCGCCACCCGGTCGACGAGGCGATTGGTCCCATCGCTCGTGGCGGTGATCCAGCTCTCGCGCAGCCCGCGCAGCTCGCCCTCGGCATGCTGCTGCCAGGACTCGACCTGACGCCTCGTGAGCTGGCGCGCGTGCTCCCTTGCCGCATCCCTGATCCGCCGGCCGGCGGCCGACTCGGTCCGGCCGAGGTTAGTCTCCAGGGCGGCGACCAGCTCGCGCCGGGCGTCGGCCAGGAAGCTCTCCTTCCGCGCCTCCCACTTCTGCCAGTCGTAGGACAGGGCCGCCTTGGTCCTCGCCATCGCGGCCAGGGCGAGATCGTCGATATCGCGCATGGCGTCCTCGAAGCTCGCGATCCTGCGGTCGAGCTCCTCTGTGGGCGCCAGCAGCGCGGCGCGTTCGAGAGCGATGCGCTGGAACAGGCGCGCGGCGACATGCCCGACTGCGCGCCCCGCCGAAGCGAGGGCCAGCTCGACGCCGCAGCCGGCCGCCAGCTCGGTGAGATCGTCCTGGAGATTGGCGAGACCTGGGTCCGTGCCACTCCGCAGCGCTGCCAGCGCCGATGTCTGAAGCAGCGGGCCGGGGTCGGCGCCGAGCGCCTCGGCGAGCACCTTGCGGGTGAAGGCCTCGGCCTTGACGCGAGTCTGCTCGGCGGCGAGGTCGGCCTTGTTGAGAACAAAGTACATCCGCCCGACACCCGGCGCCGCCGAGCGCACCAGGGCGAGCTCCTCGCCCGAGATCGGCGGATCGCTGCCGAGCACCACGATGGCGACGTCGATGCGGCGTACGAACGAGTGCGTGACCTCGGCGTTGTTCGCGAAGACGCTCCCGACCCCCGGAGTGTCGACGAGCCTGATGCCCGAGGCGAGGAACGGAGCGGGCAGCTCGATGCGGACGACGCGAACCCGCTTACGGTTGCCGGGGTTCTCCTCCTCGGAAACGAGGAGATGGACCTGCCCCAGCTCGACCTCCTCCTCGCGACCGTCGTCGAAACGCGCCATCGCTCGCTCGCTGGGACCGTGCTCGACGACCGTGATCGCGGTCGTCACCGGCGCGACGTCGGCAGGAAGGACCTCGCGTCCGAGCAGCGCGTTGATCAGCGTGCTCTTGCCGCGCTTGAACTGCCCCATCACGGCGACGTTGAACCGCCGGCTCGCGAGTGCGGACCGCGCATCGCGTGCCTCGGCGGCGAGGGCCTCGCGGCCTCGTTCTATGGCGACGAGCTCCAGTGTCCGGAGGGCTTGTTCCTGCACCTTCATAGTTCTCCCCACGCGTGGGCGACCTCCCCGGGGCGTGCTGCGTGCCGCGGGGCCTTCGAGTAGGGGTCATCAGCGGACGATCGCCGCAGTTGTGGCGGACTCCATCGCCTGAATGACTCTAGCACCATGGAGGGCCAGCTTGTACCACTGCGCCCTGCCCCGCCGGTGCGTCTCACCCCGAGCACGGCGTAGGATGGTATGAGGTGGTGGCTGACGCACGGTCATGGATTCGGAGTCCGCCACAAAGGAGCAGGCAACCATGAGACCGGTGGAACGCAACGGGCGTTGTCTCGAGATCCTCGTCGGGGAGAACGACCGTTACCGCGGCTCGTCTCTCCACGAGGCGATCGTGCAGGCCGCTCGCGAGATGGGGCTCGATGGTGCGACTGTCCTTCGGGGCGTCGACGGGTATGGTGCGACGCGCGTGACCCACAAGGTCCGCCTCCTCGGGCACTCCGAAGGCGAGCCAATTGTGATCTGGATCGTCGACGCGAGCGAGCGGCTCGTCGACTTCAAGATGCACCTCACGGCGATGATGGAGGAAGCTGACTGCGGAGGAGCGGTCGTGGAGAGAGATCTTCAGCTCTTCCGGTACCGGCAAGAGCGCGGCGGCCAGGGCCCTGGGCGCATCCGTTCATAACAGCGTTCGCGAGCACGGCGCGAGGGCGCCTGGGTCGCGGGGGGGCGGTAGCCGACTTCGATCAGGTCCAGGGCGGACCTCTTGCGCCATGCGGCGCTCATGGGTACGATCGTGTCGGCGATGGGGTTCGCCTGAACCGCCCCTGCGGGCTGATGACCCCTACTGGCAAGAGGGGGTGCCGTGAGCGAACCCGACCGTTCCTGGCGCAACTCGACGGTTCTCGGCTTCTCATTGGCCAGTCTCCTCTCGGACGCCAGTCACGAGATGGCGACGGCGGTCCTGCCTCTGTACCTCAAGAACCTGGGGCTCGGAGCGTCCGTCCTCGGGTTGATCGAGGGTGTTGCCGATGTCTCGGGATCGGCCTCCAAGTGGCTGTCCGGGTCGGTGGGCCAACGGGCGCGACACAAGAAGGCGCTGACAGCGCTGGCGTACGTGGTCACGACCGTGTGCGTGGGCGCTTTCGCCCTCGTGACCCGGGTGATTCCGTTCATGATCCTGAGATCCGTGGCGTGGGTGGCGCGCGGGTTCCGGGGCCCGCTGCGCGACACGCTGATGGCCGAGTCGGTCGACCCTGCCAGCTACGGCAAGGCGTACGGCCTCGAGCGCGCCGGGGACATGGCCGGGGCCGTGATCGGGCCGCTTGCGGCCGTCGCCCTCCTGGCATTCGGCGCCAGCCTTCACCGGATCTTCCTCTGGACGCTGCTCCCGGGCGTCGGAGCCGCGCTTGCGGTCGTGCTGCTGGTGCGCGAGCGCGCACAAAATGAGGCCGCACTGCGAGAGCGGCCGCTGCGGCCAAGCCTGCCGCCGCGCTACTGGGCGTTCCTGGGCGCCGTCCTGCTCTTCGGCATGGGCGACTTCTCCCGCACGTTCCTGATCTTCGAGGCGGCCGGGCGGCTTCCCGTGAGCGCGGCCCATGCGTTGCTGTCGGTACCCGTGCTCCTGTACGTTGGGCACAATCTGGTCAGCGGCCTCGCCACGGTGCCTGCCGGTGCCCTTACTGACCGCTGGTCGTACGGCCGCACGCTGCTGCTCGGCTACGGCCTGGGCTTTGCCTTCAACGTCGGGCTCGCCGTGCTGCCCAGCGGCATCGGCTGGCTGGTGCCGCTGTTCGTGGTGAGCGGCGTGTACATCGCCATCGAGGAGACTGTCGAGAAGGCCACTGCCGCACGCATGATCTCGGCCGACGCAAGGTCGTACGCGCTCGGTATGCTGGCCACCGCGAACGCTGTCGGTGACCTTGTCTCATCGCTGCTTACAGGGGTGCTGCTCGACCACGTGGGGCGCGGCTGGGCCTACGGCACGGCGAGCATCTTCTCGGCTGCAGGGTTTCTCGCACTCGCCCTGGTGATCCGGCGGTCAGTGAGCGCTACATCGGGCGACTCCCAAACGCAGCCGATCGTACCCTGATGGTCCGCATGCGGGAGGGCGGCATGAGTGACATCTCCATGAACGGGGAAACGGGCTCCCCCCGGGATCAAGCTGCATGTTGCGAGATCTGTGCGGCTCAGAGCCGCACGGTCTTCGACCTCCTTGTGAAATCCCAGGATCTGCTGGTGCACTCGGAGCCCGAGCGGGAGGCCTTCGCGGCACGCAGGGGTTTCTGTGCCTTCCACATGTGGCTGCTGAAGCAGATCGGCGACCCTTTGAGCCTCAGCAGGGCTTTCGCACCAGTCGTCGACGCTTGGGCGGATGAACTGATGGGGCACATGGCGGAGCCGCCCGGCCGCGCGGCGGCCCGCATCGAGTCGGCCCTCCCGCACCCCGGTTTCTGCGAGGCGTGCAAGGTCCAATTGGCCACCGGAGCGGACGAGCTGAGACGCGTGCTGGCGCCGCTCACAATGACGGAGGGACGGCAGAGGTTCTCGCGCGGGCCGGGCCTGTGCCTGCGTCATCTCGCAGTCGCGCTGCACGCGGGTCCGGCACACGAGGTGGCCTTCTTTCTGTTGAATGACCACGTGAGGCGGCTGCAAGACGTCTCCAAAGACCTTCACAACTACACGGCCAAACGTGACGCACTTCGCCGCGACCTGCTCAGCGAAGACGAGCAGAACGCATGGCAGCGGGCGCTCGTGCTCTTGGCGGGCGCTCGCACTGTGCACGATGCTGAGCGAGGCTAGGACGCGTTGGGCCGGTACGAACCACCGGGGCCGTGGTCCGGCGAGATCCCGGACTCGGTCCAAACCAGGGGGTGTCCCGGTGCTGGCCGAAACAGCCTTCCGCGGGCCATTGGAGAATGATGCATCCGGCTTCGATGCGGTAGTCGTGCCGACGCGCGCGAGCCCGCCAATCCCATTAGAATCTCCGGCGATGCCCGAGGACGGCGCCCAGGTGCGGCACGACAAGGTCGGCGCTGGGCGCCTACTGCTCGCGTTCCTCCGCCTGGGTTTGACGGCCTTCGGCGGACCCGCGATGGTGGCGTACATTCGGGAGCTGGCGGTGCGCCGGAAGGGGTGGGTGCCGGCTGATACGTTTCAGCGCGGGGTGGCGCTGTGCCAGTCCATCCCAGGCGCCACGGCGATGCAGGTTGCCGCGTACACGGGTCTGCGCGCGGGGGGGCCGCTCGGGGCGGTGGCGGCGTTCGTCGGCTTCGGCTTGCCTGCCTTCGTGCTGATGGTGGCCCTGGCGGCCGGATACCAGGCAACGCACAGCATCGCTCCGGTGATGGCGGCGTTTCGCGGCCTCCAGGCAGTGGTGGTTGCTCTCGTGGCCAACGCGGCCGTTTCCTTCGGCCGGTCAGGCATCAAGGGTTGGCGCGAGGGATTTCTCGCCGCGGCGGCTGCCGCCTTCCTGGCGGCCGGCGGTAGCCCATTCCTCGCGATTCCCGGCGCTGCCGTGGCCGGTTGCTTGTTGCTCCCCAGGGTACCGGAACGCCCGCGGCAGATCGCCTCAAGCCTCGGCATGGGCCACCTTCGACCCGCGCTGGTCGTTGCAGCCGGTTTCGCCGCGTGTCTCGTGGTGCTCGCACTGGCCGACTGCCGCCTCTTCGACCTCGCCGTTCTCATGGCGCGCATCGATCTCTTCGCCTTCGGCGGCGGTTACGCGTCGGTGCCGATCATGCTCCACGAGATTGTTGTGGCGCGCCACTGGATGGACGCCAAGACGTTCATGGACGGCATCGCTCTGGGCCAGGCGACGCCGGGACCGATCGTCATCACCGCAACATTCGTCGGCTACCAGCTCGCTGGCCTGGCCGGCGCCATCGTCGCCACCGTCGCCGTGTTCAGCCCGTCCCTGATCATCCTCCTCGGCGCTGTACCGTTTCTCGACAGGTTGCAGGGTTCCGAGACCGTGCAGCGCGCGTTGCAGGGGATCCTGGCGTCGTTCGTTGGGCTGCTCTTCGCCGTGGGGCTGCGCTTCGCCCTCGCTGCGGCATGGCAGCCGCTGAGTGCGGCGCTCGCACTGGCTGCCTTCACGGCCCTGCGCGCCAAGGTCGACGTCCTCTGGGTCGTGATCGCCGGGGCCGTCCTCGGAGCGCTTCTGTTGTAGGCCCCGGTCAGATGACAGTCTGCGCGGTGAGGCAGCCGTGAGCCACACGGTCGACTACACTCCGAACGAGGAGGTCCCCCGATGTCGACAAAGATAGAGAAGATCCACGCACGCGAGATCCTGGATTCGCGTGGCAACCCTACCGTTGAAGTCGAGGTCGTGCTTGCAGGTGGTGGCCACGGGCGGGCCGCCGTGCCGTCTGGAGCATCGACGGGTGTGCACGAAGCCCTGGAGCTACGGGACGGGGATACGCGACGGTTCGGCGCCAAGGGTGTCTTGAAGGCCGTCGCCAACGTCAACGACCGGATCGCCGCGGCGCTCGCAGGGCGCGACGCACTCGATCAGGCCGGCGCCGACCGGGCGATGATCGAGCTCGACGGCACTCCGAACAAGTCCAGCCTGGGCGCGAACGCGATTCTGGGAGTGAGCTTGGCCGTCGCGCGCGCGGCGGCCGCGGCTGTCGGCTTGCCGCTCTATCGCTATCTCGGTGGTGCGACCGCGAAGCTGCTGCCGGTGCCGATGTTCAATATCCTCAACGGCGGCGTGCACGCCAACTGGCAAGGCACCGACCTGCAGGAGTTCATGATCGCGCCGATCGGCGCGGACAGCTTCCGCGAGGCGGTGCGCTGGGGCGCCGAGACCTACCATGCGCTCAAGGGCGTGCTCAAGGCCAAGGGGTATGCCACCGGGGTGGGCGACGAGGGCGGGTTCGCCCCCGCCTTGAAGGCCAACTCGGAAGCGGTGGAGGTGATTCTCCAGGCGATCGAGAAGGCGGGCTACCGGCCAGGGGAGGACATCGCCATCGCACTCGACCCCGCGTCGAGCGGCTTCTACGAGGACGGGTTCTATAACCTCCGCACCGAGGGGCGGCGAGCGACGTCGGCGGAGATGGTCGCGATGTACGCCGACTGGGCCGCCAAGTACCCGATCGTCGTGCTCGAAGACGGCCTCGCCGAGGACGACTGGGACGGCTGGAAGCTGCTGAACCGCGAGCTCGGCGCCAGGATCGAGCTGGTCGGCGACGACCTTTTCGTAACCAACGTCGAGCGGATCGCCCGGGGCATCGAGGAGAATGTCGCCAACGCGGTCCTGATCAAGCTCAACCAGATCGGCTCGCTGAGCGAGACCGTGGCCGCAATCGAGCTGGCGCGCAAGGCCGGATGGGGTGCGATGGTCTCGCACCGCAGCGGCGAGACCGTCGACAGCTTCATCGCCGACTTCACGGTTGCCATGGCCACTGGCCACCTCAAGACCGGTGCGCCGTGCCGCGGCGAGCGCGTCGAGAAGTACAACCAGTTGATGCGCATCGAGGAGGAGCTAGGTAAAGCGGCGGTCTACGCAGGGAGAAAGGCCTTTGTGCGCTGACGGGGCGGCCTGCGAGCCGAGGCCGGTACGTTGACGTTCTCTCGGCACGCCGCGCGGGAAAGTTGCGGTTGACCGAACGGGGGGTTGTCTTGACCAAGAGGATTCTCACGCGCTGGGCGGTGATGGCGCCGCATGCCGTCGCGGTCGTTCTTCTTCTGGTTGTGTCGTCCGCGCCGGCCGCTGCGGCTGCTCCGGCGAAGAACGTCATCGTGCTGATGACCGACGGAACGGGGACTACGCACACCACCTTGACCCGCTGGTACATGGGCGGCGGGCTGCTGCCACAGGATCCCTACATCGTCGGTGCAGTGCGCACCTTCGGCGCGGACTCGATCATCACCGACTCGGCGCCGGCGGCCACCGCCTTCGCTACCGGCCACAAGACTGACGACAAGTTCATCGGCGTTCTGCCGCCGCGCACCACGATCCCCAGCGTCGTGCCGGTGCCGCCGAGCGAAGAGTACAAACCGCTTGCCAGCGTGCTCGAGGGCGCCAAGCTCTACGGCAAGGCGGTCGGGCTGGTGGCGACCTCGAACATCCAGCACGCCAGCCCGGCGGCGTACTCGGCCCACTGGCCCGTCCGCGCCAACTACGAGGAGATCGGCAAGCAGCAGGTCTACCTGGACCTCGACGTCGTCCTGTCCGGTGGGAGGAGGTACCTGATCCCCGAGGCCGACGGCGGCGCCCGCAAGGATGGCCAGAACCTGCTCGATGTCCTGCGCAGGCGCGGTTATACGATCGTGGAAACTGCCCAGGAAATGAAGGCGTTCCACGGGCAGCGGCTGTGGGGAATGTTCGCCGCTGACGACCTCGCCTATGACATGGATCGCTCCACGCTCCATCCCGAGCAGCCGTCGTTGGCCGAAATGACCTCGAAAGCAATCGAGCTGCTTGCCGAGAACCCCAACGGGTTCTTCCTCTTCGTCGAGGCGAGCAAGGTCGACTGGGCTGCCCACGTGAACGATCCGATCGGCGTGATCAGTGACACGCGCGCCTATGCCGAAGCGGTCGGCACGGCGATCGAGTTCGCCCAGCGCGACGGCCGGACCCTGGTCCTTTGTTTCGCCGACCACGCCACCGGGGGCCTGTCGATCGGTGGCGGGATGACCGACCGGAGCTATCCGACGACACAGCTCGAGCAGCTCCTCGCACCGCTGCGCAAGGCAACCCTCACCGCCGAGGGGGTGGAGGAGCTGCTCGGCAGCGACCGCAGCCCCGAGCGCGTGCGCGCCATCGTCGGCAGCCGCTACGGCCTCGATGACCTCACCGACGCGAATGTGGCGGCGATCCAGAAGGCCGGAAGGGGGTCGCTCGGCACCGTGATCGGCCCGCTGCTGAGCCAGCGCTCGATCCTCGCCTGGACCACCCATGGCCACACCGGCGAGGACATTCTGCTTTACGCCTATGGTCCCAACAAGCCAGCCGGGCTGATCGACAATACCCGTCTCGCGACCCTCAGCGCCGAGAGCCTGGGCTTCGACCTCGACGACGTCGATCGCCGCCTCTTCGTCGAGGCTGGGGCGCTGTTCGCGCCGCTCGGCGCCACGGTGGAGCTCGACTGCCGGGACCCTGCCAGCCCGGTGCTGGTGGTGAGCCGCGAGCACCGGGTGGCGCGGATCCCGTGCAGCCAGAACGTGGTGCTCTTCGCCGGCAGGTCGTTCGAGATGACCGGCATCACGGTGTACGCCCCGAACACCGGGAAGGTGTACCTGCCGCGCCAAGCCGCGGAGATCCTCCAGTCCGCCGGGTTCTAAGCAGATCTCAGAGCTTGTGAAGAAACCTCTTCACAAGCTCTGACCATCTCTTGGAGGGGGGGGGGGGGGGCCCCCCCCCCCCCCCCCCCGGGCGGGGC
>Ga0315273_10004086_pt1 | contig 17751 bp, 15 predicted proteins | sample YL17G02_0_MG_FD_205753 | JGI IMG/M metagenome (GOLD analysis project Ga0315273, IMG submission 205753) | Sediment microbial communities from Yellowstone Lake, YNP, Wyoming, USA - YL17G02_0 | ecosystem: Environmental > Aquatic > Freshwater > Lake > Sediment | place: USA: Wyoming | collected...
GTCAAGGTGAGCAGATCGTTCGCGCCCTCCTTGCCTCCGAAGTCGGAGGCCTTGAGGTCGAAACCCTGGATCTGGGTCCCCATGGCCCCGTCGAAGACGAGGACGCGCTTCTCGATGGCTTCCCGGAACGTCACGTGTGCTCCCCATCCGCTGAAACGGAACCGCCATACTTATCATGTAAGATGCGCGGCAATGCAGGGACGCCGCGGCGACATGCGCACGGTCTGGGCCATCGCGCTGGGTGCCGCGGTCTTCCGGCTGCTCCTCTTCCACGGCCTCGACCTCTACGCCGACGAGGCCTACTACTGGATGTGGTCGCGCCGTCCGGCCTTCGGCTACTTCGATCACCCTCCCATGGTGGCCTGGCTCATCCGCGCCTCCACCGCCGTCCTTCCCGGCGAGCTCGGCGTCCGCATCCTCTTCCTCGCCTGCGGCGGCCTGGCGGTGGTCTTCGCGGCGCTCATCGCCCGCGAGATGACCGACGACCCGCGCGCACCCGCCGTCGCCGCGGCGCTCGCCGCCACCTCCCCCATCCTCATTCTCACCGGCGGCCTCGCGCTTCCCGACGCGCCGGTGGAGGCGGCCTACGCCGGCGCGACCTGGCTCGTCGCCCGCGCCCGGGGTCGCGGCTGGATCTGGGCCGGCGTCGCCGTGGGGATCGCGCTCCTCTCCAAGTACACCGCGGCGCTCCTCGCCCCGGCGCTCATCCTGCTCGTGTGGCTCGACCGGGATCTGAAGGACGAGCTCCGGACCCCCTGGCCCTGGCTCGGCGGAGCGATCGCGATCCTCCTGTTCCTGCCCAACCTGCTCTGGAACGCCACCCACGGCTGGGTGGCCATCCAGTTCCAGATCCGGCACGGCCTGGGAACCCAGGCGACGCTCCGCTCCGCGCTCGAGTTCGCGGGTGGCCTCCTCGGGGGCGTCGGCGTGGTGGCCCTGCCGCTGGGGATCTGGCAACTCGTCCGCGGTCGCGGTTCCTTCTCTCTGCGGGTTGCCGCAGCCACGCTCGTTCCCATCGCGGTAACGGCGCTCTCGGCCTTCCGAGGCCCGGTCGAGGCCAACTGGGTGGCGCTGGCCGGCCCGGCCCTCTGCGGAGCCGCCGCGGTTGCGCTGGTCCGCATTCGCCCGGCCTGGTCGCAGGGGCTGCTCGCATTCACCGTGGGGCTTGGTCTGCTGGCGGCGGTGGGCTTCGGTCTCGAGGTCCGCAACCCCACGCTCATCCCGCTCGACAGCGAGGTGCTGAGGCGATTCCGGGGCTGGCCCGAATTCGCGAAGCGAGCCCGCGCCGCCGCCGATCGCGCCTGCACCTCCATCGGGAACCCGCCCGGCTGCGACCCCGCGAACCCCTTCGTCTTTCCCGTGAACTACCAGGACGCCGCCGAGCTGGCCTTCTACGCCGGATGGAATCGCTTCGGGCCGGCGGCGGAGCGTCCCTCGCAACTCGACATCTGGGACGATCACCCCCGTCCCGGGGAGCCTTTTCTGGTCCTGGGGGCTATCCCATTGGAGAAGCGGCTCTTTCGCGCGGAGGGCCCTGGGCCCCGAACCTCCTTCGAGGTGCTGATCAAGGGCGAGGTTCTCCACAGGGGGGACGTCGAACCCTTCTGGGCCTGGCACGGGGCGCTCCCTCGCCGCGTGACGGGGTTACCCTACTGGAAGGATGCCCTCCCTCGCTGAACCGACCTCACGCTCCCCCGCCCATCCCGCACGCTTCTTCGAGCGGGAGGAGGACGGGCGGCTTCTCTGCACCCTCTGCCCGCGCGAGTGCCGGCTTGGCGAGGGTCAGGCCGGCTTCTGTTACGTCCGGCAGAACCAGGGCGGAGAGATGGTCTCGCTCGCCTACGGGAAGAGCACCGGCTTCGCCGTCGACCCGATCGAGAAGAAGCCGCTCTACCACTTCCTCCCCGGCACCAGCGTGCTCTCCTTCGGCACGGTCGGATGCAACCTGGGTTGCCGCTTCTGCCAGAACTGGAACATCTCGAAGGCCCGCGAGTCGGGACGTGGAATGGCCTCGCTCACCGCCGAGGAGGTCGTGGCGCTTGCCGAGTCGTCGGGCTGCCCGTCCATCGCCTTCACCTACAACGACCCGGTCATCTGGGCCGAGTGGGCCATCGACGTGGCCCGGGAGGCGCGGCGCCGGGGGATCCGGACCGTGTTCGTCACCGCCGGCTACGTGGAGGAGAAGGCCCGCGAGGAGATCTTCGCCTTCATGGACGCGGCGAACGTGGATCTCAAGGCCTTCACCGAGGAGTTCTACGCCAAGGTGACCCTCTCGCACCTCGCGCCGGTGCTCGAGACCCTGGAGTGGCTGGCGCGCGAAGGCCGGGTCTGGACCGAGGTCACGAACCTGGTCATCCCGGGGCTGAACGACGACCCCGGGGAGACCCGGCGGCTCGCCGAGTGGATCGGGAAGCACATGGGACCGGACGTTCCGCTCCACTTCTCCGCATTTCACCCGACCTGGAAGATGACCGACCGGCCGTCCACCCCGTCGGCGACGCTCACCCAGGCCCGGCGCATCGCCCGGGAGGTCGGGCTGCGCCACGTCTACACCGGCAACGTCCACGACAAGGAAGGCCAGTCCACCCTCTGCCCGGGCTGCGGACAGGTGCTCGTGGTTCGGGACTGGAACGCGGTGCGCCGGAACCGGCTCGGGCCCGGCGGTACCTGCCGGGGCTGCGGCGAGCGGATCGCCGGGCGGTTCGAAGCTTAGGGCGCGGGCACGTCGATGGTGGTGCAGCCGTCGCCGCCGCCAGGGGTCGGCAGCGCCAGCCCGCAGGCCACCCGGCCCGGGCAGGTGTTGAGGATGTAAGCGCAGATGTTGATGTCGCCGTTCGGATCGGGGCAGGTGGCGAGCTTGGCCTCGCAGTAGTCCTGCTCGGAGGTGGTCGCGTTCGAGGCGTTCACGCGCGCCTTCACGTTGGTCTTGCAGTTGTTGCGGATCTGCCCCTCGTTCTCGCAGTTGCAGATCCGGTCGCCCAGGTCCTGGCAGGGCGTGCTGCACCCTGTCGCGCCGAGCGCGAGGGCCAGACAAAAGGCGAGCGTGAGGGAAAGGCGGCTGCGCATGAGGCGGCGGAGGATCGCCCGAACCCCCCCTCGGGTCAAGCGAAGGCGGAGGCCAGCGCCTCGATGGCGAAGTCGAGCCGGTCGTTGCCGATGAACATCTCCTGCCCGACGAAGAAGGTGGGCGCGCCGAAGGAGCCGCGGTCGACCGCCTCCTGGGTCTGGGCCTTGAGCGCCTCCTTGAAACCCGGCGCCTCGGCGATCAGCGCGGCGCCGGGGAGGCCGGCCTTCGTCGCCACCTCCTCGACCACCGATGCGTCCGAGAGGTCCCGCCCCTCCGCCCAGTAGGCCCGGTACACGGCGTGGGTGTAGGGCACGAGCTTGCCGAGCTTCTCTGCCGCGAAGGCCGCGCGCAGCGGCAGCACGGTGAGCACCGGGAACTTCGCGGGCCATGCGAAGGGGACGCCGAGCCGCTTCGCCCACCGGTTGCAGTCCGTCGCGAGGTGGCGGAACTTGACGGGCGTCTCGAGGGGCGCGCGGTTGCCGGAGGCGTTGAACACCCCGCCCAGGAGGAACGGGCGGAAGCGCAGCGCACCGCCCACCTTCGCCACCTCGGATTCGACGCGCGTCGAGGCCAGGTAAGAGTAGGGGCTCACGAAATCGTAGAAGAACTCGAGGGTGGCCATCGTCTCTCCTTTATAACCGAACCATGCACACCCTCGCCGCATCGCTCGCCCTTCTGCTCGCCGCCGCCCCGGCAACCGCCCCGGCCGGGGCCCCGCCGGCAGCCGACGCCGCCGCGCTGGCCCACAAGGTCCAGGGATTCTACGAGACGACCCGCGACCTTCGCGCCCGCTTCGTCCAGACCTACACCTATGCCTCGCTCGGCCGCCGCCAGGTCTCGAAGGGGGCGCTCGAGGTGAAGAAGCCGGGAAAGATGCGCTGGGACTACGAGTCGCCGGCGGCGAAGACCATCGTCGTGAACGGCTCGCGTCTCGTGCAGTGGGAGCCGGAGGCCAACCAGGCCTTCGTGGACGAGAAGTTCGACGCCACCGCCATGAGCGCGGCGGTGACCTTCCTGCTCGGCACGGGGAGCCTGGAGAAGGAGTTCCTGCTCTCCGCCGGGGAGGGAGGCACGCTCGTGCTCCGGCCGCGCAAGGCCGATCCCCGCGTGGAGACGGTGACCCTCACCGCCGGCCCGGACGGCGAGGTGACGCGCACGCGGGTGGTGGACGGGCAGGGCAACTCGAACGACATCACCTTCGAGGAGATCCAGCGAAACGCCGGGGTCCCGGATGCGCGCTTCGTGCTCGAGCTGCCGGCCGGGGTCCGGCGTCTCGCCATGCCGGGGAAGTGATGCAGGTCGTACCCGCCGCATCCGCCCGCGCCATGCTCGCCGGCTTCGCCGCCCTCGGGCTCGACGCCGGTGCGCTGCGCAGCGCCGCCGGGATCACCGAGGCCGAGCTGGCGGTTCCCGACGGCGTCCTGCCCGGGGAGGCCTTTCCGAAGCTCTGGCAGGAGGCCTTCCGCCGGGCGCCGCGGGAGGAACTCCCCACCGAGGTGGGTCTCGCCATCCCGTTCGGCGCCTTCGGCGCGCTCGACTACCTGGCCGGCAGTTCTCCCACGGTCGAGGCCGCCTTCCACTCGCTCCGCAGCCACTTTCGCCAGGTGGCCCGCATCGGATTGGAGATCGAGCGCTCCGCGGCGAGCGCCGACGTCCGGCTGGTAAATCCAGAGCCGTTCCCGGGGCTCCCGATCTCAGACGAGATGACGCTGGCCGTCTTCATCGGGCGCTTCCGCGGCGACGCCGGATCCCCATTTCGCCCGTCGTCGGTCCGCCTCACCCGGCCCTCTCCGCGCGCGCCGACCCGGCACGCGGCGCTCCTGGGTGCCCCCGTCACCTTTGGCTGCTCGGTCTCCGGCATGGAGATCCCGCTCGCCGCCTGGACCGCTCCGATGCGGCGCGCCGACCCGGCGCTGCAGGAGACGCTCCGGCAGCTGGCGAGCCGGCTCGAGCTGGGGGCCGCGGGCGACGACCTCGAGATGGCCTTGCGGGCGCGGCTTCGGAGCCTGCTCCCCGAGGGCAAGGCCGACGCCTCGTCGATCGCGCGAACCCTCGGGCTCTCCGAGCGGACGCTCAACCGCCGCCTCCAGGAGATCGGCAAGAGCTACCGCGACGTGCTCGACGCCTTTCGCGAGGCGGAGGCCGAGCGGCTGCTGGCCTCTGGGAAGGCGGAGCTCTCCGACGTGGCCTTCCGGCTGGGCTTCTCCGACCAGACCGCCTGGAACCGGGCCTTCAAGCGATGGAAGGGGATGTCGCCGACGGAGTGGCTGCAATCGCGGTCGGGCCCGGGAGGCGCCTCGCTGCGGCGATGAGCTTGCCGAAGGTGGAGGTCCCGGCGATGGCCGCCGTGCACATCACCCCCGACATGACCGTGCCCCCGATGCCCAGCATGAGCGCGTCGGCGCCGGCGAGGTAGAGCCCCTTCACCGGGGTGCGGGCCCGGAGCCAGGGCTTCGTGAAGCGATCCGGCGTGGCCGGGAGCCCGTAGATCTCCCCGCCCGGGTGGCCGGTGAAGTGGGCGGTGGAGAGCGGGGTCGAGAGCTCCCGGTGCACGACGAGCCGGGAGAGCCCCGGCAGCCGCCGCTCCGCCTCCGCCAGCAGGGTGTCGGCGATCCGCTCCTTCATCGCCTCGTACTCCTCGCCGCGCTTCATCCAACGGGTCCCGGCCCAGGGCTCGAAGTGGCTCGAGTCCACGCCGGCGATGATCTCGGCGGTGTGGGCCTTCGCCTCCGGGTCCTTCATGGACGGGAAGGAGACGTAGGTCTGGGGCGCCCTGCCGCGCAGGAGCTCCCCGCCCCGGTCCCACATCCGGTCGTGGTCCAGCTCGTCGTGGAGCCAGAAGTTCTCGCCCTTCACGCCGAGTGATGCAGCCGACCGGGAGAGTCCCAGGTAGAGCGAGACGTGGGACATGCTCCGGGGGATGGCGCGCAGCTCGTCGCGGAAGGGCAGGGGGACGTCGTCGGGAACGAGCCGGAGGAAGGTGGCCCGGGCGCCCGCGTCGGAGACGATCACCGGGGCGCGCAAGGTCTCGCCGCTGGCGAGCCGTACGCCGACGGCGCGGCCGCCCTCGACGAGGATGCGATCCACCTCGGCGCGGATGCGGACCGAGCCGCCCGCCGCCTCGATGACCCGGGTGGCGCCCTCGGCGATGCGAGCCGAGGTGCCCGACGGGTAGTAGCCACCCTCGAAGTAGTGGGACGTGATGACGGAATGGGCGAGGAAGGCGCTCCGGGAGGGAGGCAGGCCGTAGTCGCCCCAGCGGGCGCCCAGCACCGCCTTCAGCCGCTCGTCGCGGACGTGCTCGTCGAGCCAGGAGCGGGTGGTGCGGCGGGCCAGCGCGCCGCGGCCGGCCATCACGGCGCCCAGGATCGCCGCCACCGGCGCGGGGGCGGACGAGCGCATCCCGAGCACCGTCATCCACGAGGAGGCCCGGTCCACGTCGGTGAAGAACCGGTCGATGGCCCGCCCCTCGGAGGGGAAGGCGGCATGGAGGTCGGCGCGGAAGTTCTCCTTGCCGGCGCGGATCCCGAACTCGAACCCGGGGAAGACGAGCCGGTCGTAGGTCTCCGGCATTCTCGCCCAGTGAACGTCGCCGCCGGTCGCCACCTGCATGGCGTTGCGCATCATCCCGGGCGCGCCCATCTCGCCCACGTAGTGGACGCCCACGTCCCACTCGAAGCCGCCGCGGCGCGAGAAGGTGTGGGTGAAGCCGCCGGCGCGGTAGTGGCGCTCCAGCACGAGCACCTTCATTCCGTGCAGGCGGGCCAGCAGGGCGGCGGTGGCGAGCCCTCCCATGCCGGAGCCGATGACGAGGACGTCGGCGTCGTGGTTCGGATTGCTGCTGGCGTTCATCGGAGGTCTCCCGGGGCGCCGGGGTGGCGCCATCGGGGAGGAGTCTGCCGCCGCGGCACCCCCGGCGCTTTGCCCGACGCGCCGACCTCGTGGCCGAACCGGCCAGAACTGCCGTTTACACCGGCCGGGAAGGGCGGCTGGAGGCGAGTCGTTGTACCCTTCGCCGCCATGCCCGAGCTCGTGACCATCGGCGCCCCGGCGGGCGTCCCCTCGGGCGCCACCGCGCCGGAGAAGCGAGACCGGTGGGCGAACCCGTACCGCGCCATCCCGGCCGTCCGGTGGGGCGTGCAGGGGCTCTACCTCGCCTTCCTCCTGTTCGTGGGCTGGGAGTTCTGGCGCTTCTACCAGCAGGCCATCGCGCCGGGACCGATGACGGCGACGCGCCCCCCCGCGGTCGAGTCCTTCCTGCCCATCAGCGCGCTGGTCGGGCTGAAGCGCTTTCTCCTGACCGGCTCCTGGGACCAGGTCCACCCCGCCGGCCTCACCATCCTGGCCGCGGCCATCGTGGGCGCGCTCGTGGCCCGGAAGGCCTTCTGCGGCTGGGTCTGCCCGGTGGGCACCATCTCCCGCGGGCTGGAGTGGGCGGCGGAGAAGGTCCTCTGGCGCCGCCGCTGGCCGGTCGTGCCGCGCTGGCTCGACCTCGGGCTCATGTCGGTGAAGTACCTGATCCTGGCCTTCTTCGCCTGGGCCATCCTCTGGCAGATGCCACTGGCCGCGCTGGAGGGATTCCAGCGTTCCCCCTACAACATCGCCGCAGACGCGAAGATGCTGCTCTTCTTCCTCGACCTCTCCACCACGTCGATCCTGGTCCTGGGCGGCCTGGTCCTCTTGTCACTCGTGGTGAAGAACGCCTGGTGCCGGTGGGGCTGCCCCTACGGCGCGCTGCTCGGGCTCGCCAGCTACGCCTCCCCCCTGCGGATCGTCCGCGACACGGCGACCTGCAACGACTGCGGCGCCTGCTCCCGCGCCTGCCCGGTGGAGATCCCGGTGCACGCCCGGCTCCAGGTCCGTTCGCCGGAGTGCACGGGCTGTCTCTCCTGCGTGGCGGCGAGCACGGTGCCCTCCTGCCTGGGCGTCAGCCGCACGAAGAAGATGTCACCCTGGGTGCTTCCCGTCCTGGGGGTGGGCACGATGCTGGCCTTCTGGGCCATCGCCGTCGCCACCGGCTTCTGGACGAGCGACGTGCCCCTCGAGCTCCTCCGGCGCGCCTACCGGATGGCGCCCTCGATCGGTCACTGAGGCCGCAGCGCCGGAGGGGGCGCGCATTCGACGACCACCGGCAGGCCGGTGCGGGGATGCGCGAACTCGAGCCGCAGCGCGTGCAGCAGGTAGCCCGGGTCGCCGGGCACGGCGAGGCTCCCCGGCAGCGGCAGCCCGCCCGGACCGAAGAGCGGATCGCCCACCAGCGGATGCCCCGCCCAGGCCAGGTGGATCCGGATCTGGTGTGGGCGGCCGGTCTCGATCTCCACCTCCACCAGCGAGACCGGCTCCGCGCCGGCGCGCCGCTCGACGACCCGCACGTGGCTGCGCGCCCGCTTGCCGCCCGGCGTGGCCGCGTGGATCGTCCTGGTGGGCGCGTACCGGACCTCCCCGATGGGCGCATCGACGGTGAAGAGGTCCCGGGCCGGATGTCCAGCGCAGAGCGCCCGGTAGAGCTTGCGGACCCGCCGGTCGCGAAAGAGGGCGGCCACCGCCTCGCGCGCCGCTGCGGTGCGGGCGAAGAGGACGATGCCCGAGGTGTCCCGGCCCAGCCGGTGCATGGGGACCGCCTCCGGCGCGCGCCTCCGCACCACGGTGAGCAACGTGCTCTCGAGGAACTGGCCGCCGCCGGGCATCGTGGGAAGGCCGCGCGGCTTCGCCACCGCGAGAAGGTCGTCGTCCTCGAAGAGCACGGCGGTGCAGAGCGGGACCTCGGGCTCGTCCCAGGGCGGCCGCTCCCAGGTGAGCCGCTGCCCGGCCCGGAGCAACCGGTCCGCGCCGGCGATCGCGCCGTCCACCCGCACCGCGCCGGAGGCGATGCGGGCGCGCCACTCGGCCTCGCCGGCCGGGCCGCCGCGCGCCAGCAGGTGCGCGAGCACCGGGCGCCCGGCGCCGTCCGCCCCGACCTGCTCCGTGTAGACGTGTCCGCGGTTGCGCATGTGGAGCGACGATGGTACGTCGCGAGGCCATGAGCCGCATCTACAAGTCGCTTCCCCCGAAGGGCACCGCTCTCGGCATCGCCTTCAGCGGCGGCCTCGACACCCGCTGCGCGGTGGCCTGGCTCGCCGAGCAGGGGCTCGCCGTCCACGCCTACACGGCCGACCTGGCCCAGCCCGACGAGCAGAACCCGGCCGACATCCCGCCCCTCGCGCTTCAGCACGGCGCGGTCGAGGCGAAGCTCATCGACTGCCGCGAGTCGATGGTGCGCGAGGGGATCACCGCCATCCAGTGCGGGGCCTTCCACCTCTCGTCGGGCGGCAAGAAGTACTTCAACACCACGCCGCTGGGGCGGGCCGTCACCACCACCGCCATCGTCCGGGCCATGCGCGAGGACGGCGTGCACGTCTTCGGCGACGGCTCGACCCACAAGGGCAACGACATCCAGCGCTTCTACCGCTACGGCATCCTCGTCGACCCGGACCTGCGCATCTACAAGCCCTGGCTCGACCAGGCCTTCGTGACCGCCTTCGGCGGCCGCAAGGAGATGAGCGAGTACCTCGAGCGGCGCGGCCTCCCCTACAAGATGGGCACCGAGAAGGCCTACTCCACCGACGCCAACGTGCTGGGCGCCACCCACGAGGCCAAGGACCTGGAAAGGCTCGACACCGGCATGCGCATCGTCGCGCCCATCATGGGCGTGGCCCACTGGAAGCCGGAGGTGAAGATCGCGTCCGAGGAGATCACCATCGGCTGGGAGAACGGACTCCCGGTCGAGATCGGCGGGCGCCGCTTCTCCTCCCCGTACGAGCTCTTCCTGGAGGCGAACCGCATCGGCGGCCGCCACGGCCTGGGCATGAGCGACCAGATCGAGAACCGGGTCATCGACGCCAAGAGCCGCGGCGTATACGAGGCCCCGGGCATGGCGCTGCTCCACCTCTCCTACGAGCGGCTGCTCTCCGCCATCCACAACGAGAACACCCTCGACCTCTACTTCACGCTGGGTCGAAGGCTGGGGCGGTTCCTCTACGAGGGCAAGTGGTACGACCCTGAGGCGCTCATGCTGCGCGACGGGCTCACCCGCTGGATCGCCCCCTCGGTCACCGGGAGCGTCAAGGTGGAGCTGAGGCGCGGCGACGACTGGAGCTACCTCGACACCCGCGCCCGGTACATGAGCTACGCGCCCCACAAGCTCTCCATGGAGCGCGTGGAGAACCCGGCCTTCACCCCCGAGGACCGCATCGGCGCGCTCGAGCTCCAGAACCTCTCCGTGGGCGACAACCGGGACCTGCTCCTGCACCACCTCGCCGCGCTGCGGGCGATGGGCGCCGGGACGCAGTCGCCGAAGCTCGCCGCGCTGCTCGGGTCGGACGAGAAGGAGTAGAGCCCGAGGCGCTGGCCGGACGTCAGCGCGCGGTCAGCCGCCCGGTGACTCGGAGACCCTGGCCGAGAGCCAGGTCACCATGTCCCGCAGGCTCTCCTCGGAGATCTCGTGGCCGATCGGGTATTCGCGGTAGTCCACCCGCAGCCCCAGTGCGCCGAGGACGTCCCGGGCCTCGTGCCCGAAGGCCACCGGGACCACCGGGTCGGCCCGGCCGTGCTGCCAGAGGAGCGGGAAGCCCGACAGCCCGGGCGGAGGAAGGGCCGGCACGGCCCGGCGGGCGATCCGGCCGGAGTGGGCCACCAGGCCGCGGAAGAGGTCCGGTCGCGCCAGCACCGCGGCGGCGGCCATCGATGCGCCCTGGCTGAAGCCGATGAGCCAGATCCGCGATGGATCGGCGCCGTGGGCCAGGGCCGCCTCCCCGGCGAAGCGCAGGATCGCGTCCCGGCTCTCGACCAGCTGCTGGAAATCGACGCGCGGCGGCGTGTCCATCCAGTCGATGTCGAACCACGAGTAGCCCATGGGCTGGGCCTCGCGCGGCCCGCGGGCCGAGACGACCACGAGCCGCGGGTCGAGCAGCGGCGCCAGGCCGAAGAGGTCCTGCTCGTCGGCGCCCAGTCCGTGCAGGAGCAGCGCCATGGGTGGGCGCGCCGAGTCGATCTCGGGGCGGCGGACGAGGTGCTCGAGCGTCACGAGATCACCCGGAGGGGAGCGCGCTTCGAGCCCGTCGATCCCTTGGAGCCCTTCGACGGGGGAGCCGCCGGGAGCCGCCGGCCGGCCCGTCGCGCCTCCCGGGCCACCACCTTGCCGACCAGGTCGTAGTCGCCGGCCTCGGTGACGAGGACGGTGACGATCTCGCCGGGGTAGGCGACGCGCTCGCCCGGAACGTCGAACTGGTTGATGTAGGTGAGGCCGTCGATCTCCGGAGCCTGGCGCGCGTGGCGGCCGACCAGCAGATGCTCGGTGCCCTCGGCCTTGCCCTCGACCAGCACCTCGATCCGCTGGCCGACCATGCCCTTCTGCATCCCGCGCGAGATGCGCTGCTGCAGCGCCATGATCTTCTTCTGGCGTGCCCGCTTGACCCGCTCGGGGATCTGTCCGTCCATCTCCGCCGCAGGCGTCCCCTCCTCGCGCGAGTAGGTGAAGACGCCCAGCCGCTCGAAGCGCTGCTCGCGGACGAAGCCGAGCAGGTCCTCGAAGTCCTCCTCGGTCTCGCCCGGCAGGCCCACGATGAGCGCGGTGCGCATGGCGATGCCCGGCACGCGGGCGCGGAGCTTCCCGAGCAGGCCGCGCAGGAACTTCACGTCCCGTCCGCGCTTCATGGAGCGGAGCAGCCGGTCGGACGAGTGCTGCAGCGGCATGTCCACGTACTTCGCGATCTTGGGCTCGCGGGCGATGACGTCCACGAGCGCGTCGGGGAAGTCGCGCGGGTAGGCGTAGTGGAGCCGGATCCAGCGGATGCCCTCGACCCGGCAGAGCGCCGGGAGCAGGTCGTGAAGGCGGACCTTCCCGGGCCCGGGAAGATCCTGCCCGTAGGCGGTCAGGTCCTGGGCCACGAGCGAGAGCTCGACCACGCCCTGCGCGGCGAGCAACTCGGCCTCGGCCACCACGTCGGCCACCGTGCGGGAGCGCTGGGCCCCGCGCAGCCTGGGGATGATGCAGAAGGCGCAGGCGTTGTCGCAGCCCTCGGCGATCTTCAGATAGGCGGTGTGGCTGGCCAGCGAGTTCACTCGAGGTGTCGTGGCGGCGTGCACGAAGTCGGGGTCGGGGACGATGACCCGCCTGGCCTGGGCGTCGGAGATGATGGACGCGATGTCCTGGTAGGCGCCCGTGCCGACGAAGTGATCCACCTCGGGCATCTCGCGGGCCATCTCGTCGGGGTAGCGCTGGGTCAGGCAGCCGGCCACCACCAGCTCCTTGCAGCGCCCCTCGTCCTTCATGCGGGCCAGCGTGAGGATGGCCTGGATCGACTCCTCCTTGGCGCTCTCGATGAATCCGCAGGTGTTCACGACGATGACGTCGGCCCGGGCCGGGTCCTGGACCAGCCGGTAGCCGGCCTGCGAGAGGGTTCCGAGCATGACCTCGCTGTCCACCCGGTTCTTGGGGCAGCCGAGGGTGTGCATGTAGACAGGCGTGGACATGGTTCGGGCGACGGGATCGAGCGCGGATCTAACCCGCCGGGGTAGGGCCGCGCAACGGCTCCAGGATCGCGCCCCGAATCGCGCTGGGGTCAGTGCTTTGTTGCCGCTGCTGGAGCGGCGGGCGCGGCCGGTGTGGCGTTCCCCGGCGAGGGCGCGACGTTGACGATGGGGACGCCCATCGGTCCGACCGGGATGTAGATGACCGAGTGATTCGGGCTTCCCACCATGGCCTTCTGCGCCTCGATGGCCTCGTGCTGGATGTAGAGCGGCGTGAGCCGCTGCTGGATGATCTGGGTGGCCCGGGCGATGCCCTCGGCCTCGACCACGCGCCGCTCGGCGTCCTTGCGGGCGATCTCCACCTGGGTGGCGCGGGTCTCGAGGTCCTGGGAGACGGCCAGCTTGTTCGAGACCGCCTGGGCCACGACGGCGGGATACTGGAGGTTGCCCACCACCACGTTCAGGACCTCGAAGGGCGTGTTCTTGGTCTTCTCCTGCGCCCAGGCGGTCAGCTCGTTGCTGATCCTGCCGATGTTCTCGTTGAGCGGGAAGGCATCGAAATGGGCGACCGACTCCCGGATCTGGGTGCGGAGCGGCTCCTTGAGATAATTGCCGAAGGCCACCTGCACCTGGTTCGGACCCTCGCCGAGCGTGGTGTACTGCTCGATGAACTCCTTCACCCGGTCGCCGCGGACGCGGAAGATGGTGTGCGCGCGGAAGGAGACGAGCAGCTTGTCCTTCGTGAGCACGGCGTTCTCGCCGGTGAAGTCCTCGGCGTAGCTGAAGGGCGTCACCGAGACGTTCATCACCTTCACGAGCCAGGAGGCGCCGTAGCTGGTGGGGCCGGTCTGCAGCCCGACGTAGCTCGCCTTGCCCACGATGGCGCCGCGGGTGAGGTAGCCGACGTAGCCGGCCGGGGTGGCCGGGTTGCCGCAGGCGGTGAGACCGAGAAGTCCGACGAGGCCGAGGAGCAGGGTGGGGCGCATGGGGCGGAGCATACGACAGATGCGCGCCCCCTGCGGGGACGGCCGTCAGTCCCGGAAATTCTGGAACTGGATGGGGATCCCCAGATGGGCGCCCTTGATGGCGGCCATGGCGGCTTGCAGGTCGTCCCGCTTCTTGCCGGTGACCCGGACCGCCTCGCCCTGGATGGAGGCCTGAACCTTGAGCCCTGAGACCTTGATCAGCGCGACGATCTTCTTCGCGTCCTCCTGCTTCAAGCCCCGGCGAAGCTTCACGAGCCGCTTCACGTGGCCGCCGGCGGCCGGCTCGATCGTCTGCGGATCGAGCCCCTCGAGCGGGACGCCGCGCCGGGCGAACTTCTCCATGAGCACGGTGTAGGCCGCGTCGACGCGCCCATCGCTGTTCCCCTTGATGAGGACGCCCCCGTCCTGCTGCCGCTCCAGATCGGTCGCGGTCCCCTTGAAGTCGAACCGCTGTGCGATCTCCTTCCTGGCCTGCTGGAAGGCGTTCTCCACCTCCATGAGGTCGAGGTCGCTCACCGCGTCGAAGCTCGGCATGTCCCGCTCCCTTCCGGCGCCTGTCCGCGCCGCGTTCAGATCTCGAGCACCACCACCTGCACCGCCGGCCGGCGCCCGCCCTCGCGCCGGAACCACCTCCGGACCGCCTGCGAGGCCTCCCGCGCGAGCGCCGCGTCGTCCCTCGAACCGGGCGAAAGCTCCAGGAGCGCCCGCCCCACCTCGCCCGCCACCGCTGCCTCCCACCCGGACAGCCCCGCCGCGCCCCGTCCGCGCACCTCCGGGGTCCGCACCGGCTCCCGGGTGGCACGGTCCACGAGCAGCGCCACCAGCACGATCCCGAACTCGCCGAGGGCGCGACGATCTCGTACCACGCTCTCGTCCACCACGGCGAAGGCGGCGTCGCGCTCGAGAAAGATGCGCCCCGACGGCAGCCGCTCCTCGATGCGCTGGACTCCGGAATCGGAGAGTTCCAGGACCTCGCCGTCCACCATCACGTGCCGCCGGTCGGGTGAGAGCCCCTCTGCCGCAGCGTGCCCGGCGTGGCGAGCCAGGTGGCGCAACTCTCCGTGAATGGGGAGGAAGTGCTCGGGCCGGGCCAGCCGCACCAGGCGCCGCTGCTCGTCCTCCTGGGCGTGCCCGGAGACGTGCAGCGCCCGGAAGTCCTCCCAGAGAACCTCGGCTCCGCGCCCCGTCAGGCCGTTCACGGTGCGGCCGATGGCCACCTCGTTGCCCGGGATGTAGCGGGAGGAGAGGATGACCCGGTCGCCGGGGCGAACGGGAAGGTCGGGCAATTCGCCCCGCGCCAGCCGCCCCAGCGCGCTGCGAGGTTCACCCTGGGTGCCTGTGACGACGACGCACGTCTCTCGCGACCGAAGGTCGCGAGCATCTTCGACCGACGCGAGCTGGCCTGCCGGCAGGCGCAGGTAGCCCATCTCCAGGCCGAGCCGGACGCTCTCCTCCATCGACCGCCCGAGCGGCACGAGCCGGCGGCCGAAGCTTCGCGCCGCGTCGGCCACCTGCTGGATGCGGTGGAGGTGCGAGGAGAAGCAGGTCACCCAGACGCGCCCGGGCGCTCCTTCCATGGCGAGCGAGAGCGCCGGACCGACCGCCGACTCGGAGAGCGAGGTGCCTGGGCGGTCGGCGTTGGTGGAGTCGGAGAGGAGAAGCCGGATCCCGTCGCGGCCGAGGGCCTCGATGCGGGAGAGGTCGGTGCGCCGGCCGTCGAGCGGCGCCTCGTCGATCTTGAAATCGCCCGAGTGGTAGACCACGCCCTGCGGCGTGGAGAGGGCCAGCGCGCATGCGTCGGGGATGGAGTGGGCCACCGCCACGAACTCGGCGCCGAACGGGGAGCCGGGGCCGGCCCGCGCCGCATCGCCTGCCCGGACCACGTCGCCGGCCCGGACCATGTCGCCGGCCCGGACCTCGCGGAGGTCGGCCTTCACCCCGGCCTCCTCGAGGCGCGGGCGAAGCAGCGCCAGCGCCAGCCTCGGCCCGTAGACCGGAACGGGCACGTCGCGCAAGAGGAGCGGCAGCGCACCGATGTGGTCCTCGTGACCGTGGGTGACGAGCACCGCGTCCACCCGGTCGCGCCGCTCCCGCAGCCAGGAGAGGTCGGGCGAGATGGCGTCCACGCCGTAGGGCTCGGCCGGGAAGAGCAGCCCGCAGTCGACCACGACGATGCGCCCGTCGCACTCGAGCGCGAGGCAGTTCATGCCGATCTCGCCGAGGCCACCCAGCGCGGCGATGCGGACGGGGGACGCCATCCCGGACAATCTAGCGCCTCCCGCGCCTGGACGGGGCCGGCCCGGCGCGATCGCCGGGGCCTGAGCCGCGCCCTGGCGCCTGGGTTATGGTGCGGCCCGCCCATGGCGCCCGTCGATCCCATCCTCGACACGCTGAACGACGCCCAGCGCGACGCGGTCCTGCACGGGGACGGGCCGGTGCTGGTGCTGGCCGGTGCGGGCTCGGGCAAGACCCGGGTCATCGTGCACCGGATCGCCCACCTGATCCGCGAGCGGGGCATCGCGCCCTGGCACGTGCTGGCCGTCACCTTCACCAACAAGGCGGCCGGCGAGATGCGGGAGCGGCTCGGCGAGCTCCTGGGCGCGGAGGGGGCCGACGCCTGGGTGCAGACCTTCCACGCCTTCGGGGCCCGCTTCCTGCGTCGGGAGGCGGCGCGCGCCGGGCTGCCGCCGTCCTTCGCCATCTACGACGACGACGACCAGAAGCGGCTGGTGAAGCGAATCCTCGCCGACATGGGCATCTCCGACGACGGCCGCTTCGGGGTGCGCCAGGTGCTCTCCCGCATCGACCGATGGAAGAACCTGGGACAGTCGCCCGCGTCCGTCCGCTTCGAGGATCACGACGTGGAGACCGAGCGGAGCGTCGAGGTCTGGCGCCGCTACGAGAAGGCCCTTTCCCGGGCCGGGGCGGTGGACTTCGGGGATCTCCTGCTCCGTCCGGCGCAGCTCCTCGACGCCGATCCGGAGTTGCGGGCCCGCTGGAGCCAGCGATTCCGCCACCTGCTCGTGGACGAGTTCCAGGACACCAACCCCGCCCAGTACCGGCTGCTGCGGCTCCTCGCCGGGGAGCGCAACAACGTCTGCGTGGTGGGGGACGACGATCAGGCCATCTACCGGTGGCGCGGCGCCGACGTGTCGAACATCCTCGACTTCGACAAGGACTTTCCAGGTACACGAATCGTGAAGCTGGAGCAGAACTACCGCTCCACCGCCAACGTGCTCGAGGCCGCCCACGCCGTCATCTCCCGGGCCACCCGGCGCCGGGAGAAGAAGCTCTGGACGACGCGCGGGGCCGGGGCCCCGCTCTCGCTGCTCGTGGCCCAGGACGAGCACGAGGAGGCGCAGCGCATCGCGGTGGCGGTGGAGGCCGAGCGCCACCGGGGCACCCGGGGCGACGAGATCGCGGTGCTCTACCGGGTGAATGCGCAGTCGCGGCCGGTGGAGGCGGCCCTGCGGGCCGCCCGTGTGCCCTACGTGATCGTGCGGGGCACGAGCTTCTACGAGCGGGCCGAGGTCCGGGACGCCGCGGCCTGGCTGCGGCTCGCGCTCAGTCCCGCCTCCGACATCGACCTGCTCCGGGTGGTGAACCGGCCGGCCCGCGGCATCGGCGACAAGACGATCGAGCGGTTGCAAGGCTTCGCCTCGGCGAACGGCCTCACCCTCTTCGAGGCGGTGGGGCGCCGCGACGAGATCGAGGAGCTGAAGACCGCGGCGCGCCGCAACCTGGGAGAGTTCCACGAGGTGGTGGCCGGGCTGCACCGCGACGTTCCCGGCCTCGAGGCCGGCGTGGCCGTGCAGGAGGCCATCACTCGCAGTGGATTGCTGGAGCGGCTCAAGGTCGAGGGCACCGACGAGGCCGCCGACAAGGCCGAGAACCTGCTCGAGCTGGTGGCCGCGGCCCGCGAGTTCGACGAGGCCGTGGCGGCCGAGCGCCCCTCCCGCGACCCCGACGAGCTGCTGCCGCCGCCGCTCACCCGGTTCCTCGAGCAGATCGCCCTCATCGGCGACGCCGACGGGCCCACGCCCGAGGGGCGGGTGGCCCTCATGACGCTCCACGCGGCCAAGGGGCTCGAGTTCGAGGCGGTCTTCCTGGCCGGGATGGAGGAGGGGATGCTGCCGTACGAGCGCCCCTGGCGGCGCAATTCGAACGACGGGGAGGACGGGCAGGACGGGC
>Ga0315273_10004087_pt1 | contig 17751 bp, 10 predicted proteins | sample YL17G02_0_MG_FD_205753 | JGI IMG/M metagenome (GOLD analysis project Ga0315273, IMG submission 205753) | Sediment microbial communities from Yellowstone Lake, YNP, Wyoming, USA - YL17G02_0 | ecosystem: Environmental > Aquatic > Freshwater > Lake > Sediment | place: USA: Wyoming | collected...
GGCGGGGCGCCCCCCCCTGGGGCCCCTTTGCACGGCCCCCCCGCCGCCCCCCCACGCGGCGTCCTTCCTTGCCGCGCGGCGCGAGGCCGGCGCTGCGCGACGCCGCAGATGGTCCGCTGCCGACAGCGCTACGTGGAAAGAGGAGCGAGACCCAAATTGGCGAGGGGCGGGCTGCACGCAGTGCAGCAAGGGCGTGAGCGGCACGTCCGGCGGGAGCGCAGCACCCGGCCGGAGTGCCGCTCGCGCCCGTAGCGCCGCGCCAGCGGCGCCCGCCCCACTCCCCAACGTGGCGGGCGCTCAGGGTTGGCGGTGGACGCGCTCGGCCAAGGGCTTGAGGGCGGCCTCGGCGAAGGCGCGGCGACGGCGGTGGCGGGCGAGGGCGGCGTCGATCAGCGAGGACAGCAACTGCGGGTACGGCACCCCCGAGAGCGCGAGCAGCCGCGGGTACATGGAGATCGACGTGAAGCCGGGGATCGCGTTCAGCTCGTTGACGTGGAACGTCCCGTCGCGGCGGTCGAGGAGGAAGTCGACCCGCGCCATTCCCTCGCACGCGCACGTCCGGAACGCCGCGATCGCCAGCCGGCGAACCTGCTCGGTCTGGGCCGGCTCGAGCGGCGCCGGCGCGAGCAGCCGGCAGTCGTTGTCGAGGTACTTGTCGGCGTAGTCGTAGAACTCGTGCCCCGGAACGACCTCGCCGGGGAGGCTGGCGAACGGCTCGCCGGCGTCGAGCACGGCGACCTCGATCTCGCGGCCCGGGATCCCCTCCTCGACGATCACGAGATCGTCGTAGACCAGCGCGAGCTCCACGGCGGCAGCGAGGTCGGCCGCGGCCTTGACCTTGCTGATACCGACCGACGAGCCGAGACGGGACGGCTTGACGAACAGCGGCAGCGGCAGGACGAGCGACGCGCTCAGGCACCCCTCGCGGTCCGCCCGCCACTGCGCCGCGGTGAACGACAGGAATCGGGGCGTCGGCAGGCCGGCCTCGCGCAGCAAGCGCTTGGTCAGCACCTTGTCCATCGTCACGCCAGCGGCGGTCACGCCGCAGCCGACAAACGGCAGATCGAGCATCTCGCACAACCCCTGGATGGTGCCGTCCTCGCCGAACGGCCCGTGCAGAATCGGCAGCACGACGTCGATGCCGCCGTCGAGCAACCGGGGGTCGAGGCTCGCCACACCGGCGAACTCCGGGACGGTGTCCGGGGTCGCGCCCGGCGCCGCGAGCACCGCAGCCGCCGTGGCGGCGTTCGCCCAGCGGCCGGCGCGGTCGATCGCCATCGGGACGACGTCGAAGCGCTCGCGATCGAGCGCGCCGGCGACCGAGCGGGCCGAGATGACGGAGACCTCGTGCTCTCCAGACCGGCCGCCGAAGACCAGAGCGACGCGGGGCCTTTCCTTCACACTCTCACCTCGCAGCGCCGCTCCGTCACTTGGTGATCTCGGTCCAAATGCGGCGGGCGCTTTCGAGCGCGCCGGCGAGCGCGCCGTGCTTGGCGCCCTGGGTCAGCCGCTCCAGCTCGCCCTGGTCGAGGTACATGCCGCCGCACCCCGGGCAGATCTCGACCTCGACCCCGGTCAGCGTCACCGTGGTCATCGTCTGCCCGCACTTCGGGCAGTGCATGAAGTGCAGCTCCTTCAGCCTCGCGCGCTCCGTCTCGGCCTGCTTCTGATGATGCTCCTCGCGCATCGCCTTGATGCGCTCGAGCTCCTTGCGGATGAAGTACTCCTGCTCCTTCTCGCTCGGCTTGTCGATCATCGCTCCCCCTTTTTCCTCCGGTATGGTACCGAAAAGAGCCGACAGCTCACAGCTCCCCCACCCAAGCAAGCTGACAGCTCACAGCCGACAGCTCACAGCTCCCCCACCCTGGAAAGCTGACAGCTCACAGCCGACAGCTCACAGCTCCCCCACCCACCCACGAACTGTAAGGAAGTTCTTCGCCCTAAGGCTGTCGGCTGTCGGCTGTCGGCTGTCAGCGGCATCATCGCCACCCGCGGCCGTTGGCGGCCAGCCACGGCGGCAGGCCGCGCAGCTCGTCGAGCACCGCCAGCGCACCCGCGCGCTCGAGCACCTCGCGCGGCGAAGCGCCGCCGCTGACCGCCACCACGGCAACGCCGGCGCGGCGCCCGGTCTCGACGTCGATGTCCATGTCGCCGACCAGCAGCGCGTCGGAGGGCGCGACGCCGAGCCCGGCGACCACGGGAAGGATCGCCCCCGGGTCGGGCTTGCGCGCACCGTACGTCTCGGGACCGGCGACCGCGGCCACGAAGCGCGCCAGGTCCCAGTGCTCGAGCCAGGCGCGGCACAGCGCGGCGTACTTGTTCGACACCACCGCGACGCGGCCGCCGGTGCGGCCGGCCACGTGCTCGAGGACGGCGCCGGCGCCCGGCAGCGGCGGCGTCTGCTCGAGGTAGATCGCCTGGTAGTGCGCGGCGAAGCTCGTCCCCACCGCGAGCAGCGCCGGCTCGTCCGCGGGGCCGACGGCGGACGTGACAAGCTCGACGGCGCCGTGCCCGACGTGGCCCCGCGTCCAGGCGATGGAGCGCTCCGGCAGCCCGCACTCGATCAGCGCCCGGTTGAGCGCCGCACCGATCGCCACGAACGAATCGGCCAGCGTGCCGTCGAGGTCGAACAGCACGGCCGCAGGCCACGTGGCTCGGCCCCCCCCATTGAGAACAGCAGGCGCCAGCGTCGCTCCATCTCCCGTCCGCCGCCCACCGCGATGGAGCTCCGGCCAAGGAAAACGGTCCGCCGCGCCGGCGACACGGCTAGACTATCAGGCTGCGGGAGGGGAGTCAGTGCGGATCGATCGGATCGTCAGGGCGCTCGATCGCCACGCTGTCCTGGCGGTGGTGCTCGGTGCCGCCGTCTTCTGGGCGGCGGCGCTCGGCGTCATCGCGCTCGTGCACTACGGCGGCGACCTCCGTGCGTTCCTCTGCCTCGGGGACCTCGTAGCGCACCCGGCCGCCCTGGCCGACGCTCCGCGGACAAGCCCCCATGGCTACGACGGGCAGTACTACGCCGCGCTCGCCACCGACCCGCTCCTGCTCCACGCCGAAACCGCGAGGTCGCTGGATGCGCCGGCGTATCGCGCGACGCGCATCCTGATACCAGCGGCGGCGTACGTTCTCGCGCTCGGCAACGGTCCGCTCGCCGTGCTGCTCTATCAGTGGCTGTGCTGGGGCCTGGCGATCGCGGCCGTAGGCATCGTCGCCGCCTGGCTGCTGGCGGAGGGCCGGCGGCCGTGGCCTGCCTTCCTGCTCGCAATCTCGGCCGGGCTGGTCGTCTCGATCATCCGCACGACGCCCGACGCCGCCGCGCTGGCGCTCCTGCTCGCCGCGCTCTTCCTGCAGCGCCGTAACCGTGCCGGCTGGGCCGTCGTGGCGCTCGCCGCCGCCGTGCTGGCGCGCGAGACCTCGCTCCTGGCGCTTCCGGCGCTCGCCGTCGCCGAGCTGCGCCGGCGGAAGCCGGCCGTCGCGCTGGCGTTCGCCGGCGTACCGGCCGCTGCCTTCGTCGGCTGGCAGAGCCGGCTCTGGTTCCTCGCGGGAGTGCCCGCCGAGGGCGCCGGCAACTTCTCGCTGCCGTTCGTGTGGCTGCCTGCGAAGGTGGTCTCGCTCGTCGGCGCCAACCGCGACATCAATTGGATGGAGGTCTTCGGGCTGCTCTCGGTTGTCGCCGCGATGGCATGCCTCGCCGCCCTTCTCGCGCGGCCGCAGGAGATAGGCCCGGTCGAGGGCACCTTCGTGGCCTTTGCTCTGCTCGGCGTCTTCCTCAACGAGAAGATCTACGTTGAGGCGTACTCGTACGGCCGCGTTCTCATCGCGCTGCCCTTCCTCGCGCTGATTGCAGCGGCGAGACAACCGGGGCGGGGACGGCGTTGGCTCCTCCAGGCCGTCGCCGTGCTCTTCGCACTCGTCGGCCTCGTCGCCCTGCGGGGCGAGCTCCGCTCGGAGCACATCCGCGCGGCCTGGAACCGTCTCGCACCCCGGTCGACGCCCGCTGCGGTCGCTCCGCTGCCGTCGCCGGCGGCCCTGCCGGCACCAACCGTGACGCCGACGCCCGCGCCGCCCCCGCCGCCGGCGCTGATACTGCTCCCAGCGGCTCGGATCGACGGGCATGACGGCGCCCGCTGGCGGACCGAGCTCGTCCTCGAGAACCCCTCGACCCTGCCGGTTCGGCTCAAGATCGAGCTACTGCTCGCCGGCAAGGACAACACCATGCCCAGGACCAAGGAGCTGTCACTCGAAGGCGGCGATCGCTTCGTCAGCGAGGATGCGCTCGGCGAGCTTTTCGCCGCCGACGGCGCCGGGGCATTGCGCGTGCGCTCCGACAGATTGCCGGTGAAGGCGCGGTTGCGCACCTACGACGCGGCCAGGAAATCGCCCCGCGGGCACTTCCTCGAGGGATCGCCGGAGACGGCCGGGTTCGGCCCCGGGCACGCCGCCGCACTGCGCGGCCTGGCCAACGATCCCGACGCGAACGCCCGCAAGCGGACCAATCTCGGCATGCTCAACGTCGGCTCGATACCCATCGACGTCGAGATCGGCCTGCGCGACGAGGCCGGGATCGTGCTGGGCAAGAAGGCACTCCGGCTGCGTGCCTGGGAGTTCAGACAGGTCAACGACGTCTTCGCCGCGCTTGGTGCCGGAAAGGCCCCCGGCGGGTCCGCCACGGTTGTCACTGCCACACCCGGGGGCTCGCTGCTCGCCTACGCCGCGGTCGTGCGCCGCCAACCGCCAGGCGTGACCTACGTGACCGTCTCGCAATCTCCCTAGAGCCGCCGGCCCCACGACGCCGATCAGGAAAGTCACTTTGACGGGGAGGTCGGCGGCCGCAGGCGGCTTGGCAGTGGCGCCGGTGGCGCCGTGGCCGGGCAGCCGGCGCCAACCTCTGGAAGGGCGTGCAGCGGGGCGCCGCTAGCGCTGTCGATCTGCGAGAGGTAGGCGAAGACCCGAGCCGCGGCCGGGCCGCCGGTGACCTCGATGTCCACGGTACCGTCCGACAGCCGGCCGGTGAGGGCCTTTTGCAGGTGTCCGAACGGTGGAAGCTCCCATACGGCCGGCTGGCGCGCCGTTCCCGAGCGGTCCCGCTGGACGACGGTAACCTGAACGGGCGCCGCCGCGAGCGCCACGACTCCGAGGTTGACGCGGCGCTGCCCGCCGCCGGCCACGTCGCGAAACGTCGCCCGGGATCCACGGCACAGGCCGTCGCCAATCGGTACGGCGGGCAGACACTCCCCCGGCCCGCCCCCCGGGCTGGTCGCACGGAGGTTGAAGGTGCGCGAGGACGCGACGAAGACGGCGGGTCCGGGCGTGCCGTCGCCGGCCGACGCGCCCTCGAGGATCAGCGCGCCGGCGTGAACGTTCCCGGCCAGATCGGGGAGGCTTGCGACATCCGGGATCTCGGTCGTCTCACCGGGTGAGAGCTTGATCTCGGTGCTCAAGGCGCCCGGGTTCGCCTGGCCCGTCGGCAGGAACATCAGGGTGATCCTCATGGCGAACGCGTTCGGGTTGTAGAGGAACACGTTCGTGCGCCACCGCGAGCCGAAGGCGCCATCGGTGTGAGCAACCTGGGGAACCACGAACGCGGGCGCCAGGCCGGGCACCGGGCTGCCGGGCCTGACGTCGAAGACCCCGATGGGCTCGATCTCGGCACGCGCACCCACCGGCGCGCTGAGGCGAATCTCTTCGGCCGGCCCTGGGAAAAGTATCGCCGGCATCGCCTGGCCGGGCATGAGCGTCGAAGGCGGGAACCCGGGCCGGCGCACGATCACCGGCTGCGTGCGGCCCTCGAGGAGGACCACCGCGGGCTTCGACCCCGCGGGAAGGCCGACGGAGCCCGTCCCGACAAGCTGCCAGGCGTCCTGGCCGGTCGTGATCTCCGGCGAGATCTCCGCGACTGCCGGCCTCCGCCGGTTGCGACACACCGCGCACTCGCCGTAGCGGTTGCGAGCCAGGCGCATCATCAGCGGCGATCCCCAGTCGGCTTGAAACAGCACGTCGGCGCCCTCGATCGGCCTCGGCGTGACGAACACGACGTCGGGGTCGGCCGCCCCCGCCGCCACCGCGAGGCTGGACGGCTTGAACGAGTCGACACGAAAACCGGCGCGCCCGAGAACGTAGGTGGCGTGCGGGCGCATGACCCCGTCTATGATGATGCTGGTCTTGGCCGGGTCGAAGGAGGCCCGCACGAACTCGAGGGCCTGCCACACCGGCGCCGGCCGCAGCCGAAGAGGAAACGCCGGCGCGACCCAGATGGCGGTCCCCGCGATCCAGACGACGAGCGCGGCCCGGGCGAGGGTTCGCAGCCGCCGCCGGCGCAACGCCGTGACCCCGGCGGCGAGGATGGCGAGAAATGGCGCCGCCGGCAGCGCGTAGCGCATCGCGAGGTCGTACTCGAGCGCGAAGGAGACGAACGCCAGGAAGGCGCCGGCGGCGAGGGCGGCCATGAGCACCAGGCGCCTCCGGCCGCTCCGCCACCATGCCGCCGCGCCGGCCACCACCAGGACCCACAGCAGCGCCGCCATCGCGCCGACGCCCAGCCACCTCACGCACCAGGCGTAGAAGATATCGCTCAGGGCGGCGCCGGGCAGGCGCATCGCGATCCACGCCTTCTGGATGTAGGCCGATTGCTGCTGCACGGCGCCGAGGAAGCGCGCCGGGCCCGTGACCAGGACCGCCGGAGCCCACACCGCCGCCGCGGCGATGGCGAAGGCGACCGGCGCGAGCGCCAGCCACGCCCATGAGCGTCGGCGCCACGCGGCAGCGAACGCGACGATCGCGACGGGCATTGCCACGATCAGGCTGGCGACGCGGATCCCGCTGAGCGCGCCGGCGGCCAACGCGGCGAGGGCGAGCACGCCGGGGCGCTCCCACGCCAGCACGAAGAGCAGCGCCACGCCCAGCCCGGCAGCCACGCCGGGGACGTCCGACATGCCGATGTTGGCGTTGAACAGGAACCCCGGGAACACGGCGAGGGCGGCCGCGGCGAACGTCGCGGCGCCACGGGTCGCCCCGAGCCGGAGCGCCAGCAGCCAGGTCAGTGCGAGCGCCGCGAGCGCCGATGCGATGCCGACGAGCTGCAGCGCGAGCTGGGGATCGCCGACGACGAGGCGAACGGCCTTGCCGGCGGCCACGTAGAGCGGGTAGCCGGGAGGGTGCGGCGAGTGGCTCGCGACGTCGTAGTGGTCGAGAGCGCGCTGAAACAGCACCTCGTCCCACTCGAACGGGTCGAGGGGCCGGTAGACGAACAGGAGAAGTCCATACAGCGCGAGCGCCGCGAGCTCGCGCCAAGGACGCCGCTTGGGCTGGGGGTCGGGAGGCGTGCCGTTCATGTGGTCCGTCGCGGCGGCGGGCGGCCTGCCGCCCACCGGAACCGCAGCGCGCGATGGTAACCCAGCTTACGGCCGTTCACGCAGCGCCGGCGCAGAAGCAGGCACGCGACGGCGCCGCCGCAGCTCCGCATGGTGCTGCACGCCGGCGCAGCCGACCGCTAGCGCTTGCGGGCCGCGGCAGCCGGCGGCGCGGCACCAGCGATTGGAAGCCGCAGCGGGCGCGACGCGAGCCACTCCGGCGGCGCTTCCTTCCGCGACGGGGTCGCCAGCAGGTGGGTCGGCTCGCCCGTCGCCGTCTCCACCATCGTGACCGCAGGGTAGAAGAGAGCGGTCGCCGGCGGCTTGACGAGCTGCACCACGAGCTGGCCGTCCGTCACCGTGCCGGGGAACGGTACGAGCTTCTGGCCGAATGGCGGGATCTCGACCTCGCCCTCGCCGACCACGCGCTTGCCGCGATCGCGCAGCGTCAGCTTGGCCTGGACCCCCGCCGGGATCCAGGTTGCGATGCTCACCCAACTCCGGTAGCTGCCGTCGTTGCTGACGTGCTCGAACGCCGCGCGCCCGCCGCCGTACATGCCGCGTCGCGCCGCCAGCGCGGGCATCCCCTCGCCGAGGCGCGGACCGGTGCGCGGCGCTCTCGTGTTGTAGGTCCGCGAGAACGCCGTGAAGACGCAGTCGATCCCCGCACTCGCGCACCTGTCCCGGTCCGCGTAGATCAGCAGCGCGCCGATGCCGCTCCAGCGGCCGAGGCCGGCGGCGCCGACCACATCGGTCACCAGGTGGGTCGCGCCACCCGGCAAGGTGAACTCGGCGGCCGGCGCCGAGGAGTTGTCGCGGCCCGCCGGCAGAAACTGCGCCACCAGCGGCAGCGGCGACGTCCCCAGGTTGCTGATGGTGATATCGCTGCGCCACTGCGCGCCGCCCGGCTCGGTGACGCCGGCGAGCAGCGGAATGACAGCGGCGGGCGAGACGTCGTCACGCCGGTCGCCGGCCTTCACCGGGAACGTCTGCACCGGCGGAAAGTGCGAGTGCACGCCGCCGGGTCCGTTGACGAGCAGGCAGCCGGCGGGGCCCGGCATCAGCGCGGCCTCCACCGGACCGCCCGGCTTGACCGTGATCGCCGGCGTGGCAGCCCGCCGCAGCCGGATCTGGCTGTCGCCCGCCTGGAGCAGCACGATGCGGGGCGCGGCGTTGTCGGCCAGGCAGATCGAGCCTGTGCCCCACAGCTCCCAGTCGTTGTCCCGCACCCGCCACTCGGGCGAGAAAACCGGCAGCCCGGGTCCGGGGGCGCGGGTGATCGAGCACTCGTCGTAGCGGTTGCGCGTGAGCGAGCGGAGCTTCTCCGAGACCCAGTGCGACGTGAACAGCACCTCGCCGCCGGCCACCGGCTTGGGGCAGGCGTAGAGCACGGTCCCATCGGGGCGCATCCAGCCGCCGTAGGTGGTCGTTGGCTCGAACCTGACGATCGTGAACCCCGCCGATCCCAGCAGGTACTGGACGTGGGGCTCGAAGAAGCCGTCGTAGACCACAGTCGTCCGCGCCGGGTCGAACGCCTGGCGCACCAGCGACAGGCCGGCCCAGGCCGGCGCCGGCTGCCGGCGCAGCGCGTAGACCGGCGCGGCCCAGTACAGCGCGGCGGCGGCCCAGGCCGCCAGCGCCACGGCCGCGGGCCACCGCGCGGCTCGCCAGGGAAGGGTCGTCAGCCCGGCGGCGAGCACGGTAAGGAGAGGCACCACCGGCAGCACGTAGCGGTTCGCCGTCGTCATGTTCATCGTGAACACGCCGACGGCGATGTAGGCCAGCCCCGACGAGGCACAGACGGCGACGAGCAGGCGCTTGCCGGCACGCAGCCACGCCAGCGCGCCGAGCGCCGCGAGACCCCAGAACCACCATGCGGTCACGCTGGTCCCGAACGCCCGCACGAACCAGTTAGACATCAGGTCGGCGAGTCTGGCGCCAGGCAAGCGGACAGTGCGCTCGACCTCCGAGAGCGTGTGGGCGTGGTCTTTCCAGGCCGCCCAGAAGCCGGGTCCGGTGGCGTACGCGGCAGACAGCCAGATGACGTCGGTGACGACTACCCCGACGATGGTGGCCACCGCCAGGCGCCGCCAGTCGCCCCGCCGGAGCGCCGCCGCCACCACCGCCAACCCCAGCGGGAGCAGCAACGGCAGGAGCTGGGGACGCGTTCCCAGCGCCAGCGCCGACACGGCGGCAGCCCACGGCAGCGCCGCCGGCCGGTCGAGTGAGACCAGCAGCACAGCGGCCGCGGCCAGGCCTGCGGCGGCGCTCGCGACATCGGAGAGACCTACGTTGGCGTAGAAGGCGAAAGCGGGGACGACGGCAAGAAGGCCGGCCGCGGCGATGCCGGCGGCCGGCGACTTGGCGAACCGAACCGCCAGCCAGTACACCAGGGCCAGCGTCGCAATGGCCGCCACGATGCCGACGAGCTGGAGCGCGAGCAGCGGGTCGCGGACCATGAATCGCACGGCCTTCGCCGCGCCCACGTACACCGGGTAGCCGGGCGGGTGGGGAGAATGCGCGGCCACGTTGTAGTCGTCGAGCGAGCGCTGGAACAGCACCTCGTCCCACTCGAACGGCATCGCCGGCCGGAACACGACAAGAAGTGCACCGTAGAACAGGAGCGCCGCCGTCAGCCACGGATGCCTGCGCACGCCGTGCCGCGCGCGGATCAATGCCTCGCGCACCCAGGCGATCGCGAGCACCAGCGTGTCGCGCCGGAACAGGCGGCTCCCCTCTTCACGCACGTGGTCGTCGTTCACCGAAACAGCCTCCCGGGATCTTCCCGCTCAGCGCTCAGGATAGAGCAAGAACTCGCGGCGCCGGTCGCGGAAGTCGGCGCAGTGCCGCGACCAGCCGGCCGCCAGCTCGGCCAGGTCGAGCCGGCCCTCGACGACCTCCCGGACGTGCGCCGATCCGGTGAGGAGATCGATCGCCGGCACCGCGGCGACGAACTCGTACGCCTCCGACCGCCAGGCGAACTCCCGCGGGTGCAGCGCGCGGACCTCACGCAGGAGGATCACTCCGGTCTCCAGCGGGCGGAACGCATCGCGATCGGCGACGTGCCACTCGATGCCGCCGCACACCTCGCCCGCGTGCTTCTGGAACGCCGGGCGGAAGCGCGTGGCGCGGAACGCCACCCCGGGCAGCGCCAGCGCCGCGAGACGGCGCTGCAGCGCGTCGCCGTCGAGCCACGGCGCGCCGACGAGCTGGAACGGCCGCGTGGTGCCCCGCCCCTCCGACAGGTTCGTCGCCTCGACCAGGCAGGCGCCGGGGTACAACGTGGCGGTGAGGAGCGACGGCATGTTCGGAGAAGGCGCCACCCAGGGGAGGCCGGTCGCGTCCCACCACGACCCGCGTTCCCAGCCCCGGCACGGGACGACCGTAAGCGTGAGGTCAAGGTGCCGCTCTGCGCGCAGCAGCAGCGCCAGCTCGCCCAGCGTCATGCCGTGGCGCACCGGGGTCTGGAGCTCGGACACGAAGGAGCGGCACTCCGGCGCGACTCCTCCGCCCGCCAACGCCTCGCCATTGATCGGGTCGGGGCGGTCGCAGACGATCACCTCGACGCCGGCCCGCTCGCACGCCGCCATCGTGTGCGCCATCGTCGCGGCGAAGGTGTAGTAGCGGCAGCCGATGTCGGGGAGGTCGACGACCACCGCGTCGAGGTCGTCGAGGTCGGCGTGGCGCGGCGCCAGCGTCTCCGCGCTGCTGCCGTACAGCGACACGATCGGCACGCCGAGCGCCGGCTCGATCGCGTGACCGACCGCCTCCATGTCTTGCGCCACGCCCCATAGCCCGTGCTCGGGGGCGAACAGGCGCACCGGGGCGCCGGCCGCGGCGGCCAGCGCCGCCCACGCCGGCACCAGGTCGGCGGTCACCGCGGCCTGGTTCGCCAGGACGGCGAAGCGGCGACCCCGCAGCGGCGCCGGGTCGGAAGCGAGCACCTCCAGACCGGTCACGACTCGCACACTCACCTCGGGCCGGGAGTATAGCCGCCGGCGGAGGCAGGCCCGAGCCCGGCGTGGACGCGGCCGCGGGCGAGCGAGGCGAAGACGCCGAGCACGCACAACGCCGTGAACAGGGCGAACGCCAGGCGCTCGCTCGCGAGGAGCTGGGGGACCACCGTCGCGTCGAGCCGCGCGCCGCCGACGCGGGCGCCGAGGATCAGCGTCACGACAGCCATGCTGAGCGCCTGGCCGATCAGCCGCATCGACGACAGCACCGCCGCGGCGACGCCGTACTGCGCGCGCGAGACCGCGCCCATCACCGCGTTGCTGTTGGGCGAGGAGAACAGGGCGAACCCGGTCCCGACGATCGCCAGAGCCGCCATCATCGCGGCGATCGGCGCCCGCGCCGACAGGGCCCACAGCACCAGCAGGCCGGCGGCCGACAGCGCCATGCCGAGCGAGGCAACCACTCTCGGCTCGTGCCGGTCGGACAGCCGACCGGCCCACGGTGAGAGCAGCGCCATCATCACCGGCTGGACGAGCAGGACGGCGCCGGCATGGCGGGCGTCGAGGCCGCGGACGACCTGGAGGTGCAGGGACAACAGAAAGGTGACGGCGAAGGTGGCGCTGTAGTTGATCAGCGCAGCGAGGTTGGACAACGCGAACGTGACGTTACCGGTGACGATCCGGAGGTCGAGCAGCGGCGCGGGCGCCCGCGTCTCCCAGAGCAGGAACAACCCCAGCAGCGCCACTCCGAGCGCCAGCACGCCGGGCGCCAGACGGCTCGTCGACAGGCTTGAGATGCCGTGCAGCGCGGCGACCAAGCCGGCGGCGATCAGCCCGGCGCCGGCCCAGTCGAAGCTCTCGCCCGCCGCGCCGACCCAGTCGCCGCGCAGGAACATCGCTGGCAGCAAGGCACAGGCGACGCCGAGACCGGCGGTGAGGAGGAAGATCGCGCGCCAACCGACCGCCTGGGTGAGGACGCCGCCGACGAACGGGCCCACCGACAGCCCGACGTACACCGCCGTCACCGAGATGCCGAGCACGCGGCCGCGCGCGCTCGCGGGAAACACCGACGTCACGATCGCCAGCGATGTGGCGAAAATCATCGCCGCCCCCACGCCCTGAACGACCCGGGCCGCGATCAGCGCCTCCGCCGTGCGCACCAGGCCGCACGCGAGCGAGGCCGCCGAGTACAGCCCCACGCCGGCGATGAACACCCGTTTGCGTCCGACGATATCGGCGAGCCGCCCCGCCGGCAGGAGCAGGCTCGCCGAGGCGAGCAGGAAGCTGGTCACCACCCAGCTCAACGTCACGGCAACGGCGCCCAGCTCACGCCCGATCGCCGGGATCGCGAGGTTCAACGCGCTCGAGGAGAACGGCGTGAGAAACGAGCCGGCCATGCACACCAGCAAGGCATTCCGGCGCTGTCCCCGGGACTCATCCATGACTCGCCATCGTACGCGAAGGGCGCGCCGTTACGGCCGCTCGGCTGCCGGCCCGGCAATCGCGCCCGGGTTGTGCCGCCGCTCGTGATTTGCTACGGTTCGTGCCCCGGCCTCAAACTTCGGGGTCGACAAAACAATGGAGGTCTCATCATGCGCCGCTTTGTTGTCGCTGTTCTCGCCCTCGCCTTCGCCGCCACGGCCGCCATCCCCGCCGCAGCCCAGGACCACGGTGCTGTTGTCGGCGACACCAAGGCCGAGGTGCCGGCGCTCATGGCGCTTCACGAGACCATCTACCCGCTCTGGCACACGGCGTGGCCGGCCAAAGACGTCGCCATGATGAAGGAGCTGCTGCCGCAGGTGCAGCAGCACGTGGCCGCGATCGAGAAGGCGGAGCTGCCCGGCATCCTGCGCGACAAGCAGGCGGCGTGGAACGACCAGGTCAAGGCGCTGCGCGCCATCCTCACCGCATACGAGAAGGCGGCGGCCGCCAACGAGACGCAGCCTATGCTCGACGCCGTCGAGGCGCTGCACTCGCGCTTTGAGCAGATGGTGCGGTTGATCCGGCCGGTGATGAAGGAGCTCGACGGCTACCACCAGGTGCTCTACACCGTCTACCACAAGCTCATGCCCGAGAAGAAGCTGGCCGAGATGCCGGCGGCCGCCGCCGAGCTCTCGTCGGCGTGCGCGGCGCTGGCCGGCGCGGCCGTGCCCAAGCGCTTCGCCGCCAAGGAGGCCGAGCTCAAGGCCGCCTTCGCCGAGCTATGCACCGTAACCGAGGCGCTCAAGGCCGTCGCCGGCAACGGCGACGCTGACAAGGTCGCCGCCGCGGTCGAGAAGGTGCACACGCAGTACCAGAAGACCGAGAAGCTGTTCGAGTAGGTCGCGGGCAGGCGGCTGCGGCCGCCATCCGGAATGGGGCCAGGCAAGCTGGCCCCCTACATCGGAGCCTCGAACGTCGGATGTAGGGGCGGAGCTTGTCTCCGCCCGTTTCGGATTGGCGTCGCACCTCCGAGACGGGCCAGGCAAGCTGGCCCCCTACATCGGAGCCTCGAACGTCGGATGTAGGGGCGGAGCTTGTCTCCGCCCGTTTCGGATTGGCGTCGCACCTCCGAGACGGGCCAGGCAAGCTGGCCCCCTACTCCTGCCCCTTCAGATGGGCCTATTTCACCTGCGGCAAAGGGTCCATCGCCAGCTCGCCGCGGTACGGGCCGAGGCCGACGCGCTCGGCCTCCTGCATGATCGGCCGCAGCGCCGCAACCGCTCGCGCCGCGAGCGCGAGCTGAGCCGACGGCTCGCCGCTCTCGCGCTCGATCAGCGCCTGCAGCAGCGTCTTCCTCTCCGGGAACACCTTGAGGTTCACGGGCGCGTCGGCCGGGAGCTTCGCCGCCTCGCGCACCAACCGCAGCGCCGTCGGGTAGCCGCCGACCTCGTCCACCAGGCCGATCGCCTTGGCGTCCTCGCCGCTCCAGATGCGCCCCTTGGCGATCTGCAGCACCTTCTCCTTGGTCAGGTGGCGACCCTCGGCCACCTTGCCAGTGAAGTCCTCGTAGACGCGATCGAGCCACGCCTGGAAGCGCGCCCACTCCTCCGGCGAGTAGTCGTGCGTGCCGGTCCACATGCGGGAGTTGGCGCTGGTGTGCACCTCGTCCCACGACAGGCCGAGCTTGTCCCACAGCCCCGACGTGAGCATCTTGCCGCCGAGCACCCCGATCGAGCCGGTGATCGTGCCGGGCTGCGCGACGATCTTGTCCGCGGCCATCGCGACGAAGTAGCCGCCGGAGCCGGCGACGTCGCCCATCGACACGATTACGGGCTTCCCGGCCTTGCGGGCGCGGGTGGTCTCGCGCCAGATCGCATCCGAGGCCACGTACGAGCCGCCGGGCGAGTCGACCCGAAAGAGGATCGCTTTCACGTCGGTGTCGTCGATTGCCTTGCGAAACGCCGCGGCCACGGTATCTGAGCCCATCGACGCCTCGCCGAACACGGGGTCGTAGCCGCTGCGGCCCCGCATGACGCCGCCGACCCCGAAGATCAGCGCAACCGTCTCCCCCTTTTCGTGTGGGCGGCCTGCGCGGTCGAGGTACTTGCCGAGCCGGAGGAACGAGGGGCTGCCGCCGGCCTTCCTCTCGACGCGGTCGTAGACCTCGTCGCGGTAGGCGAGACCGTCGACCAGCCCGGCCTTCACGGCCTCCCCCCCGAGGTAGGGGCCGCGGTCGAAGATGCCGCGCACCTGCGTCTCCGTGAGCTTGCGCGCCGCGGCGACGCCGCGCACCATCTGGCCGAACTGCGAGTCCATCACCTTCGCCAGCGCCTCGCGGTGGGCGTCGGTGTACGCGCGCTCGGTGAGCGAGTTCATCGCGTTCTTGTACTCCTTGCGATGGTCCATGCGGGGGACGACGCCGAGCTTGTCGAGCGCGCCGCGCAGGAACGACGTCTCGTACATCAGCCCGGTGAGGCCGATGTCGCCCGAGGGCAGCAGGTAGATCTCGTCGAACGCGGTCGCCAGGTAGTAGGCGCCGTTGCCGGGCCCGAACTCGCCGTACGTCTCGGCCCACGCCACCGCCCACTTTCCCCGGCCGCGGAACGCCGCGACCGCGTCGCGCAGCTCCTGCACCTGGGCGAGTCCCGCCCGGGCGACCCCGATGCGGGCGACCAACCCCTTGACCCGCGAGTCGGCGCCGGCCCTCTCGAGCGCCTCGACGACGTCGCGCACGATCACGCCCTCGCCGACCATCAGCTTGGCGAACGGATCATCGGGCGCGTCCTCGGAGAACGCCTGCTCGAAGTCCGCCTCGAGAACCGTGTTCGGCATCACGATCCCCACGCCGAGCCTGGTGCCGACCGCGACGATGACTCCGAACGCCACCGCGACGATAGTCAGCCCGCCGACGATCGCGAGAATCCCGACGATGACCTTCTTCATGGATGCCTCCCATACCTGCTACGACCGCGCACACAGGAGGTTACACCAGCGTGGTTTGGAGGCGCGAGGGGCTTTGGAGGTTAACGTTGCCACCTCCGACATTTTGAAAGCGGACAACTCAGCGATTTCGCTCCCAGCTCCAGTATTGGCGGCCACTGCGATCCCCATCGCGAGCAAAACGTCGGAAGTGGCACGCGCGCGCCGCTCAGGGAGCGGCGCGGAGTGGCTTGGTGGGCTCGGCGCCGCGCTCAGGCGCGCGACCATGCTGACTGCTTCTTTGTTTCCTTCTCGCTCTGCGGGGCGGAGTGGCGCTGTCGGCAGCGCTCCACCAAGAGGCGGAGGCGCTCCCAATTTGGCGAGTTACGCCAGAAGATCCGCCATCAGGGCGGCGAAACCGTCGAAGGTAAGCGCCTGCGGGCCGTCGGAGAGCGCGGTCGCGGGGTCGGGGTGGATCTCCACCATGATCCCGTGGGCGCCGACCGCCTTGGCGCCCTTCGCCATCGGCGGCACCAGGGCGCGCTCGCCGGCGGCGTGCGACGGATCGACGAAGATCGGCAGGTGGGTACGCTCGCGCAGCACCGGGATCGCCGACAGGTCGAGCGTGTTGCGCGTTGCCGTCTCGAACGTGCGGATGCCGCGCTCGCACAGGATCACCTGGTGGTTGCCGTGAGCGAGGATGTACTCCGCCGCCTGCAGCAGCTCGTCGAGCGAGGCCATCATGCCGCGCTTGAGCAGCACCGGCCGCGGCACCCGGCCGACCTCGCGCAGCAGCGGGAAGTTCTGCATGTTGCGGGCACCGATCTGGAGGACGTCGGCGACGCGCGCGACGCCTTCGACGTCGCCGGGGGCGAGCACCTCGGTCACGATCGGCAGCCCGAACGCCCGCCCGGCCTCCGCGAGCAGCTCGAGACCTTCCCAGCCGAGCCCCTGGAAGCTGTACGGCGACGAACGCGGCTTGAAGCAGCCGCCGCGCAGCAGGCGGCCGCCGCTCTCCCGTACGGCGCGGGCGGACGCCATGATCTGCTCGCGGCTCTCGACCGCGCACGGCCCGGCGATCACGGTAAAACCGCCGCCGCCGAGGCGCACGCCCTTGACCTCGATGATCGTGTCGTCGCCCTTGTGGGCGCGCGAGGCGAGGCGGTAACCGCGCTTCTCCCCGCCGGGCGCGGCCGGCTTCGGGACCTCGGGGGCGGCCGCTTTCGGGGCCTTCCCCGCCTTGGCGCGTGCGCGCGTGATCTTCTCCGGCGATGGCTCGGTCGGCGGCAGGTCCTGCGACGGGTAGCTGCCCAGCACCTTGAGGAAGCGCGTGCTGCGGGTCAGCTCGTCGAGCGTGCGCTGCACCCGCTCCTCGGCGATGCCGCCCTCGAAGTCGAGGTAGAACATCTCCTCCCACGGGTTGCCGAGGATCGGCCGCGACTCCAGCTTGGTCAGGTTGATCCCCGCCTCGCGGAACACCAGCAGCGCCTCGACCAGCGCGCCGGGCTTCTGCGCGGTCGCCATCACCAGCGAGGTCTTGCACGGGATGCGCGCGTCGACGCTGCGCGGCGCGCGCGCCGCAACCAGGAAGCGCGTGTAGTTCTCGCGCTGGTTGGCGATCCCCTTGCGCAGCACCTTGAGGCCGTACATCGCGGCCGCCTGCTCGCTGGCGATCGCCGCCTGTGCCGGGTCGCCGTCGTCGCGCACCTTGGTCACCGCCTCGGCGGTGTCGCTGTAGTACTCGACCTTGCAGTGGGCCAGAGAGGTCAGAAAGTCGGTGCACTGCGCCACCGCCTGCGGGTGCGAGCAGATGCGGCGCAGCGCGGCGAGTGGCACGTCGGCGGCCGCGACCAGGCAGTGCTCGACGCGGAACTTGACCTCGCCGACGATCGCCAGGCGGGTGTGCAGCAGCAGGTCGTACACCTCGTTGATCCCGCCCGACGTGGTGTTCTCGACCGGCAGCATCGCGTGGTCGGCGTGGCCGTTCTCGACGCTGGCGACGACCGCGGCGAACGTCGGACATGGCACGAAGGCGAGCCGATCCGCCCGGTCAGCGAAGAACTGCTGGGCGGCGAGGTACGAGTAGGCGCCGGCGATCCCCTGGAACG
>Ga0315273_10004089_pt1 | contig 17747 bp, 20 predicted proteins | sample YL17G02_0_MG_FD_205753 | JGI IMG/M metagenome (GOLD analysis project Ga0315273, IMG submission 205753) | Sediment microbial communities from Yellowstone Lake, YNP, Wyoming, USA - YL17G02_0 | ecosystem: Environmental > Aquatic > Freshwater > Lake > Sediment | place: USA: Wyoming | collected...
CACCGAAGCAAATTTGTCATAAACGGTCTGGATATAAGCTGTACCTGAAACATCGCGCACCGGCTTCTTACCGTGGCTAAAAGCTTCCCTGGATCTGTAGTGCAAAGAATGAAATACACATACGCCGGCGGTTCCTCAAGGATCTCGAGCATTGCATTCTGAAACTCATTGGTAGCTTTATGACACTCGTTCAGTACATATATAGAACATTTAGCACCAAGTGGTAACATACGACTCTCTCTTATAAGATCCCTTGCTTGATCAATCCCCCTAAACTCTGCTATGTTCTTCTCTTTAATACTGGCGACACCTCCACCAAGCATCCGAGCAGTTATTCTCGCAAGGGTAGTTTTTCCACATCCAGATGGACCTTGAAATAGAAACGTATGGGGCCTACCCACTTCACTACGAAGGACAGACCCCAACGACTGAACAAGATCATCGTTTCCCATTATCTCAGTGAGCTCTTTCGGACGATACTTGTCACACAACGAGTTACCCATACTGCACAACCTCCTTATCCACCCAAGAACCATCGACTGGAGTGACCTCGAATTCCACTTCCATAGGAACAATAATCCAATCGCACGCTTCTCTAAGTCTTCTACACATAACTTCTTCTACTATCTTTGCAACATACTTTTCTTCTTCAGGAACCAAATCAAAAAGAATACTATCGTGTATCTGACCTACAAGATTAGTCTGCCAATTTTCTTTCTTTGCGATACCCTGAATCTCAATAAACGACCACAACAAACAATGAAACGCCGTACCTTGAATCGGAGTATTTAAGATCTGATTCTTCCTAAGATATCCATTCCTCCGAAACCCAAAATACGTATCCACATACCCTTTCCTAAGATACTCGTTAACAGATCTGGCCTGCCACTCTCTTGTTGCCACATACTTCTCCCAAAACCTTTTCTCCACCCCCTTCAAATGCTCTATAAATCTACTTACTGTTTTAAACCCCTTACCTTTTAAGTGATTCATAACTGGTACACCATCGGCCAACTTCTCTCCACCTATTCCATCCCATATACTCTCTGCACAAGACTTATACCAATCTCCGTAAAACTCTGGAAACACAAACCCATTCTTTGCCAGATACCGCATATGTTTAGTTACAAGGGACTTATCGATCATGAATATATCTGCCGCTACATCCCTATGCATATCAGTCTCTGGATTGTTCACATAACTTACAAGGACAGGATCCTGCGAATAACACGACATGACCCGGACTTCAATTGCTGCGTAATCGACTTCTAAAAACTTCCTTCCTGGGGAAGGTACGATTCCTCTTCTAACAGTCTCTCGAGCCTCCTTCTCCCGATTGGGAATATTTTGAAAGTTCGGCCTACTGCTACTTGACCTACCAGTGGCAACCAAATGAAGGTCAAAGCTTGGATGGATTTTCCCAGCGGCCGCTTCTCTGCTATACTGACCGAGATACGTACCTTTAATCTTTTCCAATTTCCGTTTCTTAACAACGCTCTTACAAAACTCCGTTCCGATAGCATCTAATACCTCCTCATCCACAGAAGGATTCTCGTGGTCCGTGAACTTAAACGGTTCCACTCGCAAAAGATCATAGAGTAACGATGCCATGTCTTTTGGTGAATTAACATCAATATCCCTCCCCGTGGATCCCTTAAACAACAGCGCTTCCTTTGATTTTCTAAGTTCTTCTTCTATCCTCTCTATACGTACATCTAACCCGTTATCTTTGTCCTTTAGCACTTTTTCGTAGTAATCCTCATCGACACAGATTCCCACTTCTTCCACTTCAGCGAAAGAAAGAGTCCCCCGATGGAATAGATCGTAGATATTCTTAAGAGATCCATGACGATCTATCTCCATTTTTTGCTCTTTCCGAAGCCTGTAAGTGAATAGAGCATCAAGTGCGTTATAGAAACAAAGATCTCGGAGCTGAATTTCTGTAGACGGGGACTTCATCACCCCCGATGTACTCTTAAACCAGGAAATATCACCAGTATAATTTTCAACTCCCCACCGAAGAAAAGCCTGAGTTTTAAGTCCGGTCAAACCGGAATGTTTAGCATCCAGTATATGTTGCATAAGCATCGTGTCCATTTCCCATGGATTAGTTTTGGCACCGACACAATGGACTCCCCACTTGTATTCAAACTTCATATTATGAGCAACCTTCATAATCTGTGGGTCTTCAAGAATGTCCCTCCACATAGTGACTAAAACACCAACCTCTTCCTCTGACCACTTCCCCACCTGAAATGGAAAACTGTAACTCTTATTCTCTTCTAAGCATAAACCAATAGAGAATATAGCATTCTTATCCGGATACTTATACGGGTTAAGCCCTGTAGTCTCGTAATCGAATACCAACGGATTTGGTTTCTCTTTCGTAATCTGTCTAAGTAAATTGACTATACTTGGGAAATCTAATAATACTTCAACACAATCTCGCTCATCTAGAAATTCCACCGGCCCTTTAAACAGACACGATTTTGCCCACCTTATACTATCCTGATATATTGGCTGAAGAATACCATCCTTCACCCTGTTAACATACGATGGATGATACATCGGAATAACCCAACAGTTATTTGTTCTATCTGGAATGCACCAACGCTGCCAACCAGATAAATTGGGTTTTATTTCGTGCCCCAACCTACCCATGTAGTAAGCGTCCAACGCTGCATCCCCAAGGAGCCAAATGAATTTTGGTTTGGTTTCCTCTATCACTTTTAACAAGTTATTTCTACAGCACTTAATCTCTTTCGGCGATGGTGGTCTATTCTTTGGTGGTCGACAAATAATCGAATTTGTCTTCCAAAAATCTCGATCAAGATCAAGGCCGAACATAGACAAACAATCACGTAATAACTGACCGGCATCTCCTACTAACTGAACACCCTTCTCATCCTCCATAGCTCCAGGTGCTTCAGCTATAATAAGTACACCCAACTTTCCCTCACCAGAATACGGCATCTTCGGGCTCTTACAACCCTTATACAAACCACACACTTCACAAGGATTAGAAACATCAGAAACAAGAGAACGAGAACCAGACTTCGCGGTCCTCTTGACAGAGGGCTTCTTAACGACCTCTTCTTTCCTAACATAGTCTCTACCGCTGAAAAACCCTTTCATACTCCCACCGGAAGAAGAGCAACAACATGTCTAAAATTTTCAAAAGTAAACAACGCTCTATCTGCACCAAGAACCATTTCGTTACTTACCTCCAATACACTTTTAAAAAAATTTGGATCAATCGTAAATTCCGCTTCATGAGCAACTGGTGCAGGAAGATCCACATCTTTTTCAAACCAAATCATATCTCTCTCCATCCTGCAACTAAGAACCGATTCTTTCAACTTAACCAACATCTTACTATCTAACTGAGACAGTACCGATGCTGACTGAGAAGATTGTACAACAAACGTATCTTTCACTACAGATACGAAGTCATTTGGAAACTGAACTTTTGTTCCTTCCACGACAAAGAATTCATCTACCTCATGATAATCCCCCGAGTAAGGACGAAAAGCTAAAAACCCATCGCCCTCCTTAACATAAAACCAACTATTCTCTATGTGATACTGTTCTAATTCATACCCCACAAGTACCGAAGCTACAGACTCTGGTATCAATACAGGTTCCATAGTACCACTCATCTCATACAAACTTATCCGACAGTCATCAGAAGAACACACCCTATTTCCACTGACATAAATACAAGTTAACTCTCTCTGTGTAGCGTCCCTCGCTACTGAAAACAAACAGAGCTCCAATCCACGCTTAAAATCTTGTGGGAGCGGTTTCCAATCTATTGTACTAAGTATACTAAGATCCTGTGTACTGAATGTCTCGATCGAACCAGTAGCTAAACCAGCCCTCTCTTTTCCTCCACGAAGAACAAGTTCGACACCAACATAATCCAAATCGATCTCGTCCCCAGTCAACTTCTGAATAACTCTGTAGAACATATCCAAATCACACGAGCACTTAAACTCTGTCTGAAACGGATATGAAATGTACACACGCTCGTTGTAGAAGCACATCGAATCCCCCAAGAAATACAAATGAGATAACGATGGAACAATCGAGACCTTCTTACTAAGACCTGGAATCATAACTTCTAAACTTTGAAGCAATTTCGCTCTATTTACTTTCAATGGGATCCTCCTCGTGAACAAGCTTCACATCCGGTCTTCCAAACAACAACTCCTCTTCCATCGATTCTAATTTGTCTAATCCATAGTAAGATAAAAGCACATGATCTGCACCAGTGTCCAGAAGATTGTTTAGAAAGTCTTTTGCCATACCTGTAGCAAAATACAACCTCATCTATTGCTCCTTTCTAAGTCCAAAGTAACTCCTTCTTTTCTTAATTGGCCACGGAAAAGGTGGAATAGAAGTCAAAAGCCCTAAAAAGAATTTGATCATCAGCTTCTGTCTGTACAAGTAACTGTTGCAGACTCCTTCCTCCACCACAATCTCTACAAGACGCTTACCTACAACATAAGTGTCAGACGCCACATCAGAAACAGCCCACCTCTCATCCTCTTTAGGTTCGTAGTCTGCATTCTCCCATCTGAAGTGCGAGTTACCAAACGGAATTGAACACGAAGCAATATAATCCAACACATACTGTTGTTCCGCTGGGGTAAACCCGTAAAACGAACCACCGGATTCCCTTCGATCTTGAGAATATTGAGATACTGACACCATCAATTGCCTCAAAGAATAATCGTACTTCCCATCCTTTCCCATCCTCGGAATAAAAACTGACCCATACGCTGACTGACGAAACCAAGTTGTACTATCTACTGAATACCACGGATACTTGCTAATATGATCGATAGCCATAATGCCGAACCCATGTACTTTTACTCGTGGGTATCCTTTGTCATCAGTTAGATAGTTTGTCCACAAACGATCAAATCCATGAACCTTATCCGTCTTAGTTATCGTAGTTAACCCACCGAGCCCAATGTACTCCGCCTGTTCCATGTATAACTTCAAGAACTTCAACTCTGTGCTAAGATGATAAACCGGTAGAGGCTCCAGACCTGCTGCCCGCATATAAAGCCAATTCTTATACGAAGCTTCACCATCACCAATTACATCGAGATTAGCATAAACTTGAATTCGATCTTTGTTCTTATGAACGAACTCAATGTACTTGTCAAGATCCACAACACCACCCAACATCGATACTGAATAAGCTCCGGAATCTAAAAATAACTTAACTTCTTTCATAAAACACCCGCTGTACGAAGGGCTCTGTATGTTTCTTCCCTTCTTAATTCACCATACTTACCCTCTTCTAAGCGTTTGAGATAATCCTGCAAAACATTACTTTTCTCTACAGGAGTAACATACTCCTCTCGAAGATTATTGTTAATGAGGGCTACCCATCTTCGAAAACAAGCACCACAGTTCCCACAAGCCTTCTCTTCCAAAGAATAACAGCTCCTCGTGCTAAGCAGTGTGTCAATCGGAAACCCAGAACGAACATACCACTCTACCATCTGTGTCTTCGTCATATCAGGAAATGGATTAGTAACCTGTATGTCCCTTCCGTTAAGAAAAGATAACCAATCAGACATAGCGGTGAAAAAATACGGAGAACGATCTGGCATATCCATTTCTTCCTTCTGACAAACAAGTACAACTTCATTCGCATAGTAAGCTCCAAGCATGCACAAAAACGCGTTTCGCATTGGTATATTTGCATTGGATTCCTCCCATCGACCGAGACCAACCGAAGATTCAACTATAGTCCAAGGGACCGTCCTCGCAATAACATTCATTTCAAATCTTGAATATCTGTGACCAATGTTACAGTACAGAGTCTGTGGCTCTCCCAAGTACTTCCACGCTATATAAGAGTCCATACCACCAGAATACAATAAAACTTTTTCTATCATTCTACCACCTTTCCAGGAATAGGAAAATCATCAATCCTGTAAGAACTATCATCCACATAAACATCCGCTTTCAACTTATCCATGATCAAATCATGGTATTTCACCCCATATTTAACTAACCATTCTTCTGTAACACACCGATCGCACCCCCATCGTGCTGTGTACAACACGATCTTATGCCCTATTTCATACAACAAGTTAACCTTCGCGATAGCATGTTCCTTTGGTTCTACAACGGAATAATCGTGCCAGTTAAATTCGTACTCCTCACATAACGTACCATCAATATCTACTGCTATAACAAGTTTCCTATCCACCACGAATCTCCTTACCCACAAAATCTTTAATCTTACGAACCACATTATTCATATCCTCTAACTCATGCTCCCATATCACAATAGTATCCCAACCATACATCTTAAAAACATCTATCCTCTTTTGCGGATCTTCATTCTGATGCCAGTAATCACCGAATAATTCAATAATTAACTTTTTCCCGTTAATATTTACGAAATCTGGATTCTTGCCATTTATAATAAAACTTAGATCTCCAGTATACTTCCATTCTCCATAGTACATTTCATTCAGCAAGTTTAGTAAAATGGTCTCAGGTTTATTAGGAAAAATACGCAATCCTCTACCGATTGCTAAAAGCTGCTTTTCTCTGAATTCTGGATCTTGCCAGAGACTTCTAACTGACTGAGACTTCTTCACTTTTGTTTCTTCCGATTGAGTAATTTGACTTACTATTTTAGAATGCCTTGCTTTCTTTTCGAGGGACCATCGGTTTAAGTAGTGTGTAAACATTCCGTTACTTTCTCCCAAACCCTTACCTCTACACCCCTCAGAAATTCTAAACTTTGATTCTGTCGTATGCTTTCTCCCAGAAAACCCTTTTGTTCGATGCCCAGGTTTTCCTCTCCCTTGATGCCCATGAATGTAGGTGCTTCCAGACTTAAGAATACGACCACAACCACATTTGCATAACTTACATTCTACATTCATTTCTTGTCACTCACCTACTTGCTCCAGCAACACTATCTTTTCTTCTCTGGTAAGGATTAATCTCTCTATAATTTCATTAATTCGTGGGGTTCTCATAACCTCTGATAACCTGAATCGTGGGGTTAAAAACTTCCTCGGATCAGCAACTCCTGCCCTATCACTTGCCAAGATTGATAATTTTGTGCTACCACACTCGATACATAATTCCGGATGATCTCCCACCATTTTTGCAGCATCACAAGAAACAGTATATTGAAAGGGGAACTTCAAATAATTCCCCAGCACCCATTCTTCCGTCTTTGTTAATCTTTGCATCACAGGTAAAAATTGCATACGTGAACCTGTTATATATCCAACCATTCTAAGTTGTTCTAAACACTCGTTAAACATAAACGAATTGTCCACAAATCCCCCACATTCTTCCGAAAGTTGAGACCACCCTGCTGAAATATTTATACGGGCACACTGACCACTTATTATCATCTGTTCAGAAATCGTCATCGTAACGGCTGCGAAAACAGCATTTCTTCCCGCTACCCAAGATCCACTTGATTTCAATTTCTCCCCACCAGTAGTTATTTCTATATCGTTCGAAATTAACATACTCTTTTCTTCTTTGTAGAGAAATCTCAAATCAATAATCCTTACTGGAACAGAAAGATACTCCCCTAATTTTTTTACTGCCCATTCCTCACAATCTTGTGCTTTTTGTCCATAAAGGAAATGTACTATCTCGATATCATGACCAACTGATTTTAATACGTGCGCTGTTAAACCACTATCGATCCCACCTGATGCAATCACAAGGGTCTTTATCCCACCTTTTTCTTCTAACGAATCCCAAATCGGATGCAAAAATCTTGGGTTATAACTCTGTTTGAATTGAAATCCAGATTCTAAATCGGTCTCAAGAATCGTAAAGTTAGAAATATAGTGCCTGTACCAAGATTCCCAAACATTAACTCCATCTTGAGTCTGTCCAGTGAGCTCTTTCAAGACTACAGCTAAACATTCACTATCAGAATGAAGAAAATACCCATACCCACGAATATACATATGCGCAAGAGGATTAAAAGATGTCACCGCATACAACTTTCTCTTCGCGGCGTCCAGTAGAACGAAGGCAAACGATCCGGATATCTCTTCCATACACAACTGCATATTCCTTCCCGTACGCATATAAAACGCAAGTATCATCTCACTATCTATCTCAGTCTTAAAATTATACTGAACTTCATCTCGCATACTATCAGTCACTCCTCCGTTATGTATGAGCATAAGACCCTCATCCTCATCGACAATCGGTTGAAGCATATCAACTGTAGTAGCCTTCTCGGTTTCTGGTGTGGCTCTGCAGATAGCGAACAAAACTGAATGAAGCTGAACATTCTTACAAATAAAGGCCAAAATCTCATATTTGTTCTCTTCGTACGGACCCACCCACTTCTTCGTAAGTGGAGAATCATACGAGTTCCATATCGTAACCCCTACACCATCGTTCCCACGCTTAGAAGCACCCTCAAGAAGAATATCATATTCCTCCATTGTCAGAATAGACTCACGAGCCCAATATGTAACTATTCCGCAGATACTAACCACCCCCTTCCTTATCCGGATATTCAGATTTAATAACCCGAATAGTTGCTATAATTACTGCTTCAATAGATCTTCTTAATCCGGATTGAAGCCCAAACAAGACACCACTATCAGTACCATAATACTGATACACTTTCTTAACCGTTTCAGTCTCGTCTATCTCACTACTCTTCATTTCATGAACCAATCTCTATTTTCCAGATAATTGTTTATCTTTCCTGCACACTGTGGCATGAGAAACCTACGAGCGTCATAGTTATCTATTTTCTCTACACACAGAGCCGCTCGAGTTTCAACCATAACATTCTTATCCACAAACTCTCGTCTCTCAATAAGTTTAAAACCAAACAACTGAACATAACGAGTGAACGAATCGAGGTGGACGGTCTGAGCGATCGGGATATTTGTGTTCAGAACAACATCGAAAATAAACCGACCACCCTTCATAAGAACCCTGTTAATTTCGTAAAGAGCTTCTGGTACACTGCGCATGTAACAAAAGGCTCTCCAGCAAATAACCGTCAGGAACATGTTCTTCTCAAAAGGAAGCCGCTCTGCCCATCCAAGAACAACCTCTGGAATCTTCTTCTTCGCTCTTTCCAGTCTCTTCTCGTTAGGCTCTACAGCATGCGTAATATCCGGAATAAGATCCGCAATAGTACCAGAACCACACCCAATATCAAGAACCGGAACACCCCGTGTGTTTCTCTTAAAAAATTCAACAAGGATATCCCCACTAAATTCTTTCTCAAATAGATCTGCATTCTGCAGAGAATCATCGAATTCATCCAACTCCATGGATTTGCTTACAGCATCAATAACTTCTTCACGATAACGTATGTTATTCACTGCCAATTCCACCTCCCCCTCCTATCCATCTATTTTTGTAATATGATGAACCGTAGATAAGGGATAGAAAATTTTCTTCCAGAGACTGAGTCCATGACCAAAAACACCCTCTACAACCAAGAGCGTCTTCATACCAAATATCATAAATCTCTTTGTCTCTACCAGGAATATCCCATACCTTGTATTTGGCTATTTCGGTTCCTCTATTATAACCACATCTCCGTAACGTCCCGTCGCAATCAACAGCCAAACCAATGATTCCGTTACATCGATAAGTTAAACGATTGTACTGAAATGGATACATATCCAAATTACGAAACGTGTTCTGAATATAGTATCCAGGGACAGTACATAACTTTCGAACTTCTTCAGCCATCTTCTCTACTTCTGCCTTTCTGTCATCCGGAATAACCAGATCCATCATCTTATCTTTTGGTGGAAAGAAATCAAACGTAGGATCATGAGCCCACTCAACTGGATTCACACACGAAATGCACTTAGGAATGTTGTCTTGACACCACTTCATAATCTGGGGCACGTAAGATAGATTTTCATTAGTAAGTGTCGTAAGAGCCAAAGTTTGCACCCCTCTTTCACCCATCCATTGCATACCTCGGATACCCCAGTCAGCCTTTCTTTTCACTATATCACTGACTGGCATCAAATCCGCGATCCCATCTATCCCACAAGAATAGTTGTTGAGTCCTACATCTAAAAGCGCTTCCTTGTACTTGTCGAACAACGCTGGTGGAGAAGTGGAATAGAAACCATAGAACAAACCCCTCTTTGTCATCTCTTTCAAAACTACTAACAGATCATCCCTCAAGAGAAGAGGCTCTGTACCAAGAATCAGAAAGAACTCTGTCCCGTAATGGTCCTTAAAAATATCAAAAACCTCCGCCCATTTATTTGCCGGTAACGGCGGCCTCGAACCGTCTGCGATATTACATTGGGGACAATTGTGCACGCAGTTACGGTTCAAGTAAATCGCTACCGTGCGAAACACTCCACCAACTCTTCGTGTGTACTCTAACTCACTCATAAACTTAAACCTCCGTCTACTACAATATTAGAACCTGTCATATACTTGCAATCAAGAATCATCTGAACCACCGGAATTAACTCCTTTGTTTCCCCTTCTCTGCCAAGTGGAATACTCTGTAACAAACCAGGTGGTGTGGTTCCAGATACGAGCTTTGTCTTAAATATCCCCGGACTTATCGAGTTAACTCTTATTCCCTCTGGAGCAAATCTCTTCGCAAAAGCCATCGTCATAGCAATAACCCCCGCTTTAACAGCACAATAGAGCGGAATATCTTTATCAACTCGAAATCCAGCGATAGAAGCGATATTTATTATGTTTGCTTCAGGTGCCAAAAGCTCTTCTTTGTACAACTCGTTTGTCAACTGATACACTGTTAGAAGATTAAGATGAATAAGAGCCAACAGCTCTTTCTCGTTAAGAAATAATTCATCCAACCGGAGAGCCCCTGCGTTGTTAATAAGAATCGAAACCTGCCTCTTATTTCTTTTAAGTGCATCGCAAAGAATTCTAACAGCATCTGAATCCTTCCCCGACAAATCCAACTGAACATCTGCTGCCGAATGCCTACATATTCCCCAAGTGTCCAAACCTTGAAGCAACTTAAAATTTTCATACAACTCTTTACCAATCCCCGACGATGATCCTGTAACAATAGCAAATGCTTTATCCACTTCTTCCTCCTATAGTGTGCTCAATCTGATAAGTGCCATACCTTCTGCTCGTACCACCTGATGCTCAAAATCTCCATAGATAGCTGAAGTTACCATTCCTGCTCCACTATGTTGTTTTACACCTCGACAATGCATACACTGGTGCAAAGCTCTCAATACCACCATAGCACCTTTCGGTTCTGATCTTTCTACTATAAACGCAAGGATGTCATGCGTTAACTGTTCCTGGATCTGAGGACGAGCGGCAAACCAAGTTACCGTTCTACTAAATTTTGAAAGCCCAAGTAACTTATGTTCTGGTATATACATCACCCAAGCAAACCCAGAAAAAGGAAGAAAATGATGAGAACACATCGAACTAAAATAAATCTTGTCCGACAAAATGATCTGACTATACTCTTTATTGTTTGGGAACACAGAAATTTTCGGTTGGGTTTCTGGGTTCAAGCCAATAAATAACTCCTCACAGTACATCTTAGCCACTCGAGCTGGTGTACCCGAAAGATTGTCATCTGTCAAATCCAATTCCAAACCTTCGATCATCAGTTTCCGGAACAGCTTCTCAACCTTTTTTCTGTTCATCCTTAACCTCTACGTTCAACATACCCAATTTGGATAGAATGCGAAGTACATCGTGGGTGTCCGAATATACAGCATCCATCGTGGACAAACTACAAGGTATACGAGCCATAGCCACTTTTTCAGAAATTCCTTTCTTCGTGTCATTCGGGGAGATACAAATTATCTCTCTAATAAAATGACACACTTTCCTCGGTGGACCAGGTCTTTTATCTGTTACTTTGGTTGTTGGTGTTGGTGGGACAGACGGTGGTGGGACAGACGGTGGTGGTGTAACTTCTGTAGATTCAAGCTCAACAAAGAAATTATACGCTTCCTGAACTTCTTTAGGTAACTCAGTCTCTTTCTCCACCGGAACAGTCTCAACTGCAGTTAGAAATATCTCTCGAATCTGAACGTAACTTTTTCCATCCGTCGCACTCAAAATCTTTTCCGACGCAAGATTAGAATCATCCAATTTGCGAACAACCCCCACCAATTGCGTTTTCGGAATACTCTTCTTCATTCACCCCTCCTATTTCATATCTATTAACTTATGAAGTTGGACATTGAGAATGGATCGTTCATACCCATTATCTAACATCCACACCAACAAATTCGATGCATTGATTGTAGATTTCTTATAACCTACCACTGGAGAAAAAGCAAACTTTGAACTAAACTCAGCGAGTCTATACTTATACACACAGGTATGCAAAAAATCCAGATCGTCCTCGTTACTCACCACTATTTTTAAACGAGTATTCGGAAGATATAACATATCACGAATCCATTCCCAAGCAATCTTGTCTTCTGTACAACCAGAAGACGGGGGCTTCAAATCTATAACAAATCCAACATTCGGCCTCCATATCCACGGATTAAAAACCGACTTCGTACCGTTTGTTTCTATCGTTATAAGTGTCTCATTCATACTAAGTACATGAACTAAATCTTCCAAATCGTGAAGAAGAGGTTCCCCTCCAGTTATCGTAACTTTATCTGTGTACAAAACTCTAGTGTGAATAAGTCCTGCGGAAAGACGAAGACCACCTCTTTTATTCCACGAATACTTCGTATCACACCAAGGACAACGAAGATTACAACCCTTCAACCTGATAAAAGTTGTTGGGTGCCCTTGTCCCCAAGCATTCACTTCCCCATCAATAGATACGAATATCTCAGTTATATGATAGTCCATCATGGCCTCCAAACTGCATAACAGTTGGTGGTCTCCCATAACTGAAGCCTAACGAGTCCCATCTGAACCTTTTCGAATTCTTTCTCCAGTATTTTTACCATCCACAACAGAAGATTCTCAGCGGTGGGGTGACCAAGAATATCATTAAGCAAATGATGGTCTAACTCATCCAATATATGTTTAGTTACTATCGCACCAAGATCCGAAAAATCGAGGACCATTCCAGTTGAAGACGGATCAAGACCTTTAAGAGTTCTTCTCTTAGAAACAACTTCAACCTCCAGAGTATATGTATGCCCATGCATTGAAGAACATTTTCCTTTATGAAAAGGTAGAAAATGAGCCGCTTCAAATTCAAACCGTTTACATACTGAGATCACTGATGACCTCCTTTCTTAATTATAAATGGTTACGAAGAGAATTCCACTACTTTATTTTTCATGTTTCGCACTCAGAATCAAGTAGTGTCTGCCCCATATCCAACTGCTGTAACACAACTATAGATCTTAATTCGTTGAATTCTTTCCAACGATGAACAATTATACCCAACCTCATAATACCCTGATCTTTTTCCACTGGCAATTGATTCAAAGAAAGCATGGCATCCACATGAGCGAGTTTCCTTATATCCTCTGAAGTATCAGTTGCCCTAACACTCCTCTTTTCAAAAGTACTTCTCCCCGCCTGCGTGGCAGTAACAACAAGAATATGCCTTTCAGATGCCAAACGCTTCATCGACTTCCAAGTTTCATCGATCCTATCTCTTCCTTCCGTTCTTCGATCCTCTGGAGCAAGAATATCCGCATAGTCGATGATAACCACATCCGGAATGAAATCTTCTGTATACTCGAGAGTGTCGAGGTCATTCATAATGGTGGCGAGATTTGCGGAGAAGGTGGGGTAGATTTTAACTCGTAACCGGTCACCATACATGGTTTGAATTCCTCTGAGTTGTCTGCTCAAGTTCCGAAATGTCATTTTGTCTCTCTTGATGTACTCGTACCAAGTGCTGGTCGCAAAGTCCCTTGTACCTCTACATTTTGTACAGACAGAATACCCACTTGGTGTACTCTCTATCGAACTCGGCCTTTCCCCATCTGCACTTAAAAGTCGAATCCTATTTTCTCGATCCATACGAGTGCAGGAACTATCTTGATTCTTTGCACAATCGAAACATGGATATACAACCTCATCTTTCCCGTAACGAGGATGCGAAAGTGCTGTTATTCTTTTATAACCACGATGTAAAAAACCTGTCTTCGGCATCTCCAAGGTAAAAATAGCCACCTTCAATCGATTAAACAATGCCTGAAACCCGAACTCTTGAAGCCACCAGGTCTTTCCTCTCTTCTCAGGACCCTGTAGAGAAACCAACCACGATCTTTCGAAACCACCAAAATATGAACCCAAGACACCAGGAAACTTAAACAGTTGATCTGTCTCGTCTCCTACCACCTTAGCATCATAAACCTCTCGTATACAATCTTTATCGAACGGGTTAACCCAAGTACTAACCGACTTCGCAACTTTCCTATAGCTCTGCAATGCTGACTGTGCGTTCTCAAGATCTCCTACTTTGGTGTAAGCTGAAATCTTTTCTGATACAACTGTCAAACTTCTGGATGTAAAATACTTAACTGCCTGATCTAACAAATAATCTGAATTGAATGCGGCCTCTTGCTCATACTCCTTGGATAACTTAGTGAGAAGAGTGGACACTAGTTCTGCCTCCGAGTCCGATAATGAGTCCTTCTCTACTGCATAGATGTCCTCAATCGTCTTCCCTGGGGCTTCTTTATACTTTTCAAAATAGCTCCATATCCACCTGGACACTTTCTTAACGTAACTATTCTGCAGGTACTCGACACTGAACATCGGCTGAATACCTTTCAAGAACTTCGTAGATACTACCATTCCTACCAGAATCTTCTGTTCTATCGTGGTGTCTACTTTCCTTCGTATAACAGTCACCTAAGTTATTTCCTTTCCCACAAGTGGTCCCAATCCAAGTACTTTGGTAATCGTTTTGTGAATGTGGTTTCTGAACAAAACCAAGATGGTTCAAACTTCTGCCAGAAACCATCCCCAAGATTATTTTCGATATCCCATTGAATAGCACTACAGAGAGTTGAAGCGAAGTCCAGTTCATTCTTCACCCAGTAAGAGCTTATCTTAGACTTGTTCTTACGGTAAAACTCTACCAAAAGATCTGAAGCCCGAATGAAGTATACTCTGTCCTTATCTGTGCACTGGTAATTCTTTCTTCCAAGCTGTGCCTGTACAGTGGTGAAAAATTCGATGAGTCTCCTTGACACTGCTGGGTGGTTGTCTTGTGCCTTTCGTGCTACAGATATTTTTTTCGGGGGAGCGAGCAGATACTTGATAAACAAACTTTTGGTACCAGAAAACGCATTGAAGAAAAACGAATCCATCGCAGATTTCCTCAGAATTTCTTTGTAGTATCCTGGTAGAGGCTCGTACTCTGGGTTAAGTGCCGCGATGGCGAAATTTCTAATTGACTTCTCCAGTTCACCTCTGGTGAACTTCTTACCAATATAAATAGAGAACTCGTCTGAGTTAAAAAATGAACCATCGTATAGATCTCTAATACCGTCAATCGAGTTCTTAAACATTTTAGTTTCTCTTCCCATTCTGTGTAGTCCGAGCTGTTCCCAAAGATCTACGATCGGTTGTGCATAGTCTGGAACTTTGGTTTCTTTTCTCACCGGTTTCGGCGGCGGCGCGAGCAGTGATTTCAACTTCATCTTTGCTCCGATAATAGATATTTTTCTTCTTTGTAAAATCATTTACTTAGTGGGACGGAGAGTTTCAGTCTTTTTGAAACTCTCCTATCTTAAATATATAATATTTAAGATACATAAATTATACTTACATATATTTTTAATTTAGACCAAAGCCGCGGCTTTAATCTGGATTAAAATGGTAAATTTCCTCCACCGAATTTTCTTTAATAAATACTTGGTGACATCGAGGAGTCAGTCGGACGTAGCATCTCCCCTGTCTGTCACGGAGTTTTTCAAGTAACCCAAGCTTCTCGAGCTTAGTAAGACGAAGGCTAATACTAACGATATTATTGATCTTTATAAGTGGTAAACGAAGGATTAACGTACAGAAATCTATCCAAACAAATCCTGGTTGCTTCGGATGTCTTTTTACCTCTGAATTGAGATCCCAACCTTTAATGTAATCGATGATAATCCAGTCGACAAAATCAGTATCCTCTAAAAATCCTTCTCGAACTACTCCGTATTGATAAATCTTTATCTTGCTCTTTATCATTTCCAAAAACCTCAGTTCTTATTTCTTCTACTTGTTTGTAAGTGAGATCTGCCGGATCCCCCTCCGGTAGTTCATGAACCTCCACATTCGGGATGAATGCTGATATTTCAGATGCGAATTGATGAGATTTATCTATGGCATCTGAATCGAAGAATACAACTGCTTTTTTCAACTCGAGAGAACTAAGAAATAAAATTTGGTCATCTGTCCATTCTATTCCCATGATAGCCACCGCTCCATCTCCCATTCTCCACACATCAGTAACGCCTTCTACGATTAATGCGGTGTCTGATACGGAATCCACATTGTACAAACACTGTTTCATTGGAATTACTGAGTTTTTGTTTTCACAGTGCAAGTAGGGTGGATTTTGCTTTCGTGTGTAGTCAAGTGCAGTAAAGTTAACTAGAGAACCATTCATAAATACTGGAATGATAAAACGAAACTTGTACTTACCAAGATGGTTGCATACTCTTAACTTGTACTTGGCAACAATGTGGTTGGGATCGAAATTTCTTTGCCTGAGGTAGTCCAGATGGTGACTCGTGAATTGCACATGGGATTCTAAAGGAAGTTTAACCGTGGTGCTATATACCGGTTCTTCTTGCGCCGGAATCAACGAAAAATCCTGAAACTGACCGATACGAGCTTTTGCCTCTCTACTGGAACAGTTTTCGAGTTCTTGGATCAGTTTTAGGATGTGCCCTTTTGCACCACATCGCCAACAATGGAATAAAAAAATGGGGCTGATACCTAAGTGGAAAGATGAGTCGGAGCAGTAGGGACACCGAATTTCAACCCACCCAGAAGTTACATTTTTGCCTTCTGTTTGGTACGGTATCCCTACTTCTGACAGGTAGGACCTTACATCGAAGAAATTAACATTCATTACAATAAAGGTGTTAGAGCCAGTACTGGTATGCTTTTCAATGCTTTTTCAATTCTTTCAACTCGATCAGAAAGATCATCAATTTGTATTTTCTGTTCGAATAGAAATTTCTTAAACTCTTCCATCTCATCATCGAAGTTTTTGATTACATTCTGTGAAAGCTTTTCTGCCTTTTTCTCTCGTTGTACTCTTCTGGCTTTGTAACTTTGCTTTGGTGGTATAGCAAACTTTGTTCTCCAGCTGAAACCACCGTATTCAGTGAGTTTTCTTGGGTTTGCACGATAAGCTGGAATAAATGTACCAACCAATTCTCGAAACTCTGGCCAAGTTTTTGGCTCACTCTTTAGTATCTCAGCCAACTTGTAAGCTATTGAATCCTTTACTGAAGTTATGTCCTCTCGAAGTCTACCCTTCTTATGTAGAATGCACTTGACCATTTTTTCTCGAGCTTTGTCATCATCCTTCTTCACACCCGCACAACTATCGAGAATGTAATCAAGCTCACCCTTCAATTTGTAAATCAACCTCTCACCAATCATATTCACAGTTTATTTCTCCTTTCCTAATTATAAATAGTTATAAAACGATTTCATCCAAATTCAATTCGACTTTATTATCCAATGCTTTTTCAATAACCCCTTGTTTCTTAACGAGTTTCTTAGCTAACCGAGCATCGATGCTACCATCCAATACAAGATGTTGAACGAGTACGGGG
>Ga0315273_10004091_pt1 | contig 17746 bp, 15 predicted proteins | sample YL17G02_0_MG_FD_205753 | JGI IMG/M metagenome (GOLD analysis project Ga0315273, IMG submission 205753) | Sediment microbial communities from Yellowstone Lake, YNP, Wyoming, USA - YL17G02_0 | ecosystem: Environmental > Aquatic > Freshwater > Lake > Sediment | place: USA: Wyoming | collected...
CTTCGTTCGCTTCGAGGGCTTCGTTGGTGCGGCGCGGCTGCGCGAGCTTTTTCGAGAGACCGATCTCTACGTCTCGCTCTCGCGCTCGGACTCCACGTCGCAGTCGCTCCTGGAAGCGATGGCGGCCGGGGTGTTTCCGATCGTGAGCGATATCGCGGGGAACCGGGAGTGGGTCACGCACCGGCGCGAGGGCTATCTCGTCCCCCCCGGCGATGCCGACGCCGTCGCATGCGCGATCGCGGAAGCGGACCGCGAGCCCGACGCCTCGGCGATCAGAGCGAGGGCGCGTGCGGCGGTTCTGGCGCGCGGGCGCTTCGCGGATACCGTGGCCGAACTGGAACGGCGCCTCCAGACCCTCGCGGACGGAGCGGGGGGCCGATGAGGCGTGTCCTCGTGCTCGCGTATTTCTTCCCGCCCATCGGAGGTGGCGGATGTCAGCGCACGCTCAAGCTCACGCGCTATCTCGAGCCCGCCGGCTGGCTTTCCACCGTCGTCACGACGCTCGATTCCGACTACTGGATCCTGGACCCAACACTCCTCGACGAGGTGCCGCGCTCGGTGGAGGTGATCCGCGTTCAGGGCTATACCGCGCTTCGCGCGCTCCGCTCGCTTTCGCGCTGGGGCCTCGACGTGCAAGAGCCGCAGGGCGCGCGCCGCTCCAAGCGCTTCCGCGCACTCCGCGCGCTCTCGCGCTGGATGCTGATTCCGGACGGTTATCGCGGCTGGGCGGAGGCGGCGCGTCGAGCCTCCGAGCGCCGGCTCCAAGCGGGAGGCGTGGACGCGCTCTGGACCACCTCCTCGCCGGAGAGCGCCCACCTCGCGGGGTTGGCGCTCAAGCGCCGGCATGGTCTCCCGTGGGTCGCCGATTTCCGCGATCCATGGGTCGGCCGTGTCACGTACCGTCCGCCGACGGCGCTCCACGATCGCGCGCACCGCGCGATGGAGCGCTCGGTCGTGGCGGCCGCCGATCACGTCACGGTCGTGAGCGAAGCCATGGCTGCGATGTACCGCTCCCGGTATCCGGATCTTCCACCGGAGCGCTTCGTCCTGCTGCCGAACGGATTCGATCCCGACGACTGGCGGCGCGCCGACTCCTTGGCCGACGCCTCCGCCGGGAAGGCCGAAGAGGACCGGGACCGCTTCGTTCTTCTGCACGCGGGGCAGCTGGCACACCGGCCCACGGTGCGCACGCTGCTCCTGGCGGCGCGCCGCGTGCTCGATGCGGACCCCACCGCGCGAGACCAGTTGCGCCTGCGGTTCCTCGGAGGCAACGAGGAGCTGGATGCCGAAGAGCCCGAGCGTTTCGGTCTCGCCGAGATCGTGGAGCTTCGTCCGTCGCGCCCCCATCTGGAGGCGCTGGCCGCGATGCGCCGGGCGCAAGCGCTCGTTCTCCTGGGCCACGGTGGAAATGCCGATTCGCTTCTTTACACGGGTAAGATCTACGAGTACTTGAGCAGCGGGCGCCCGGTGCTGGGCATCGTCGATCGCGGACCGTGCGCCGATCTCATCCGCGCCGCGGGCGCCGGTCCCGTCTTGGAATCTGGAGACGTCGAGGGTGCCGCGCGCGCCATTCGAACATGGCTTGTGGCCTGGCGCGGCGGGACCGACCTCGGCGTCCGCGTCCCGGTTGGCCTCCTCGAAACCTGGAATCGGGCAATTCCCGCTGCCCGGGCCGCCGAATTGCTGTCCCAAATCGCCTCCGGCACGACGAAATAGAGAAATCTGCCCCCACCCCTCCCCCCCCCGGCGTAACCCCTAGCTCCCCAAGCAGATAAAATATTCTGAATCGATCGAAATCGGCTTGACAGGCTTCCGGCCGGCTCAGTAGGATGCGCCGGTGGTGATTTGTGGGGAATAGTGGGGAATCAGTTCACCGCTGAGCGAGATTCGCTGGTCGGCCAGGAGATGCGGGGATGGCGATGTTTCGGGGGAGTTACCGGCATTCGATCGACCACAAAGGTCGAATCAGCATCCCCGCGCGCTTCCGCCGGCTTCTCTCCAGCGACGCGGGCGACACCTTCATCATCGCTCGCGGTCTCGAGGCGTGCGTCGCCCTGTATGCGATCGACGAATGGAGCCGCATGGAAGAGCGGCTCCGCTCACGCTCCTTCCACGATCCGGTCAACCGGCGCTTTCTCCGTCAGATGTCCCTCGACTTGGGCGAGGAAACGCTCGACGCGCAGGGACGCCTCGCGATCCCGCCTCGTCTCCTCGAACACGCGGCGCTCAAGCGCGACGCCATGGTGAACGGCGTAATGGATCACATCGAAATCTGGGATCCGGAGATCTTCGACAACTACCTGAAGAGTTCCGATCGCACCTACGAAGACATGGCGGGAGAGTTGCTCCTGTGATCGCCGGCGCGGTTCCGGCGCGGCGGTCGCTCTCGTTCGAGCGCCCCGCGATGCAGTGGGAGGCTCCGCGCGGCGCGGGCGCACTCACGGTGCGCCTCTTCGGAAGGCTCTGCGCGCGCGACCTGGTGCGGATCGCCGAAACGATCGCGGAACGCGGCGGTGCGCCGCGCGATCTCGTGGTCGTGGATTTCGAGCAGGTCGAGCACATGGACTACCGCGCGCTCGCGGAGTTCTCGCGAGCGGTTCTCTCCCAGACGAGCCGTGGCGCGAACGTCGCGTTCGTGGGGATGAGCCGTTACCTGCGCGATCTTTTCGACATCGCTGGCCAGGGTCCGACCCTGCGCCGTCTGGAATGGCAGCCGGCGGAGGAGGCCGTCCCGCCGCGGCGGGCGCCGTTCCCGCTCGACATAGAGATGCCTAACCCGGGGCGCGGGCGTCGCTTGTTCACGCTCTAGCCAGGGTTTCCGAGGGGTATGGAATGCCGGGTCACGTCCCGGTCCTCATGGAGGAGGCCGTTCAGTTGCTCCTGACAGATCCAAACGGGACCTACGTGGACGCGACCCTTGGGGGCGGCGGCCACGCCGCGGCCATCCTGAGGTCGCTGGGGGAGGATGGGAGGCTGTTGGGTTTGGACTGTGACCCGGCTGCGGTGGCGCGCACGCGCGCGACCCCCCCTGCTCCCGAGCCTCGCTTCATGGCCCGGCGCGCGCGATTCTCCCAGATGGAGGCGACGCTCTCCGACCTGGGGATCGATCGCGTGGACGGGATCCTGGCCGATCTCGGAATCTCCTCGGATCAGCTCGACGATCCGGCGCGCGGACTGGCGCACGCGGCGACCGGACCTTTGGACATGCGCCTGGATCCTTCCCTCCCCGTGAGCGCAGACGCTCTCCTGCGCGCGACCGACGACCAGGGGCTCCTGCGTCTCCTGGAGGAGTACGGCGAGCTGCCCCGCGCGCGCGCCACAGTGCGCGCGATCCGCCGCGTATTGGCGGAGCATGCGCCGATCACCACCTCGGACCTGCGCGAAGCGCTCGAGCCGATCTATCCCGGGCCCGCGCGGCCGCGCCGGCTCTCGCAGGTCTTCCAGGCGCTCCGGATCGTGGTCAATCACGAGCTGGCGGAGCTGGAATCCCTGCTCTCGTTCGCCCCCCGGGCGATCCGGCCAGGGGGAACGCTCTGCATCATCGCCTACCATTCGCTCGAGGATCGTCTCGTCAAGACGGCCCTCCGCCCGCCCCACCCAAGCGATCCCCGTATTCCGGTTTCGGAGTCCCCGTGGATTCCGCTCACGAAGAAACCGCTCCGCCCCTCGGTGGAGGAGTGCGCCAGGAACCCCCGAGCGCGCAGCGCTCGGCTTCGAGCCGGGCGCCGCAAGGGAGATGCCGCATGAACGTCGCGATCCCGGTTCCGGATTCCCTGTCCGCCGATCTTCGCCCTTCCTCGCCGGGGCGCATCGGACCGTACCTGCGCTCGTTCCGCGCCCAGCCGCGCCGGCGTCCGAGCCCACGTGTGGTGTTGGTCCTCCTGCTGGCCATCGGGCTCCTGTTCCTCCGGGTCTGGGAGTGTTCCGTGGCGAACTCGCTCTCGATGGAGCGCGATCGCCTCGCGCGCGAGGTGCGCTCACTGGAGAACCACGTCCGAATCTCCCGCGACTTGAGGGAACAGGCGGCATTCATGGCCGGCGCCGACATGACGTCGCTGGACAGGGCGGGATTCCAGACTCCCGATCCCGCCCAGATCATCGACATCGATCTCTCCGAGCCCCGCTCCCGCGTCGCGATAACGAGGAACGGCTTGGGTTCGGGCATCGGAGCCATGCTACGGCGAGTGCTCCCCGCCAGGATCGCGGAGCGCGTGGTCGGCCTTCCCGCCGTGCCGGTGGCGGCAGGGCTGGGCCAGTGAGTCCGCTTCATCTCCGCCGCCTGCGGCTGGTCGCACTCCTGGGGCTCGTGGTATTCGGCGCCATTCTCCTTCGACTGTTCTCGATCCAGGTCCTGGGGCATGGAAAGCTCGAACGCGAGGCCAAAGGGCAGCAGACGACGCGCGTCATCCTCGAGCCGGAGCGCGGGCGCATCTTCGATCGCCACCTGCTTCCGCTCGCGGACAACGTGGACGTGAGCCAGATCTCGGTCCGCACGGCGGAAATGCGAAGCGCATCGGATACGCGTCGGTTCATCCGGGAAGCGGTCGGATCACGGGGAGTGGACCGGCTTCGCCGGGGACGCCGTAACGCCTACGTCCGGATCGCCTCGCAGATCACGCCCCAGCAGGAGATCGCCCTCCGTAAGTCCGCGCTGCCGGCCGGAGTTCAAATCGAAAAGGTGTCGAGCCGTGTTTACCCGATGGATCAGATTGCCCGGCCGCTCGTGGGGGTCGTGGGTGTGGATGGGACAGGTCTCGAAGGGTTGGAGCGGATATTCGACCGCGAGCTTCGAGGCGTGAGCGGCTGGGCCACTCTGGTTCGCGACGGACACGGATTCGACCACCAGCTGCCGCAGAGCATGGTGAAACTGCCCGAGCCGGGCGCAAACCTGATCTCCACGATCGATCGCGACCTGCAGTCGGTGGTCGTGATGGCGCTGAACCATGCGGTCGAGGGGACCGGCGCGCGGAGCGGAATCGCGATCTTCGCCGATCCCCACACCGGCGACATCTTCGCGATGGCGACCGTGGACGGCGCCAATCCGCCCGAGGGCGCGCGGAATCGGAATCGGGCCATCGCAGACCAGTACGAGCCGGGCTCGACATTCAAGATCCTCGCCGGATGCGCCGCGCTCGAGGAGCGCGTCCTCACGCCTCAGGATTCGTTCTTCGTGAACAAAGGCCAGGTCGACATGGGCGGGTTCATCATGCACGACTCCCACCCCGAGACGGGTTGGATGACGGTCCGCAAGGCGACAGCGTTCTCGAGCAACGTCTGCTACGCCCAGATCGGCACCAAGGTGGGCGCGAGCACGCTGTATCGCTATGCCCGTCTGTTCGGATTTGGTCAGCCGACCCGGATCGAGCTTCCGGGTGAAGCCTCCGGCCAGATCCGCGATCCGTCGCGGTGGTCGGCGCGCTCGCTGGCGACGATCTCGATAGGGCAGGAGGTCACGGCCACTCCGCTCCAGGTCCTGATGGCGTACTGCGCAGTCGCGAACGGCGGGATCCTGATGCGGCCGCGCGTCGCGACCGCGCTGTTGAGCGAGGAAGGGGAAGCGGTTCGGCTGTTCCCGGTCGAGCGCGTACGGCGCGTGATCTCGCCCGAGACCGCGGCGACGTTCCGGTCGTTCCTGCGAGACGCGGTCACCACCGGCACGGCCAAGGATGCCGCGCTTCCGTGGATCGAAGTCGCCGGCAAGACGGGGACGTCGCAGAAATCAGCCGAGGGAGGACGCGGCTACGGCGAGGGGCGCTACGTCTCGTCCTTCGTCGGGATGGCGCCCGCGGACAACCCGCAGGTCGTGGGACTGATCATGCTCGACGAGCCCCGCGGAATCTATTACGGCGGGATGATCGCGGCGCCGGTCTTCCGCGACATCCTGGCGACGTGGGCCACGCAAGGAAAATCCCCGGTGAAGCTTCCCGCCCAGACTTTGGTGAAGCACGATCGGTCGGCTCCGCGTTCCATGCGGGTGCCCGATGTCCGGCTCATGGCGGCCGATCAAGCGCGCTCGGTGCTGCGCTCCCTGGGGATGAACTGCGCCGTCGAGGGGAGGGGCCCACGCGTCGCGAATCAGTCCCCGGAGCCGGGCAGCGAGGCACAGGCTGGAGATTGCGTTCGGGTCGTGCTCACGACGGAGACCCTCATCGAGAACTCGTTCCCGGATCTGCGGGGACTCTCTCTCCGTGAGGCCGTGGCGCGGCTCTCGGCTCTCTCCGTTCCGGTGGCGGGCGTCCGGGGTTCGGGTCGGGTCGTCGACCAATCTCCTTCGCCCGGGTCTGTCCTGACGCCAGGTTCAACGTGCGTGCTGACGTGCGCGCCGCGGAGCTTGTGATCGCCGAGGCCGCGCTCCGCCTCGAGGCGCTTTCGGGGCTCTTGCACGCGGCCGACACCAGGGGCGCCTTTAGGGGCGAATGGCGGCGCGTTCGGTACGACTCCCGTGAGGTGACTCCGGGCGATCTCTTCGTCGCGGTTACGGGCGCCAAGCACGACGGGCACGGCTATGTGGCCCGCGCCGCGCGGTCGGGGGCGGTGGCCGCCGTCGTCGAACGTTTCGTGCCCGAGGCCGAGATCGCGCAGATCCGCGTTCCCGACTCGCGGCGCGCGATCGCGCTTCTTGCGGGCGAGGAGACGGGGCATCCCTCGCGGGAGCTGGTCCTGGCCGGTGTGACCGGCACCAACGGCAAGACCACGACGGCGCACCTCGTCCGGGCGGTGTTGGAAGCGGCGGGGCACCGCGTCGGGTTCATCGGAACCGTCGGGTACGAGTTCGGAGGGGCCAGCGAAGCGGCGCCCCACACCACGCCCGAGGCGCCCGAACTCATGCGGATGCTGCGTGCATGGCGAGACCGCGGGGCCACCGCGGTGGCGATGGAAGTTTCCTCGCACGCTCTCGCGCTGGAGCGCACGTACGGAATGGCCTTCGACGTCGGAGTGTTCACGAATTTGACCCAGGACCATCTCGACTTCCACGAAACGTTCGATGCGTATCGGGAGGCGAAGTCACGGCTCTTCCGCACGGAGACCAGGGGAGACCGGACCAAGCGCTTCGTGGGCGCATTGAACGTGGACGATGCCGCTGGCCGGTGGATCGCGGATCACGCGGACTGTCCCATCGTGGGATTTGGAATGGGCGCCGCGGCGGAGGTGAGGGCCGAGGGCGTGGAACTTGGACCGGGTGGCACGAGACTCCGGATTTGCCAGGGACACGACTCGATTTCGGTCTCCCTCCGCCTGCGCGGCGCTTTCAACGTGATGAATGCGCTGGCGGCATTCGCGGCGGGTCGCGGCATGGGGCTTTCGCCCGCGACGATCGCGGCGGGATTGGAGAAGGTCCACTCGGTCCCGGGACGACTCGAGCCGGTGGATGAAGGGCAGCCGTTCCAGGTGCTGGTTGACTACGCCCACACGCCCGATGCGCTCGAGCGCGCGCTCGAGGCGGTCCGGGCCTTCGGGCCGCGGCGGCTCCTGTGCGTGTTCGGCTGCGGTGGGGACCGCGACCGCGGCAAACGTCCGCTGATGGGGGCCATCGCGTCGTCCAAGTCGGACTTGGTGTTCCTCACCTCCGACAATCCGCGCAGCGAGGATCCTCTCGCCATCCTCGCTGGGATCGAGGAAGGAATCGTGGAACGCGCGAAGACGCGCACGATCGTGGACCGTGCGGCCGCCATCGAGGAGGCGATCGCCGCTTGCGGCGAGGGGGACGCGCTCCTGATCGCGGGGAAGGGTCACGAAACCTACCAGATCGTCGGCGACCGAAGCCTGCCGTTCGACGACCGGGAAGTGGCGCGCGCCGCACTGCGGCGCCGGGGGCACGGACGGTGAACACCATCAGGAGCCCGTGGCTCGCCCTCGAGGACGTGTTGCGCGTCACGGGCGGTCGATTGGCGGACGCGTCCGCCCGCGGCGACGGCGCGTTCAGCGCCTGCGCGATCGACAGCCGCGCGCTTACGGGCGGAGAGCTATTCGTGCCGCTCCCGGGCGCGCGCGCCGACGGCCACGACTTCATCGGCGCCGCACTCTCGGCGAGCGCGGGCGGGACGCTGGCGCAGAGGTCGCGCCAGCACGATCCGGCGTGGGCGCAGCACGGCAAGCCGGTGATCTCGGTGGACGATCCCCTGATGGCGCTTCAGGCGCTCGGACGCCACTGCCGGGAGAGGGCCGGCATCCCGGCGATCGCGGTGACCGGATCGAACGGCAAGACGACGACCAAGGAGATGATCGCCGCCGTGCTCTCCACCCGCTATCGGGTCCACAAGAACGCCGGCAACCTGAACAATCACATCGGGGTTCCGCTGACGCTCACGCGTCTTCGCTCCGAGCACGAAATGCTGGTGGTCGAGCTGGGGATGAGCGCGCGTGGCGAGATCCGCGCGCTGGCCGCGATCTGTCTCCCCAACGTCGGGGTGCTCACGAACGCCGCTGCGGCGCACCTCGAATCGCTGAAGACCGTGGAGGAAGTCGCGCGGGCGAAGAGCGAGCTGGCGGAAGCGCTGCCGCCCGATGGTCTCCTGGTGCTGAACGCCGACGACGCGCTTCTTTGGCCGATGAACCGAACCCGCGCCGTCGCGAAGAAGAGCTACGCGCTGGAGAACCCGGAAGCCGACCTGAGGCCCGAGCGGGTCGGGGTGACCGCGAAGGGAGGATGCCACGTGGCACTCGCGGACGGGACCGACGTGACGCTGGGCCTCCTGGGGCGCCACAACGTCCGGAACGCGCTTGCCGCCATTCTCGTCGGCGATCGGTTCGGAATCGCGCGCCAGCGGGCCGCCGAAGCGCTCGCTTCGTTGCGCCCGCAAAAGCACCGTCTCGAATTGCTGGAGAGCCGGGGCATCTCGGTCCTCGACGACGCCTACAACGCCAATCCCGCCTCGATGCGCGAGGCGCTTCTGCTTCTGGCGGCGATCGAAGCCGGCGGAGAACGCCGCGCCGTCCTGGGCGACATGCTCGAGCTGGGACCGGATTCGGAGCGCTTCCACGAAGAGATGGGGCGGCAGGTCTCGCCCCGGACGTGGCTCTACGTCGTGGGCGCCTTCGCGGCGGCGGTCGAGCGCGGCGCTCGCGCGGGCGGTGTGAAGCCGGAGCGGATTCGACGCTTCGAGAACGTACCCGACATGGCCGCCGCGGTGCTCGCCGACGCGCGCCCCGGCGACCTCGTGCTGGTCAAGGGCTCCCGCGGCATGCGCCTCGAGCGGGTCGTGGAGGCCCTGGCGCCGGGACAGTCCGGCGTGAGCGATCCCGTGTCCGCAACGGGGAGGAGATAGAGGGTGTTCTACCACTTCCTTTATCCGCTTCATGAGCAGTTCCCGGCGCTGAACATCTTTCGGTACATCACGTTCCGCTCCGCGTACGCCGCGGCGACCGCGCTTCTCCTCGCGCTGTGGCTGGGGCCGTTCGTCATCGAACGGCTTCGCAGGATGAAGATCGGACAGCAGGTCCGCGAGGATGGCCCGCAGAGCCATCTCCCCAAGGCGGGAACTCCCACCATGGGCGGCATCCTCATCGTGATCGCGATCCTCGTGCCCACGATCCTCTGGGGCAATCTCGGCAACAAGAACGTGCTGATCGCGATGGCCGCCACCTTGTGGATGGGGCTCGTCGGGTTCATCGACGACTATCTCCGCGTCGTGAAGCGGCTGCGGAAGGGACTCCTGGGCCGCTACAAGCTGGCGGGGCAGCTCATCCTCGGGATCGCCGTATTCGCGGCGGTCTTCCTCTATCCGGCGCCGGGGATCCTCGATCCGGGCGAGACCAACGTGCCGTTTCTGAAACGCACGGTCATCGATTTCGGCTGGCTCTATCTCCCCTTCGTGATCTTCGTCGTGACCGGCGCTTCGAACGCGGTCAACCTCGCGGACGGCCTCGACGGTCTGGCCGCCGGGATGACCACCTTTGCCGCCGTCGCGCTGGGCGGGATGTGCTACGTCACCGGCCACCTCAAGTTCTCGCACTATCTCCAGATCCCGTACATCGCGGGCGTCGGCGAGCTGACGGTCTTCTGCTCCGCCATCGTGGGAGCCACTCTCGGGTTCCTGTGGTGGAATTGCCACCCCGCGGACGTCTTCATGGGAGATACAGGCTCTCTCTCTCTCGGAGCGGCACTCGGCACCGTCGCCGTGCTCATCAAGCGCGAATTCCTGCTCGCGATCGTGGGCGCGGTGTTCGTCGCGGAAGCCCTCTCGGTCATGGCGCAGGTCCTCTCGTTCAAGCTCTCGGGGAAGCGGATTCTCAAGATGGCGCCGCTTCATCACCATTTCGAGCTCTCCGGCTGGAAGGAGCCCCGGGTCGTGGTCCGTTTCTGGATCGCCGCCGCGCTCTGCGCCCTGCTTGGATTGAGCACGCTCAAGTTGCAGTGATGAACGCAAAGGTCAAGGAGACGAATGCGCCGTGGTTCCAGGGAAGTAGCGCGCTCGTGGTGGGACTTGCGCGGAGCGGATGCTCCGCCGCCAAACTCCTGCTGCGCCACGGCGCGAACGTTCGCGGGATCGACCGGCGCCGCGCCGAAGAGTTGGGCGGGGTGGTGGACGAGCTCACGTCCCTGGGTGTGGATCTCTCCTTCGGCTGGAGCGATCCGACGCCGCTCGCGGGCCGGAACCTGGTCGTGGTGAGTCCCGGCGTTCCGATGGACCTTCCGATCTTCGTGGAGGCGGCGCGGCGGGGCATCCCGATCGTCGCCGAGGTGGAACTGGGCTATGCCGTCGCGCGCGCGCCGATCGTCGCCGTGACCGGAACAAACGGTAAGAGCACGACCGTGGAGCTTCTGGGCGCGATGGGGCGGGCAGCCGATCGCAAGACCGAGGTCCTGGGAAACATCGGAACAGCGCTCTCGGAGAAGGCGGAGGATGTGCCCGAGGACGGACTTCTCGTCGTCGAGATCTCCAGCTTCCAGCTCGAGGCGTGCACGCGGTTTTGCCCCACGGTGGGTGTGCTCCTGAACATCACTCCCGACCATCTCGACCGGCACGGGAGCATGGCGCGCTACGCGGAGCTCAAGGCGCGTCTCTTCCAGCACCAGACGGAGCGGCATTTCCGCGTTCAGCCGCTCGGAAACCGGCGGATCGATCTTCTCCTCCGCGGCATGAAATCGAAGGCGCTGTGGTTCGGCTTCGCCGACCCGACCGGCGACGGCGTCTGGCAGGAGGGCGCCGACCTCTGTTTCCGCTATGCGGGGCGCTCGGGAACGCTGATTCGCCGCGACGAAGCGGCGCTGCCCGGCCCGCACAACACCGAGAACATGGCGGCGGCCTCCGCTGCCGCGCTCGCGGTCGGGATTCCCGAGCGGGCGGTCGCGAGAGCGCTGCGCGAATTCCGCGGCCTGCCGCATCGCCTCACGCTGGTGGGCGAGATCGACGGCGTGCGCTACATCAACGATTCGAAGGCAACGAACGTGGACGCGCTGAAGCGGGCGCTGGAGTCCTACCCCGCGCCGATCACACTCATCGCCGGAGGCCGCGACAAGGACGGCGATTTTGCCGCCATCCGTTCCCTGGTGATCGAGCGCGTGCGCCACGGAGTCTACGTGGGCGAAGCGGCCGAGAAGATCGAGCGGTCGTGGCCGGAGATCCCGCACGACCGCGCGGGATCTCTCGAGGAGGCGGTCTCCATCGCGAGGACGCGCACGCCGCAGGGAGGCGTCGTTCTTCTCTCGCCCGGCTGCGCTAGCTACGACATGTTCCGGAATTTCGAGGAGCGCGGCGCCCGCTTCGAGGCCGCGGTCATGGAGCTCAAGCGCTCCCTCGCCAGGTCCCGCCGATGAACCTCGCCCTGACCGCCCCGCGCCGTTTCGATTGGGGGATTCTGTTCCCCGTGGTGGGGCTCCTGGCCCTGGGGCTCGTCATGGTCTACTCGTCGAGTGCGGTCCTGGGCGCCGACCGGTACGACTCGCAGTACTTCTTTCTCAAGCGCCAGGCGCTCCGTGTCGTGATCGGCTTAGCGCTCCTCCTGTTTCTCTCTCGCGTGGACTATCACCGCTATATCGCGATCGCGCCCTGGGCGCTCGCGGGGAGCGTGCTCCTTCTCGCGGTCCTGGTGCTCGTCGGAGGGGCGGGCGTCCGCGGCGCGAATCGCTGGCTGAACGTCGCCGATTTCACGCTCCAGCCGGCGGAGGTCGCGCGCGTGGCGTGCGTCATCTATCTCGCCAGGCTGCTCGATCGAAAGGGGGAGCGCATCCGGTCCTTCCGCGACGGCATCCTGGCCGCGGTCGTGATCCTGGGGGTTCTCGCCATCCTGATCCTCAAGCAGCCCAATCTGGGAAGCACCATCGCGCTCCTGGTCACCGGCTTCCTGATGCTCCACCTGGCCGGGGCGAGACACCGCCATCTGGCGGCGGTGGTCGGCGTCGGCGCGGCGCTGGCCGTGGCGGTCGTGCTGCGGCATCCCTACATGCTCGACCGCGTGCAGGGGTGGTTCTCGCACTGGTCCACGGGGGTCGTCGATGCGCAGGGGAAGAGCTGGCAGCTACACCAGTCGATCGTTGCCCTGGGCTCGGGCGGCATCTTCGGCGAAGGCCCTGGGCGCGGTCTGCAGAAGTTCTTCTTCCTGCCTGATCCGCACACCGATTTCATCTACGCGGTCATCGGCGAGGAGCTCGGCTTCGTGGGAGCCGTGCTCGTGCTCGTCGCCTACGTCGTGCTCTTCCTCCGTGGTCTCCGGATCGCCGGGAAGGCGCCGGACCGTTTCGGATTCCTGCTCGCGTCCGGACTGACGCTGAGCCTCGCTGTCTACGTCGGCATGAACCTCTCCGTGGTGACCGGGATCATTCCCACCACGGGACTGCCGCTGCCGTTTCTCAGCTACGGGGGCTCGGCCCTCGTCGTGAACTTGGGGGTGGTGGGTGTTCTCCTCAACATCGCAAGCCAGATGCAAACCGGTATTCGCACCAATCCGGTCTTTGGATCGGCAGCGCGGAGGCGTCCAGGTGGCTTCTAGCGAACAGCCGATTCGCGTGCTGATCGCCGCCGGTGGAACCGGCGGACACCTCTATCCCGGCATCGCGATCGCGGAGGAGTGGGTGAGGGCGCATCCGGATTCGCAGGTGGTTTTCGTGGGAACCGCCCGCGGCCCCGAGGCGCAGGCGGTGCCCAAGGCGGGATTTCCGATCCGCCTGATCGCCGCGCGCGGAATGCCGCGGCGTCTCGGGTTCGGAGTCGTGACGGCCGGCTTCGCCTTCGCGCAGAGCCTCGTTCAGGCCTTCCGTTTGATCGTGGAGCTGAAGCCGGACGTCGTCGTGGGGACGGGTGCTTATGTGAGCGCGCCGGTCGTCCTGTGCGCGAGGCTCTTCGGGATCCCCACGATCATCCAGGAGCAGAACTCGGTTCCGGGATCGACGAATCGCTGGCTCAACCTGGTGGCGACCGAGGTGCACATCAGCTTCGTGGAGTCGCGAGGGTACTTCCGGCGGAAGAACAACTTGAAAGTATCGGGGAACCCGATCCGTCGGGCGCTCTTGCTCCAGGACCGCCACGGCGCCTACGAATCGTTCGGGCTCGATCCCGAGAAGCGAACGCTCTTCGTCTTCGGGGGCAGTCGCGGCGCCGCAAGCATCAACCGCGCTGTGAGCGGCGCGCTCATCCTTCTCAAGCGAACGCAAGGGCTGCAGGTGATTTGGCAGACGGGGAAGGATGACTTCGAGGCGATTCGGGACCAGTTCCGCGACTTTCCGTTTCCGGTGCGCGTGCACCCCTATCTCGATTCGATCGAGAAGGCCTACGCGGTCGCGGATCTCGCGATCTGTCGCGCCGGGGCGATGACGATCGCGGAGCTCACCGCGTGCGGCGTGCCCGCGATCCTGGTTCCGTACCCGCACGCGGTCCACGACCACCAGACGCACAACGCGAAGGGGCTCGTGGATCGCGACGCGGCCGAGATGATCACGGACAAGGAACTCGATGCGGAGAGCCTCGCGCGGAAGGTCGAGGGCCTCCTTCGCGACGAGTCGCGGTTGCGAAAGCTGGCGCGAAACGCGCGCGCGTTCGCGCGGGTCGACGCGGCGCAAAGGATCGCGCGCTCGATGGAGCACCTGATCAACGCCGAGCCGATCGAAGACGAGGCTTGAGGGGGCATGTACGGAAGGATTCGGAGGATCCACCTGATCGGTATCGGTGGTAGCGGAATGAGCGGGATCGCGGAGGTGCTCCTGAACCTCGGCTACGAGGTCTCGGGCTCCGACCTCAAGGAGTCCGAGCCCGTGGTGAGGCTCCGCTCGCTCGGAGCGCGCACCCACGTCGGACACAGCGCCACACAGGTCGAGGGCGCCGACGTCGCGGTGATCTCGACCGCGATTCCGGAGTCGAACCCGGAGGTCGTCCGCGCGAAAGAACTCGGCATTCCGGTCATCCCACGTGCGGAGATGCTGGCCGAGCTCATGAGGATCAAGTTCTCGGTAGCGGTCGCGGGCGCGCACGGGAAGACCACGACGACCTCGATGGTCGGCGAGATCCTCGCGCACGGCGGGCTCGACCCCACGGTCATCGTGGGCGGACGGCTGAAGGCGCTGGGCGCGAACGCGCGGCTGGGGCAGGGGCCGTTTCTGGTGGCGGAGGCGGACGAGAGCGACGGGAGCTTTCTGCTCTTGTCCCCGACAATCGCCGTGGTCACGAACATCGACGCCGAGCATCTCGACTACTACCGCGACATTGCGGCCGTGCAGGAGGCCTTTCTGAGTTTCGTCAACAGGGTTCCCTTCTACGGCACCGTCGTCATCCCCATGGACGATCCCAACGCGATCGTTCTCAAGGGCCGCGTGAAACGACGGGTCGTGACCTACGGATTCACCGACGGCGCGGATTTCCAGGGGACCGATCTCGCGGTCGATGCCAGCGGCGTTCGCTTCAAGCTTCGCGTCCGCGGCCGCGAGCAGGGGACGGTGGAGCTGAAAGTGCAGGGAGCGCACAACGCGCAAAATGCGCTGGCCGCCCTGGTCGCGGGGTGGGAACTGGGCATCCCGGTCGCCGCCATCCGCGTCGCCCTGCGCGAATTCTCGGGCGTCGCCCGGCGCCTCGAGGTTCGCGGCGAGGTCTTGGGCGCGCTCTGGATCGACGACTACGGGCATCACCCCACCGAGATCGAGGCCGCGGTGCGCGCGCTCGTGAGCACCTACGGCCGGCGCATCGTGGCCGTCTTCCAGCCCCATCGCTACACGCGCACGAGAGCGCTGCTCGACCGCTTCGCGACATGCTTCACCGGCATCTCCGAGCTCGTGCTGCTGCCGATCTACCCCGCCGGCGAGGCGCCGATCCCGGGCATCACTTCCGAGCGGCTGGCGGAAGAGGTCCGCTCCAGGGCGACGACCTCGGTCCGACTGGCCGCGGACTTCCGGGAAGCGGCTCGCCTCGCCGCCTCGGTCCTTCGACCCGGCGACCTCCTCGTCACGATCGGTGCCGGGGACGTCCACCGGGTCGGCGAACTCGCGAGGGGTGGCGCGATATGAGAGTCGGAACGCGGACCACTTCGCTCGCGCGCAAATCCCAGCACCGTCGCAGCAGCCGGCGGATTCTCCTGGCAGCGCTCCTAATCCTCTCCGCGATCTGGTGGCTGCCGCGTCTCGGCGTTCCGCTCTCGCGCCTGCTCGGGCGGGCTCCGCTCTTCCAGGCGGAGCGAGTGGAGGTGACGGGCCTCCTGTACCTGTCGCGGCAGGAAGTCCGCTCCGCGATCCCGGTCAGGGATGGACAGAGCCTCTTCACGGTCCGGCCGGCGGAGATCGTCCGCTCGCTGGAGAAGAACCCGCGGATCGAAAACGCCACGGTCACCTTCGCCGCTTCGACGGTGAGAGTGAGCGTGCGGGAACGCAGACCATTCGTCCTGCTTCACGTCGGGTCCTTGGTCGAGGTCGACTCGGGAGGGACAATTCTACAACCCCTCGCGCGGGGGCTGATCGCCGACCGGCCCGTGGTCGAGGGTCTCTCGGTGTCGACGCGTCGGCCCGGCTCGCGAATCCAGAGTGCGCGCTTCGCCGAGGTCCGCGAGCTCGTGCTCGCGCTCGAGTCTCCCGAGATCGGTCTCCTGTCCGAGATTTCCGAGATCATCGCGACCGATCCCCGGTGGCTCGTGCTGCGGACTTCGCGCGACCAGATTCCCATTCTCATCGACCCGGAGCGGGTCACGCCGCGGTGTCTGAAGGCACTCGCCGTGACGCTCCGCGATCTACGCGAACACGACCGGCACGTTCTCGCCGTGGACGCCCGGTATCGAGGACAAGTCATCGTCCGGTGCGCGCCCGAAGGTCTCGGGCCAGAGCCGGTGCAACGCGACAAGGTTTGACCGGAGGGACGTGATGGCTGAAGAGAGAATCTACGTTGGACTCGACATCGGCACGACCAAGATCACCGCGATCGTGGCCGAATTGGACGAGGACGGCGAGGGAATCCGCATCGCCGGGGTCGGCACCGCCCCGTCCGACGGATTGAAGCGCGGTGTCGTGGTGAACCTGGACAAGACGACGCGCTCGATCCAGTACGCGGTCCAGGAAGCGGAACGGATGTCGGGCAGGACGATCCGCGGCGTGTACGCCGGGATCGCGGGGGACCACATTCGCGGCATCAACAGCCGCGGGGTGATCGCGGTCTCGCGCAAGGACGCGGAGATCCGTCCTCACGACGTGGAGCGGGTGATCGAGGCGGCGAAGGCGATCGCCATTCCGACGGATCGGGAAGTCCTCCACGTCCTGCCCCAGGAATACATCGTGGACGACCAGGACGGAATCCGCGACCCGGTGGGCATGTCGGGGGTCCGGCTGGAGGCGGAAGTTCACATCATCACGGGCGCCGCCTCCGCATGCCGCAACATTGTCCGCGCCGCCGAGCGTGCCGGCCTGTACGTCGAGGAGCTTGTACTCGAGCCCCTGGCCTCCGCGAACGCGGTGCTGACGCAGGACGAACGCGATCTCGGCGTGGCGCTCCTGGACATCGGCGGGGGAACGACCGATGTGGCGGTCTTCTTCGAGGGGACCGTCCGGCACACGGCGGTGATCGGGTTGGGCGGTGCGAACGTGACGAACGATCTCGCGATCGGGCTTCGCGCGCCGGTGGAGCGGGCAGAGCAGCTCAAGCTCCAGAGCGGATGCGCGCTGATCTCGATGGTGCGCCCGGATGAAGTCGTGCAGGTGCCGAGCATCGGCGGCCGGCCGGACCGCGAGGTTTCCCGGCACATGCTCGCGATGATGATCGAGCCGCGGATCGAGGAGATCTTCGAGCTGGCCAAGAAGGAGGTCCGGAAGAACCACATCGCCGACCTCCTGGGAGCCGGGCTCGTCTTGACGGGCGGCGCCTCGTTGCTGGAGGGAATGCCGGAGCTCGCGGAGCAGGTGTTCGATCTTCCGGTGCGCCGGGGCATCCCGATGGGAATTTCCGGGCTGACGGAGGCGGTTTGCGATCCCCGATTTGCCACGGGCGTGGGGCTGGCGATCCACGCCCACTTGAGTAACGCCAGACCCCGCGGGGTCGAGCGGAACGTGTTGAGCCGGATTTCGGGCGGGCTGAAGCGTTGGATCGAGGAGCTGGTCTGAGGCCAGCGAACCAGGGAGGAATCGGGAATGCTTGAGTTGATCGATGACGGGAAGATGGCGACGGGTGCCTCGATCAAGGTGATCGGTGTCGGCGGTGCCGGGGGGAACGCGGTGAACCGGATGATCCAATCCGGGCTCCACGGTGTGGAGTTCATCGCGGCCAACACGGATGCCCAGGTGCTCGATCAATCGCTCAGTTCGAAGAAGCTGCAACTCGGTGCGGGGGTAACGAAGGGTCTCGGC
>Ga0315273_10004092_pt1 | contig 17745 bp, 9 predicted proteins | sample YL17G02_0_MG_FD_205753 | JGI IMG/M metagenome (GOLD analysis project Ga0315273, IMG submission 205753) | Sediment microbial communities from Yellowstone Lake, YNP, Wyoming, USA - YL17G02_0 | ecosystem: Environmental > Aquatic > Freshwater > Lake > Sediment | place: USA: Wyoming | collected...
GTCCGGGGGAGGGCGCCGTGGCTGCGACGCTCGAGCGACTGGCACCCGGAGTGCGGGTGCTGCCACCGTGTGGCGTCGCGGTGCTCGCAGCGGTGATCGCGCGGCTTGCCGCTGTGGCCGGCACCGACAGTGGACCGCGCCACCTCGCGGTTGCGCTCAACGTGCCGTCGTTTGCGTGGTTCGGTCCGACGCACCCGGACACGTGGTCGCCGCCCGATCCGCGCCACGGCTCGTGGTGGACGTCGCTGCCGTGCCGCGGCTGTGATCGCACCGCCTGTCCGCACTGGAACTGCATGCCGTCGCTCGCCCCCGCGCGCGCGCTGGAACTCGTTCTCGACCACCTCGACCGGACCCGCGCCCCGGCGCGGTTCGGACTGGAACCCGATGCCCGAACGACTGCCGATTTCCGTCCTGCTGCTGGCGCGTGACGCCGCACCGGATCTCGATGCGCTGTTGCCGGCGCTCGGGTTCGCGCGTGACCGGGTCGTGGTGGTGGACAAAGCGAGCGACACCGCGACGCGCGAGATGGCCGAGCGTCACGGCGCGCGCGTGTTGGTGCGGACGCTCGACGGCTTCGGACCGCAGCGCCAGTTCGCGCTCGACCACTGCCGCGAGGATTGGGTGCTGTGGATCGACACTGACGAGCGACTCGATGCCGCAGCGCCCAGGGCCCTGGCACGCGCGCTCGCATCGAATGCTGCCGATGGCTACCGCATCGCGCGCGACGGGTGGTTCCTCGGACGCCGCATCCGGTTTTGCGGCTGGGGCGGAGAACGTGTGCTGCGGTTGTTTCGCCGCACCCAGGCACGCTTTGACGATGCCGTGGTGCATGAGCAGGTGCGCGTCGTCGGCAGGATCGCCGACCTCGACGTGCGTCTCGCCCATCACAGCTACGCCACATGGGCGGCCTGCCGCGACAAACTCGTGCGCTACGCGCGCGCGGGAGCGCTCGAGGCGCGGCGCCGCGGGCGGCGCGCGAGCGCGCTCGACGTGGTCTTGCGACCGCCGCTGCGCTTCGTGCGCATGTATGTGCTGCAACTCGGATTCCTGGATGGAGGCCATGGCGCGGTGCTGTGCGCGCTCGCTGCGGTTCAGGTGTTCCTCAAGTACGCCGAACTGTGGTCCGGCACGACTGCTGGCCAGTCGGACGACCTCCCGCCGGATTCTCCGGCCGGCGTACGCAGTGCGCCGGAGCCTCCCGCCGAGACGCCCGCGTGAGCGCATTGCGCGTCGTGTTCTTCGGCGCATGGGACCCCGACTATCCGCGCAACCGCATTCTGCGAGCCGGGCTCACCGCGGCAGGCATCGTGGTGACCGAAGCGCGGGTGCGCGAGCGGCGCGCCGTGTGGCGCTTTCCCGAGCTGGCGGTGCGGCATGCGCGCGCAGTGCACGAGGCCGATATCGTGTTTGTGCCCGAGTTCCGACACAAGGACGTTCCGATCGCACGCGTGCTCGCCGGTCGCAAGCCGGTGGTGTTCGATCCGCTTGTTTCGCGCTGGGACACCCTGGTGCGCGACTGGGGGCTGCACGCCGAACGCTCGGGCCAGGCGCGGTGGAATCGCGGACTCGACCGCCTCGCGTTCCGCAACGCCGATCTCGTGCTGTGTGACACGTGGGAGCACGGGGCGCTGTTCGAGCGGCTGGGCGCACTGCGCGCGCGGCTGCACCGCACCCTGGTCGGCGCGGAGCGCGTATTCTTCGACGTGGGCCCGCCGGAGCAGGAGGGACCCGTCACGATCCTCTATGTGGGCGGGTTCCTGCCGCTCCACGGCGTGCGACACGTGATCGAGGCGGCGGCACTCATGGAGCGCGCGTCGGATCTGCCCAACTTCCGGTTCCAGCTCATCGGGCGCGGCATCGACTTCGACACCGTGCGCGAGCAGGTCGCATCGCTCGAGCTCACGCGGGTGACACTCGAGGGGCCGCATCCATACTCGGAGGCGCCGCGAGCTTTCGAGCGCGCGCACATTGTGCTCGGCGCGTTCGGTACCACCGACAAGGCGGGACGCGTGATTCCGCACAAGGTCTATCAGGGCGTGGCCGCAGGGCGCGCGGTGGTCACCGGCGACAGCCCTGCAGTGCGCGAGGTGTTTTCACCGCGCATTCATCTGTGGACCGTGCCACACGGCGACTCAGACGCGCTGGCCGAGGCGCTGACGCGCCTGGTGCGCGACCCGGCGCTGCGAAGCCAACTCGGCGAGCGCGGCCGCGCTCGCGCGCTCGAGGTCGCCACACCCGAGCGGATCGGCTTGGACCTCGCCGCTGCGCTCGGTGCACTGTGCCCCAGGCGAAGCGGCCGATGATCGTCGCCCATCTCGATACCGGACGCGAGTGGCGCGGAGGACAGACGCAGATCGCGCTGCTGCTGCGCGGACTTGCCGCGCGCGGCGTGACCTCCGTGCTCGCCGCGCCACGCGGCCCGCTGTTCGAGCGCGCGGCCGCCGCTGGGTTCGCAACGTGGGCGTGGAATCCGCGTGGGGATCTCGATGCGCTGGCGATGGTACGGGCGGCGACATGGCTCACCCGCATGCGTCCCGATATCGTCCATCTGCACAGCGCGCGCGCCCACGCCCTCGGAGTTCCCGCGGCGCGCATTGCGGGCGTCAAGACGGTCGTCGCGAGCCGGCGCGTCGTCGTGGTACCCGGGCGTGATCCGCTGTCGCGGCTCAAGTATCGCATGCCCCTCGACCGCTGGTTGTGCGTGAGCGAAGCGGTGCAGAGCGCGCTGCGCGCGGCTGGTGTGCCGGAACGGACGCTGCGTGTGGTCCCGAGCGGAGTCGACGTGGTGGCGCTGCGCGCAGCCGCGGCGGCAACGCGCGGTACAGGGCGCGACGTGCGGGCCGAGTTGGGCATTGCCTCGGACGCGGCGTTGTTCACAACGGTCGCCTCGCTCACGGCCGAGAAGAACCACGCGATGCTGTTGCGGGTCGCAGCGCGGATGCGAACCACGCACCCTCACGTTCATCAGATTTGGATCGGCGATGGCCCGCTGCGGACCGCACTCGAGCGCGAGCGGGACGACCGCGGACTCGAGCAAACCGTTCACGTCTTGGGCCCGCGCGACGATGTCGCGGCCTGGGTGGCGCCCGCAGTGGCTCTGCTCGTCGCCTCGCGGCACGAAGGCTTCTGCTGTGCTGCGCTCGAGGCGCAGGTGCTCGGTGTTCCGGTGATCGCGACCGAAGTCGGCGGTCTGCCGGAAGTCGTCCGCAACGGCGAGACGGGGCTGCTGGTTGCGGACGATGACGATGCCGCGATGTCCGTGGCGGTCGCCGCGCTGACCGAAGACCCCGCCCGGCGCGCGAAGTTCGCGGCGCGCGCCCCGGGCCATGCCGAGCGATTCTCATTCGAGCGGATGGCGGATTGTACCCTGGCTGCATATCGGGAGGCTCTGGTGGGCCCGCCTCCGGCTCGGGCCGGGTGATTCCTGACATTTCACGTGTGGCGGTCGGGTATCTGAAGAGGGGCGGAACCGCCCTGCGCGCTATCGCGTCGGCGCGAGGCGGCCTCACTCTTGCTGTTCGCAGGATATGGCTCCGCGAAAGCCGCGGGTGCCATGCGCTTGACGCTCGATAGTGCGGGCGGTAGCCTGCGTAAAGGCCTTAGCCCATAAGGATTTGACTGTGCTCTTGAACGCTGCACTACCGGGCATCCTGTTGCTCGGGCTGGTTATTTTTGTGCATGAGCTTGGCCATTTTCTGATGGCCAAGTGGCGTGGTGTGCGGGTGCTCCGCTTTTCGCTCGGATTCGGCCCCGCCCTGTTCTCCGTGACGCGAGGCGAGACCGAGTACCGGCTTTCGTGGATTCCGCTTGGCGGCTACGTGCAGATGGCCGGGGACAGTGTGAGCGAGGACGGCCACATGCCGGGTGCCACGGACGAGTTTCTCTCGCACCCGTGGTTTGGCCGAATCTTGATTGCCGTCGCAGGACCCGCAGCGAACCTCATCACAGCGATGCTGGTGATGATCCTGGTGGGTCTGATCGGTGTGTCGTATCCCGATTTCCCGAACCGGCTTGGCGCGATCGCCGACACGAGTGTCGCGTACGCCCACGGTCTGCGCTCTGACGACAAGATCATCAGCGTCAATAGAACGCCGATCGGGAGCTGGGTCCCGATCTTCGTCGCGAACTCGAAGGTTCCCAACCATCTGCCGATCGAGCTGAAGGTCGAGCGGGAATCGTCACAACTTACCCTGGTGATTCCTCCGGGCGAACGCGAGCCGGTGTTCTCCGGACTCAGGCGCCCGCCGATGCCACCGGTCGTGGGTGCAGTGATCACCGGAATGCCCGCCTACAAGGCCGGCCTCAAGGAAGGTGACCGGGTCAGCTCCGTCAACGGCAAGCCGATTGCCACGTGGGAAGAGCTGCCCGCTTCGTTGCGCGGCACGGCGGACAAGAAGGTCCATCTGCGTGTCGAGCGCGGCGGGCGCACGTTTGACATCGACGTCGTCCCGATGAGTGCCGAGTCCGACGGCGGCAATGCGCGCATCGGCATCGAGCCGCCGCGCCAGGGTGCCTACATCCAGCATTTTGGCATCCTCGAATCGGTGGAAATGGGGGTTCGCGCGACTGGGGCACTGGTGGTCAACGTCTACAGTGGGATGTGGCTCACGGTCTCACGTCCGCTCTACTACCGCGAGTATCTCGGCGGCCCGCTGTTCATTGCTCAGGCAGCGAGCGAATCGGCGCGGCGCGGTCTCGATTCGTATCTCCAATTCCTCGCGATGATCAACATCGCGATCATGGCGTTCAATCTGATGCCACTGCCGGTCCTCGACGGTGGCCATATCCTGCTCGCGCTGATCGAAGCCGTACGGCGTCAGGCGGTCTCGGCGCGCACCTACGTTCGGTTCCAACAATTCGGACTCGTGATCATGGGCACGCTGCTCGTGCTCATTCTGGCGAACGATCCATGGCGCGTGGTGCAGCGCCAGCGCGCGATCGGCAAGGCGACGCCGCGTGCGGAGACGACACGACCTCCCGCGCCCCGGAACCCGGCTCCCGAGGAGAAGACGGTTGCCCCCACGCCGCCGTAGCGGGCACGGAGCATCGGAAGCCCTGGACGGCGCGCAGCACGCATCCCGTAATCTCACGCCTGCTCCGCACCATTGCGCCTCACGCATTCTGACCCGCCGCGGACCGATCGGCCCGCGGTTCGGTGTTATCGCCTGGATTCTGATGGGGACCGCGGCGCTGACCGTGCTCGCCGCAGGTGCGGCGCCCGTGCGCGCCGCCGATCTGCCGAGCGAACTCACGACGGTGGCACGTGTGAAGTTCCAGGGACGTCATGCGGTGAAGGAGAAGGAACTCCGGGCTGCGATCAAGACCCGCACCAGCTCACAGGTGGTGTTCCGCGATAGCCCGCTGCTGCGCCTCGACTTTCTGCGCGCGGACACCGTGGCGATCGAGAACGTCTATCAGCAGCACGGCTACCTCGACACCCGCGCAACCTACCGGCTCAGTCCCGCCACGGATCCCGTCCAGACGATCGTGACGTTTGTGATCGAGGAGGGTCGACGCACGAGGATCGGACGTGTCGATCTCTCTGGCGTGACGGTCATGCCCACCGATCCTCTGCGCCGAAAGCTGTTTGCGCGCCCCGGCAAGCCGTTCAATCCCTACTTCCTTCCGGCCGACACGCTCAAGATCGCCGAGGCGTACCATGATCGTGGCTACTTTCCGATGGTGGCGGCGTCGACCCAGCGGGAATCCACGAGCATCACGGTGGGCTACTCCGTGAATGAAGGAGCGCGCTTTCGCTTCGGTGAGGTCCGGATCGCGAACCTCGAGCACTTGTCGGTGAGTGAAGGATTTGTGCGCCGCGAGCTCCTGCAGCGCCCCGGTTCCGTGTACCGCTCGACGCTCGTCCAGAAGTCGATCGAACGGCTCTACGAAACCGGGGTGTTCAGCCAGGTCCAGCTCACGCCGCTGATCGACTCGACGGCCACGACCATCGAGTTTGATTTGGCGCTACGCGAGCGCAAGCCACGCTGGGTCGATGCTGGGATCGGCAGTGGCACCAACGAGCGCCTGCTCGCAACCGGGGAGTGGGGTCATCGCAGCCTGTTCGAGCGGGGCATGCAAGGCACGCTTGCCGGCGCGCTCGCGCTCGACAGTCAGGCGCGCTTCCTCCTGAGTCGCAGCGAAGCGTCGTTGCTCGAACCGTGGATGTTTGCGACCCGCACCCGCGGACGGCTTACCGTCTATCATGAGATCCGGCACGAGCGGGATGGGCTGGATCAGCGGCTGATCGAGAATCAGGCTGAGGGTGTGAGCTTTCAAGTGCTCCGGCGCTTCGGGCGTTACGCGCGGCTGTCGCTCCTGCAGGACTTCACGTTCGTGCGGCAGAATCAAACGTTCAACGATCCGGCGCTCAGCGATTCCGAGCGCGCGGTGCTCAACCAGGAGATCACGCCCAGCTTCACGACCAACCGGCTTCAGCTCGGCGCCGATCGCGACACGCGGGACTTTCCGATCCATGTGACGCACGGCTCGTTTCAGTCGGCATCGGCGGAGATTGCGGGCGGTCCGCTGCGCGGCACGTCGAGCTTCACGAAGCAGCAGTTCTCATCATCGTGGTACACGCCGCTCAGTCCGGTGCTGCAGATCGCGACCCGCCTCGGCGGCGGATGGATCACTCCATTCGGCGACCTGGTACAGTTTTCTCAAGAGCCGAACGTCGATCCCGAAGTCGCGCGGGTTCCAGTCCTCGACCGATTCCGGATCGGCGGCGTCAATTCGTTGCGCGGCTACGATGAGAGCGAGCTGCCGATCAACGGCGGCCTGGTGCTGATGCGGGGGAATCTGGAGCTGCGCGCCCAGGTCTACGGTCCGTTCGGTTTCGAAGTGTTCGTGGACGCGGGCAACGTGTGGGCGCGTCACGACGGAGTCCGCCACGGACAATTTACGCCCGAGGTCAGCAGTCGCCGCATGACGCCGGACGATGTACGCTGGGTGTTCGGGTTCGGGCCGCAGGTGCTGCTTCCGTTCGGCCCGCTGCGCATCGACTACACGTGGTGGGCCCGTCCCGACGAGAACGGCAAGCGCCAACGCGGCATCTATCAGTTCGCAATCGGATCTTCCTTCTAGGCGCCGGCGATGAGCGAGCACGACCAGCACGAACCGGGGCGCAAGCGTCCGAATGATCCGGCCGAGCCGTCCGGGATCGTCGATGAGTTTCGCCACGAAGTCGAAGAATTGCGCGAAGGCATCGAGCACGCGGTCGAAGAAGCCGTCGAACATGTACCGAAGCCGGTGCGCTGGACCGTGCGCAAGCTGGTGATGATCGCGTCCATCGCACTGGTCAGCCTGCTGGCGATCGCGGTGGTGTCGGCGCTGCTCTACTTCACGAACCGCACCGAACTCGTCGCGCGCGAGATGACACTGCTGCTGAACGGGACCCTCGCGCAGCGCAGCGACGTCCAGATCGAGGTCGGGGACATCACCGGCAATCCGTTTCGCCACGTGCGGCTCATCAAACCGCGCGTCCGTTTCACCGACGGCGATGCGCCGATGCTGCTCGAGGCGCCGTGGATCGAACTGCGTTACGCGCCGTTCCAGTGGCTGAGGCCTCAGCGCCGTACGATTGACGTCGTGATCGAGAAACCCGTGATCCACCTTGCGCACGATGCCAGCGGCAAGCTGCGCATGCCGATCTGGCGTGCCTCCGGGAAGCCGTCGCGCGAGCCCGCGGCGTTCGACGTGCGCCTGCGCGTGCGGGACGGCACGGTGACGTTCCCGAGGCCGACAGCGCCGGTAGGCGGGATGCAACTCCACGCCACTGCGTCCATTGGGCGCGCAACGCGCGTCGAGATCGTGCGCCTGTTCTGGCGCGATGGCCCGTTCTCTACGCGCAACCTGGAACTCGTGGCGCGCGCGGATGCGGGGGACTCGGTGCGGATCGAGTTGAAGCGGCTGCGCACCGACGACCTGATGCTGGCGGGGCGCGCAGTGTGGAAGCAGGGCGAGGGCGAGCGTCAGGTTGACCTCCAAATCAGGCGGTTGCCGTGGAAGTGGCTGGCGCAGGCGACCGGCAACCGCTCATTCGATGTTCCGGGCCAGGCGCGCGGCACCGTCTCGGCGCGCGGATACCGCACGTGGAATGCCGGATTCTCGGCCGACGTCGTGTGGAAGGATCTCGCGGGTCACACGAGCGGCCGCGGGCGCTGGGACAGCGGCGTGCTCAAGTTGGCGCCGCTGGTACTCGAATCGGAGGCGGGCCAACTCGACGGCGACATGAGGTGGTCGCGCACTGGCTGGAGCGTCGGAGGGGCGGTCGAGCACGGACATCCGGAGCGCTGGGGTGCGATCGGCATCGAAGGTTGGCCCAACGGAGACGTCAGAGGAACATTTCGCTATGCGGTGGACACTCGCCGGGCGAAGTCATCGGCCTCGCTGACGGCACTGCTCGGGGGTTCAGAACTGGCCGGCTGGCGCGCCGACGCGGGAGCGGTCAACGTCCGGTTCCCTGCGGTAGGTCCGGACAGTTTCCACGTCGACGCGGTGCGGCGCGGGGGATCGCTTGCACTGCAGGGCCTGACGACGGCGAACGGCTGGAAGGGCACCTACCGCGTCGCGGAGTTTCCGCTCGATGAGTGGCCCGATGGGCGTGCCTCGGGAATCCACGGTGTGATGTCGCGCGGCGAGGGCACCGTCGAGGGGCGCGACGGCGGACTGTTCGTGACCGGCGAGCTCGCCGGCACCTCGACGACGTGGCTCGGGATGCAGGGCGCACGCTGGACGCTTCATGGTCTCGATGGCGCGCTGCTGCCGCATCCCGATCTGGTCGCGCGCGCGGGGCTCGAAGATGTGATGTTCCTCGGCATCCACCTGGACAGTGTCGCGACGCCGTTCTCACTCGGCGATCGCATCGTGGCACTCGAGGGGGTTCGCGCTGCGGCTGGCGACACCCTGATCACGATGGCTGGGCGCGCCGACTGGGATGCCGGATCGTGGCGTCTCGCCCTCGACCGCGCCGCTGCGACCAGCAGCGAGTTCGCGTGGACCGCCACGCCCCCGGTGCGGTTTGCGGGCGATGCACGCGGGGTCACGTTCGAGCGGCTCGTCGCCCGCGACGGCGAAGCATCGCTCGCAATCACCGGACGCTGGGCTGCGCCGGGCGGCAGCTACGACTGGATCGGCCGCGCCGAGCGGCTCGACTTGGGCCGCCTCGGCCTGCCGCCCGAGCTCCATCTGGCGGGGCGCTCGGATGTCGAGCTGCGCGTGACCGGCGCATCGGGCGATCCGCACTGGGCGCTCGACGCCTCGGCGTCCCATCCCGGGTGGCAGGGCCATGCCGCCGATTCGATCCGGCTCGAGATGGTGGGCCAGCCCAACACCCTTGACGTCCACCGCGCGGTGTTCCGCCTCGGCGGGGGAACCGCACAAGGTGCCCTCACACTCGAGCGGATGGCGCGCGCGTGGCCGGATACGCTCACGCCGCTGGGCGTGCAACAGTGGTTGACCGGTGCCGCGCGCTGGAACGGCGAGGTGCGCGCCGATGCGCTGCCGCTCGATGAGCTGCGCGAGATCGTGCCTGCGGCCCGCGACTGGTCAGGACGGGTCGGCGGAAACATTGCCGTGGGCGGCAGTCCGACCGAGCCGGAGCTGGACGCGACGGTTGCGGCAAGGCCACTGCGCTGGAACACCGTCGATGCCGACGAGGTGAGGGCCCGGGCGCACTACGGCGCGGGGCAGCTCGACGTGCGCGAACTGCGCATGCTGCGCGGCGGCCGGGAATCGGTCGCTGCGGGCCACATGCCGTTGCATCTCGCGATGGGGAAGAGTCCGGAGGTCCCCGAGACGCCGATGGAGTGGCAGATCGACATTCCGAACGGCGATCTGTCGATCGCCAGGCTGCTGGCCCCGCAGATCGGATCGGCGGCCGGCACCTACGAGCTGCGGGCGAAAGTGCGCGGCACGCCACAGCATCCGGATCTCGATGGGACGGTGAAGGTGCGCGACGGCATCATGCGCATGGCAGGCCGCGAGGAATTGTTCGAAAAAGTAACGGCGAACATTCGGCTCGACGAATCGCGGATCTCGATCGACACGCTGACCGCGCGCCAGGGAGAACGCGGGCGCGTGCGCGCGAGCGGATCGGTCGAGCTTGTGAGAGGCGGGCTCAAGGGATATCGATTCCGCATCGACGGCACCGAGCTGACGACGACCGAACCCGGGTTCTACGCCGCGGTGTTCGATGGCGCCTTCACGGTGTCCGACGGACCGATCGTTCGCGGGCAGCACCTGCCGTTCGTCGAGGGCAACGCGAGCGTGCGGCGCGCGGTTATTACCTACGACTTCGCGAATGTGAGTGAGACCGAAGTGGTGGCCCAGACTGCGGCTCCGTTGTACTGGACCTACCGCATCCAGCTCACGGCTGACAACAATGTGCGCTGGCAGCCGCCCGACGGCGACATCCAATTCAGCGTCAACCTCAACGTCGAGCAGAAACCGGATGCACTGCTGATCTACGGCGACATGCGCGCACTGCGCGGCACGTACTACTTTCTGAGCAACCGGTTCAACGTGAACCGTGTCGACCTGACGTTCGACAACGTCTCCGGGGTGAATCCGGTGATCGACGCGGAAGCCACCACCCGGATCGAGCAAGACGCCAACAATTCAAGCGCGGTCGACATCAAGGTGGCCATTCAGGGCCGCTCGAGCGAGCCGATCATCACCCTGAGGAGTGACCCCGATGTCTGGGATCAGGCCGAGATTCTGCGGCAGATCACGCTGGGACGCTTCCTCGCCGGTGCGGGCGGGGTGCCGCTCGGGGATCCTGTCGACAACTACATCTCGCGTGCGATCAACCGCACGTTGTCCTCCGAGCTGTCGCGCGCGTTCCGCGGCTACATCACCGAATGGCAGATCGACCGGGAGCGTGGCGGGCTGTTCGGCGGCAACGGCGAACTGATCGTCGGGGTCGGCACCCAGGTCACGCCCAAATTGTCGGTGCGCTACCGGCAGCGGGTCCCGGGGACCGCACTCGGGCGCTCGGCTTCAGCGAGTGCCGCGAGTCTCGAGCTTGAACGGGACATTGAGGCCGAATACCGCCTGAGCCGCTTCATCTTTCTGACGACCGAAGTCATCCAGCGCAAGTCCAACGCGCCGATCCAGGCGCTCGGTGGCCCGGACATCAACGTGAACCTGAAGGCCCGGTGGGAATACTGAGTCCGGGGCCGGGCCGTGGGCGGTCACCGAAGCCATCGGTGTTATCCTGATGCGGCACGGGACGGGCGCGCATGAATCCACATGGGGTCTCCTGGGCCATTCAGGTCTGCGGAGCCAGGAGAGGAACACGGCTGTGCCACGCACAAATCTCGCCGTGAGGGCGCTCGTCACGCTTCTCGGAATCATCACCCTCGCGGGTAGCGCATCGGCGCAGCTGTTTGGGCAGAACAAGGTCCAGTATCGTCAGTACGACTGGCGCTCGATCGAGTCGGACCACTTCCAAGTCTATTTCTACCCCGGCCTCGACAGCCTCGCGATGCGGGTGCTCGACCTCGCTGAGAAGACCCACGTTGTCCTGTCGGAGCGCATGGGACATTCACTCGGCCGGCGAGTCCCGATCATCCTCTACGGGTCCCACAATGATTTCGCCCAGACCAATGTCACGCCCGAGTTGATCGACGCCGGCACCGGCGGGTTCACCGAGGTGCTGCGCAACCGGGTCGTGCTCCCGTTCACCGGCTCGTACGAGGATTTGCGCCACGTCGTCGTCCACGAACTGGTGCACGCAGTGATGTTCGATCAGCTCTACAGCGGTTCGGCCGCCGCGTTGATCGCGCGCCAGAGCTTCTACTCAGTGCCGCTGTGGTTCGCCGAAGGCATGGCCGAATATTTCTCGCTCGGCATGGAATCCAACGGCGAGATGTTCCTGCGCGACGGCATTGTCGAAGGCTACCTGCCGCCGCTCATGTATTCGGGCGGCTACATCGTCTACAAGCAGGGCCAATCCGCGCTCAGCTACCTCGTCGACCGCTATGGCGAGGACCGCCTGCGCGACGTGCTCAAGCGTATCCGCCAGACCCGCAGCTTCGAGCGGGCGTTCCAGACGAGCATCGGAATGCCGATCGACAAGTTCGACGAGCAGTGGCGCGAGTGGCTGCGCAAGCAGTACTGGCCGACGGTCGCGCACAAGGACACGCCGGAATCCTTCGCGCGCAGGCTTACCGACCATCGCCACGATCAGAGCTCGCTCAACACCGCGCCCTCGATCTCGCCGCAAGGCGATCGCATTGCTTATTTCTCGGACCGTCGCCAGTACACCGACGTCTACGTGATGTCGGCGTTCGACGGCAAGGTGCTGCACCGCGTGATCCGCGGCGAGCGCAACTACAAGTACGAGACGATCCCGTCGTTCCGCAGCTCGATCACGTGGTCGCCCGATGGCCAGCGGTTGGCGCTCACCGCAAAGAGTGGTGGAAGCGACGCGCTTTACATCGTGTCGGCGAGTACCGGTCAGGCGCTCAAGACCATGAGGCTGCCGTGCGAGGCGCTCTACTTCCCGGTGTGGGCGCCGTCGGGAGACTCGATCGCGGTGGTGGGGGTCAAGGACGGTCGGTCGGACCTGTGGCTCATCAATAGCTCCGACGGCACGCTCACGCGGCTCACCGACGACTCATACGACGAGAAGGAGCCGGCCTGGTCACCCGACGGACGAACGCTGACGTTCGCCTCGGACCGCCTGGCGCCGGTGGTGCTCAAGCCGGTGAGCGATCCCAGGGGCTTCGGGCGCTACGGCATCTTCGGGCTCGATGTGGCGAGCCGCACGGTGACGCTCACGGTCGATACATTCGGAAACGACCATTCGCCAGCGTGGTCGCCGGACGGGCGGCGCCTCGCGTTCGTCTCTGACCGTAACGGTACTTCGAACATCTATCTTTACGATGTCGCGGATCGTTCGTTCATCCAGCTCACCGACGTAATGGGCGGAGTGCAGAGCCTGACGTGGTCGCACCAGAACGACCGCCTCGTGTTCGCGGCGTTCAACCGCGGCGGCTTCGACGTGTTCACAGTGAAGGAGCCGCTCTCGCTCGATCCGGTCGTCGAACGTCTGCGCCGGCAATCGCCGGAAGCCGTGCTCGATTCTCTCACCGCACTCATTCCTGGCGGCGACACGCTGCAGCTGGTAACGCGCCATGCCGCACTTACGCGCATCATGCCCGACACCGTGACGATCGGCGTGCGGGACTCGACGCTGGCCGGTACGCCGGGGGAGTCAGCGGGTCTCCCCGGTGGCGGGAGCGTCGCCCCGCACAGCGGCGACCTCGCGCCGATCGACGGCGGGTTTGTGACCGATCCGCGGCAAGCGGTCATGCCACCCGACACCATGAAGATCGTCCCGCGCATTACGCTGAACGAGCGCGGGGGGCCGTTCGCGCTGCCCGACTCGGTGCTGGCTCAGGCGCCGCGAGCCTACCGCGTGCGACTCGCGCCCGATTACGCGGGTGGCGGATTCTACGCCGCGGCCGGCTTCGGCTTCGTTGGCAGCACGCAGCTCGTGTTCAGCGACTTCCTCGGCGACCGCAGCCTGTATATCGCGACGGATCTGTTCTCGAACTCGATCGAGGAGACCAACGCGCTCGCGACGTACAACTATCTGCGTCGCCGCCTCGATGTCGGTTTCGGTCTGTTTCACTTCAAGAACTACTTCTCGTCGAGTATCACGACGCTCGGCGAGCAGCTCGACGGTCCGCGACTGTTCTCGGAGCGCACCTTCGGCGCGCTCATCACCACGTCCTATCCGTTCGACCGTTTCCACCGTGCCGAGCTGAATTTTACACAAATGTTTGTCGATCGGACGTTCTTCCAAGAAGACGGATTCGGGAACCTGGGCGAGGCCGGCTCTGAGTACCGCTCGGTGACGTCGCCATCGATCTCGCTCGTCGGCGACAACTCCCTGTACGGCTACTACGGACCGGTGAACGGCCAGCGCTGGAATTTCACGTATGCGCCGGCCATCCCGTTATCCAACGGCGGCCTGCGCTATCAGACCGCCACGCTCGATGCGCGCCGCTACTGGAACATGACGCGCGGTTACACGTTCGCGGGCCGCGTGCTGGCCGGAGTGAGCGATGGCCAAGACGCGCAGACGTTCCGAGTCGGCGGCTACTCGACGCTGCGTGGCTATTCGGATTTCGATCTGCTCGGAACGCGGGTCTCGATCGTGAATGCCGAGTTGCGGTTCCCATTCATCCAGGAACTCGGGATCCTCGGCCCGATTCCGATTGGTGTGTTCAACCTGCGCGGCGCGGTATTCGCGGACGCGGGATTCGTGTGGTACGAGGGCGACGAGTTGCGGCTCGTGCACACGTTCGAGGGCCAGCGCCGGCTCGACGATCTCAAGTTCGGCTTCGGCACCGGCATTCGAACGTCGGTCTACTTCCTGCTCCTGAAGGTCGACGCTGCGTGGAACACCGACTTTGCGGGCGCGAGCCAGCCGCGCTGGCACGTGAGCGTAGGCCCGGAGTTCTGAGCTTCGCATCCACCCCAGTCGATTCCATACCTGAGATTCATGCAAGTGGGGCACGGCCGTGGACCAAACGCGGGCCTTCCGCTAGATTGCGTATATCATGCCCGTTCGACTTCCATGCGCCGAACCCGAGGCCATCATGGCGCTCTACGACACTCTGAATCCTGCGCAGTGTATCGCCGTGGAGCACCCGGGTCGCGCGATCCTCGTGATCGCGGGCGCGGGCAGCGGCAAGACCCGTGTGCTTACGGCACGCGTGGCGTGGCTGCTCGCGCACGGTGTCGCGCCCGAGGCGATCCTTGCGTTCACGTTCACGAACCGCGCGGCGCGCGAAATGCGCGAACGCATCGCGGGAATCGTCGGCGAGCTGGAACGCCGGCTGTGGGTCGGCACATTTCACGCGACCGCAGTCCGCATTCTGCGCCGTGAAGCGCGCACGCTCGGCCTACCGCCCTCGTTTGCGATCTACGACCGCGAGGATCAGGAGAGCCTGATTCGCGATCTCGCGCGCGAGTTGGGCTGGCCCGAGGGCTCGTTCAAGATCGGTGCAGTGCTCGCTTCGATCAGCGACGCCAAGAATGCGCTCGTCACCCCCGAGGACTTCGCGCGCACCGCCTACTCGCCAGGAGATCGGCGCATTGCCGAGATTTTCATGCGCTACTCAGCTGAGCTGCGCACCAGCGGCGCGATGGATTTCGACGACCTGATCGCCGAGACTGTCCGGTTGTTCCGCAATCATCCGGAGGTCGGCTCGCGCTATCGCGACCGGTTCCGGCACGTGCTGGTGGACGAGTATCAGGACACCAATCACGCGCAGTTTCGGCTGATCCAGGCGCTGACCGGCGTGACGGGGACGGTGTTCGCAGTGGGCGATGACGATCAGTCGATCTATGGGTGGCGCGGCGCAGATCTGAGAAACGTACTGGACTTCGAGACGACGTTCGAAGGCGCATCGACCGTGCGGCTCGAACAGAATTACCGCTCGACCAACAACATCCTGGATGCGGCCAATGCCGTGATCGAAAACAACCGCGCGCGCAAGGGCAAGCACCTGTGGAGCGAGCGTGAGGCGGGTGCCCCGCTGCGATTCGTGCTCGCAGCGGACGAGGTCGACGAGGCGCGCCGCGTGCGCGAATTCATTACCGCGCGCGTGCGGGCAGGGGGGGCACTCGCCGATTGTGCCGTGCTGTACCGGACCAACGCCCAGTCGCGCGCGATGGAGACCGAATTGCGCCATGCGCTGGTCCCCTACGAAATCGTGGGTGGGGTGTCGTTCTATCAGCGCCGCGAGGTCAAGGACCTGATTGCGTACTTGCGCGTCGCCGCGAATCCCGCCGACTCGGCGGCATTCTGGCGGATCTGGAACACCCCACGCCGCGGGCTCGGTGCGGGCGTGCGCGCCACGCTCGAGCAGCGGATGGCTTCGGCCGGCCTGCGCGCGCCGGCCGCGTTGCGAGAGTTGGTCCAAGAGCAGGCGATTGCGCCCGCGGCGCGACGCGGCGCGACGACGCTGCTCGCATTGCTCGACGAACTCGGAACCATGCTCGATGTGCCGGTCGACCGGGTGTTCGCGCGCGTACTCGAGAGCACCGCGTATCTGGAATACCTCGGCACCGAGGAAGACGCCCCGGACCGGCTCGCGAACGTGGAGGAGCTGCTGGTCGCAGCGGCAACCTTCACCGGTGAAGGTTCGAACTCGGTGACCGAGTTCCTCGGCGAAGCTGCCCTGGTCACCGATGCCGACCGGGCGGGCCAGAAGGGTGACCGCGTGCTGATGCTCACCGGCCATAACGCCAAGGGGCTCGAGTTCCGGGCGGTGGCGATCATCGGTCTCGAAGAAGGGCTGTTCCCGCACGCTTCGTCGCTCGAACGCGCGGAGCAACTCGAGGAGGAGCGCCGCTTGTTCTACGTGGCGCTCACCCGTGCCCGCGACGAAGTGCTGCTGTGTGCCGCGGCGTTCCGGCGGCGCTTCGATGGGGCGCGCGGGGGACAGGTGTCGCGGTTCGTGGACGAGATTCCCGCGGCAGTGCTGGTACGCGAGGATCGCAGGCGTTTCGATGTGACGCGCACGTCGACCTGGAGCAGTACGCGTTCACATGACCACCACACCCCGGACCGCGGGCGCAAGGCGGCCGTCCCGGCCGCGTCTGAGGATTCGGCGTGGGACGACGACGTCGTCAGTCCGGGCACACCGCTCCGTCTGTCGGCCGCGACACGGGCGAACCGGCGCGTCGGACAGCGCGTGGTCCATAAGCAGTTCGGTCACGGGATCGTGATCGAGGCCGAGGAGGCGGGCGACGATCTCAAGTACACCGTGCGGTTCGGCACGATGATCAAGAAGGTGCTGGCGCGATTTCTCACCGGAGGTGATGCGGATGAATCATGACGAGGTGCGGAACATCGCCGCACTAGCGCGCATCGAGATTCCGGAGGATCGCATGGCGCGTATGGCGGAGGAGCTGTCACGAGTGCTCGCGTTCGTCGCCGCGCTCGACCAACTCGACCTCTCGGGCTGCGAGCAGGTGAGCCTTGCGCCCGCCGGTGTGCCGTTGCGCGAAGATCGCCGCGACGGCCGCACGTTGGGCGCGGAGGCGGCGTTGTGCGCAGCGCCGGAACAGGACGGCGGGTACTTCCTCGTCCCGCCGGTCGTCGAGAACTTGAATCCGTGAGGCGGGTCGCGCGATGAATTCCACGCATGACCTGTGGCGACTGTCCGCCACCGCACTCACAGCACGGGTCACGGGCGGAGTGCCGGCGGCGGACGCGACCGAGTCCGGGTGGCTCGGTCCCGCCGCACAGTGGGAATCCCAGGTGCACGCGGTGGTCCACACCGATGCCGGAGCGCGCGCGCGGGGCGCGGCAGCCGCACCCGCGGGTCCGCTGCGCGGTGTGCCGGTGCTGGTCAAAGACAACCTGTGCACCCTGGACTATCCGACCACGTGCGCTTCGAAGATCCTCGCCGGTTACCAGCCGCCGTACGATGCGACGGTGATCCGGCGCCTGCGAGAGGCGGGTGCCGTGATCGTCGGCAAGGGCAACATGGATGAGTTCGCGATGGGCTCATCGACCGAGCACAGCTGCTACGGGCCGACGCGCAACCCATTCGATCTTGCGCGCGTGCCCGGCGGATCGAGCGGCGGCCCGGCGGCTGCGGTCGCTTACGGCCTGTGCCCGCTCGCACTCGGCTCTGACACGGGTGGTTCGGTGCGCCAGCCCGCGGCGTTCTGCGGTGTGTACGGCTTGAAGCCGACCTACGGGCGGCTGTCGCG
>Ga0315273_10004094_pt1 | contig 17743 bp, 12 predicted proteins | sample YL17G02_0_MG_FD_205753 | JGI IMG/M metagenome (GOLD analysis project Ga0315273, IMG submission 205753) | Sediment microbial communities from Yellowstone Lake, YNP, Wyoming, USA - YL17G02_0 | ecosystem: Environmental > Aquatic > Freshwater > Lake > Sediment | place: USA: Wyoming | collected...
GAAGTAATAGCAGGAGTAGATTAATCGTGCACATACCGTTTGATATGGAGCAGGTCAGTATTATATTATTCCTGATAGGATCTGCAACACTCATAATTAGAAGCGGCACCAAACAGGGGTGGTACATCTTAAACATGGGAAAGGATAGGACATTTACCGTCACACAAGATACTATAAACTTTATAGATTGGTGGCAGTCGCAAAAATACGTAGCCCGCCTTGGCGACCAGATATTATATGCACTAATATGGTTTTTTGTAACGTGGGGCATCCTTTTAATGGCATTAGTGGGGGGTTCGACAATCGCCGATCATAATCCTATATACACAATACCGTGTCTTATCTTATTAGTCATAATGATATTCATATGTTTATCAAAATTAATATTGGTGATATCAGAACTAATTGAAGAAGCTATATTCATCCCATTCGGCATCTATATCATAAAACACATATCAAATAAACAACCCATGAGTATCCGCACATCAAAAGACGGTCATGCAAATCTACGCAAAAAATCCAAAATCGGTGTAAAATAAATGTTTGAAGATTCGTTTTCCGGGGAATTATCAGAAGAACAGGTATTCTTCAGGCAATTACTGATGATTACGGGTTTGGCATCAAGAATATACTTAGACACATCTACTGAATGGCAGGTTAATGTCCGCAACTACGTTGAAGCTATTAATAATATGGAAGCAACCGCAATCAGGCATTTAGACGAAGATTATAAAATTAAACTGAATATTATTATAAACCACTCAAAAGAAAAATTAATTAAATTCAGAAACGAGAACCCATCCAAATCTGCAACAAACATCGGAAAAGAATACGAAATTGCACTTACATTAGTCTACGCAAGAAAAAAACTTGCACTATTAATGCGCACATTAGATAACAAGGGTGTATTTACTCAGAAGACGTATCGTGCAATTGAGAATCCGACGAAACAGGAGATTTCTGATGGTGGGGGTGGTTAATGGCAATTCAAATTAACCCGGACTTAATCTTAAATAAACAGATATTCAACCGGGTTAAAGCGAATAAGAACTGGCTCGGAGTACTATGTGGATCCACTGGGAGTGGAAAAAGTTATTTTTCTCTGGCAGTCTGTGAGAAATACTTCCCACGATTTACAGTAGATAATGTAGTATTTTCAGTTAAAGAATATCTGAATAAATTCTCGGATTGTAAACCGGGCGATATTATCCTGTTCGACGAAGGTGAAGAATTCAATTCAAGACGTGCAATGGAACAGAAGAACGTTGAGTTCGGTAATATTTTATCAATGATACGATTTACACAGGTATCAAGTATATTCACTTTACCCGATTTAAGACAGATTGATGTTACATTAGTCCGTTTAATGCACAATTACATGTATACAATGGACATTGACCGTAGAACCTGTCCGCAATGGCAACGAACAAGAACCGGGATCAATCTTTTTGAAATTGTTAAAGAGAAAATACCGTCAAAAGACAGCAGGGATTTGAGATTACGATACCCGGTAATGGATGTAGTCGTTCGTAATAAACGGACAATGAAATGTTATGAAAAAACAATTAAAGTCAAAGAATTATGGTATAATGCACCAACGGAAGAACTATTAGAAGAATACGAGAAATTAAAACGGTCACATTTCAATGCAGCAATGGCAGCATCAAAAGCAAGACTGCGGTTCCACGAAATGAAAGAAAGAAATAAAATGGCAAGTGCTGGTATAGAATCACAACCAGCATCTACAATTGCAGCAAATCCACCGGCAGCATCACCAGAAACACAAGTTCAATCCCAAAACACCATCGTGAGTATATTAAACGATAATTAAGATCCAACGATAATAACACTTAAATACTTTAACAGATTATTACTATTATCTAGGGTGAGGCCGTTATGGAAACAGTTACAACAGATCCATCAAAAATGAGTATATCAGAAAGAGTGGCAGTTGGTTCTTTAACCCCCGAGGAGGGAAGAGCAATTGCAGGAGCAGAACTTGAAACAGCACGAAACGCTATGGGTATCCCTACATATCACACCAGCATCTTCTCCCAAGAACCAACAACAATAGCATTTAATCCATCAGAAGCAGCAGGATCAATGGCAAGAGAACAGCAGAGCATGGGTGAAAAAGGCACGGCTTTCAATTCATTTATGGTCAACGAAGTTGCAAAAGGCGTTCCGGTATCAATAGCATTAAATAATTGGTCATCAGGTACACCGACCTCTTACATATCAAGCGCGAAAGCAGATTATTACAAAGGAGTAAACGACCTACTCCTTGCAGGATATAAACCACAGGAAGCAGCAGAGTTATCCGGAATAGTAAAGGTAACCCCAGTAACAGAATCACAGTTATCTCAAGCAAAAGCAATGGTAGATGTAAACCAAAATATTACGGCGAAAAACCCGTATTGGGCAAACACATTTGCATTTTCTACAACTGACGCAGATAAAAAAGATGCCATCACCGAGCAAGAAAAATCCATAAAATCAGCAGCACAAGGTGCATTAGAACAGAAACGTGATATATCCGGAGCATCTCAGGCAAATTGGGAAGCGCGATATGGTGGCACAAGTTACGCTCCAACAGCCGGTGTAAAACAATACACCTCGGCATCTTTCACAAACAACACTCCAGAAACAACGAACGCATTCGAAATTAAAAAATTTATTGGGAGTATTGGTGGAACAACAGATACAAAATTATCGGACAAAATAAAAGATAGCACTGGGGAAACCCATTCATCACTCCTAAATAAATACATAGACTCTCTTGAAGCATTACCGCGCACCCCAACAAAAGAGTCATTCCCGGTACAATATATATATGACAACATAGATGATTTCAACGATGTGGGTCACAGGCAAGGAGGGACGGAACCCATATTAGTTAATAAAAACACCAAAAAGATGTATATGCAGGACATGAAAACCGGGGACTGGGTTCTCGTAGGAGATTTCGGTAAAAAACAGGATACGAAACCCCATAAACAACCTGCTCGTCAAAAAACAACATATGGTTCTGGATTTATGGGTTTATTTAACGAGATCAGTAAACCTAAATTAACTAAAACCAAACCTACAACAAAGAAAGAAAAACCTGTTGAAACGTGGAGTCATTTTGTCTTAACCGACCGAAAAATTACAAATACAAAACAACCCGCAATAAAACTGGCATCTGATAAAAAACCAACTAAAAAAGAAAGTGCATATACATCTGCATGGGAACAGATCTTATTCAGTAAAAAGAAACAAGTATCTAAAAAAACAGATAAACAGAAATCAAGGGGGAACTAAACATGGGTGGATATTCAAATTGGAGTGCGGCAGATAACGAAAAATATGCTGGTAGAACTGGAAGCACAAATATAGGTGCGGGTTCAGCGTGGTTATCCGTAGCATCACAAATAGCAGCAGAAAAAGGTATACCGGTAAAAGATGTAGATGTAGCAGTGGTAGATGCAGCACTAGGGAGAAATCAGCCACTTATTGCACCTACACCAGTAGACGCAGCATTAGGAAGAAACCAACAACTGGGTGTTAATGACGTATATTCATTCAATAACAATCCAAACGCCGCAGTCAGTATAAACCGATCAAACAACACAAGTAACATAGACCCCCAATACAATCAACCACGTTCGCAAGTAGGTAAAATATGGGCATTTGGGAATCCAGATTATGAGGGTAAATATAAACCGGTAGGTAATGTATTATCTGAACTACAGGGCGTCCAACACAGTGGCACATTATATCAATCCGATGCTGGGCGATGGCAAGTTATAGATAAACGCGGAATGTTAGTTATGTCAGGTAGTCCGAGCGCACCACTACCCAAAATTATTACAGATGATAGTGGTAATTCCCAGTATGACTCATCAAAGTGGATGAGTATCAATAATTACGTCCCCACTGCAAAAACACCCGTATCAGCAACACCCCCGGCATCCGAACTCTCCACCCCGACTGGTAATACGTTATATGCAGGAGCGCAAACCCCACAAACCCCACAAACCCCAACGAGTAGTTACGATGCAGGATACGCCCCACGGAATTACGGAACTTTGGATACTATAAACCCTAATTACAATCCATTCTCGCAGTTATTCTTACAACAGACGACGCTATCCCCCAAACCGTCGGTAACGCCACCCGTGCAAAAACCAGTATATAATGACGATCTTTTGGGGGTCTCATGGGGAACAAGCACTTCACTTCCGGCATTAACACGTAGCCCTGCAGCAGAAGACGTTAGTAATAATAACGTGGTAGTCAAGAAGATCGGAGATTACGATGTATATAACGACGGGAAGACTATACGATTGCGTAGTACTGGTAGGGCAGTAACTGATATACCCGCATCAGGATCGGGCAGTGCAGACTCATCACAAAAATTATACAATCTGATCAATAGTGGATTAAGTTATATCAACAAATATAAACCTCATTTAGCCGGGGAATTTGGTGCAAAAAGCAAATCATCCAAACGCAAAAAACAGATCAATACAAAACCTAATAAGGTATCTGGATTTATGGATGTATTCAACACAGTCAAAAAAAGCACTCCCGGAAAACTGGCAGTCAACCCCAAAAATATAGATATATCATCAGAAGTATTATATACAAACATATGGGGAACCCGTTTAGATAAGAAAACACCGATTATAAAGAAAAAAGTACCTAAAGAAACAAGTTCAGGGTCTGCATGGTCAGACGTATTATTCAATAAACCTAAAAAAACTAACTCAAAAAAACAGAAGTGAGGTCTGTAAATGGTTCTGCGCGTAGATGATAAGTATGTCCGATATGCAAATCTCAAAGGCGAAATTGTAACTAATTTACCTATAGATGTATCTGCAAATATGAACATGAAAACCGATAATGCGAAATGTAAAATATTAAAATACACACACCCAAAAAAATATAAAATCGTGTTTGCAGGTAAATTTTACGAGCACAACCAAAACAACACGCGAAAAATAGATGATATAATTGAACACGAATTAGCGCATATAAAATACCCGTGTAATCACGGGGCAGGATTTAGAAAATTAGCAAAAAGATTGGGGGCACCCGAAAGATATCAGGAAGCGCGGTGAAATTGAATGGCGTTTGATTTTGTTGGTTGGTTAGGGGGGGTGGCGAGCGGGGGATGGATTCCAAAAATACCGGCTATAAATCAACCCCCGCCGCAACAGCCCCCACAACAACAGCAAACAATCACCCAACAACCCCCAAGTATCTTTGATAATCTATATAAAGAGGTTGTAAAAGACACTACACAATTAGCTGCTGCTGCAAAACCATACTTCACAAAAGACGTTCCGCAACAAAAAACAACACTTGATCTATCAAATTCTTTCGATTATATTAAAACAACAACCGTGCCAACAGTAAACACCTTATCTAATTGGGCGAGCGGGGCTACGAGCGGAGCATGGTTACCGAAACCAGACGAAATACTAAAAGTGCCAATAAAAATCACAGAAGCAACTATATCAGCAACACAAAAGGGCATATCAGATACAGGAAACAACCTTACAACCTTAGCGCAAAACACTGTAAGTACGTTATTACCTAAACTAGTAGAAACTTCCCAAAACACACCCATTATAGACAGATCAATCGGCGTCATCAAAACCGCAAGCAATATAACTCCGGTACAAGAACGCGGGATATCTGACTTTATAAATAGACTCTCAAATAAAGAACCCTCAACAAAACCGATAGAATATGAATCAACCCCTACATACTTACACGGAAATCTTGCACTAACAAACCCGATACAATATAAAATTGAACGCGCAGTAGATATAACAACCGGGGCAGACATTGCAAGGGCACAACGAAGCGCAGATATTGATGTTTACAATGCACGTTTGTTATTAAAACCCGCAATAGATGACGGTTCAAAGTTTAATACGAAGTTTGAAGAACTTGTTAAAAAAAATGTGCTTATCGGGGGAACCTCAACATATGACCAAGATGCCAAAAAAATGGTATATAATTATGACACCTATAAATGGGCAGATAAGGGGGATCATACTTCAGATATAACTGCATTAAATGCACTATCAGACAAAGCGACAGCAAGTTATAATGCATATTCTAACCTACAGAAACAATCAGAACAAAAACAAGCAGACATCACAAGTAAAACCCAATTAACAACGGACGTTTTAAATCCATACCTCGGTTCCCTCGCAAAAGCGCAAGAAGATTATTGGAGAAATCCGATTTACTCTGCAGGGGATTCAGCTAAATCATTAGCCCCGAACCAAATAAAACCCGCGACCGATATAGCGGTTGGGATGGGTACAGGATTCCTAACTACATTACCTTATATAAACCCATATGTATTTGCAGGAACCCAGATAGTCCCATATTTACCATCACACGTAGAGCGACTAATTAGAACTCCGGCTCAAGAAGCAGCTTTCACATCTAGTATATTAGCGGGGGTGGGAGTCGGTCTGTTAAGTCAGGCATCAGAGATAGTAACTGGAAAAAACATATACGGAGAAGAAACGGGTCGGAGGGGGGAAGCATTAGGTGGGGCGATTGCACTATGGAAAGGTGGAAGAACGCTTGAAAAAATAGGAATCGCGTCGCCAGTAAAATATGGAGGGATGTCTGAGTTTGCGACCGGAAACTCAATAACAATAGAACCCCCAGCTTATACAAAAGTAAAAAACAAAATATTGGGGCGAGAAAGTGTACCCTCAACAGTCCCGGAACGTATTGCATGGAAGGGATTATACTACGAGTCCCCAACAATCTCATTACAAAAAGCGATAGAATCTGTCCCAATGGGATACAGTCCGGAAGGTTCACTAACCCCCATCATCGGGCGCATCACCCCCTCGGAGGGAGCATCGTCATGGATACAAAGAAAATACACTACTATAGAGAAAACAATTAATGAGGGGGGGGCGGCAAAGACTGTTGTAGAAACCGATTACACAAAACCATACACCCCAAAACTCAACCTTGAAGTAGAAAGTCCCCTATATAAACCACAAGTAACAAAATCGTCTTTACTGACAGTATCGACCGATACAAACGCAGGCAAAGGATCCGGATTTATAGAGGGTCTTATAGACGACATCCGGAACGCCCGTGAAGTTATATCGCCAAAAGGTAAAGTAGTAGTTGGTTTACCATTAGAACTCGGTCAATATATTGGAAAAGAAGGGTACGTCCCAGATTACACTGCAATGACTGTGGCAACACCACTAACTCAAAAACTATATCGCGAAGCAGGAACTCCACAAGCAGCCAAAATTTTCGCAGCAGAAATGGAACAGTTCAAAAAGATATGGCAAAGTTCAAACAAACCGGAACTAATTAAAAATATAGCAACAACCCTCCCAAAAACAGATATAGTCCCCAAAGTTATTACAGAGCGAACAGTTATATATCCAAAAGAAATTCCGGCGGGTCAGGCAAGTGAATGGAGTGGCAAACCAATACCAAAGGACGCTCCTATGGGTAAAGTATACCACCACATAGAATATCCAAACAAGGGCGTATGGTTAACCGAATCTGAACATACGTTATTACACGATATCAAGGATGGGAAAGTTAAACTATCACCGGAAAATACGATATTTTATGATAAATATAAAATACAGGTTGAAAAAAATTTAAATCCAAAAATAACAGAATTAACGGAACTAGAACGCGCAGCAGCAGCAAAAGAATTAATGGATACCATTAAAAAAGTTGATAAAAACCACACTATATCAGGTTCTTTAACCGAATATCTACAAGCTAAAGTTGCGAGACTACCTAAAGATTTGGATATGTACACTGACAAGTTTACCGAGATGGGCAAAGAACTAGGGGAATATTATAAAAAATATCTCGGGGATGACAAAGTAAGGATAACTAACAAAGATACTGGCTCAACAGTTGAATTATATAATGAGAAAACTGGCAAGTTTGATATAAAAGCCGTAGATATCCACAGTCACGAGTTCGGGGGAACGCTTGGAACCTCGATAGGAAGATACGGTATCCAATCTGAATCTCCTATAATAGTCGGCGGAATGAATTTAATGCCATTACGAGAACAACGTTTAAGAAAACTCAGTGCAACAATGGCAGTAGGTAAAACACCGGAAGGAAAGTTTTATTCAACAGCAATGGATTTCCGCAGGTTCAAAGATATAGGTGACGTTCTTGGAGGATCAACCTCTATGGAAGCAACCGCGACCGAAAGTATATTCGGAAAACGCAAAGCATCGGAAATGGCAGATACAAGGCAAATATTAGAATCAAAAATATCCCCAGAATCCCCGATATCATCAGAACACAAACAAACCGCAGCAAAACGATATGAGCAATTTGAACCAACAGAACCAACCGGTTCTTATACCCGAATCCCCCTTACAAAAAGATACTACCAGACGGCTGACCTTGCAAAAGGTGCAGCGGTGGTCGGGGGTATAACCGGGGGAATTGCGGCAGGATATCTACTTTCGTCTCCAATAAGTTCAGCATTCCAGTCTGTGTTAGGGCAACAAAAACAGGGTCAAACTGATGACGAAAACAATAAATATAAACTCAGTTTATCCCCATCGACAATGTTGGTTGTGGGAGCTATTGGACTTGGAGGAAGACGAAAACTTAGAGAAAATATGATGGAAGGCGGACTAAAAGAATCTGCACTTAATATAAAACCACGTACCGACATACGAACAATAGAAAAACTGGTGGGTACGACAAAAGATATACTGGCGGACATATCTAGAACCTCAGCGCAATTTAGGGGATACAACCCAGCGGAATTTGAGAAAGGGTTAACTTTACCACAAGAATCGTTTGAAGCGATAACGCCCCTATTAAAACGCTTATTACCCAGAACAGAACGGGATATTGTATTTCTCTCCAAACAATTTGAAAACAAATTAATCGCATCAGATCCATTATTCGCACAAAAACAAATAACTTCTTTAAAGCCATTCGATCTGAAAACTAATACGTGGAACGCAGTGTTAGATATATTCACCGATCCAAAAAATGACATAATATTGTTTGGGAGCAAACCCGGCGATTTATTCTTAGAAAAAGGAGTGGGGCGTTCTACAAAGTATTCCGATATAGATGGGGTTATGCCACACGACAGAATGTCTGTAGTAACAGATAAACTTAAAAAAATATTTAAAAGCAACCAGCCGGGGGAGTTCATAATAGAATTAACCGGTAATGATAAAGATCTTATTCACGTAACCCACAAAAAAACGGGAAACACTATCATGGAATTCCACACAACCAACGAATTCCCAAACATAAAACCAAATGCCATCACAGCCACACTCCCCAAAAATAGGAACATATTAGTTGCATCTCAAGAATACGCAACACGCGGAAAAGGAGCCGGATTATTCGAAGAAGTAGTCCTTACAAAACGCGCCGCAATACTAACAGCAAAACGTATCAAAGATTTACCCGATCTGATCAGTAAATATAGGCAAATATCTGCCGATTATTATAACAAAGCGTTTTTAGAGGGTCGCAACACACCAACATATAATAATAATATCAACACTGCGCAACAAGCGGAGTTATTAGCAAACGCATATAAAAAATATTTATATTCTAATGACATACTCAAAAGTATAAAAGTCTCATCAAAAGATATAGTTACAATTCGGTTTAGAGACGCACTTGAAAAATTAATAAATCGGGGAGATCTCCCATCAACAACCACCGAACTCCCTCCTACAGAAGCATTCAAAATATTAACCGAAATGGTTGGTAACGATCCCACAATACTTAATCTTAAATCTAAACTTAAAACAACAGATGCGTATATAAAGCAAATAGCTAGTTTAGATCCATACCACATGGAAGTTGATTTAGAGCGCGCACGGGGTATAGTGTCTGGTTTAAAAAATCCATTAGATGGTGTGAAAAAACCCATAATAAAATCACTCCCATCTAAACAAACAATCCCAGAACTCGCCGAACATTTAAAACCATATTATATGCCGCAAAACGAACCCGTAGTAGTAACAAACCCAAAACCATCTAAAACATCCCCACAGTATCCGACAATATCTGACGAAAGCATTTCAAAATATGTAGCCACTCCAATGATCCAAGTTACTTCTCACGGATTACTACCAAAACTTCGAGAAAAAAGCATAGATGGTGGGAAGGAATCATACCCGACAACTTACCAAAAATCAGCAACCCGTTCATTATTAGGGGGTTCTTACATAAAATCAACAGATTATCCCCCCCAAACAGAATACCCGCAAAAGACAACATATCCAAAAACAGACACATATCCAAAAAACGTGCAATACCCCACAACAATTAGATCCCCCGAATTAATAAACTATCCAAAATCAGACAAATACCAGAAAACAGCAGATTATCCCATCACAGTGACATACCCCAAAAATGCAACATATCCCGAATTAATAAATTATCCAACAACCAAATCATATCCGGAAACCAAATCATATCCGGAAACCAAATCATATCCAAAACAAACTCCATATCCAAAACAAACTCCATATCCAAAAACCGTCATATACCCAAAAACCGTCATATACCCAAAAACCGTCATATACCCAAAAACCGTCGCATATTCAAAAACCACCGTATATCCACAAACTGTCGTATACCCCAAACAAACTCCATATCCAAAACAAACCCCCTACCCAAAACCAGTACAATACCCAGAATACCCAAAAACGATTGTAACAATTCCCCCTTTAAAAACGTGGGGAAGTATTGTATATAAACCAGAAGAACCGGAACGATTTAAAAAGAAGACGCGCCGGGTAACTCCAAAACACTGGGAATACGGAACCGGGGCAAATCCGGAAGATGTGACCTCTTTCATTTTCGGATCAGCAGAACCAAAGGCGGGTAAAGGAAAACGAAAAGATTTAATAGTAGACAGATTATCAAGTGGAATGTTCAGCTCAAGTAAATAAATCTTTTGGGGAAAACCTTTATAACGTCAAACGGAGAAGATTAATATATATGCTAACAGACGCACAAAGACAAGAGCAAATTAGAGTTAAACTTAAAGAACTCCAAGAGCTAGAAGAGAGCGGCGATCAGAGGGGAGATTTATTCGAAGAAGACACAATGGATGCAATCGCGCAGGTGCCGAACCAACCCCCGCAGCAGAAACTATACGACGCAGATCAACTTATAGTTGCAATGTGGTCGGAGACCATCACCAACATATTGATCGACTGCCCAATGTCGGAATTCAAACAATTAAGATTATCCTCAATGCGAAACCGGTTATTGTATGAAATGGACATGGTAGAACTTATCCCGATGCCCCCACAACAACAAAAAGAGGAAGTCCCCGAGCAGACACCGGCAAGCGAAGAACCCCCGCACAGTGCGAACGAAACAGTATCGCGGGACACTTCCGGAGATAAAGACCTTGACATCATCAGTCAGAAACTCAAAGACATTAATGGAATCGGTGGACTAATGGCGCCGGAAGAACCCGAACCGGAACAATCCGGTTTACAAAAACTCATGGGGGGATTCGGGAAAAAGAAACCGATTGAAAGAAGCGTAGCTGAAGGACACCAACCAACAAGTATGGGTTAAACTACAATGACACTATCTGCCGTTCCGTATGCCGTAATCTCTCTCGCAATTTTTGGGATGATATTAATGGTACTGGGGATGGTAATGGGTGCAATATTAACGGTAGACAATCAGATGATGGCAGATCCATCATTACCCTATTCATCAGAACGAGCTAATACAATGACTATCTTAGCTATGTGTTTTGATGCAATGGGTTTTGTTGCACTGATGTGTGCAGGTATTTTTCTCATAATGAATGGAGTACAGTCACAGAGCGGAGAGATCTAATATGGCACAAACTGGATTAACTCAGGCATTAGCAATTGCGACTACCGGAATTGTGATATTAGTAATCCAAACATTAGTATTAGGTCAGGTAGTTGACTTATTCGTATATTATGCAGCAACATGGGAGATCCACTCGCCGGTATTCAGAGAATTAATGGATCAGTTCATGTTATTCGGTAGATGGTTTTATTACATCATATACATATTAGGTATTTTATTTGTAGTATACCCGGTAATCTTCATCATAAAACGCCATAGGTATATGGATGTAGAACCGGTTCAGGATCAACAAATATACCAGCAATAATTTAATTTCATAATCGTGTGGGTGAGGAAAAATGGAGAGTCCGTCAGGGTACACTAAAAACAAAAACCATAATAATATATACGCATGTATATTAGTATTAGCCCTTTTAATTAACGTACTTAGTGTATCTGCGGAAAATACAGGCAAAATTAATAAAACAGCAATGCCCTCACCAGAAACCGTCGGTAAACAAATAATTGAAACACAGGATTCTATTAAATCATCAGATAAAATAATCACTACTACAGCGAATGGAGTAATTAAAAACGACACGTATAAAAATATCAAATATAAAACCGGGGGAAAACAAACCAAGGTTGACAAATCATTAACAAACATCACAAAAAACTTAAAAGGAAAGGAACGGGCAGTAGAAATTGCAAAATATATAGATACGAATGCCAATATTGAAGGCAAATCTACTATTACTAATATAGACACAAACGAAACCATCAATATCACTGTATACAGTCAGGAATATGATGCTGCATCAGGGACGAACAAATTCAACTTATCCGCAACCAAAAACGGAAAATCATTATTGATCCACAACCCGGTAAGAATATATGGAGTACCATTCACCGTCCCGGAACAATCTACAGTATTAGTATACCCGGAAGCAAACATATCTGCATCATCACCATACATAATATTCCAGAACGGAACGCAATTATACAATCCATTTTTATCGGATACGATTAACAAAACCCCGTATTTACAAACAGTGTATACGGACGTAGAGTCACCAACAAATGCATTATTAACGAACTTAGCATATGCGTTCTCTGGTGTCGAATATGGCGAACCGACATTTGATGGAGTAGACCCGACAGAGATATTCTATACTAGTGGTTCGTGGATAGCACCGACTGGGGTATACTCTGTAAATGCAGCATTAGCTGGTGGTGGAGGCGGAGCAAGTGGGGGATATGCGGCAACGGTCACAACATATACCTGTGAGTTTAGTTGTGGTTCATGCACGATGTATGACCATACAACACAGTCTGGTCAGGGTGCGGGGGGATCACAATCGGCACGAGTTACTATAGATAACACCTCCATCACACCGGGCACGTCATACCCAATTACTGTAGGTACTGCTGGATCTGGGGGAGCGGGTCAAAGCATTTCGGCTCATAGAAATTATCAGGGGTGTACTAATATCGGGTATTCCCCAACCGGGTATAGGTGGACAACCCCGGGCTCATCCGGGGTAGATACAACTGCATTCTTAAACACCTCTTATGGGGGTATGCAAGGCAACGTACTTGCATATTATGTGGCCTTAGATTCTGTTATGACACTAACACCCAACCATTCGGCAATTGGTTCGGATGGTTACACGGCAGTCATTCCGATCTATGCATCAAACGGTGCGACCGGTTCATATCCACAAGCGGGTGCCGCTGGTGGCACGGGATATGGTTCTGGTGGGGGTGGCGGGGGTGGAGAAAAATATGGATCAACCCCAACGGGTGCTGGTGGAAACGGGGCGCCGGGTCTTGTATACCTTACTTACAGTACATTAGGAGTACCGGATGCTATCTTCACAGCAAACAAAACTTCTGGGCGAGTTCCGTTAAGCATCCAGTTTACAGATTTATCTACAGGGGCACCTTCAACATGGTATTGGGATTTCGGGGATGGTACAAACGCCACTACACAAAGCCCGGTTCACGTATTCAATATATCCGGAATATTTGACGTATCATTAACAGTAACAAACCCCGCAGGAGTAGATTCGGCTATTTATACTGGATTTAATGCAAGTGACGCACCGATCGCAAACTTTACACAAGACGTGACCAGCGGAACTCTGCCGCTATCAGTCACATTCATTGACACGTCATATGGTATACCGACAAATTGGTTATGGACATTCGGGGACGGTATTACAAGCACAGCACAAAATAAAGTACACGAATATACGGTAGCGGGAACATATAATGTATCGCTACGTGCGGTAAATGCATATGGAGATAATACAACTACACACACATCTGCGGTTGTAGTTAACGCAAAGTCTATAGCTTCATGGGATCGATCAACATATTCTCCCGGAGATACCGGCATATTAACATACGCTATAGATAACGCATATTGGAGTCCGAGCCAATACACGTATGCAGCAATAATATTCGATCAATCACCGACACCCATCATAATGTCAACTCAAACTATAACCACCCAAACGGGATCAAACTCATTTACATTTGACGCAGCTCAATATCCGGTTGGATATTACTTCGGTTACATAAAAAGAACAAAAATTGAAGTCGGATCTAGTGCCGAGTATCTTGGATCTGCAACAATGCAGGTCGCGGGGATTGTCCATATAAACGGATACGTCCAAGACGCAGACACAGGATCACTATTAGATGCAAATATCAGTTTAATACAATTACTACTCACTAACAACCAGTTCGCAATTAGTGGTTTTTATAATACAACCGGAACTTCCTTTTTAACAAGTTCCCCGTTATCATTTAATGTTACGTTAAGTGGATACAGGCAATATACATCAGCATTCACACCGGCAACAGCAAAAACATATTCCATAAACATCACCTTAATTCCGGATTCACCAGTCCTGAACGGCACAACTAGTATGGGGGGCAGAGTTTTAGAACTCCCGTATAATCGCCCAATTCAGGGAGCGACGGTTTATGTAACTAACTCTACATTTTTAGAATCGTACACAAATGTAACAAACGCATATGGATATTACCGTGTAGATAATCTGGTATCGGGTAGGCCGTATGACGTATACAGTACAAAAGGCGGATACGTAACCAGTGAACACCGAACACAAACGGCGGTCTGATCATGAATGTCATACCGTTTCACGCAAAACTATTATTTATAGTGGTCATAATATCCATACTAGTCACAGTTCCGGTATCTGCAGGATATGTCGTTCAGGATTTAGAAATGAATGCATCGTATACATATACTGCGAATTTCATTGACGCGCGCACCGGTGCTCCGATAAGTCAGGTATCTATAGCGGATAATAAAGGGTATTCTACATCTACAAGCACTGGTTCGTTCTCAAATGTATATACATATGGATTGATCACATTTACGTTCAGTTCTTCAAATTACATAGTAAACACGCGATCGGTATTAATTGATCAAAATTTAATTGAAAACGTTTCACTTACCCCTGCGGGAAGTGTTGCAGCTCAGACCATGTATGTCACCCCTAAAAAAGTAAGGTTCATGTGTCGTGATTACCGGGGAGTCCCGATTGAAGGCATGACCGTCAGTGCGGTCGGCATCCAATCGACATTAGGGGCAGTAGACTGGGTAATGTCACTATTCGGAATAAACTTAGATGTAACACCAATAACTACTACGTTAATGTCCGGGACTACGGGTAGTGATGGGTCAATAGTATTCATAATGATGGAAACAGAAAAATATCGGCTTCAATATTCAAAAGCGTCTCAGGGCATTAACGAAACCAGATATTACTATCCAAAACAGGAAGAATACGACGAAATATTCTGGACAGAAGAACCGCCAGTATCAAGTACAGTAATCACGTTTGTATTATACAACACATCAGCAAATAGCACGTATATGAACCTCGGTGTAGATTATACTGACATGTTAGCAACTACGGACAAAATCACGTTCTTTGTAGAAGACAACAGCAGCAAACGGATATATTCGCAACTCTATCCATCTCCGGGGTATATATTAAACGTAAGTCACGGGGTGCCGATGACTCCGGGTGAAACATATTATTGGGGGTTCTCAGCAAACAGCACGCAATATAAAAAACCGATTAACGCAACTCACTTCATCACATTCGATCAGAGCAGATGGTTAATAGACCCGATGGGGGCGGGACTACCGGGCGCGAACGCAGGATTAGTAGCATTAGCAACATTAGTATATAACTGGGCGTCGGTGGGATTAATAATGATCTTTGCACTAATCTTCGGGAGATTCTCAATGAAAATCGGGGTAGTTATTGTCCCATTAATCGGAGCATTGTTCAAATATATCGGGTGGCTCGAAATAACGTGGTTAGTAGTCTCAATAGCATTAGGTCTGGGGATAATAATATCGTTCAGGTATAGTGAGGAGGAAGCGTCAGTATGATCTCAATAATAGAAAAACCGGTGATCTAAAATGCGAATGTGGGATATAACCATCCTGATAGTATGTTTTGAACTTGCAATAGGTTTTGCAGGGGGTCTTGTAGACGCGGGTTTATTCGATAATCACATGTACTATACTCAATCTCAGCAATCGGTTACGTCCGGTAATGGATTTATGAGTGGAGAAATAAGTAATACCGGAGAATTAATCAGTTCAACCCAAACGAGCAATGTAGATTATTTCAGCATGGGTATTTCAATGGTATGGTCGGCAATAGGAATAATAACTAAAACCATATATTCAGTTTTGTTCTTCTTACCGCACCTAAGGGAAACGTTCATGTTCCCGTTAGAGTTAGCTATCCCCATACAAGTACTAATCTACATAACGTATGCATGGGGTATAGCCCAGTTCTTATCAGGTAGAAGCGGCGGGATGTTACAATGAGAATAAACCCTTTTCCCACAAATCGTTATTGTATATTAGTACTGGTAGGGATATTCTTTTTAATTAGTGTATCAACCGCTGCAAACTTCGGTGCATGGCAACCGGCAAACGGATGCTGGACTGCAACTAACGGAACATATAATCTGACGATGTGGAACGCTACGGGTACCGGATCATGGGCGGTTCCGAGTGGAGTTACAACAGTTAACTACTTAGTGGTTGGTGGAGGTGGCGGGGGATCACCAGCAGGTGGAGGTGGCGGTGCAGGGGGATATCTTACTGGGTCACTAAATGGATTATCCGGTTCACAGATAATCCGTGTAGGTAGTGGAGGTAATGGTGGTGTTTTGAGTGGTTATCTTGCGGGTCAACCCGGTAGTAACTCTACCTTCTCAACTATCAATGCATCTGGTGGAGGATATGGTGGTGGATACGGAAATAACGGAGTATCTGGGTGGTCGCAGTATGTTGGGGGCAATGGTGGAAGTGGTGGTGGAGCCGGTGAAAATAACTTTGGGTCATATAGTGGTGGAACGGGTATTGCAGGTCAAGGGAATAACGGAGGCAACAACACAAACAACGGGGCGTATCATACAGGGGCCGGTGGGGGTGGAGCTGGTCACGTTGGATATAACGTTACCAATGGCGCAATATCAAGCAACGGTGGTGACGGATTACAAAGTAATATAACTGGAGTACTTACTTACTATGCTGGTGGAGGTGGCGGTGGAGGTGCAGAAATCACGCCGGGTAATGGAGGTAACGGGGGTGGAGGTAACGGGGTAGTAGGAGTTGGGCAGAACGGAACAAATGGACTTGGTGGTGGCGGTGGAGGTGGCGGAGATCCATATACGGGTGGATATGGGGGTTCTGGTATAGTAATAGTCAGTTACCAACTCCCGGTCGCCACACCGATAACTTCATTCACGAAGAGCAATTCGACAGGAACATCACCAGTAATAGTAACCTTCACTGATACATCAGCGAATATCCCGACAAGTTGGA
>Ga0315273_10004095_pt1 | contig 17742 bp, 15 predicted proteins | sample YL17G02_0_MG_FD_205753 | JGI IMG/M metagenome (GOLD analysis project Ga0315273, IMG submission 205753) | Sediment microbial communities from Yellowstone Lake, YNP, Wyoming, USA - YL17G02_0 | ecosystem: Environmental > Aquatic > Freshwater > Lake > Sediment | place: USA: Wyoming | collected...
GGCGCCGGGTATTCACCGTCAGCGACACGACCGTGTGGACGGAGCTCGGCGGGCAACTGACCGTGCTTCTCGAGGATGCTATCGGCGACACACCTTTCCTGATCGCTGCCGGCGAGAAGAGCAAGTCTGTGAGCGAAGCCGCACGGTGTTGGGACTGGCTCGCCTCAGTGGGAGCTCGGCGTGACGACGTGGTGGTGGCCGCCGGCGGTGGCGTAGTGGGAGATCTCGCCGGGTTCGTGGCGGCGACGTACATGAGAGGGGTGGGGCTCTGGCAGATCCCCACCACACTGCTCGCTCAGGTAGATTCGAGCGTAGGCGGTAAGGTCGCGGTCAACCTGGCCGCGGGCAAGAATCTTGTGGGCGGCTTCTATCAGCCAGATCTGGTGGTGGCGGACCCCAGGCTCCTAGCCACCCTACCCGAGTCCGAGTTCCGATCCGGCATGGGCGAGGTGGTGAAGTACGCGTTGCTCGACACTGACGGATTGCTGGAGGAACTCGAGACCGAGGTGGAGCCTGTCTTGGCGCGGCGAGCGGACGTGGTAGGCGCCATCGTGCGGCGCTGCGTCGGTGTCAAGGCCGCGGTGGTCACCGACGACGAGACCGAGCGAGGTCGTCGTGCGGTGCTGAACTTGGGTCATACGACCGCCCATGCCCTCGAGGCTACAGTAGGATACGGTTTGCTGCCTCACGGTGCGGCAGTCGGGCTGGGCCTGCTCGTTGCACTCGCGGTGAGTGAGGAAATGGTAGGTCTTTCGCGGACGGTGAGGGAGAGGACTCGGCGCCTTCTGGTGGCATTGGGGCTGCCGGTCATGACGTCGGTGGGGTCGTGGGATGAGATGGTCGAGGCCGTCGGGCGCGACAAGAAGGTGACCGCTGCCGGCAGCGGTTTCGTGTGTCTGCGGGCGGTGGGCGAACCGTCATGGGGGGTCCCCGTACCGGCGGGCGTGTTCCGCAGAGGACTGGAGGTGATCCGGCCATGAATCACGATCAGGGCCAGGGCGCGACGCGGCCCACGCTGGTGGTATTGCATGGAGTGAATCTCGACCTGTTGGGCGAGCGCCCCGTGGAACACTACGGGACGATCACCCTCGCCGAGATCGAGAGGACTGTGGCCGCCACGGCTGCGGAACTGAGATGGGAGTGCGTCTGCCATCAGACCAACCACGAAGGCGCGTTCGTCGAGTTCGTCCACCGCTACCGGCGGGCCGCGGCGATGATAGTGAATCCGGGTGCGTGGACGCACTACTCCTACGCCATACGCGATGCCCTGGAGTTGGTCTCCGGACCGGTGGCCGAGGTCCATCTTTCGGAGATCGACAACCGGGAGGAGTGGCGCCGAGTATCCGTGATCGCCGACGTCGTGAGTCTCCGGGTATCGGGAAAAGGGGTGGAGGGGTACGTGGAGGCCACCAAGGAGCTCATACGTCTGGCCGGTGTTGGAAACGCCGACGAGGCTGTGAATGCCGCCGCGGGCGGAGTGTGATGTCGATTCCAGGGGATGCATACGCATCTCGGGTGGAGAGCGTTCGGAGAGGTCTGGCGGCCGAGGAATTGGCGGCTCTCGTGGTCTTCGACCCCCACAATGTACGCTATCTCACCGGCTTCACGGGCAGCGCGGGCGTGGTCATCGTACGGCCGGACGAGGTTCTTCTCGTGTCTGACTTCCGCTATCGACTGCAGGCGGCCACCCAGGCGCCTGATACTCGGTTCATCGAACCCGATGATCAGCTGCGCGATGTTCTGCCGTCGCTTCTGGCCGGTTTGGATGCGGCGGTGGGTGTGGAGCCGGGGCATCTCACGATCGAGCAGTGGCGCCGTCTCGAGGGCGCCCTTGACGAGGTGCCGCATCGTTTCGTCGACGGCATCGTAGAGCGGCTGCGGATGATCAAGGAGCCCGCGGAGGTAGAAGCGATCCGCAGGGCAGCGGCCATCGTGGTGGGAGTGCTCGACCATCTGGGCGAGATGGCGGTGGCTGGGCGCACAGAGGGCGAGGTGGCGCTCGATCTCGAGATGTGGGTGCGCACCCACGGGTCAGAAGCCGTTCCCTTTCCATACATAGTGGCTGCCGGCCCCCGAGGGGCCATGCCCCACGCGGAGACTTCCGATGCCGTTCTTCTTCCCGGCGATCTCCTTGTGGTGGACATCGGCGCTCAGGTTGACGGCTACGCGAGCGATGTCACGCGCACGTATTCGGTTGGAAAAGTAGGAGCGGCGGAGCGGGCACTGCACGAATTGGTGTTGGAGGCTCAGGAGGCGGCCCGACACGCCGCTCATGGAGGGATGACCTGCGCGGAGCTCGACGGGGTAGCTCGGGGAGTCATAGAGGCGGCGGGAAAGGGCGAGTTCTTCAAACACGGACTTGGGCATGGCGTAGGACTCGATGTGCACGAGGAACCTCGGGTCAGTTCTCGGTCGGTGGACGTGCTCAGGGCGGGGATGGTGGTGACCATCGAACCCGGTGTCTACGTGCCGAATCTCGGCGGCGTGCGCATCGAGGACACCGTGTTGATAACCGAGACAGGAATAGACGTGCTCTCGGAATGCGATCGGGGGCTTGCGGAACTCGGCTGAACGGCGTCCCGGTTTCGACACTCGCCGGCTTCACCTGTCGGGTCCGGTGGTGTAGAATTGCCCGCCACGGGTCGGCGGCCGCCGGAGTCTGGTCGCCGACACGACGTTCGCTTCTAGGAGGCCGCTCCGGTGATCTCAACCAATCAGTTCCGTACGGGGATGACCATACGCTACGAAGGCGACACGTATCGCATCGTCGACTTCCAGCACGTCAAGCCCGGCAAAGGCGGGGCTTTCGTCCGCACCAAGCTGAAGAACGTGGCCACCGGTCGCGTGGTGGAGAGGACGTTCCGTCCCGAGCAGAAGTTCGACCAGGTGCGTACGGAGAGCCGGGGCATGACCTATCTCTATGAAGAGCCCGACCAAGTCGTGTTCATGGACGCGCAATCATACGAGCAGGTGGCGCTGCCGAAGAGCGGGCTGGAAGACAGGCTCGATCTCATGACGATCAATATGGAGGTCGAGCTACTGTTCATGGACGAGCAGCCGTTCGATGTGGAGCTTCCCGTGTTTGTAGATCTCAAGGTGACCGAGACGGCACCCGGGGTGCGCGGCGATACGGTGAGTGGCGGCAGCAAGTCGGCCACGCTGGAGACGGGCGCCTCTGTGCAGGTACCCCTCTTCATCGAGACCGGCGACGTGATCCGGATCGACACCCGCACGCGGGAGTACAACACCCGAATCTGACCGGGCACCGTGAAGCCGGAGGGAGACCGACCTAGGTGAGAGCCCGCCGCATCGAGATCACCGATACCACGCTGCGAGACGCCCACCAATCTCTGTGGGCCACCCGCATGCGCATCGGTCACATGGTCCCCGTGCTGAAGAACATGGACTCCGTGGGCTTCCACTCCCTCGAGGTATGGGGGGGAGCTACGTTCGACACTTGCCTGCGCTTTCTCGACGAGAACCCGTGGGAGCGACTGCGCACGATCAAGCATCACTGTCGGCGCACGCCGCTCCAGATGCTCTTGCGTGGACAGAATCTCGTGGGCTATCGCCACTATGGCGACGAGATCGTACGGGCGTTCGTGCAGCACTCTGCCGAGTCCGGTGTCGATATCTTCCGGGTCTTCGACGCCCTCAACGACATGCGGAACCTACGCACCGCCGCCGAAGCCATCAAGGAGGCCGGCAAGCATTTTCAAGGCGCCGTCGTGTACACCATCAGCCCGGTGCATACGCTCGACCACTACGTGGAAGTGGCTCTGGCTCTCGTGGAGATGGGCGCGGACAGCGTCTGCATCAAGGATATGGCCGCGCTTCTCTCCCCATACTTCGCGGAGCGACTGATCTCTCGCTTGAAGCGGGAGATCCCTGTGCCCCTCCAGCTACACTGCCACTACATCGGTGGGCTGGCTCCCATGACCTACCTCAAAGCTATAGAAGCCGGAGTCGACGTGGTCGACACGGCAACGGTACCTCTTGCCTTCGGCGCCAGCCAGCCCGCCACCGAGATGCTGGTGACCGCTCTGAAGGGCACCCCATACGACACTGAGCTCGATCTGGACGCCTTGTTCGCCATCGCCGAGTACTGGGAGAAGGTGCGCGAAGAGGGCGGGTTCGATCGGGGCGTCACCTCCCTCACTCACATGAGGGTCTACTCCCACCAGGTGCCGGGCGGGATGATCTCGAACCTGATCTCCCAGCTCAAGGAGCAGAAGGCAGAGGACCGACTCCAAGAGGTGCTCGAGGAGATCCCACGTGTGCGTGAGGAGGTCGGCTATCCGCCCCTCGTGACCCCCATGAGCCAGATCGTTGGCACCCAGGCGGTGCTCAACGTCTTGATCGGGAAGCGCTGGCAGGTGGTGCCCGACGAGATGAAGGCGTATCTGCGCGGAGGCTACGGACGTGCTCCGGGTCCCATCAATCCCGACATCATGCGCCGGGTGCTGGGCGATGAGCAGCCCATAAGCGGCCGCCCGGCCGACTTTATCGAAGAGACCCTCGACGAGTATCGGGAGGAGATCGGGCCTCTGGCGCGCAGCGAAGAGGACGTCTTGAGCTATGCCCTCTTCCCCAACACCGCCCGCAAGTTCTTCGAGCGGCGGCACAGCGGGGCCGAGGAGGATGTGTTCCTTACCGGGGAGCCCGAACCGGCTCCGGCGGCGGCGGCGGTCACCGGTGCTGCTGGGGCTACGGACCGAGTGAGGGAGCTGATCGCCGCCGTGGAGGCGGCCGATATCGACGAGGTCACAGTCGAAGACGCCGGCGTGCGCATCACCATCCGCAAGGGGGGCTACCGACCGCCGGCGGAAGGTCAGGCGATCGTTGGAGCGCCGATACTCGGAGAGAACGCGGAGTCGCCGGACGCGCCGGAGGTGCCCGACGCGGCTCTCGACGCATACCACAAGGTCGTGGCTCCGATGGTGGGCACGTTCTATGCCTCTCCATCTCCCACGAGTCCGGCGTACGTCACGCCGGGCCAGCACGTGGATGAGGGCGACGTGCTCTGCATCCTCGAGGCGATGAAGCTCATGAACGAGGTCACGTCCGAGGTCACCGGGACGGTGCGCGCCGTTCTCGCGACCGACGGAGGCCCTGTAGAGTACGGCCAGACCCTTTTCGCTATCGAGCTCGACCAGGCCTGAGGGGGCCGCTGTGTTTCGTCGGATCCTGGTGGCGAACAGGGGCGAGATCGCCCTGCGCATCGTCAGAGCCTGTCATGAGCTGAGCATCGAGGCGGTCTGTGTCTTCTCCACCGCGGACCGCGGGTCGTTGCATCTTCGCTACGCCGACGCCGCCGTCTGTGTCGGCCCCCCGGAGGCCCGCCAGAGCTACCTTTCGATCCCGAACATCGTGATGGCGGCCAAGAACACAGGGTGCGAGGCCGTCCACCCCGGATATGGCTTCCTCGCTGAGAACTCGGTGTTTGCCCGGGGCTGCGCCGACAACGATCTCGTGTTCATCGGCCCCTCTCCCGATACGATGGACCGGCTGGGGGACAAAGCTCTGGCCAAACAGATCATGGCGGACGCCGGGCTCCCTACCATCCCGGGCAGCCAGGGCACCGTGATTTCGGCGGCCGAGGCGGCCCGGTTGGCCGCGCAGGTCGGCTACCCGGTGATGCTGAAGGCATCCGCCGGGGGTGGGGGCCGCGGGATGCGTCGTGTGGAGCGTCCCGATCAGGTCGAACGGGCGTTCCTCGCGGCTTCGTCCGAAGCGGAGGCCGCCTTCGGGAACGGCGACCTCTATCTGGAGAAGGTCGTGCTGAGCCCTCACCACATCGAAGTGCAGATGCTGGGCGACGGGGCCGGGGGAGTCCTGACGCTGGGCGAACGCGATTGCTCCATCCAGCGCCGCCATCAGAAGGTGTTGGAGGAGTCGCCCTCTCCGTTGCTGGATGCTTCCGCACGGGAACGACTCCAAGGCCAAGTGCTGGCGGCCTGCTCCGCGATCGGCTACGCCGGCGCCGGTACCTTGGAGTTCTTGGTCGACGAGCGGCGAGATTTCTATTTCATGGAGATGAACACGCGCGTGCAGGTGGAGCATCCGGTGAGCGAGGTGGTCACAGGCGTCGACATCATCAAGGAGCAGATCCGGATAGCCGCCGGGGAACCCCTGCCCGGCACCGGGGCGGTCAGCCCGGTCGGTCATGCCATGGAGTTTCGAATCAACGCCGAAGACCCCGCTGCGGGTTTCCTGCCCCGGGGCGGCCGAGTAGAGCGACTGGTCCTACCCGGCGGGCCGGGCGTGCGGGTCGATACCCATCTGTACGAGGGCTATACGATTCCGACCAGCTACGATTCTCTGCTGGCGAAAGTGATCGTGTGGGACCGAGATCGGGCCTCATGCATCGCCCGTGGTTTGCGGTGTCTCGACGAGTTGGTCATAGAAGGCGTGCCGACCACGCGGAACCTTCAGATCGACATCTTGAGACACCCTGCATTCGTGGATGGTCGATTCTCGACCGCGTTCCTGGAAGAGGCGGGGGACGATCTTCCCTCGATGCGGAGCGCGTGACCGTCGGCCGCAGGAAGGCCCGCCGGGAAGCGGTGGTCGTGCTCTATCAGGGCGACCTACTCGGAATCACCCCCCTTGCTGCTCTCGAGCGGGCGGAGCGCACGGAACCGGTCGCTGATCCCTACACCCGCCGACTGGTGCTCGGCGTGGGCGAGCACGTCCAGGCCATCGACGATGTCCTGTCCCGGCACCTGGCCGGCTGGACGTTGAAACGCTTGGGGTCGATAGAGCGGACCATCCTGCGGATCGGCGCGTTCGAACTCGGGTGGGTGCCCGATGTACCCAGCGCTGTGATCATCGACGAAGCCGTGGAGCTGGCCAAGCGGTTCGCCTCGGACGAAGCCGCTTCTTTGGTGAACGGTGTCCTCGGCGCGGTCCAAGGCACTCTGCGCGTGGGTGAGGAGTATACTCCCGGCCCATGAGGCTTCTCGATCAGCTCGACCTGCCGGCCGATCTTCGCCGGCTGGATCCCGTGGAGCTTCGCCAACTGGCTGTTGAGATCCGGGAAGAGATCATCTCCACCGTGTCCCAGGTCGGCGGGCACCTGGGTCCCAGCCTGGGGGTGGTCGAGCTCAGCATCGCTCTTCACGCCGAGCTGCATTCGCCGGAAGATCACATCGTGTGGGACGTCGGGCATCAGTCATACGCGCACAAGCTGCTCACGGGGCGGCTCGGCGTCTTCTCGACCATCCGGCGCAAGGGTGGGCTCTCGGGGTTTCCCAAGCGCTCGGAGAGCGATCACGACGCGTTCGGAACCGGGCACAGCAGCACATCGGTGAGCGTCGGCGTGGGTCTGGCTGAGGCGGCTCGGCTCTCGGATGCCCGGCGGCCGGGTCGGGTGGTGTCGGTCATCGGTGACGGCGCGCTCACGGGGGGCATGGCCTACGAAGGCCTGAATCAAGCTGGACATCTACACACGCCTTTGGTCGTGGTTCTCAACGACAACGAGATGTCGATCAAGAAGAACGTCGGCGCGATGAGCAGCTACCTGTCGCGCCTGCGGACGGAGCCTCATCTGTATCGGCTGCGCCGGGATCTTGAACGCCGGGTGCAGCACCTGCCGGGTATAGGCGAGCGGGTGTTTGCCGTCGGAGAGCAGGTCAAGGACGGGGTCAAGGGAGCCCTGGTGCCGGGCATGCTGTTCGAGGAGTTGGGGTTCACATACATCGGCGTCGTCGACGGACACGACATCGGATCGCTGCGGGCTCATCTCCGGCGGGCCCTCGCGGTGCGGGGGCCGGTGCTGCTGCACATCAAGACCGTGAAGGGCAAGGGGTACGCTCCCGCCGAGATCGCCCCGGAGCGTTTTCACGGCACGTCACCCTTCTCGGTGGAGACCGGGCTGGTGGCGAAGTCGCTTGGGCGCCCCATGTCCTATACCGAGGCCTTCGGGCGGGCTCTGGTCGCTCTGGCCAGAGAAGATCGGCGTATCGTGGGCATCACGGCCGCGATGGCCGCCGGGACGGGACTCGATCACCTGGAGCGTGAGTTTCCCGAGCGGTTCTTCGACGTCGGCATCGCTGAGGGTCATGCGGTGGGGTTCGCCGCCGGCCTCGCGGCAGCAGGCATGCACCCCGTCGTGGCCGTGTATTCCACCTTCTTGCAGCGGGCGTACGATCAGGTGATCCACGATGTGTGCCTGCAGAAGCTGCCTGTGGTCTTCGCCATCGACCGTGCCGGTCTCGTGGGAGAAGACGGTCCGACGCATCACGGGTCATTCGACCTGTCGTTCCTCCGTGTCGTCCCCAATCTCACGATCTTCGTCCCAAAGGACGAAGCCGAGTTGCAGACGCTTCTCGCCACGGCGCTGACGATGCGCGGTCCGGTAGCGATCCGCTATCCGCGAGGTGAGGGGTTGGGCGTCCCCCTGCCTGACCCATTGCTGCCCCTGCCCGCGACCGGCCCCTGGACCGAGGTGTTGTCGGAGGGGACGGATGTGCTCCTGCTCGCAACGGGAACGGGGGTCGAGCTGGCGCGGCGGGCGGCGCTGCTGCTACGCGACCACGGTGTGGAGGCCACGGTCGTCAATGTCCGGCGGGTGTCTCCACCGGACCGCGGGGCATTGTCGGCGTTGCTGGAGGCTCACCCCGCTGTCGTGACCGTGGAAGAGAACACGATCGTGGGAGGGTTCGGTAGCAGTGTCCTCGAGCTCTTGCAGGAGCAACGCCTTCGTCGCCCTGCCGCCGTCATCGGCCTGCCGGCGGCGTTCGTGGCCCACGGCGACCTCGCCGGTCTGCACCGCGAGATCGGCTTCACATCAGAGGTGGTCGCCGACCGAGCGCTGGGGTTGGTCCGGGCGGAGTGAGCCGAGTTCCGAAGATGCGCCTCGATCAGCTTCTCGTAGAGCGCGGCTTGGTGGAAAGCCGGAACATCGCGCACGGCCTGATTCTCGCCGGGTGCGTACTCGTCGGCCACGTCACCAGCGACAAAGCAGGCTCGCAGGTGCCGGTTGACGCTGAGCTGAGCCTCAAAGAGCGCCCCCGCTATGCCTCTCGTGCGGGGGAGAAGCTGGCGCACGGGCTAGCAGTGTTCGGCCTCGATGTCCGCGGCAAACGGGCTCTCGATGTAGGATCCTCGACGGGCGGTTTCGTCGACTGTCTCCTCCAGCACGGAGCGGCCGAAGTCATCGCCGTGGATGTCGGTTATGGGCAGCTCGATGCACGATTGAGAAGTGATCCGAGAGTGCATGTGCGCGAACGGACGAACGCGCGCTATCTCACGCCTGCGGAGGTCCCGTTTCTGTCTGACGTTCTGACCGCGGACGTCTCGTTCATCTCTCTCGACAAGATCCTGCCCGCGGCTGCTGGGTGCATGGAGCCGGAGTTTGTCGGGATACTGTTGGTGAAGCCCCAGTTCGAGGCCGGCCGGGAGAGTGTGGGAAAAGGCGGCATCGTGCGCGACCCCTTGGTGCATCAGCGGGTCTTGGAGCACATGGTCGATCGTGTAGCCGCAGTCCCGGGAGTCAGGGTTTGTGGGCTTTCAGACTCGGGGTTGCCCGGTGTGGGCGGCAATCGGGAGTTCCTTCTGTGGGTCGAGCGGGGTGGGGGCGAAGGCCCGTCGCCTGATACTCTGAAGGAGCTGGTGCGTGCGGTCGTCTTTCGAGGGAGTGGATAGTCCATGAGTGGTCCGGTGCGCAGTGTTGCGCTGATCACCCATCACGTTCCGGCGGTGGCCACCGAGGCTCTCGCCGAGGTCATGCTTGTGCTTCGCGAGCGGGGGGTGAGCGTACGTCTTCCTCCGGGGGAGAGTGCCAAACACCCCTCGTTGCTGGCCGCGGGTGCGACCGACTGCTGCGAAGTGGCTCGCGAGGAGTTGGCCGGCGTCGACCTCTGTCTCGTCCTCGGCGGCGACGGGACCATGCTACGGACCCTACGGCTTACCCGCGACCTGGACGTGCCGGTGGCAGGAGTGAACCTGGGGCGCGTAGGATACTTCGCCACGGTGCAGCGCGCTCGGGTGCGGATCGATCTTCCCCTTCTGCTGGACGGAGATTTCCTGCGCCGACCGCTCCTCGGATTGTCGTGCCGGCTGAACGGCACGGTACTGAGGGCGGTGAATGACCTGGTGGTAGGCAGAGGGCGCGAAGTGGGTATCCAGCGGATCTCATACGCTGTGAACGGCGTGCGCTTGTTCGATGCGCGCTGCGATGCGCTGGTCGTGGCGACTCCGGCAGGTTCCACGGCCTACAATCTGGCGGTGGGAGGCCCCATACTGGGTATCGGCCTGGAGGGATTCGTGGTCTCGTATGTGGCCCCACACAGCCTCGGAAATCGTCCCGTCGTGGTGGCCGCGTCCGATGTGGTGAACGTGCGCAACGAGTCGGAGCACAGCGCGATCGATGTGGTGGTCGACGGAGATCATGTGGGCTCACTCGATCCCTTGGCGTCTCTCGATGTCCACACGGTGTCGGCGTTGGCAACGCTCGCCCTTCTGCCTGGAAGTGACTTCTACCGGCAATTCAAGGATCGGTTCGCGTAGCGTGCCCGCGGGGCGCTCGGGCGTGCAGCAGTGCTCACTTCACTCTCCATCCGCAATTTTGTGCTGATCGAGGACGCCGTCCTCGAATGCGGTCCGGGGCTGACCGTCTTGACCGGAGAGACGGGCGCGGGGAAGACACTCTTGACTCAGGCCCTCGGCCTGCTGCGTGGAGAGCGCGCCGCTGACGGACTGGTCGGTGAAGCGGGCGACGAAGCCCTGATCCAGGCTGTGTTCGAAGTGACGGAGCAAGAGGTGGCCGGACTGCCTTCTGAGATCGTGGAACTGCTCGGCGTCGACCCAGGGCAGGTGATCGCGACTCGGCGCCTGCACCGCACCGGCAAGAACCGGTGCTTCGTGGATGGCGCAGCAGTGACGTTAGCCGACCTTGGGGCCCTCATAGCGGGTCTGGTGTCGTTCTCAGGGCAACACGAGCACCGCCGTCTTCTCGAGCCGGCCTATCAGCGTGTGGTCCTGGATGCCTTCGCGGGTCCGCCGGTGGCCGCACTCTCTCGGTCGTTCGAGGCGGCATGGAGTGAGGCGGGAGCTGCCGGCGCGGCGCTGAGGCAGAGAGCGGCCGACCGGGAGGCCCGCGCAAGGGAACGGGACCTGTTGGCGTTCCAGGTGACCGAACTCGACGCGGCGCGACTGAGCGTCGCCGAGGAGGAGGGGCTTCGGCCAGAACTGAGAGTGCTGGCTCGAGCGGGTGACCTTCTGCAGGCGACGGCGGCGGCGGCCGAGATGCTCCGTTCGGATGAAGGCGGGCCGGACGCCGCCGGGTTCGTGGCCCAGGCCCGCGCCTTTCTCAACGGTGTGGGGGGCGTCGATCCAGCGGTGGATGAGATCCTCCAAGGCCTCGTCGACACTGGTCACCTACTCGACGAGGCAGCGCGTGATCTGCGGGGATACGCCGCGTCGGTGGTGGTAGATCCCGGCCGGCAGCGAGAGGTGGAGTCTCGCCTGCAGCTCTACGCGGACTTGGGACGGAAGTATGGAGGCGACACGGGTGCGGCGGTGGAGTTCTTCGAGGCGGGCACCGCGCGGCTGCGGGAGCTCGAGGCGCTCGAGGATGATCTTGCTCAGTTGGGTCGACGGAGCGAGGCGGCGCGGGCCGAGGCGCTTCGTCTCGCAGCGACCCTGAGTGATGCGCGCGCTCAAGCGGCTCCGCTCCTAGAGCGGGCCATCGAGAATCAATTGGCCGATCTCGGTATGGCCGATACCCTGATGTCGGTGAACGTGCAGACTGCACATGGCTGGGAGGGCCTCATGCGCCACGGAGCCGACACGATTGAGTTCCTCCTCGCACCGAATCCAGGCATCCCGGCCCGCAGCCTCGCCCGCACGGCATCTGGCGGCGAGCTGTCGCGCACGTTGCTGGCCACCAAGGCGGCCCTTGCTGGGGTGGAGGGGCCGGAAACCTTGGTGTTCGACGAGATCGACGCAGGCATCGGCGGCCGGACGGCTACGGCGGTGGGGCACAAGCTGCGGGAGCTCAGCCGGACGACCCAGATGGTAGTGGTGACCCACTTGCCGCAGGTCGCCGCCTTCGCGGATCACCATGTGCTGATCGAGAAGGTCACCGGTTCGGGGCTCACTACGACCGTGCTTCGCGCTCTCGACGATGCCGAGATGATCCAGGAGCTCTGCCGCATGTTGGGTGCGGCGCCCGACGACCCCGGGGCGCGGTCTCACGCAAGAGCATTGAAGGACAAGGCGACGGCCGGCTTGATAGACTAGGTGGGGCCGGAACGCCCGGCCCCACTCGGTGCGCACCTGGATGAGAGAGGGAGACCATGGCCAAGTATGTGTTCATCACGGGCGGCGTCGTCTCCTCGTTGGGAAAGGGGATCACCGGCGCTTCCCTGGGGCGTCTCTTGAAGAGTCGTGGCCTGCGGGTGGTCATCCAGAAGTTCGACCCGTACCTCAATGTGGACCCCGGCACCATGAGCCCCTTCCAGCACGGCGAGGTGTTCGTCACCGACGACGGCGCCGAGACCGATCTGGATCTCGGGCACTATGAACGCTTCGTCGACGAGAGTCTGACGCGCGAGTCCAACATCACCTCCGGCTCGGTGTACTACAACGTGATCCGGAAGGAGCGCCGAGGCGACTATCTGGGCGGCACGGTCCAGGTGATCCCTCACATCACCAACGAGATCAAGGAACGGATCGCCCGGGTCGCGCGGAACCCCGAAATCGACGTGGTGATCACCGAGATCGGTGGCACGGTGGGCGACATCGAGAGCCTTCCCTTCCTGGAAGCCATTCGGCAGTTCCGCAATGACATCGGCCGCAAGAACGTCCTCTATCTCCACGTGACGTTGATTCCCTACCTCAACGCTTCGGGCGAGCTCAAGACCAAGCCTACGCAGCACAGCGTCAACGAGTTGCGCGAGATCGGTATTCAGCCCGACATCATCGTGTGCCGCTGCGATCGGCCGATCAGCCGGGAGTTGAAAGAGAAGATAGCTCTGTTCACCGACGTGGAGACCCGCGCCGTGATAGCCGCTGTGGATGCTCCCGACGTGTACTACGTGCCCCTCAACCTGCGCGACGAGGGGCTGGACTCCCTGGTGGTCGAGAAGCTCGAGTTGCAGGTCGGCCCTCTCGACTTGTCGGAGTGGAACGAGTTGGTCGAGAAGTTGCAGGCACGGTCCGGGATCGTGCGCATCGCCCTGGTCGGTAAGTACGTGCAGCTCCCGGATGCCTACCTCAGCGTAGTCGAGGCGCTTCGGCACTCCGGCATCCACCACGGCCGTCACGTCGAGATCGTCTGGGTGGACGCCGAGACCCTGCGCCCCGAGGAGATCCGTTCGCAGCTCGAGGCTTCGGATGGGATCCTCGTCCCTGGCGGGTTCGGGGTCCGGGGCATCGAGGGCAAGATCATGTCCGTGGAGTACGCTCGAGAAGGCAAGGTTCCCTTCCTGGGCATCTGTCTGGGCCTGCAGGTGGCGGTTGTCGAGTTCGCCCGCCACGTGAGCGGCTTGATCCAGGCCAACAGCTCCGAGTTCGACCTGGATACCCCCTATCCGGTCATCGACCTGCTGCCGGAACAGAAGGACGTGGAGGACAAAGGGGGCACCATGCGACTGGGAGCTTCTCCGACGAAGGTGCTGGCGGGCACGAAGGCGTTCGCCGCCTACGGGGACGAGGTGGTATACGAGCGGCACCGACATCGCTACGAGGTCAACAACGTGTTTCGGGGTCGGCTGGTGGAAGCAGGACTGATCGTAAGCGGAGTCACTCCCGACGAGCGTCTTGTGGAGATCATCGAGCTGGCGGATCATCCGTGGTTCGTGGCCTCGCAGTTCCACCCTGAGTTCAAGAGCAGGCCGACGCGTCCACAGCCCCTTTTCCGGGATTTCGTGGGGGCGGCTATCGCCTATCGCATCGCTCGCAGGGAACAGATCGGCGATGATGAGGCATCCGAGACTGTCCTGGTCGAGGTGGGCGATTGAGTGACCTGCCCCCGGTGCGGGATCGCGTCGCGGCGGTCTTCGCCGAGCTCGCGGAGATTCCCAGTCCCTCGCGGCATGAAAGGGGGGTGGCGGACCGGGTCACCGTATACCTCGAGGCCCTTGGTCTCACGGTGCATGAGGACGATACCGCGCTGGCAATCGGGGGGGCGTGCGGGAATCTGTGGTGCCGGGTCTACGGGGTGGGTGACACGGCCGCTATCCTCCTGGGAGCGCATCTCGACACCGTGGCTCCCACTGCAGAGATCGAGCCCGTTCTCCGCGACGGCGTCTTCTCCAACGCGAAAGAGACCATCCTGGGGGCCGACAACAAGGCAGCGGTAGCCGCCATGCTGGTGGCTGCCGAGCACCTGATGGGCTCGGGAGAGCCCTTTCCCACCTATGACATGGTGTTCACCGTGGCCGAAGAAGTCGGCGTCATCGGGGCCAAGCATATAGCCAAAGAGCTGTTGTGCGGCTCCTTCGCGGCCGTGTTCGATGCCGCGGGAGCGGTAGGCGGCATCACCGTCCGGGCGCCCAGCCAGCAGTCCATCGTGGCCACCTTCAGGGGCGTGGCGGCCCACGCAGGGCTGGAGCCCGAACGGGGCAGGAGCGCCATCGAGGCGGCCGCGCGGGCTATCGCTTCGATGCGCCTCGGACGTCTCGACGACGAGACCACCGCCAACGTCGGGGTGATCGAGGGGGGCAGCGCGCAGAACATAGTCCCCGATCTATGCGTGGTGCGGGCGGAGTGCCGCAGCCACGACGAGACCAAATTGGCCCATGTGGCTGCCGGCATCGTCGATGCGCTGCAGCGGGGAGCTGCTGAGGTGGGCGTGGATGTGGATGTCGACATGGTCCACGGGTATCGCGCGTTCACCTTGTCCCCTCGGGCCCCCGTAGTGCGGCTCGCCAAGGCGGCGTGGGCCGAACTGGGTGTCGAATCGCGCCTCCTTGCGAGCGGTGGAGGTTCTGATGCCAATGTGTTCAATGCTCGAGGCCTCCCGACGGTCAACTTCGATTGCGGGATGACCCACGTGCACACCCCCGACGAGCACATCTCTCTTGACGATCTGGAACAACTCGTCCGGCTGGTTGAAGTGTTGGTGCACAAAGCTCCGGAGTACGCCCATGCCCGCTCGTGACGTGACCGGCTCGACCGACGTCCTGCCGGAGGTCGTGGCCTCGCGCATCGTCTACCGAGGACGGGTCGTCACGGTACGCGTCGACCAGGTGCGTCTCCCCGACGGGCAGACCGTCATGCGCGAGGTCGTGGATCATCCCGGCGCCGTGGTCATCGCCGCACTCGACGTGCACGGATATGTCACGTTGGTCAGGCAGTACCGTCACGCCGTCGGCGACCGGCTCCTCGAGCTACCCGCCGGCACGCTTGAGCCAGGGGAGGAACCGCTGCAGACAGCGATGCGTGAGCTACGCGAGGAGGCGGGGTTGCTCGCCGGCCGGTGGGACCAATTGGGCTCGTTCTTCTCTTCGCCGGGGTTCCTGCGCGAGGAGATGCACGCCTTCCTCGCCCGGGATCTTCAGTCTGTGGCGGCGGAGCCCGAGTCCGACGAGGACATCACTCTGGTACGACGAAGCCTCCTCGCGCTCTTGGCGGGGCCAGACGAAGTGCCCGACTCGAAGAGCCTGGCCACACTCCTGTTAGTCGAACGACATCTTGCGGCGGAAGCGTCCGGCGCCGCGAGCACAAAGGAGTAGTGGCCATGCGCGTGGGAGTACTGAGGGAGATCAAGGCCGACGAGTATCGGGTCGCGCTGACTCCAGCCGGAGCCCGAGAGCTGCTGGCGCGAGGCCATTCGGTTGTGGTGCAGCGCGGAGCCGGCGAGGGATCAGCCTTCGCCGACGAGACCTATGTGGCTGCAGGCGCCACCATCGCTGAGAGCGCCGACGAGGTGTTCGAGCAGGCGACGCTGCTGCTGAAGGTCAAGGAGCCCCTTGAGCCCGAATACCTGCGCCTGCGCCCTTACCATGTCTTGTTCACCTATCTGCACTTGGCGCCTAATCCAGTGCTGGCGGAGGGGCTGATCGAGAGTGGAGCGAGTTGTATCGCCTATGAGACGGTAGAGACGGTGCCGGGCGTGCTGCCCCTCCTGACGCCTATGAGTGAGGTGGCCGGCCGTCTGGCGCCCATCGCGGGAGCCTATTTCCTCTCGCGTTTGAACGGCGGTAAGGGAATGCTGCTTGGGGGGGTGCCCGGCGTCGCCGCGGCTCGGGTGGTGGTGTTGGGGGCAGGCACCGCCGGCACGAACGCCGCGCAGATAGCATTGGGCATGCACGCGCGCGTCTCTCTGCTCGACATCCGCATCGAACGGCTGGTCGAAGCCGAACGATATCTCCCCGGAGTGGAGGCCCTCATGAGCAACCAGATGGTCGTCGAGGATCAGGTCCGCGGCGCCGATCTGGTTATCGGCGCCGTCCTGGTGCCGGGCGCGCGCGCCCCTAGACTTGTTTCCCGGGAGTTGGTGAAGGCCATGCAACCGGGCTCGGTCATCGTAGACATCAGCATCGACCAAGGGGGGTGCTTCGAGACCTCACGGATGACCACTCACTCCGATCCCACCTACGTGGAGTGCGGCGTCGTGCACTACTGCGTGGGGAACATGCCCGGGGCGGTCCCGATAACCTCGACCCTCGCGCTCACGAACGTCACCCTGCCCTATGTCCTCGCGCTCGCCGACAAAGGGCTGGCCGTGGCCGCCAGAGACGATCCTGCTCTCGCCAAGGGCGTCAACGTGATCGAAGGGAAGGTCACCAACAGCCAAGTGGCCGAGGCCATCGGCAGCCCCTATTTCCCCCTGGAGAGCCTCCTGCCGTTCGAATACGCGTGATGACTGGCCAGGCTTCATCTCCGCCCGCTGTGGAGGAGTTCCTGACGACCCAGCGGCTGGAGCGAGGTTTGGCCGACCAGACAGTGGCCGCGTACAGGCGAGATCTGCTCCAGCTGGTCCAGTACCTCTCCGGTCCTGGCATCACCGTGGAAGAGGCGCAGGTGGAGCACCTTCGTGGCTTTCTCGGGGCACAGTCGTGGCGACCGGCGACCCGAGCCCGCAAGACTGCTGCCATCCGGGCGTTCTATCGATATCTCGCAACGTCGGGACGTCTGTCTCACGACCCGTCCGCCCCTCTCGCGGCACCCCGTCTCGATTCGCCGTTGCCTTCGGTGCTCAGTGTGTCCCAAGTGGAGCGACTATTGACCCGCCCTCCGGCCACTCCGCGCGGATTGCGCGACCGGGCCGCTCTCGAGGTGCTCTACGGAGCGGGACTGCGCGCCTCGGAGCTGCTCTCACTGCGTCTGCAGGACGTCGACCTGGAGGTCGGGTTCGTGCGGGCCATCGGCAAGGGCGACAGGGAGCGTGTGGTCCCGTTGGGGCGAAAGGGCGTGGAGGCTGTGCTGGCCTATCTCCAACGCGGGCGGCCTTTCCTGGGCCCATCCGGCGCCATGAAGCCGCCGTTCCTCTTCTTGAACTTCCGGGGAAGATCGATGACCCGGCAGGGGCTGCACCTGATCGTGAAGGGGTATGCTCGGGAAGCCGGTCTCCCGGACACAGTGTCCATCCACACGCTCCGGCACTCGTTCGCCACCCATCTGGTGGAAGGCGGGGCCGATCTGCGGGCGGTACAAGAGATGCTGGGACACGCCGATCTCTCCACCACCCAACTGTACACGCACGTCAGCCGCGGGCGATTGCGGCGGGTCTACGACGAAGCCCATCCCCGGGCGCATGCGGGCTAGGTCACGTGTGGCGCGTGTTCTCTT
>Ga0315273_10004096_pt1 | contig 17740 bp, 14 predicted proteins | sample YL17G02_0_MG_FD_205753 | JGI IMG/M metagenome (GOLD analysis project Ga0315273, IMG submission 205753) | Sediment microbial communities from Yellowstone Lake, YNP, Wyoming, USA - YL17G02_0 | ecosystem: Environmental > Aquatic > Freshwater > Lake > Sediment | place: USA: Wyoming | collected...
TAGAAGATGAACCCGAGAAAAACCAGCCCCATCGCGAAGCCGGCCCCCTTGCCGAACTTCTTCGCGAAATCGATGCTGACCACGATCGCTATTACGAATCCGACAATCGGGATCAGGAGGAGAATGATCCACCATCCGGGCCGGCCGGCAATCCGCAGCCAGACGATGGCGTTGTAAATCGGGATGATTGACGCCCAGCCTGGTTGCCCGGCCTTGGTGAAGACCTTCCAGAACGAGGCGATAAGGAAAACCATCGCCGCCAGAAAGATCAGAGAGAACAGTACACCGGCGCCATCGGTGCTGCTTTGCATTGCCAGGGCCCATGCGTGTATGGCCATAGCGACTCCTGTCTTGGTAGCTTTCCCAGGGTAGCCGGATTCTACGCCGGACAGCGGGCAACAGCAAGCGGGAAACAGGCCAGCGCGGGGCAGGTGGGAGGTTTCTGGAGATGAATTCGGTGAATTCGGGCCGGTGTGCCCGGCGCCGGCGCCGCTACGGACGGCGGTGTCGCTCTACCGCGCGAATGAATGCCGGCGGGTCGATGATCAGTGTCCCGGGGTCGCACCGATACGCGGTCTCGAACAGCAGGCTCACCATCTCCTTCGCTGTCATCTCCGGCCGGACCTGCCATCCCATGGCGAGAACACCCGCGACATAGGGTATGGCCCAGCTCAGGCCGCCGCGGCCCGTGTATTGGTACCCGAAGTCACTTTTCTGATAGACCTCGGCGGTGGTGCGCGGGGAGGTGGGCGCCATCACCCGTTTTGCATCCGGACGTGCCTGACCCGCGCCTGGGAATCCGGGCACACACCGAGACGGTTTTTCGCGATCGGGGCCGTCGAACCAGCACGGGCCGATTATGCCGTGATGAGCGGTGCAGTCGAGCACCAGTATGCCCTCGCGCTCCGCGGCTTCCACGGCTTTGTCCCACTGCGCGTGGTTTGCGGTGAAGGGCGAGCCCTGGCCGGACGGACCGGCGGAGACGGAGACCACGCGAATCTTCTCTTGGTTCGGCAGCTTCCTGTTTTGCTCCAGCAGCCACTCCAGCGCCCGTGCCTGATCGGCGGAGTCGCGGTTCCAGGACGGGGCGGCGACGAAGTACAGCCGGGCGTCCGGCGCTGTGCCGATGTTCTTGCCCACCAGCAGGCTGGCGACGGCCGGACCGTGCATGCTGGTTTGGGCCCCGGTGCCGACGTCATGGTAGGCGACGATTTTACCCGCATACTCGGGGTGCTCCGCGAATAACGGTTGATCGACGATACCCACCGCCACGCCCTTGCCCGTGATCCCCCTGGCATGCAGTTCGCGCACGCCCAGCCCCGGGTTCATGGCGCCCTTCAACAGAGCGTCAGGTGTCAACGAGGCCGGCATCCGCTTCGCCTCCGGCCACACGGTTTTCTGGTTAAACCGCAGAGTGGCCAACAAATCAGGCTTGCCGGAGAAATCGGCGTTGCTCGCGTCCTTCAAGTTGCCGCCCGGGGCAATGCGAACATCATCGAAGGGCACGATCCCGGACTGGATCTTGGAAGAGACGGGCTGATCGGGCGGAAACTGACTTTTTCGCGCGAGCATCAGTTCCGATACCCGCCCCTCGTGCAAGAACAGGCGCACCCCTTTTTCCCTGCTCGAATAGTACGCGATGCCTTTCATGCCCTGGAAGTCCCAGTAAAGCACCCCGGAGATGAAGCCCAACTCTCCCTCGACCACCGCTTTGGGCCGGCCCAGGGCTGCGAACATCTCATCCAGAGACGAGCCGACTTCGATGGCATCCAGGAGCTTGATCCCGGGGGTGTGAAAGCGGAGCTCCACCACCTGACCGTTGACCACCACGGCGTGGATGTCCGGGTCGAAGCGCGCGATGTACCGGGCGGGGAGATTGTCTTTCTGGAACGTTTCACGGCCCCAGAGATACCCGGCCGGCTCTCCGAAGAGGCGCACCAGGTCCTGGATGGTTGCCGTCTCGATATCGAGCTTCCGGAGTTTTTTGCTGATGTCACCGGGTGAGGGGGCCTGCGCGTAAAGCGTCAGCCCAAACAAGAGAATCGCGATTCTCCACATCCTGCACCGCCTTTCGGGGCCGCGTCCGGTAATCTCCACCGTAATACGAAGCCCCAGCCCTGCTTGTTTCATGATACGTCGAGACGTCGGCGGTACAACTGGCTTGGTGGTGAAAAACCGGCCTGAGGGATATACTCCATCCTTCAGAGGAGGACCAATGAACGCCTCTGTCTTCCGCCACTTTGCAGTTTTTGGGTTGCTGCTGTTCGTATCGGGCGCCTTGCTGCAGGCGCAGACCGCCGCCGTGCGGCCCGCGCAGCTTCGCTCGGAGTACCGCGTGAATCCGCTGGGCATCGACGTGGCCAAGCCGCGCGTGAGCTGGGTGCTGGCACCCGCCGATCCCCAGGCTCGCGGCCTGAAGCAATCGGCTTACCGCATCCTGGTGGCCTCCACCGCCGAGAACCTGGTGGCCGGCAAAGGCGACCTGTGGGACTCGGGCAAGACGACATCCGAGCAATCCATCCACGTCGCTTACGGCGGCAAGCCGCTGGTCTCCGGCCAGCAGGCGTTTTGGAAAGTGCAGGTGTGGGACCAGGCCGGCAGGCCGTCGGCATGGAGCCAGACGGCGCACTGGTCGATGGGGCTGCTGAACAAAGACGACTGGAAAGGGAAGTGGATCGGGCGCGATGAAGAGAAGCTGCTGAGGCACCCGGCCAGTCCCTACGGGGTGCTGGAGAAGGCGCGCTGGGTCTGGTTCCCGGCCGGCGAGCCGGCCAAGGAAGCTCCCGCCGGTCCCCGCCTCTTCCGTGCCGAATTATCCGTGCCCGCCGACCGCAAGATGGCCAAGGCAACGGCGGTTGTCGCCGCGGACAATAGCTTCGAGTTGTTTGTCAACGGCGAGGAAGCCGGCAAGGGCCGCCAGGTGCAAATGCCGGAAGTGCTCGACATAGCCGCACGGCTGAAGCCCGGGCGCAACGTGATCGCCATCCGGGCGCTGCATAACCGCGCCGGATCGCCGGCCGGGCTGATCGCCGCCGTCCGCGTGGAATTCGCCAGCGGCGATCCGCTGGTCTTCAGCACCGGCCCCGCCTGGCGCGCGGCAGAAAAAGCGCCCGACGGCTGGCAGCAGCCGGATTTCCGCGATTCCGGCTGGGTCGCGGCCAAGGACCTCGGCTCCTACGGCATGCAGCCCTGGGGCGAAGTCGGCTTCAGCCAGGAGCGCTTCCTCCCGGCCCGTCTGCTGCGCAAGGAATTCGATGTCACGAAGAAGCTGAAGCGGGCTGCCGTTTACGTCTCCGGCCTGGGCCTGTTTGAGATGTATGTGAACGGCGGCAAGGTGGGCGACCACGTGCTCTCGCCCGGCCTCACCGACTACGATAAGCGCGCGTTGTACGTCACCTTCGATGTGACCAGGCAAGTGGCGGCCGGCCGCAACGCCATCGGGCTGATGCTCGGCAACGGCCGCTACTGGGCGCCGCGCGAGGGCGTGCCCATGAGCTCGCGCAGCTTCGGCTACCCGAAGGCTATTCTGCAACTCAACCTGGAGTACGAGGACGGCAGCGCCTCAAGCGTGGTCAGCGACGAGACCTGGAAGCTGAGCACCGACGGCCCCGTCCGCCTGAATAACGAATACGACGGCGAGGAGTACGACGCGCGGATGGAAGTGGCTGCCTGGGCGCGCCCAGGCTTCAAGGATTCCGGCTGGGAGGGTGCCCGGGTAGTTGGCGCGCCCGCCGGCCCGCTGGCGGCGCAGATGGCCGAACCGCTGCGCGTCACCGAAACCCTGCGCCCGGTGAAAGTCACCGAGATCAAACCGGGCGTTTTCATCTTCGACATGGGGCAGAACCTGGTGGGCTGGTGCCGGCTACATGTTTCCGGCACGAAGGGCGCGCAGGTGAAGCTGCGCCACGCCGAGAGCCTGCAGCCGGACGGCAGTTTGTACGTGGATAACCTGCGCTCGGCGCGCGCCACTGCGCTGTATACGTTGAAAGGCGGCGGGCCGGAAGTCTGGGAGCCGCGCTTTTCCTACTACGGCTTCCGTTTCGTCGAGGTTACGGGCTTCCCCGGCAAACCGACGGCGGCGGCGCTGGAGGGCCGCGTGGTCCACGACGCCATGACGCCGATCGCCGACTTCGCCAGCTCCAACCCGCTGCTGGACCGCATCCACAAGAACATTTTCTGGGGCGTGCGCGGCAACTACCGCAGCATCCCCACCGACTGCCCGCAGCGCGACGAGCGGCAGGGCTGGCTGGGCGACCGTTCCATGGTCAGCCGCAGCGAGTCGTATCTGTTCGACGTGGCCGCCTTCTATACCAAGTGGATGCAGGACCTGGTCGATTCCGAGCGCGACAGCGGCAGCATCCCCAACGTGGCGCCCAATTACTGGGTGCTGTACAGCGACAACATCACCTGGCCCAGCACCTTCATCTTCGTTCCGCAGATGCTCTACGAGCAGTACGGCGACCGCCGGCCCATCGAGCAGCATTACGCGGCGATGAAGAAGTGGATCGACTACATGAAAGGGTTCATCAAGGACGGGCTGATGCCGCGCGACACCTACGGCGACTGGTGCGTGCCGCCCGAATCGCCCAAGCTGATCCACTCCCAGGACCCGGCGCGGAGGACCGACCCGACGCTGCTCGGCACCTCTTATTACTACCACCTGCTGCGCCTGGTGGCCCGCTATGCGCGGATGCTCGACAAGCAGCAGGACGCTGCCGAGCTCGAGCAGCTCGCCTCGCAAATGCGCGAGGCCTTCGAGAAGAAGTTCTATAACCGCGAGGCCGGCTATTACAGCAACGGCACCCAGACCTCCAGCATCCTGCCGCTGGCCTTCGGCATGACGCCCGAAGAGAACCGCAAGCGGGTCTTCGACCGGCTGATCGACAAGATCGAGCGGGAGAGCAACGGCCACGTGGGCACCGGGCTGGTGGGCGCGCAGTGGCTGATGCGCACCCTGTCGGACAACGGCCGCCCGGATGTAGCTCTGGAGATCGCCGGGCAGAAAACATATCCGGGCTGGGGCTACATGATCGAAAAAGGCGCCACGACGATCTGGGAGCTGTGGAACGGCGACACCGCCGACCCGGCCATGAACTCCATGAACCACGTGATGCAGATCGGCGACCTCGGCGTCTGGATGTATGAATACCTGGCCGGCATCCGCTCCGATCCCGAGCAGCCCGGCTTCAAGCGCATCATTGTGAAGCCCTACCCGGCCGGCGATCTCGCGTTCGTGAAGGCTTCGCACCAGTCGATGTACGGGAAGATCGCCAGCCAATGGAAGCGCGAGGCCGGGCGGTTCACTCTCGGCATCACCATCCCGGCCAACACCACCGCCGTTGTTTACGTGCCGGCCAGGCAGGCATCGGCGGTGACCGAATCCGGGCAGCCGGCCGCGAGCGCCAAGGGCGTGAAGTTCGTGCGCATGCAGAACGGCGCGGCCGTGTACGAAGTCGGCTCCGGCACGTACTCGTTCAGTTCGCAGATGTAAGTGTGAATAGGACGCAGATGAACGCTGAATTTCCCTTCGCGGTTGCTGGTTCTTCTCCTATGAGATCCATCTACTGTTTTTTGGTTTTCTTCTTCGCGGTGACTGCTGCACCGGCCCAGCCCATCCCGCGGGCCGAGCATCCGCGGCCCGATTTCGAGCGCCCCCAGTGGCTGAACCTGAACGGCGCCTGGGATTTCCGCTTCGACCCGGACGACGAGGGCCTCCAGCGCGGCTGGTTCAAGCCCGGCGCCGATTTCGGCCGGCAGAAAATCACCGTGCCGTTTTGCTGGGAAAGCTCGCTCTCCGGCATTCAGGACAAGAGCGGGCAGAAGATCGGCTGGTACCGGCGCGACTTCACCGTCCCGGCCGAGTGGCGCGGCCGCCATGCCTGGCTGCGCTTCGAGGCCGTCGATTGGGAAGCGCGCGTGTGGGTGAACGGCAAGGAACTGGGCATCCCGCAGGGCGGGACCGGCGGCTATACGCCCTTCGAAGTCGACCTGGCGGGCGTGGCGGAACCGGGGCAGCGCGCCACCGTGGTGCTGCGCGCCTACGATGCCACCGACCCGGCGCTGCCGCGCGGCAAGCAGACCCCCGGCTGGTACACCTACACCAGCGGCATCTGGCAGACGGTCTGGCTGGAGGCCCGCCCGGCCCGCTACATTTCTTCGTTCTCGCTGGTTCCCCGGCGCGACGGCGACGCGTGGTTCCTGGATGTATCGGCGAAGGCGGCCGGCGGTTCGGGCACGGGGAGCCTGCGGCTCAGTTCGCCTGATGCCAGTGTTGAAGCGCGCCAGGTTGAGTTAAAAGACGACGAGGCGCGCGGCAGCCTCCGCGTTCGCTCGCCAAAACCCTGGACGCCTGATTCGCCGCACCTCTATGACTTGACGCTGCAGCTCGGCGAAGATGCCGTTCGCTCCTACTTCGGGCTGCGCACCATCGGCCGCGGGCGCTACGGCAACCTGCCGCATGAGTCGGTGCTGCTCAATGGCGAGCCCGTCTACCTGCGCGGGGCGCTGGATCAGTCGTTCAACCCCCAGGGCATCTACACGGCGCCCAGCGACGCCTTCCTGCGCCGCGACATGGAGCTGGCCCGCGCGATGGGCCTCAATTTCCTGCGCATCCACATCAAGGCCGACGAGCCGCGCCGCCTCTATTGGGCCAACCGGCTGGGCGTCATGATCATGCAGGACATGCCGAACACTTCGGTGATGAGCCGGCGCTCGCGCGAAGCCTGGGAAAGCACGATGCGCGCCGTCGTCGAGCGCGACCGCAATCACCCGGCCATCTTCTCCTGGGTGGCCTTCAACGAAACCTGGGGGCTCAATTACGGAAAGGAAAGCGGCGAATCGGGCCCGCCCTACGCGGAGAACAAGGAGACGCAGGCCTGGGTCGAGGGGATGTGGAAGCTGATCCGGCAACTGGATCCCACGCGCCTAGCCGAGGACAACTCCGCCAACCGGCGCGACCACGTAACCACCGATCTGAACTCCTGGCACTTCTACATCGGCGATTACGGCCGGGCGCGCGCCAACATCGAAGAGATGGTGAAGAACACCTATCCGGGCTCGGGGTTCAACTTCGCGCCCGGGCGCGCGCAGGGCACGCAGCCGCTGATCAATTCCGAATACGGGGCGGTGGGGGCGGGCGGCGGCGACCGGGACGTCTCCTGGGGCTTCCGCTTCCTCACCAACGAACTCCGCCGCCACGAGAAGATCCAGGGCTACATCTACACCGAGCTGACCGACATCGAGTGGGAGCACAACGGCTTCGCGAACTACGACCGGACGCGCAAGGAGTTCGGATACGAGGCCTTCGTGCCGGGCATGACCGTGCGCGACCTGCAGGGCGAGGACTTCGTGGGCTACGACGCGCCGCCCGCGATCCAGGCCGCGCCCGGCGCGGAGATTTCAGTGCCCGTCTTTGTCAGCCATTTCTCGAAGCGCGCGGGGAAGGCTTCGCTGCGCTGGTGGATCACCGGCTACGACGATCTGGGCGAAAAAGCAGGGACCGCGCCCGAGAGCCGGCCCGTTCGCTGGGAGCGCTGCCGGGTGATCGAGCAGGAGCCGTTGCGCCTGCGCCTGCCGGGCAAGCGGCCGTTCGCCGGCGCGGTGGCGCTGGAGCTGCTGGATGAGTCGGGCAAGCGCATCGCGGCGAATTTCGTCAACGTGATCGCGCGCGGCGCTCCCAGCCCGCGCGTCGAGGTGCTCGGCCCGCGCCTGCTGGCGCTGCGTTTCAAGCCTGAAGAGCCCGTGAGCGTTTTGGAAACGGAACTAGAAAGCCGGCCAGGCAAATTGTCAGTCGCCCACGCCACCACCATCGAGTACAGGGTGCCGGTACCCGACTACGTGGTCAAAGCCGGTGCTGTCAAGCTGGAACTGCTGGCCGAACTGGCCGCCCGCGCCGGTTCAGCCAAGGTCGATTGGCCCTCGCGCCAGAAGCCGGTCGATTACCCGCAAACCGAGGCGCGCAAGTTCCCCGCCACCGTGCGCCTGAAGATCAATGGACAGCCGGTCGCGGACATCGAGCTGCCGGACGACCCCGCCGATTCGCGCGGCGTGCTCTCCAGCGTGGCCGAGTACCACCACGGCAGCTACGGCTACCTGGTGCGGCGTTCGGTGGCTGCGCCGGCGGGCGCCGAGATACGCCTGGTGTTCGAGGTGCCCGCCGAGGGCCTCTCCATTTACGGCGAATCCATGGGCCGTTACACCTTCGACCCCACCATCTTCATCCACACCGCGCGAGATTTAGCGCCGGTGAAGTGACTCTGTGGTGAGTACGTCACCGGATTTCGGTGGCCGTGAGCTGCACCTGGAAGCTGCGCTTGGAATTGGGCTCATCCAGGGTGAACAGCGTGGTTGGCTTGTTGAAGGGCACGGTGACTTCGCTCTCGCCGGTGAAATTGCGGATGATCGGCTGGGTGGGCGACCCTAGGGTGCTGGCTTTGCCGGACTCGGTGGTCGGCATGGCGATCGACGACACCTCCACGCGGTTGCGCAAACCAAGGCTTGTGTCGGTTGCGGATTGGGTGTTCGCCTCGATGGTCACGCCGAGATCCATGTACTGCCACTTTGCCTCTCCGGCGCCGGTCGCGACCGGCATGCGAGTGCCGACCCTCAGGCGGCCGGTCTTCCGGTCGCCGTCCAGCAGCACCGTGTAGTCCTTGGAATCTGTTTTCTTGCCGCCCTCAAGCTCCGTGAGCAGGTAGTCCAATCTGTAAACGCGCGCGGGCTTCGGCGGCGCCGGCTTGGGCGCTTCCTGGGCCAGCAGCGCCAGCGGCAGGATTACGATCAGTGCGATTTTCCTCAGCATTGGTGCTCCTTATCTCGTCTCGGTGGTTGCGGAGCCGGGACGCTCCGGTTCCATCAGTAAAGACCGCCGCAGCGTCCAATGCGTTTAGGAAGAATACGGTAACCGAGCCGGGACAGGTCGCGGCTCGGTTGTTGTGGTAACTTGGATATTCGGCATTATGACCACCATCGAGTTCGCCTCGCTGGTCTGGCTGGGCTCTTTCCTGGCCGGGTTCCTGGGCTCGCTGACCGGCCTGGGCGGAGGCGTCATCATCACTCCGCTGCTGGCGCTGGCGTTCGGCGTCGATATCCGATATGCCATCGGGGCCACGCTGGTGTCCGTAATTGCGACCTCCTCGGGCGCGGCCGCCGCCTACGTGAAGGAGGGCTACTCGAATATCCGCCTCGGGATGTTCCTGGAGATCGCCACCACGCTGGGAGCGCTGACGGGCGCCTTCCTGGCTACCCGGGTTCCCACCGCGGCGCTGGCCATCATTTTCGGAGTCGTGCTGGGCTATTCGGGGCTCTCCTCAGCGTGGGGGCATCGCGAAAGCCACGGCCAGGCGCCGCCCGACCCGCTGGCCACCCGCCTGAAGCTGAACGGAACCTATCCCACGGCCGCGGGCGAAACACCGTACCAGGTGTACCGCGTGCCGGCCGGCTTCAGCCTGATGTACGTCGCCGGCGTGCTCTCCGGTTTGCTGGGGATCGGCTCGGGAGCCATCAAGGTGCTGGCCATGGATCAGGCCATGCGCATCCCGTTCAAGGTCTCCACCACCACCAGCAATTTCATGATCGGGGTGACGGCGGCGGCCAGCGCCGGCGTTTATTTGAACCGCGGCTGCATCGATCCCTGCCTGGCCATGCCGGTGACGCTCGGCGTGCTGGTTGGGGCGCTGGCAGGCACGCGCGTGCTGATGCGCGCCAAAGTGCGCGTGCTGCGCTGGGTGTTTGCCGCCGTGGTCATCCTGCTGGCGGCGGAAATGATCCGCGGCGGAATCACGGGCCGGCTGTGAAACGAGAAGGGGAGCGCGAACCATGGAAAGCAAGTGGAGCGACGAGCGGCTGGCGATGCTCCTGGGGAGTCTGCTGCGCGCCGGCGTGATTCTGGCCGCCATCGTGGTCCTGGCCGGCGCCATCCCCAACCTCATCAAGTTCGGCTGCACGCCGCCGCATTACCGCGTCTTCAAGGGAGAACCGGCCGAGCTGCGCAGCATTGCGGGGATCGTCGGCAAGGCCCTTCATTTCGATTCGCGCGGCATCATCCAGTTCGGACTGCTGCTGCTGATCGCCACCCCCATCGCCCGCGTGGCGGCCTCGCTGGCGGCCTTTGTCCTGCAGCGCGACCGCCTCTACGTGTTCGTAACCGCCATCGTTCTTTCCGCCCTGCTTTACAGCCTGCTGGGCCCCCATTAGCCGGACTTGCAGGCCAATCCGCCAGGCCCGCGAGGCAGCGGGTCGCACAACCGTTTCCCTTCCGAGAGATTCCGAAACCGCTGCCCGCCGCTTTCCCCGGTTTCAACGGATTGGCCCTTCTGTTAACATGGGCGGCTGTTTCGCATACTTGCAAAGGAACTCCTACCATGCCTCTCTATCCCGTGAAAGAAAAGCTGGCGGCCGGACAGCCGGTGTTCGGCACCATGATCACCGAATGCCTGCGTCCGGAAGTGGTGGCGGTGCTGGCCGCCTGCGGCGTGGACTTCTTCATTATCGACACCGAGCACTCGCCCGGCGACCTGCACGAGATCGAGGCGCTGGCGCGGGCGGCCCGGCACTTCGGCATCGCCCCGCTGGTGCGCATCACCGACAACGAGTACTTCCTGATCGCGCGGACGCTGGATTGCGGCGCGGCCGGCGTGGTGATGCCGCGCATCCATTGCGCCGACGACGCGCGCCGGGTGGTGGAGGCCGTGAAATATCCGCCCGCCGGCAAGCGCGGGTTCGGCCTGCGCAGCATCCATACCGATTTCTCGGGCATCGGGACGGCCGAGGCCATCGAACGCGCCAACCGCGAGACCATCATCGTGGTCCAGGTCGAGTACCAGGAGGCGCTCGATGACCTGGAGAACATCGTCGCCGTCCCCGGCGTGGACGCCACCATGATCGGCCCCCAGGACCTCTCCATCTCGCTCGGCGTCCCCGGCCAGTTCGGCCATGAAAAGATGAAGGCCGCGTTCCGGCGAGTGGCCGAGGTGTGCGGGCGCAGCCCGGTGGCCGCCGGCATCCACATGGGGGACCTGGCGCGCCTGCTGGAATTGAAAGCCGAGGGCTACCGCTTCCTGATCTACTCCGCGGATCTCGCCCTGATCATGCAGGCACTCAAGCAGGGCATCCAGGCGCTGCGCAGCGGCGCTTCCTCCGCGCCCGCCAAGGCGGGAATGTATTAGGCTACAGGCTGCAGGCCACAGGCTACAGGCCGGCCCGCGACCCTGGGCCTGGCCTGCAGCCTGCAGTCTGTAGCCTGCAGCCTTACTATGCTGTTGCTGGTCGATGCCGACGACACGCTCTGGGAAAACAACATCTATTTCGAGCGTGTCATCCAGGAATTCGTCGAGTTCGTCAACCACCAGCAGTACTCGCCCGAAGAGGTGCGCGCCATCCTGGACGAAATCGAATTGGCGAACCGCGCCTTGCACGGCTACGGCTCGGAGGCCTTCGGCCGCAATCTGCGGGAAGCCTTCCACCGCCTGGCAACCAGGCCGGTGGCGCCGGAGCAGTTGGCCTACGTCGAAGGGCTGGCGGCCGCGATTGCCAAACAGGAACTGGAGATTCTGGAGGGCGTGCCGGAGACACTGGAGTACCTGGCCGGGCGCCATCGCCTGGTTCTGTGCACCAAGGGCAGCCGCGAGGAGCAACACGCCAAGCTGGCCCGCTCCGGGCTGGAGCGCCTCTTCGCCCAGGCGGTGGTGGTGCGGGAGAAGAACGAGGCCGCCTACCGGGGCCTCACCGCGGAGCTTGGCGCCGTGCCGGCCGACACCTGGATGATCGGCAACAGCCCGCGCTCCGACATCAATCCCGCGCTGGCGGCCGGCATCAACGCCGTCTGGATTCCCCACGCCCACACCTGGTCCCTGGAGCACGAGGAGCTGCGCGGCGGAAGCGGCCGGCTGGTGGTGATCTCGAAATTCGCGCTCCTGCGCGACATTTTCTAAGCGTCAATGGGACGCAGATGAACGCAGATAGACGCAGATCAACTTCCCGGGAAACGCATTGGCGTGCTGGTGCCTGCATCCAATCTGCGTGCATCTGCGTTCATCTGCGTCCCATTCCCTCTTCTGCTCTGTGAGCGTGTGGTTAGAATTGGGAACACATGGACTACCGGAAAGAGTTCTTTGATTTCGAAGATGTGGCGTACCTGAACTGCGCCGCCCAGGGCCCCTTCCCGCGCTGCACGGTGGAGGCCATCGAGCGCATGATGGCCATCAAGACGCGCCCGGACCGCATGAGGGACGACATCTATTTCCGCCTGCCCGAGGAAGCGCGGACGGAGCTGGCGGCGCTGTTCGGGGGGCGGCCCGGTGACTACGCCATCACCAACGGGGCCTCCGACGGGGTGTTCGCCGTGGCCCGGGGCCTGGCCTGGGAACGGGGCGACGAGGTGCTGGTCGGCGAAGACGATTTCCCGTCGAATTTCTTTCCCTGGGCGCAACTGGCCGAGCGGGGCGTGAGCCTGCGCGTGCTGTCGGCCGAAGGGGGGCCGGTTCGCGCCGCGCAGTTTCTGAACGCGCTGGGCCGGCGCACCCGCGTGGCCGCCGTCAGCATGGTCAGCTACAACACCGGATACCGCCTGGACATCGAGCGCCTGGGGCCCGCCTGCCGGGAGAACGGAACCATTCTTCTGGCGGACTTGAGCCAGGCGGCCGGCGCCGTCTCCTTGCGCCTGGGAGCAGAACCGGCGGCGCTGCCCATCGACGTGGCTGTCTGCGCCGGCTACAAGTGGCTGCTTTCCCCCTACGGCACGGGGTTTGCCTGGTTTCACCCGGAAGTGCTGGGGCGGCTGGCGGTCACCGACGTGTATTGGCAGGCGGTGGAGGGTGCGGCCAACTTCAACAAGCTGCCGCGCACGGGCTGGAAGCTGGCGCCCGGCGCCCGCCGCTTCGACAGCACCGAGACGGCCAGCTTCCTCAACCTGGCCGCCATGATCGCTTCCCTGCAGTTCCTCCGGCAGGTGGGCGTCAAAACCATCGAGCGTCACGCCATGGGGCTGCTGGACCGGCTGATCGAGCACCTGCCCGCCGGTTGCCGGGTGGCCAGCGCGCTGGAGCCCCGCGAGCGCTCCACCATCATGGCCGTGGAAGCCCCGGATGCCGCCGCCACGGCGCGCCTGCATCGCGCCCTGCTGGCCGCCCGCGTCATCGTCAGCCTGCGCGAGGACCGGCTGCGCATCTCCCCCAACATTTACAACACCGGTTCCGATATTGCGCGCTGCCTGGAGGCGCTGGGCGGTAAGCAGTAAGAGGTATTGCGGATTTCGGATTGCGGAATGCGGATTTCGAACGGGGATTGAAATCCGAAATCCAAAATCCAAAATCCGAGATTCATTACACCTACCGGCTTCCGCTTACCACGCCGGCGGCCTTCGCGCCGGCCAGCGGAACGCGGAGCAGCAGGCGGGCGCCGTGCCCCGGCGTCGAATCCAGCACCAGCGAGGCGCCCATTTGCTGGGCCCGCTGCTTGATGCTCACCGGACCGATCCGCAGCCGGTTCAATTCTTCCAGCAAGTAACTTCCCGAGAAACGGAAGCCCGTGCCGTTGTCGTCGATCGAAAGGCGCAGCTCGTTCGGTGTGCTATCGACCGAGATCAGGACATGAGTCGCGGCCCCGTGCTTGCGCGCGTTGGTGACGGCCTCCTGCACGATGTGGAAGATCTCGCGGCACACCCCTTTGGGCGCCTCCACGTGGTGGCTGTCGGCCAGCAGCTTGATATGGATGTCGCCGCTCTTTTCCAGGTCCTGGATGAGGTGGCGCAACACGCCCAGCAGCGTCGCACCTTCCAGGTCGATCAGGCGCATCTCCTGCAGCAGGTCGCGCAGCTCGCGCCCCTGCTTGCGCGCCAGCGCCTGGAGCTGCTCGAGTTCCTGTCCGGCCCGCGCGGGGTCGCGGTCCAGCAATTTGCGGATGAACTGAATTTGGACTTCGAACCCGAGAAAGGCCTGCAGCGGGCCGTCGTGGAAATCCTGGGCGATGCGGTTCCGCTCCTCGTCGATGGCCTGGGAGCGGATGCGGCGCAGCGCGAAGAAGCGCTCAATCAGAGGTGCAAGCTCCGCGGCCAGCGCGCCAAGGCCCGCGAGCATGCCCGCATCGGCCCGCGCCGGTTCCACCGCGATCAAGCGCTGGCAGTTCGGGCCGGATGGGAGGCGGACACTGACCACCCCCTGCGCGCCGAGCTGGACACTCAGCGCAGCCTCCGGGCCGAGCAGTTCCGTTTCCTCCTGCCGGTCAAGGATCATCCAGGCGCCGACCTGGCCGGGAGACACTTCGCTCAACGGCGGCTTGCTGATGCCCGGCTGCCAGTCCCACCGATAGAGTTGCTCGGCCTCGGTGTCATAGAACAGCAGGATCAGTTGCCTGGCCGAGAGGGCCTGGCCCGCGGAGACCAGCACACACCCCAGAACCGCACCCGGCTCCTCGCGCAGGCCCATCGATCGCAGTTCCGCCACCAGTTGTTCGATCGACCGTTCTCTCCCTGCACCACCCATTGAACCTGAACTCAGAGACCACCCAGGTTTCGTCGCTTTCAAGCCGGATTCCAGTGTCCCCATGATCGAGGCGTATTTTACCCGCTTCATGCGAAAAGCAAAACCAAAAATCGACGCGGGGAAGATGGAAGCGAGAAACCAGGAATCCGCGCCCGTGACCGGCTTCTGACTTCTGGGGTACTGGCAAAATTCCATTTAAGACAACAGAGCCGCGAGCGTCAGCGAGCGGGTGCCCCGCAAGGCCAACGCAGCGCTGCGCCAGCACCCGCTCGCTGACGCTCGCGGCTCTGTTGCTGCGCCCCTTCTGTGATTTTGCAGGTACCTCTTCTGGCTTCTTACCGGGCGCCGAACAGGAACCGGAAGAGGCGCTTGAGCTTGGAGCCGAAGCCGGAGCGCGCGGCCGGCGCGGCCTTCTCTGCGGCCGGCGGTTCTCTGTTGGCCGCGCCCTTCTCGCCGGCCGGGGTGGCCGCTCCGGCGGCTTGAGGACCGGTCATGACCACGGGGATGGTCACTTCAGGATCCTTGGGCGGCGCGGCCGGTTGCGCCGCAGCGCCCGGCGCGGCCTTGTAGACCAGCGGGGCCGCGGCAATGGTGGTATCGCTTTCTGACGGCGGCCCCTTTTCGACTGCCACCGGCGCCGGCGCGCGCGTTTCCGCCGGGGGCGCTTCGGCCTTGCGGCCGGCGGGGCTGCATCCGCACAAAGCCGCTTCCACCGGCGTCGCCTTGTCCACGCCTGCCGCCGGGATCAACATGGCTTTGCCGGGCGGGATCAACAAATCCGAAGTCCCGATCTGTTCCCGCACGCGGAGTGTGCCCGCGTAGGCGGCGGCGCAGACTTCGCCGCCGGCGCCGACGCGGACTGCCGCCTTCCGCGCCGTCGGTTCCGCCATCGGCAGGGTGGAAACGCTGAAGAACGGGGTCTGGACGGTGTGCGCAGCGGCTCCGGTGTAATCCAGCTCAATAGCTCCGCTGTCGCTGCTGAACAGGGCGAACAGCAACGGCAGGTCCGCGTCCGGCTTGGGGGCCGCCTGCGGCGCGTCGGGCCGGGCGCTCTTCAGAACGATGAGCTTGAGCGGGCCGCAGAAGCGCGCCTCCCCGCCCGCCACCTGCAACAGGGCGCTCCCGCCGCGCACCTCCACTTCCGTGCCGCTCAGCAGCAACGCGCTGCCGTCGGAAACAAACTCGACTTGCCCGGTCACGCGGAAACCGCTGCCCGAAATCCGCCCCACCGGCACCGGCGTCTGGCTCGCCGCGGCCGCAGCGCACAGAAGCGCCAGCGCGCAAGTTCCGGAACGCATCAAGTCATTATAACGAGGCTGGAGACAGTAGGCAGTAAGCAGGAGGCAGTAGGCAGAACTCCAACACCTGGCGCCTGGCTACACTTGAATCATCCTGGCGGCAAAGGCGGCCATGCGGCGATTCATCACGGCGGCGAAATACTCAAGGATGGAGGCCATCTCCAGCAGTGCATAGCGGGCCGTGCGGGGGGACAAGGCCCGAGTCGCGCGGTACAGCACCCGCATCAGGTGGAAATCGACCACCAGCAACCGCTCTTCGTTGCTGTACCGGCCGACGTGCAGGGTGGCCGCGTAGCGCAGCAGGTAGGTCAGCGCCAGGAAATCGTGCCGGAGCGAGTCGCGCAGGCTATCGCAGGAAGCCAGATCGGCGCCGGCCTCCAGCAGTTTGCGGGCCCGCTGGAATTCCAGCCGGTTGGCTTCCGCCAGCCGTGCGATCTCCTCAGCACTGCGCTCCCCTCGAAGGACAGTCAGGCAAGCGTAACGCGCCCAGTACAGCAGCGCGCCCACTGAGAATGCGAGAATAAAGATGCTGGCGAACATTTCAACCGCCGCTTCCCGCTTCGGCTTCCGCCGCAACGTATTGCCGCCGTTCCGCAAGCACTTCTTCGGATATCCAGCCCAATGCGTAACACCACAGGCCCAGCTTCACCACCGTGGTCAGGGTCGAGAGGCGGGCCAGCAGGGGATCCCAGTTGTGAAACGTCTCTTGCGGCAACAGGTTCTGCAGGGCGCAGGCGGCCGTCTGGACCCCCAGCGACAGCCCCAGGCCGGCAATCAGAAAACCCAACTGGCGGTCATGCACCCGCAGGTGCTGCAGCGCGATCCAGCAAAGAACCGCCAGAAGGACGGCCGCGAAATACATGTTCTGCAGAAACTCGACGATCAGGTGCGAGCGGAAACTCGGCAGCGTGCGCGAAATCATCGCGTAGGACATCAGGCCGATGATGATGACGAAGAACAACAGCACCTTGCGCACGTAGCCCGCTACCGGGGTGTCCCGGAAGACGACCTCAAAGAAGCTGAGAATCAAGCGATAAGTGGATGCCACCAGCAGCACGTCGGTGAGGAAAAAGGCCCAGAAATACTCAACTGAAGAGTAGCCCCAGCGGTACAGCGCCGCATACCGTACGCCATCCACCAGGAGCATGACGGCGACGTACAGGTTCAGGAAGAAATAGCGGCGCAAACACCCCTGCGCCGCGCTGATCACGAGCATGGCCAGCGCCAGCGCGATTACCGTAACACTGATGACCCCGTCGATTGTCGCGAACATGGGGGCTGCCCATCCTACCACAACCAGCCCCCATCACCGCCCGCTCTTGCTTCCCGGAACGACCGGATCAGCAAAAGCGGCCTACCAGGGGATCGGGGGCCGGGGTGCGCCGCCATCGGCGATCAGGGTCTGGTTGCTGGGCGGAGCGGGGTTTGGACTTACCATTTTCTTGACCCCTACCACAGCCAGCGCCAGAACCAGGGCGAAAAGAATCGAAATCAGGATCTTGTGCATCGTCGGAGAACCTCCTCTGTCCGTATAGGGACAAAGACAGCCCCCGAAGTATACACTTCGACCCTTTTTGTTAAATTTCTTTCAACACCGTCCCTATGACGCTATATGCGCCTTCTTGTTCGCCCTCCTTGGCGGCAGTGTGCCGCCCGTGAAGGAGCACGCCGGCTACCAAATGGTGAGGAAAGAGGTAAGTGAATGATTTGCAGACAGTTAGAAGCTGCCAGCCGGTGTCACCCTGGAGATCGCCAGGTATTAAGGATGTTTCGAACCGTAACAAAAGCGCCTGGAGGACGCCCTGCTCCGGTGTTTACTCTAGTGTGACATCGCCAAGCGCGGCGCAGCCAGCTCCCGCACCCGGCTCAGGACTTGCCGCCGCTGGCCACCGCTCAACAGGCCGCTGTAGCGCAACAGTTCCTTGAGGCAGGCGTGCGGTTCCTGGTAGATGGTGGCGTGGACGG
>Ga0315273_10004097_pt1 | contig 17739 bp, 18 predicted proteins | sample YL17G02_0_MG_FD_205753 | JGI IMG/M metagenome (GOLD analysis project Ga0315273, IMG submission 205753) | Sediment microbial communities from Yellowstone Lake, YNP, Wyoming, USA - YL17G02_0 | ecosystem: Environmental > Aquatic > Freshwater > Lake > Sediment | place: USA: Wyoming | collected...
CATGCCAAAGAGATCGCCATCCGGAATCTGTTCGGCTTCTTTGCGTTCCTGTCGGTGCTGCTGTTGGGGCTGATCCTGGTCTTTCTGTTCCGGGAAGGCCTTCCGCTGTTCAAGCAGATCTCCGTGACCGATTTCCTGTTCGGGACGGCCTGGTATCCAACCTACGCCCCGCCGGAATACGGGATCTGGCCGCTGATCGTGGGCTCGCTGGCCGTCACGTTTTTCGCCTGTCTCATCGCCGTTCCGCTGGGTCTCCTCTCCGCCGTCTACATCGCGGAGATCGCGCCGGCCCGCATCAAGGAGATCCTGAAGTCCGTCATCGAACTGCTGGCCGGGCTGCCATCGGTTGTCCTCGGCTTCTTCGGCATGGTCATTGTAGGACCCTGGCTACAGGAGACCTTCGATTTGCCGACGGGGCTCAACATCGTGAATGCCGCCGTTATGCTCGCGATCATGGCCGTTCCGACGATTTCCAGCATCTCGGAAGACGCGCTCTACGCCGTTCCCCGCGAGTTCAAGGAGGCCTCCTATGCGCTGGGCGCGACGAGGTATGAAACGATCATCCGGGTGATCATCCCGGCGGCCCTCTCGGGGATCTCTACGGCGGTTATCCTCGGAATGGCGCGGGCGATCGGCGAAACGATGGTCGTACTCATGGTGGCCGGAGGGGCGGCGGCAATCCCCGAATCCATTTTCGATGCGGTCCGGCCGATGACGGCGAGCATCGCCGCGGAGATGGGCGAGGCGCCCTTCCGGAGCGGTCATTACCACGCGCTGTTCGCCACGGGGATCGTCCTGTTCGTGATTACGCTGGCGTTCAATCTGATCGCCGATTACATCTCCAACCGGTTCAGGGAAACGGGGTCGGGAACGCTATGAACGGGAAAACCTTCGAGTTATCGATGAGATCGCGTTACTTCAAGCAGAGGCTGTTCTTCGGCGCGGTGCGCCTCTCCGCGTTGGTGATCACCCTCGCCCTGTTGGGGATTCTCGCCTACATCCTGGCCAACGGCTTCCGGGCCATTACCTGGGAGTTTCTCACCCAGCCGCCCACCGATTCCATGACGAAGGGCGGGATCATGCCGGCCATTGTCGGCACCCTCTATCTGACCGTGGGGGCGATACTGGTCGCCCTGCCGCTGGGGGTCGCTTCCGCGATCTTTCTGACGGAGTACGCGAAGCAGGGCGCCCTCAGCCGGATCATCCGTATCGGCGTGAACTGCCTGGCCGGCGTCCCCTCCGTGGTTTTCGGTCTCTTCGGTCTCGGCTTCTTTGTCGTTTTTCTGAAGTTCGGTTCCAGCATCCTCGCCGGCGCGCTGACGCTCGGCATCCTGATCCTGCCGACGATCATCGGGGCCGCGGAGGAGGCCATCAAGGCGGTTCCCCAGACGTTCCGCGAGGCCTCCCTCGCGCTGGGCGTCTCGAAATGGAACACCATCTTCCGGATCGTTCTCCCCTCGGCGCTGCCCGGCATCCTGACCGGCGCCATCCTGGGGGTCGGCCGCGCCGCCGGCGAGACCGCGCCCATCATGTTCACGGCGGCGGCATTTTTCACTGCGGCTCTGCCGAAATCCATCTTTGACGAGGTGATGGCTCTTCCTTATCACATCTACGTCCTGGCCACGGCGGGAACGCACATCGAAGAGACGAGGCCGCTGCAGTACGGAACAGTCCTGGTCCTGATTGCGCTGGTGCTGGGGATCGATCTGATCGCCATCGTCATGCGCAGCATGTTTAGAAGGAATAAAAGGTGGTGAGTGTGGAAAAAGATTTCATCATCCGGACTAAAAATGTGGATTTCTTCTACGGCGCTTTCCGGGCGCTTTCGGACATCACGATGAATTTCGAAAAGAACAGGGTCACCGCGCTGATCGGGCCGTCCGGCTGCGGAAAATCGACGCTGCTTCGGCTCCTCAACCGGATGAACGATCTGATCGACGGGACCCGCGTGGAGGGGGAGATCCTCTTCGAAGGCCGGAACATCTATGCCCCCGACGTGGATCCCGTGGAAATCCGCCAGCGGATCGGAATGGTGTTTCAGAAACCGAATCCCTTTCCGAAATCGATCTATAACAACATCACCTACGCGCCGAAACTGGCGGGAATGAGGGACAGCGGGGAGATCGAGTCCCTGATGGAGGAGAGCCTGAAGCAGGCGGTTCTGTGGGACGAGGTGAAGGATATCCTCGCCAAGTCGGCCATGACCCTCTCCGGCGGCCAGCAGCAGCGCCTCTGCATCGCCCGGGCGCTTGCGATGAAACCCGACGTCATCCTGATGGACGAACCGACGTCGGCCCTGGACCCGATCTCCACCGCGAAGATCGAGGAACTGATCGACACGTTGAAGAAGCGTTATACCATCATCATCGTGACCCACAACATGCAGCAGGCGGCCCGCATCTCGGAGTACACGGGGTTCTTCTACCTGGGAAAGCTGATCGAATTCAACGCCACGGAGAAGATCTTCACCAATCCGGATGTGAAACAGACGGAGGACTACATTACCGGACGCTTCGGATGATACCGCGGCGTTGGGGACAGATTTCAAATCTGTCCCCTAATGGAAAACAGAAAACACGGGGACAGATTTGAAATCTGTCCCCAAAGGAAAACGGAGCAATTCCATGGAAGACAAAAGACACACCAGCCGGGAATACGAGCGGGAACTCCAGGAGATCCGGGATGGCCTCCTTTATCTTGGCGCCCTGACGGAAAGGGCGCTCGAGCGGGGGGCGCAGGCGCTTCTGGAAAGGAACTCCGTTCTGGCGAGAGAGATCGTCCGTGAAGACGAACAGATCGACCGCCTGGACGTCGATCTGGAGGAGAAGTGCATCCGCCTCTTGGCCCTGCGGCAGCCAGCCGCCCGCGATCTGCGCTTCATCACGACGGCCATCAAGATCACAGGCCATCTGGAGCGGATCGGGGACATGGCGGCGAACATCGCCGAGAAGGTGATCATCCTTAATGAACTTCCCCAGATCAAGCCCTACGTGGATCTCCCTCGGATGGTGGAGATCAGCCGGGGGATGATCCGGAAGAGTCTGGATGCGATGGTGCGCGAGGACATCTCGCTGGCGAAGCAGGTCCGGGAGGAAGACACCGTCATCGATCAGTTGAACGACCAGGTTTTCCGGGAGCTTCTCACCTTCATGATGGAGGATCCCCGGAAAATGCAGGTCTGTCTCTACATCATGCAGATCTCCAAGAGCCTGGAGCGGATCGCGGATCATGCCGAAGGCATTGCGGACATGGTCATCTACATGGTTACCGGAAAGAGCGTCCGGCATAAGCCGGCCTCCGCGGAGCAAGGATGAAAATTCGTCTTTTTCATAAATTTATTATTGCCTTTCTCGTGATCGGCGCCGCAGCTGTCACGATCGCTGGTTTTCTGATCGAAAGAGAACTCAAGGCGGATCTTATGAGCCGGATCGAGGAGGAGATGGCGGCCGGCGCGCGGATCATCGCGCTGATGCCGGCGGGAGATATCGCCGGGCATGCCGGAGAACTGGCGAAACGCTCCCGCGCCCGCCTGACCCTGATCGACGCTGCGGGCCATGTCACGGCGGATTCGGAACTCGGCGACGGTGAGACGGACGGTCACCTCAACCGCTCGGAGATCCAGGAAGCCCGTCTGAGGGGCGTCGGAAAGGCCGTCCGCTACAGCCATACCTTGAAGAAGGAGATGCTCTATGTGGCCATCCCGCTCGGGGAGGGATCGCGGACGACGGGGTATGTCCGCCTCTCTCGTCCTCTCGCGGAAATCACACCGACCATCGACGGGATCGGAGAGGCTGTTTTCGATATCCTTCTTGGGACCGTGATCGCCGTTCTGTTGATTGCGTTGCTGTTTTCTTTCAAGATGCTCTCCCCCATCGGCAGGCTGGCGGCGTTCACCGGGAAAATCCGCACGGGGGACGTCTCCGGTGCACTGAGGCTCGAATCAAAGGATGAAATCGGACAAATGTCTGATAACATAAATGAAATAGTTTATGCCCTTCAAGAAAAGATCCGAACGGCCGACACGGAGAAACGAAAACTGGAATCGCTCTTTTCCGGCATGAGCGAAGGGGTCATGGTTCTGGATGCCGAAAACCGGATCGAGTCGGTCAATCGGGGCATGGAGGAGATGACCGGCCGTCCGCGCGGGGAGGTCATCGGCAAGACACTTCTGGAGGCGTTCAGAAATATTGAACTCCGCGACGCGTTGGAGCGGTTCCGGGAGAAGAAAGAGCCCGTCTACGAGGAGATCGGTCTGGGGGACGACCGGTCGGTCATGATGGACGTGACGATATCCGCCGTTCGGGGTGAGACCGGCGGGGATCGCAAAACCATGCTGGTATTTCACGATGTGACGCGCCTGAAGAAGCTCGAAAGGATCCGCACCGATTTCGTGGCCAACATCACCCACGAAATCCGGACGCCTCTGACGGCGATCATCGGATTTGCGGAAACCTTGCAGCAGGGCGCCTTCGAAAACCCGGAGACGGCCCGGAAGTTTCTGCGGACGATCCGGGAGAACGCCGAACGGCTGAACCGTCTCGTGGACGATCTGCTGACCTTGTCCGGTCTCGAACTGGGCGAGGCGAAACTCCACATGGAGGGGATTCGGATCGAAGAGGCGCTCGATCAGGCCCTGGCCGTTGTCGAGGCGAGGGCCGGGGAAAAAGGGTTGACGATTCGCAAAGAGATTGACGGGGAGCTTCCGCTGATCCTGGCCGATCGGGACCGTCTGGCGCAGATTCTGATCAATATTCTGGATAATGCCATCAAGTTTACCCCGGTCGGAGGGACGATCGCCATCACGACTTCACCGGGCGAGGAAGACTTCCTGACCGTCCGGATCTCCGATACGGGCGTCGGCATCCCGAAAGGCGAGATCCCCCGGCTTGGCGAGCGCTTCTACCGGGCGGACAAGACGCGCTCCCGCGAACCGGGCGGCACGGGATTGGGGTTGTCCATCGTCAAACACCTGATGATGGCCCACGGCGGGCGGGTGCTCATCGACAGCACGATGGGTCACGGCACAACAGTTTCGCTGTACTTTCCCGTTTTCCGGGAATCAAAATGATCGCTCCTCGGCGCCGGACCTTTTTCGGAGGGATGACGGCCGATGGTTCCCCCGTCGGAGGAGGCGTTGGAGAGACCGACACAGCGGGAGGCAGCGCATGATAAAAAAGAAGATCCTCGTTGCCGATGACGAAAAAGATATCGTCGACCTGATTGCCTACAACCTCGAACAGGAAGGTTTTACCGTCAGCAGGGCCTTTGACGGGCGGAAGGCCTGGGAGATGGTCCAGGCGGACAAGCCGGATCTCGTCATTCTCGACCTGATGATGCCGGAGATGCCGGGCATGGAGGTGTGCCGGATGATCCGCCGCCAGGCCGAAACATCCGCCATCCCGATCATTATGCTGACCGCCAAGTCCGACCCTGTGGACAAGATTCTGGGTTTGGAGATCGGCGCGGACGACTACATCACCAAGCCGTTCCACGTCCGGGAACTCATCGCCCGCATTCGCGCCGTGCTGCGGCGGTTGGAACGGCGCCCGGACGACGATCTGCTGGAGGCGTTTGATTTCAGAGGGCTCCATGTCGATTTCAAATCCTATCAGGTGACAGTGAATGGCCAACCGGTCGAACTGAGTTCCCGTGAATTCAAGCTGCTGCAATTTTTCATCGGCCATCCCGGCCGGGTCTACAGCCGGGATCAACTGCTGGACCGGGTCTGGGGGGACGAGGCTTTCGTGGAGCCCCGGACCGTGGACGTCCACATCAGCCGCCTCCGCGGGGCGATCGAACCGGACAAGGAAACCCCCCGGTATGTCCTCACGGTACGGGGTATCGGCTACAAATTTGCCGATATTAGCGCATGACCGGGAGAGCGTGAACGGTCGCCGCACTCCTCCCCAACCGCGGCCTCTTTCATCAAAGAAGCCTTGCGCGACCTGTTAAAAAAAGGTATCGAATAAAGAGGAGGAACAACCATGGAAGGGAAGATCGCAAAGAGGGGTCCCTATGTGATGGACATGCAGCCGGGCCAGTATTTCTGGTGTAGCTGCGGCCGTACCGAGAATCAGCCGTTCTGTGACGGCGCCCACGAGAGGCTCGGCACCGGCATGACGCCCGTGGAAGCGGAGATAAAATATCCCAAAATGGTTGCCTGGTGCGGCTGCCGGCGCACGGCCAAGCCGCCGTTCTGCGACGGCGCGCACAACAAGCTGCCGCCGGCCTAATCAACGACGCCTTTGGGAATCGTGATCCCTCCGCGCGCCGGACATTTTTCGACCCTGCGCCTCCTTGATTCGCTGCGGAGGCCAGGTGCTCCGAAAAATCTCCAATGCGTGCTTTAAGGGGTCCGATTTCCAGGTTGCGCAAAGATCTCCAAACGATCCATGCCGCGGTTTGAAGAGAGGCCATGATGGGACTTATCGAGAAATTGCAGCGGAGAAACAACATGATCTGTCCCTGGTGGCTGTGCTACAGCTTTGACAACCCGCTGCGCCGCATTTTTCATAAACCGGAACCGCTCCTCGCCCCCTATCTGAAGCCCGGCATGATCGCCGTGGATATCGGCTGCGGGATGGGATACTTCACGCTGGGCCTGGCGAATCTGGCCGGTCCGGGGGGACGGGTGATTGCCGTCGATCTCCAGCAGCGGATGCTCGACGCGCTGGAAAGGCGGGCCCGCAGGGCGGGTGTCGCCGACCGGATCGTCCTCCACCGCTGCCGGCCGGACAGCCTGGGGATCGAAGGACCGGTCGATTTCGCCCTCGTCTTCTGGATGGCTCACGAGGTGCCGGACAAGCCCCGCTTCTTCCGGGAGATCTTTGCCCTTCTGAAAACAGGGGGCCGGCTCCTGCTCGTCGAGCCGAAATTCCATGTGACGCCGAGAAGCTTCGAACGGACGCTCGCGGTTTGCCGGGAAGCGGGATTCCGGGCTCTGGAAGAGCCTGCGATCGCGCTGAGCCGAGCCGTCCTGATGGGAAAAGAGTAAAAAGCACCGCTGCCGTGTCCGTTTTCCTTGACAGGCCGCGGGGCTGCCCCTATGATTCGGCGGCATTCCGGTCCGATGAATCCCGATGCGGAAGCCTTGAAAATCTACCCTCTTCGAGACCTTTTGTCATTGCGAGGAGGCCGTAGGCTGACGAAGCAATCCGATAGCCATTCGATAAGCCAGAGGATTGCCTCGGCGCTGTGCGCCTCGCAATGACAGGGAGGATGGAAATTTAGGGATCCCGATGCGCGGGATGGCCGGGGAGGGGACTGAGCGGCGGGAGAGAGACGGAGCGGTGGCGGGAGGCGATGAAGATCAAATCGTTTGAATTCAACCTGCGGGAACTGGCCGGGTCGATGGGGGACTTCGGGACGCTCTTTCCGCTCGCCATCGGCTACATCGCCGTTTGCGGCCTCGACCCGGCGGGGTTTCTCGTGATGATGGGGCTCGCGAACGTCGCGACAGGCCTGATTTACAAACTCCCGATGCCGATCGAGCCGATGAAGGTGCTCGCCGTCGTTGCCATTGCGCAGCGCTGGACGCCGTCGCTGATCTACGCCTCCGGCTTCGCGATGGGGCTCGTCTGGGTCCTCTTCGCAGCGACGGGGATCATCGGCCGCCTCGCGAAGATCACGCCGAAAAGCGTCGTCCGGGGGATCCAGGCGACGCTCGGGATCATGCTCGCCGTGGAGGCGGTCAAAATGATCGCGACCGGCTGGCTCCTCGGCGTCGTCGCGATCGCGATCGTCCTCGTCCTGCGGGAGAGCCGCTACGCCCCGGCCGCCGTCGTGCTGATGCTCCTCGGGATCGCCATCGTCGCCTTCCAGGGCCGCCTTCCATCGGCGGACCTGATCCGCTTCACGCCGCCGCCGCTGACCGGCTTCAGTCCGAACGATGTCTGGGATTCGCTCGTCCTGGCCGGTTTCGCCCAGATTCCGCTAACGATCACGAACGCGACGATTGCCACCGCCGCGCTGATTGGGACCTATTTCCCCGATCGGCCGGTCGGCGTCGTGAAACTCTCCTGGAACCAGGGGATCATGAACCTTGTCCTTCCGTTCTTCGGCGGGATGCCGATGTGCCACGGCTCCGGCGGCCTCGCCGGCCAGTACTACTTCGGGGCGCGCACCGGCGGGACCAACCTGATCGAAGGGGCCATCGAGATCGCGCTCGGCCTCTTTTTCGCGGCGGCCATCGCCGGCCTCTTTGCCGCCTTTCCGCTGGCGATCATCGGGGCGATGATGTTCCTCGTCGGGATCGAGCTGACGAAGTTCGCCCGGGACGTCCGCCCCGGCAGAGACCTGATCCCGCTTCTCCTCACCGTCGCCGTTTCCCTGCTTGCAAACATGGCCGTCGGCTTCGCGGCCGGCCTCGCCGTCCATTACGGGATGGAAAAATGGCGGGGGATAAGCACTCGTTGTGCTTGACATGTCGTCTGATCGGGCATATCGTTAGCGCATACGGCGGAGGTGCGAAATATGCGTGCAACATTGAATATTCCCGACGACCTGATTTCTGAAGTCCAGAAAATATCGAAGGAAAAATCGAAAACCCGTGCGATCGTCACGGCAATGGAAACGTATGTCCGGGATCGCAAAATGGCAGAGCTTCGCGCCCTGCGGGGAAAGATGCCTCTCGATTATGATTGGGAAAAAGAGGAAACGGCGGAATTGCGGGCTCAGGAAGAAAGAGGAAAATACCTTGAAAGATAAAGGCATATTGCCGGATACCTGCGCCTGGATCGATTATTTCCGGCCGGGGGGGAGCGTGCTGGGACAGCTTGTGGAACGGGCCATCGCTTCAGATTCCGTGTATGCATGCGGCCCGGTCCTCTACGAGCTGATACAAGGCGCCAGATCCGAAAAGGAACAGGCGTCTCTGACCGGCGCCTTGGGCGCCTTGCCTTACCTGGAGATGACGGAAGCGCTCTGGATCAAGGCCGGGCAACTGTGCGCCGGCCTGAGGAAAACGGGAAAGAACATTCCCTTATCCGATATCCTGATCGCTACGCTCGCAATCGAGCATAGCCTTGCCGTCATGACCGTGGACGAACACTTCCGCCTCATCCCCGGAGTGCTCATCGATGTTTCGGTGCAAGCGGAAATGAGTAGGGCTTGACCGGGTTAGGGAAAACATGTACCGTGTTCCGGTACAGAAAAGCGGGAGGAAAAAGAGATGCCCATTCAGACCACCTACACCCAGGCTCGCGCCAACCTTTCAAGTTTGTTCAAAGAGGTGACGGAGAACCGGGAGACCGTCATCATAAGGCGGCGGAGCGGCGAAGACGTCGCGGTCGTAGCCGCCGACGAACTGGCAAGTCTCACGGAGACGGCCCACCTGCTTCGCTCGCCGAAGAATGCCGGACGCCTGCTTCAGGCCCTGGCACGCGCCCAGTCGCGGATGGAAAAACCGCAGACCTTGGAAGCGTTGAAAAAGGGGATCGGTCTTGGAGAAAAAGGATAAAGCGGGATCGGGAAAGCAGCCCCGGCGGGAGGCGGTCTTCCATCCGGAATTCATCGAGGACCTACATCATTGGGTGGCCGCGGAACGAAGGGTTGCCCTGCGCGCCCTGGTTATTGTGGAAGCGGTTCTGCGCGACCCCTTTACCGGAATCGGCAAGCCGGAACCTCTGAAATACCTTGCCCCCGGCGTCTGGTCCCGCCGCTTTACCCAGGAGCACCGAATCGTCTATCTGGTCGGCGACGACCGCATCGATTTCCTGCAGGTGAGGTACCATTACTGACGGAGGGATTCCACGAAAAATGTCTCTTCAACTCATTCAGGAATACCACCACAAAGTTCAGGAAATCCTCCAGTACGGAGGCTCACGGAACGAAACCGCCATCCGCCCCGCCTTCCAGAAACTTCTCGAACAATACTGCGCCGACAAGAAAATCGAGCTGATCCTGGAGCTGGAGTACAGGACCGCACTTGGCACGGTCGTCAATCCGGATGGCACGCTGAAAGACGCCTATCGTCAGGACTGGGGATACTGGGAGAGCAAAGACCAGAAAGATACCCTTGACGACGAGATCAGGAAGAAACTCGCCAAAGGTTATCCCACGACCAATATCCTTTTCGAAGACGGCCGGACCGCCGTTCTCATCCGGAACGGCCGGGAGTTGCAGCGGGCCTCCTTCGACGATCACGCCGCCCTCCACAGCCTGATCACAACCTTTGTCAACTATGAACCCCAGGAGGTCCGGACCTTCCGGGAGGCGATTGAAAGATTCAAGGAGGATCTTCCCGATCTGGTCGTCAAACTGCGGAAACTGATCGAAGACCAGGCGGCTCTCAACGCCGCTTTTGCCCGGGCGCGCGCGGATTTTCTCGATCTCTGCCGGGAGTCCATCAACCCCCACATCGTGATGGCCGACATCCGGGAGATGATCATCCAGCACATCCTGACGGAGGACATCTTCATCACCGTCTTCAACGAATCCCAGTTCCACCGGGAAAACAACATCGCCCGCTCCCTCATGGGGGTGATCGAGACCTTCTTCACCGGCGCCGTCCGCAGGGGCATCCTGGGCAAGATCGATCCCTACATCCGGATCATCAAGGCCGCCGCTTCCGGGATCGCCGATCATCACGAAAAACAGCGTTTCCTCAAGGTCTTTTACGAGAACTTCTACCGGGCCTACAATCCGGCGGCGGCGGACCGTTTGGGGATCATCTACACCCCCAATGAGATCGTACGCTTCATGGTGGAATCCGCCGAGCACTTGGTCCACGAGAATTTCGGGCGGCTCCTCGGGGACGAAGATGTGGAAATCCTCGATCCGGTGACGGGAACAGGCACATTTATTACCGAAATCATTGAGCATCTTCCCAAGAACCGGCTTCCTTTCAAGTACGAAAACGAAATCCACTGCAACGAGGTGGCCATCCTGCCCTACTATATCGCCAACCTGAACATCGAGTACACCTACAGCCAGAAGATGGGGCACTATGCGGAATTCAAGAACATCTGTTTTGTCGATACGCTGGACAACCTCGGTTTTTCCGCGGGGAAGAAATACACGGAGGCCGGCAGTCTGGATTTCGGCGGGTTCTCCCCGGAAAACCTGGAGCGGATCAAGCGCCAGAATAAGCGAAAGATCTCCGTCATCATCGGGAATCCGCCGTACAACGCCAACCAGTTGAATGAAAACGAGAACAACAAGAATCGGGAATATCCCGGAATCGATAAACGCATTAAGGACACCTATGTCGCGGAAAGCACCGCGCAGAAAACAAAACTCTATGACATGTACTCCCGGTTCATCCGCTGGGCGAGTGACCGGCTGGACAAAAACGGCGTCTTGGCGTTCATCACCAACCGTTCCCTGATCGACGCCCGAACTTATGACGGCTTCCGCAAGGTGGTGGCCGACGAGTTCAGCGACATCTATATCGTCGATCTCGGCGGCGATGTCCGGCAGAATCCGAAACTCTCCGGACCGAAGCACAACGTCTTTGCCATTCAGACGGGCGTCGCCATCTCCTTTTTCGTAAAAAACGGAAAGGTAAAGAAACACCCCTGCCGGATCTTCTACACCCGCCGTCCGGAGATGGAGCCCGCCAAGGAAAAACTGCAATTCCTGGCCACAACCCAGTTCGGGGATCTGCCTTTCGACCACATCCGGCCGGACAAACATCACAACTGGATTAACCTGGCCGAAAACGAATGGGACAAGCTGCTGCCGGTGGCGTCAAAGGAGGTTAAATCGGCGGAAGGCAAGACCGCAGACCACTCGATATTCAAATGGTTTTCATTAGGAGTGTCAACCAACAGGGACGAATGGGTTTTTGATGCTGATCCGGTACCTTTGTCGGAAAAGATCAAATTTTTCATCGAAATATTCAACCATCAAATCGAAACGCTGGACCAGAAAGGGGAAACAGCGGTTGACGACTGGATTGATTACTCGATCAAGTGGAGTGATGTACTGAAGAAGAATCTCATCCAGAAAGAAAAAATCCTCTTTGACGATGACCTTATATCGCAACTGGCGTACAGGCCATTCGTCAAGAAGTTTTACTATGCGGAAAAACGATTGTCTGATCGCTTAACGTCCAATCATTATGAACTTTTCGGCAATGATCTCTCAAAAGAAAATCTTCTAATTGCATTTTCGGGTGCAGGATCGTCGAAACCATTTTCAGTCCTTTCATCCAATGCTGTTTTCAGCTTGGACTTCCTCGAAAAAACCCAGTGCCTCCCCCTCTACCGGTACGACCGGGAGGGCGAACGCAGAGACAACATCACCGACTGGGCATTGAAGCAGTTTCAAAACCACTACGAGGACAAGACGATCACCCGCCTCAATATCTTCCATTACGTCTTCGCCGTCCTCCACGATCCCGCCTATCGGGAGAAGTACCGGCTCAACCTCAAACGCGAATTCCCCCGCATCCCCTTTTGCGACGACTTCCGGAAATGGGCGGCCTGGGGCGGGAGACTGATGGAGCTGCACCTCGGGTACGAACAGGCCGATCCTTTCCCGTTGAAACGGATCGACAAAGCTTCGGAACCCGGAAAGCCGCCTATAACCGTCAAAGCGATTCTCAAGGCAGAGCAAGCGAACCGTACAATTCAACTGGACAGCGCGACGACCTTGCAAGACGTTCCGCCCGCCGCCTGGGAGTACCGGCTCGGCAACCGTTCCGCGATCGAGTGGGTTCTCGAATACCACAAAGAGCGCAAGCCCAAAGACCCAACCATCCGCGAAAAATTCGACGCCTACCGTTTCGCCGATCACAAGGAAAAGGTCATCGACCTCCTACAGCGGGTCTGCACGGTCAGCGTGGAGACGATGAACATCATCAAAGAGATGACTTGAGCACATAGACGGCGGTAGGGTTATTGCCGCTTGAATAACTATTTAGTTACGTGTAGATATTGCCCATGATGAATCGTGCGAGTAAATCAATGGTATATTGCGTTGGGCGCAGTTCCTAACCAGCCACCGAAGAGGGTAGAATCATGATTACGAGCATATCCGCAAAAAATTTCAAGTCCTGGAAGGATACCGGCAAGATCCGCTTGGCGCCGATCACCGGTCTGTTCGGCAGCAACAGCTCTGGGAAAACAAGCCTCCTGCAACTGCTTCTGATGCTGAAGCAGACGGCCGAGTCATCGGACCGGGCTCAGGTCCTGAATCTGGGCGACGACCGCAGCCTCGTCGAGCTGGGCACCTTCAAGGACATCGTCCTTGATCATAAAAGCGAAGCGGGGCTGACATGGATGCTCGCCTGGAATCTGAAAGACAAGCTGAAGATCGTCGATCCTGAACATCGGAATAGAATCCTCTTTGAGGGCGACCGTTTGCAGTTTCAGGCGGTCATCGAGGAAAACGGCACGGGTCGGATGGTCGTCAAGGAGCTGTTGTATGACTTCGCGGAGCATCGATTCGGCATGAGACAGAAGCAGGAAAAGAGCAAATATGCCCTTTTCCCATCTGGCAATGAGGCCGATTTCCGATTCTTGCGCATCAAGGGCAGGCCCTGGGAGTTACCGGCGCCGGTCAAGTGCTATGGATTTCCTGACCAGGTCAAGGCGTATTACCAGAATGCGGGATTTCTGGCCGATTTCCAATTGGCCTTTGAGGAGCTCTTTACCGGCGTCTATTATTTGGGACCGCTCCGGGATTACCCGAAAAGACAGTACACCTGGGCAGGCGCCCAACCGGGGGACATGGGACGGAAAGGCGAAAAGGTTGTGGACGCGCTGCTGGCTTCCAGAGAACGTAAGGAACTCATTTCGCGCGGTCCGGGGAGAAAGCGTTTCACCGTTGAAGAATATGTCGCCTGGTGGCTTCGGGAATTAAAATTGATTCACAGCTTCAAGGTCGAACCTATCAAAGAGGGCGGCAACCTCTATCAGGTGAAAGTCAGAAAAACGCAGGGCAGCGCCGAGGTGTTGATCACCGACGTGGGATTCGGTGTGTCGCAGATTCTGCCCGTGCTGACGATCTGCTACTACGTTCCGGAGGGGTCCACGATCCTCATGGAGCAGCCGGAAATCCATCTCCACCCGTCGGTTCAGGCGGGTTTGGCGGATGTCCTCATCGATGCCGCGCAGAAGCGCGGAGTTCAGATCATCCTCGAAAGTCACAGTGAATATCTTTTGAAACGGCTGCAACTGCGAATTGCGGAAGAGAGGATTCCCAGCAAAGACGCCGCCCTCTATTTCTGCGATATCCGTGATGGCGTTTCAGAATTGACGCCGTTGGTCTTGAATCTTTTCGGTGATATCGAAAATTGGCCGGAAGGGTTCTTCGGAGACGAGTTTGAGGAGATGGCCGCCAGGACCAAGGCGAGAATGCAGCGGGAATTGAGAGGGGAAAAAGGTGCATCATGAGATCCGGCGTCGTTGTGGATACAAACGTTCTTGTGGTTGCCAATCTCAAGAATGACCAGGTCGGGCCGGATTGTGTTCTGGCTTGCGTCGACGCTTTAGAAACAGCCAAAAAGAAACGGGTTGTCTGCATTGATTCCGGATCGCGATTCTTCAATGAATATTTCCGGCATGCAAACCGTTCCGGAGAACCCGGTCTTGGGGACGTCTTCGTGAAATGGCTATGGGAGAGGCAGGCTCATCCCCTACATTGCGAACGGGTGGAGATCACGCCGAAGCCCGGAGATACCGAAGATTTTGAAGAGTTTCCGGATGATCCGGAACTGGATCATTTCGACCGTACCGACCGTAAATTTGTTGCAGTGGCGCTCAGAAGTCGACATCAGCCGACGATCCTCAACGCCACGGATACCGATTGGTGGCACTTCAATGCGGCTCTGGGAAAACACAAGATCTCGGTGAGATTTCTTTGTCCGGAACTGATGAAGAGGATCTCTTGACCAAGGCAGGTCGTTGGTATCCCGTCTCCGCTAGGAATAATTGCGCGGGAAATAAGCCTTAGAATTGCTATTCCGCGCAATAAGTAAAATCGGTCTCTTCAGTAACTACTTAATTCTGTAAAGATATTTCATAAAAAAATTGCGCCGTTTAAAAAGCCGAGAATTGCGTTTGAAGCAATTCCAGATTGTAGTAATAGCGTTCCCGGGTGAAAATGATTTACATCGATCAGAATAAAAAGGCCAACGCGGAGTGTCGGCCCATCTCCGTCTACCATGGGTAGATGAGATGACTCCCTTATGGAACAGATCTTCATCGGTCGTCAAGAAGAATTTTTATGGTAAAGGTGGCGGGGACAGACTAAGTTTTGCCTGGCATTATTTACACCAATTGGTATTTACCAAGCCGCCTTCACAGAGGAGAGGTCATGGATAAACCTGAAGGGTAAATGTATGCTGTGCACAAACTGCTTCAAGGAAGATTATCGGACGACCACAATTTCCCAAGATGTTGTCGTCGATGGGATAACGCAGACCATCCGCGATGTGGAATGCGAAAGGTGTCCGAGCTGCGGCGAAATGATCTTCACTCATCCGCAGAGTCTCGCCCTGGACAAGAAGCGCATCCATCTTGAATTCGGATCAAAGCCGATCCTGATTCCGTGGCAATTGAAGCTTCTCCGGAAAATTGAACATGAACCTGGAGGAAATCTGCGGACTGCTTCACATCGGGGAAAACAGTTACGGACGATGGGAGCGGGGGGAGAGCGAAATCTCTCCCTCGATGAATCTCCTGGTTCACCAACTGATCGAACGTTTTCCAGGGGCGAGGGTCAACCTGATCGAGTCAGAGATGCGGGCCGAGATCGAAAAGGCACGGATGCGCTGTCTGATTGATTCGGTTTCCTTGGGGATGTGATGACGAGTATCTGAAATATTGATAGGGACAGCTTCCTCTGCTCGATAAGGAGAAAATCATGAAAACGATTAAAGTATTGGGAATTTGTGGCAGCTTGCGCCGCCAGTCCACCAACATGAATCTGTTGCGCTATGCCCGGGAGCATGCCCCTCCCGGTATGCAAATTGAAATTGCCGACCTATCCGCCGTCCCATTTTACAATGCGGATATCGCCGAAAAGCCGGCGGCCGTTCAAACCCTGCTGTCCGACATTGGACAGGCCGATGCGCTGTTGTTGGTCTGCCCGGAATATAATTATTCGATTGCCCCGGCGCTGAAAAATGCGTTGGATTGGGCCTCAAAAGAACCGGACAATCACCTGATGGCGGGCAAACCGGCGGCCATTATGGGGGCCGGCGGCGGCATGGGTACTTCGCGGGCGCAGTATCATCTCCGGCAAGTCTGCGTGTTTCTTGATCTGCACGTCCTGAACAAACCGGAGGTGTTTTGCAACGCTTTTTCGGACAGTTTTGATCAAGATGGCAAGCTGGCGGATGAGCGCATTCAAGAACTGATCTCCACGCAGCTTTCCGCATTCCAATCCTGGACGAACAAGATATGTGTGACATAAAAGGAGCATCGCATGAGCAAAACACGGAAAATCCGCCAAATCGTGACCGGCTCCCATCAGGTGGATGGCGCAGGCGTCAAGCTGGTGCGCGTGATCGGTCGCGCGGATGTCGAGGAATTTGATCCTTTTCTGATGCTGGATGCTTTTGATTCACGCAATCCCGCGGACTACATCAAAGGCTTTCCGTGGCATCCCCACCGGGGCATTGAAACGGTGACCTATCTGATTGCCGGCGACATTGAGCATGGCGACAGCTTGGGCAATAAAGGCCACATTCTGGCTGGCGGCTGCCAGTGGATGACCGCCGGGAGCGGAATCATCCACCAGGAAATGCCGCAACCCGCCGGGCGGATGCTGGGGATTCAGCTCTGGCTGAATCTGCCGCGCAAGGATAAATGGACCCGGCCGCAATATCGCGACATCACCGCGGCCCTGATTCCCAAGGTGCAGGAAGAGAGCGGCACGGTGGGCGTGATCTCCGGAGTCTATGGCAACGCGCAGGGCGCGACCCGGGGCGATTATGTGCAGGCCCTGCTGCTGGATGTTGCCTTGAAACCGGGCGCCGGGTGGCGCCTGCCGGTGGATAGCGCGTCCACCCTGTTCATCTACATCGTGGAAGGCGGGGGTTTTTTTGATGCCGCCTCCTCCACGCGGGTGGAAAGCCGCCGGGCGGTCCTCTTTGGCGAAGGCGATGAATTTGCGGTCCAGGCGGGGCCGGAGGGCATACGCTTTCTGCTTTTCGCCGGCCGGCCGCTGCGCGAACCCATCGCCTGGGGCGGGCCCATCGTGATGAATACGCAGGAGGAATTGCAACAGGCCTTTGCCGACATGGACAACGGTACCTTTATCCGCACAACCTAAAACGGATCACTTGGCGGTTGATCCATGATGCGGCACGTACGGCCCGAAAAAATATCTTGACAAAATATCGATATGCTATCTGAATGGGCGCACCGATCATCTGAAGTCAACGAATAAAAAGGGGGAATCGCTATGAAGAGGCTGCCTGTCCTTGTCGCGCTGTTTTTTCTTTGTTCACTCCTTATTTCCGGTCCGGCCGTTAGCGCCGACACCTATCCATCCAAGCCGATCAACCTCTGGGTCGGCTGGGGGGCGGGGTCGGGAACCGATATCAGCCAGAGGGCGATCGCCGCAACCGCCACCAAGATCCTGAAACAGCCGGTTGTGGTCTCGAACGTGACGGGAGGGGGTGGCACCCTCGTCCTGGGAAGGTTGAAGGCGGAAACGCCGGACGGCTATACCTTGGCCAACACCAGTTCCGCCGCCCTCAGCCGCATTCCCCATCTCCAGCCTGTCCCCTACAATGCGCAGGACCCTCTTAAAGACTTCACGCCGATCATGAGTTACTCGTATTAT
>Ga0315273_10004098_pt1 | contig 17735 bp, 11 predicted proteins | sample YL17G02_0_MG_FD_205753 | JGI IMG/M metagenome (GOLD analysis project Ga0315273, IMG submission 205753) | Sediment microbial communities from Yellowstone Lake, YNP, Wyoming, USA - YL17G02_0 | ecosystem: Environmental > Aquatic > Freshwater > Lake > Sediment | place: USA: Wyoming | collected...
GTATAGATCATCGACCCGATCACCGCCGACGTGATCGCCGCGGTCGCGCCGATCGCGACGCCGGTCGCGATCGGGTGGTGGTGGTCGTCCCAGTCGTTGTCCCAGCCGCCACGGCGATCGACGTCGACGTCGATGTCGACGTTGCGATTGACGTTGACGTTGGTGTTCTTGTTGACGTTGGTGTTGCGGTTGATGTTGGTGTTGTTGTTCGTGTTGTTGTTCGTGTTGCGATTGACGTTCGCATCACGATTGGGGGTGGCGTCGCGCTTGGGAGCAGCGTCGCGCTTGGGAGCAGCGTCGCGCTTGGGGCCGGCGTCCCGATTGGCGCCGGCGCTCACGTTGTTGCGCGCGCCACCGCCGCCCTTGACGTCGCGGGCATCCGCGGGCACCGACACTGAGAGGCCGATCGCAACGGCAACGGCAGCAGCCGCGCCGGCGGGGAGGATTCGATTCGTTTTCATGGTCTCATTCCTGTCTGTTGGCCTGGGAGGGGGTCACTTGGCCGCTTCTTTGACGGCAATCCTGGTTGCGCCCGCAGGCGGCGCGAAGGTGAACGCCGCCGCATCGGGCGCCGACCCCGGTTTCCAGGTGAGAATGGAGCGGCGTACCGGCCGTGCAGGGTCACCGTCGGTGCCGGTGACGACCAGCTTGCGCGGCAGCGGTGCCTTGCCCCGCTCGATGCAGATCTGCCAGTCGACCCCGGGCTGGCGGAAGGCCAGCTGGTCGCACAGCACGCCGCCGATCATCTGCGGCCCCACGTAGATGGCCTCGGTGATCGACTTGGTGTCGAATTTGTCGGTACCCATCAGGAACAGGTCGGCGAGCGGCACTTCGAGGCCGTACTTCTTCGCCGCGACATCCACGGTTTCCGCTATGGTGGCGGGCGCCGGGAACGAGCCGTAGTACTTGAGCTTTTCCGCAAAGATCGTGACCGTCTTGCCGTCGAAATAGATCTTGCGACTGCGCTCGGCGGACGTCGTGTAGACGCGAAGCTTGTTCGGCAACCGCGCCGCGATCTCGACCGAGAGCGCGTTCTCGACCTTCTGTCCGGAGTCGAGCACCTCTTCCACCGTGACGTCGGCGTTGACGGTAAAGGCCTTGAGCGAGCGCAGGTGCGCGCCCATCGCGTTGAGGCGCTCGACGGCCTTGGCGTTGATGACCGCGGCTGCGGGCGTGACCGCGGCAGGAGCGGGCGCGGCGGCAGGCGCAGGCGTTGCCGGCTGTTGCGCCCATGCGGCGCCGTTACCCGCAAGCAAGACCCCGGTGGCCAGTGCAGCGCCGGCAAGCCAGGCCGATCGTCCGGCCCTCGTGTTTGTTTCCTGTCCCTGTTTCATGAAGCCCTCTCGAAGTGATGCGGTCTGGGGTTGCGCTTTGACTGCGCGTGGTGATGCGAAGACGATTTCCTCTCGAATGTTGTCGTGCTCAATTGATCTTGACGGCGACTTTCTCGATCTTGCCGTCGAAGCGGAAGGGGCGTCGGTCAAAATAATCGAGCGACACCGTTGCGCCGAGATCCACGCCGACGTCGAAGGTCTCGCTCGCGGAAAACGCGCCGGGCACCGTTCTTTTCACGGTCGTCCGCGCCACTTCCTGTCCGTCGACCTTCAGCACGACCTCGGCCGGCGACAGCGGCTGGGCACTTGCCAGTGTCGTCATGACCTCGATGCGTCGCTTGCCGGCGGGAATCTTGTTCGCCGAGCGGGCAATGTAGCGCTCGATGATCATCATGTTGTACTCGTAGACGAGTTGTCCCTTGTCCATGAATAGCGTGACGCCGCCACCGGATCCGCCCAGTGCGTACAGCACGCCGGAGGCGCTGTCGCCCAACTCCGCTTCGATCGTTATCGTGTTGTTCTCGCGGCCAATGCCCGGCGCCGTGAACTCCGGCATGCGCGTGGTGGTCGCGTCGAACTGCCAGCTCGTGTACGGCGTCTTGATGCGGTCCTCGGGATGCAGGCGCAGCCAGATGCCCGCGCCCAGCGGATAGACCTTGTTCGCGACGGCCAGCTGATCGAAGGTTTTCTGCATCTGCGCCAGCCGCTGCGGCTCCTTCGCGGCGAGATCGTCAGCCTCGGAGAAATCGCGGGTGATGTCGTAGAGCTCCCACTTGTCCTTGGCCGAGTCCCATGCGGCGAGGCCGGGGGCGCCGGGCAGCCACGGGGTGAGCGGGCCGAACGTCGCCGCCACCCAGCCGTCCTGATAGATGGCGCGGCTGCCGTTGTTGTCGAAGTACTGGACCTTCTTGCGCGTGGGCGCCTTGGCATCGGCAAAGGTGTAGGCGAGGCTCACGCCATCCATCGGATCCTGCACGAAGCCGTCGACGACCTTCGGCGGCTTGATGCCGGCGATTTCGTAGATGGTGGGCACGATGTCGTTGACGTGGTGGAACTGCGCCCGCGGCGTCTGGTCGGGCTTGATGCCCTTCGGCCACGAGATGACCATCGGATTGCGCGTGCCGCCGAAATGCGATGCGACGAGCTTGGTGTGGTGGAACGGCGTGTTGCCGGCCCACGCCCACCCGGCGTGGTACATGCTGTCGGTCTTGGGACCGCCCAGCGCGTCCAGGCCGCCCAGCTTGTCGAGTGCCGCGATCTGCTGCTCGACCGTGTTGGGAATGCCGTTCTGCGCCAGCAGCTCGCTGATCGTGCCGTTCTGGCCTTCGGCGCTGGCGCCGTTGTCGCCGAAGATGTAGATCACGATCGTGTTGTCGCGGATCCCGAGCCGATCCAGCTCGTCGATCAGCTTGCCCGCCTGCGCGTCCACGTGCTCGACGAAGCCCGCGTAGATTTCCATCAGCCGGAGCTGGAACGGCCGCTGTGCCTCCGGAATGCTGGCCCAGGACGGCATGTTCGCCGCGCGCGGCGTGAGCTTCGTATCGGCCGGAATCCAGCCGAGCTGCTTCTGGCGCGCGAACACGCGCTCGCGGTAGGCATCCCAACCATCGTCGAACTTGCCCTTGTACTTGCCGGACCACTCCTTGCCGACCTGGTGCGGCCCGTGCGCCGCGCCAGGCGCCCAGTACATGAAGAAGGGCTTGTCCGGCGCGAAGGAGCGGTGCTTGCGCAGCCAGTCGATGCCACGCACCGCCATGTCCTCGGAGAGATGGTACTTCTCGTCATGGGGGGGTTCGATGGCAGTTGTGTTCTCGACCAGCCGCGGTTCCCATTGCGACGTTTCGCCGGCGAGGAAACCGTAGAAATAGTCAAAGCCGTGCCCGGTCGGCCACCGGTCGAACGGACCCATCGCCGTGGTCTGGTCGGCCGGCGTGTTGTGCCACTTGCCGAAGGCAGCCGTCCTGTAGCCGTAGTGCCGCAGGACTTCGGCCATGGTCGCCGAGGTCTTCGGGATCACGCCGGTGTAGCCATCCCAGTCGACCGCGCGTTCGGCGATCGTGCCGTTGCCCACGCGCTGGTGATTGCGACCGGTGAGCAACGCCGCGCGCGTCGGGGAGCAGATCGCCGTGGTGTGGAAGGTGTTGTAGCTGATGCCCTGGTTCGCCAGCCTGGTGAGTGCGGGCGTGTTCATTTCGCCGCCGAACGTCGATGCCTGGCCGAAGCCGACGTCGTCCAGCAGGATGATCAGCACGTTCGGCGCGCCGGGCTTCAGGTGATCCGGCTGGGCGCGGCGCTTGTGCACCGAATCCTGCAGGCGCGGCTTGGCGACGCTCGCCGACGGCACCGGCGGGAACGGCAGCACCGCGCCATCGCCGGGCACGGCGGCGGTCGGCGCCGCCATGACCCGGCCGCCGATGCCCGTGCCGATGCCGATGCACAGGGAAACCGCCAGACACAAAGGAATCGATTTCTTCATGGAGTCGTCTCTGTAGGCCGGGTAAGGCTCATTTTTTCGGATACGCGACCTTCGTCGTGCCGATCTTCCCGTTGAAGGCGAACGGCGCCTGGTCGAAATAGGCAAGGGACACGGGCGAACCGGTGTCGCTGCCGAAATCCAGCGATTCATTGGTCGTGAAGTGAAGCGCAATGGCGGCCGGCACCTGGCCCTGTCCCACGACGTCGCCGTTGGCCTTGAGCGTGATGTCCATCGGGCCGCCGACCTTGGCGGCCAGCTTCGACTCAACCTCGATCTTCACCTTGCCGGTCGGAAGCTTGCCCTTCGACTGGATCTTCGTGCGGAAGACCTCGAACAGGTTGTACTCGTAGTTGAGCATGCCATCTTTCACATAGAGAGTCAGGCCTCCGCTGAAGCCGCCCAGCGCGTACAGCACGCCATTGGCGTTCGCGGGCATGTCCACCTCCATGCTCACCACGGTGTCGACGATCCCCAGTTTGGGCGCGGCGGATTCCGACATCCCGGTCATGGCGCCCTCGAAGGTCCATTCGGTGACGGACGAGCGCGGCGCGTCCTCCGGATGGACGATCGCGGTGGACCACAAGCCGCCGCCGATCGGCAGGTTCTTGTTCTTCGTCGATTCGAGCAGGAACAGGTCTTTCATTTCCTGGAGTTTCTGCGGATTCGCCGCCGCAAGGTCGTTGGCCTGGCTCCAGTCGTCGTTCAGGTTGTAGAGCTCCCACCGGTCCTTTTCCGGCGACCATTCCCTGGCGCCCTTCGGCATCCCGCCCACCCACGGCTCACGCGGTCCCAAAGCGCTGGCAAACCAGCCGTCGTGGTAGATCCCGCGACTGGCCATGATGTCGAAGAACTGGGTCTTGCGTCTGCCCTTCGCCCCGGCATCGCCAAACGAATAGGCCATGCTGACGCCGTCGATTGAATCCTGCTCGACGCCGTTCACCACGCGCGGCGGGGTGATCTTCGTCAGTTCGTAGATCGTCGGCACGACGTCGATCACGTGGTGGAACTGCGGCCGCGTCGTCGGATCCGCCTTGATGCCCCTGGGCCAGGAGACCGCCATCGGATTGCGGGTGCCACCGAAGTGCGCGCCGACGAGCTTGGTGGACTTGTAGGGCGTGCTGCCCGCCCAGGCCCAGGCGGCGTGGTACATGTTGTCGGTCTTCGGGCCACCGAGCGCGTCGAGTCCGCCCAGTTCCTTCAATGCCTCGAGATGCTGCGGGATCGTGGTCGGTATCCCGTTCTGTGCGAGCTGCTCGGAGATGGTGCCGTTCAGGCCCTCGGCGGAGGAGCCGTTGTCGCCCCAGATGTAGAAGATCAGCGTGTTGTCCAGCTTGCCCTGGCGCTCGATTTCGGCGATGACCCGCCCCGCGTTGTAGTCGGCGTGCTCGGTGAATCCGGCGAACACTTCCATGAGCCGGCGCTGGAAAGGCCTTTCCGCCTCGGGAATGGAATCCCAGGACGCCATCGAGGCGGGGCGCGGCGTGAGCTGCGTGTTCTGCGGGATCCAGCCCTTCGCCTTGGCGTTGGCAAAAGCGCGCTCGCGATACTTGTCCCAGCCGTCGTCGAACTTGCCCTTGTACTTGTCGGCCCATTCCTTCATCACGTGGTGCGGGCCGTGCGAGGCGCCCGGCGCCCAATACATGAAGAACGGCTTGTCCGGCGCGTAGGCCCGCTGCTCGCGCAGCCACTTGATGGCGTCCTCGGCGATGTCCTCGGTGAGGTGATAGCCCTTGCGGTGCAGTTCGTGCGCGTTCACCGGCGCAGTGTTGCGCATCAGCTGCGGCTCGTATTGCGAGGCCTCGCCGGCGAGGAAGCCGTAGAAATACTCGAAGCCGTGGCCCGTCGGCCAATACTCGAACGGGCCCTTGCTGGTCACGTCCTCCTCGGGCGTGTTGTGCCACTTGCCCCAGGCTCCGGTGTTGTAGCCGTAGTTCTTGAGCACCTCGGCAACGGTCGCCGCGGACCTCGGGATCTTGCCGCTGAAGCCGTCGAAGTCGTTGGCCAGCGCAGCGATCTGGCCGTTGCCGACTCGCGTGTGGTTGCGGCCGGTCAGCAACGCGGCCCGGGTGGGCGAGCACATCGCGGTCGTATGAAATCGGTTGTAGGAAACGCCCATCTTCGCGACGCGATCGAGCGTCGGCGTGCTGATCTCGCCGCCGTAGGTCGACGGCGTGGCCGGCCCCACGTCGTCCATCAGGATGATGAGGATGTTCGGCGCGTCCTTGGGGAGGCGCCGTGGCTCGACGCGCTTCTTGTAGGTGGAATCCTGCATGGTCAGCCCCGCGGTGGAGGCGGACGGCGTGGGCGGAAAAGGCAGGACTTCCTGCGCCGCCGCTGCCGGTACGAACAGCATGCCCAGCATGGCGCTGCAGAGGCCGGTCATGGAATTGCGTTTCATGGGATTGCCCTCGTCTGCTGGTTAGCTTGCCGCGGCGCGTGTTTCCCCGGCGTCCCGACCGTCACTTCATCCCGAAGACCGTCACGTCGGCCTTGCCCTTGAGGAAGCCCTTGGTGTCGTACCAGAAATCGATCCTGCGCACGCTGCGCTTGCCGATGCCGCGCAGGTCGATCGCCCGGCTTTCCCCGCCCTGCGGAATGTTCTGCTTGATGTCGATGTTGTCCGGCTGGCCGTTGTCGTAGGTCACGACCATCCGCTGCATGTTCAGCGGGGCATCGGTCACCTTGAACTTGATCTTGCGGAAGTTATCGAACGGACCCTTCACGATGATCGCGTCGTGATCGGCCGCGTGGTCGGCGTGCGTCTGTCCGATGAGACGCCATTCGCCCGCGGCGCCTGCTTTCGGGTGGACGACCTGCTGCGCCAGCGACGGCGCGGTGTAACCGACAAGCGCGGCAAGCGCCAGGGTCACGGCCAGCGGCAACGCCAGCAGCGCAGCGAACGCCGCCAGTGCGGACCGGGCGGTGGAATGACGGATTGTCTTCATGGCGAGCCTCGTTTCATCTGCAGTGATTGTTTCGAAGACGCGGGCGCAATCATCGCCGCGCAGGGACGACCGGATCGATCGTCAGAACGTGTAGACCATCTTCAGCCAGACGTAGTCGCCGTTCAACCGGTTCTTGGTTTCCAGTTCCGGCAGCCACTTGACCTCGAACAGGAGCTTCTCCCTGCCGATCGGCTGGATGTAGCCCAGCACGGGGCCGACGCCGGCGGTGCGGCCCTTGAAGCAGCCGAGCGTCGCGCCGGATCCGCTGTCGCAGGTCGCCTGCTGGAAGTACCACCCCTCGACACCGACGTTGGCGAAGCCGGAGCCGAGCGGGAAGATCTGCTGCACCGCCGCGTCGACGTGCAGGATGTCGCCGCTCTTGTAGCTGGTGGCGTTGTTCTCGGTGTTGATCGCGTAGCCGACGTGGATGGCGGCATTGAGGCCCGACTTGGCGTTGCTGTAGACCACCCCGACGATCGGATCGAAGGTCCAGTAGTTGAGGCCCGTGTTTCCCAGCCGGCCGGTTTCGTAGCTGCCCGTGGGCGCATAGACCGGCATCAGGAAGTCGAACTGCCAGCTGTCGGCTTTCCAGGCCAGCATCACCGGCACCACGGTCAGGTCGCCCAGGCCGGACACGCTGTTCTGGATCCCGACGCCGCCCAGCGCCTGGGAGTTGCCGGAGATGGAGAGCCAGGTGTAGGGCAGGAACGCGGCGACGGTGTAGTGGGCGCCGCCCAGGACCGTCTGCTCGAAACCGTAGCCCCCGCCGAGCACGAACGTGTTGGCATCCGCGTTCAGGTTGGCGACGATCCCGGCCGCCGTGGGGAGGGTAGCCGAGGCGCTGCCCTGGTAGTTGATGTACATCGGCTTGACGAACCCTCCGGGCGCCGTCGGCGGCACGTCCACGAGCGTTGCATTGGCGCCCGGCATGATGTGCGACGTGCCGCCTTCGCCGGCATGCGTCGCGAGCGGCGCCGCGAGCAGTGCCGCGAGCAGCGTGCCGGCCAGCGCGGGTTGCCAGCGCGATGCCGGTTGCGCGGTACGGGTTGCGGTCTTCATTCCCCCTGCTCCCTTTCGTTGCGATTTCCCACCGCCGGACCTGCGCACGCAGCAACGGCACGATCGCCGCCCGCACGCTGACTGCCGAAAACCTGATGCCTGTCGAATCGTTCCAGGAAACCCCGGTGTTGTCCGCGTGCGCGCAGCCTCACGGTGCGGCTGGGGTTCCCCAATGGGGTGAAGCTGACGACTGGCGCATTCTTCCAGTCGGGCGCCGGGCTCATATTGCCGTTTGCCGACAAGTTTTTGGCATTTCGCGCCACAGGACATGGCACCGGAAACAGGCCACGGGTGCCCGGGTATCATCCCGGTTCCCAGGGGCAGGATCGCGACGCGGGCCGCGCGCGGCCGCGCCATTCGAGCCCCTCGCGGCGGGCGAATGACCCGCGGGAGCCTCATCCTTCAACTCCAGGAGCCGTCGATGAACGCACGCGCCACCTTCACCCGCATGGACCGCAGCACCCCGCAGGACTGGCAGCTGATCGGGCAGGAATTCATGCGCTTTGCCAAAGGCCTGCCGGACCGGGTGCTCGCCCACCTGAAACTGCTCGACGGCGACTACGGCGGCTTCCCGATCGACCGCTACCACCATTGCCTGCAGACGGCCACCCTGGCCCTGCGCGACGGACGCGACGACGAGTACGTGGTCTGCGCGCTGCTGCACGACGTCGGCGACACCCTCGGGTCGTTCAACCACCCGGAGGTCGCGGCGGCGATACTCAAGCCGTTCGTCAGCGAGGCCAACCACTGGATGATCCAGAACCACGGCATCTTCCAGGGCTACAACTTCTTCCACTACATCGGCATGGATCGCAACCTGCGCGATAGCTTCAAGGGCCATGCGCACTACGAGCGCACGGCGGAGTTCGTCGAGCGCTACGACAACCCCGCCTTCGACCCCGGAACCGAGACCCTGGCGATCGGCGAATTCGAGCCCATGGTGCGCCGCGTGTTCGCGCAACCGAAGCAGTCGGTCTACCAGGCCGCGCTCGAAGCGCAGATGACGAACCCCTGACTCCGGGCGAGCCGTTCGCGAACGCGGGGGTACTCGCCTTCAGGGCGCCGGTCCGGGCTCGACCCGGATCAGCGTTGGTTCCGCGAGCTCGGTGTGCCAGCTCGGGAAATTGGCATTGGAGGTGTACACCGCGCCGTCCGGCGCGACCTCGATGTCGCGCGTGAAGCTCACGCGGTGCGGCAGCGGGTAGCTGCGCCAGCTTCCGGTAGCGACCTCCAGCGCGTGCAGCATGTCCGACTGGTTGCCGTTGACCCAGATCACGCCGCGCGCCTTGTCCACGCCCAGCGAATACGGCGTGTCGCTGCCCACCGGCCGCACCGGCAGTTCGAACAGGTCGAACTTGCCCGTGCCGGGCGTGTAGCGCGCAATCCTGGACTCGGGAAACGCGACGATCCACAGATTGCCCTCTCCGTCGGCGCGCAGGCGGCGCGGACCCTTGAACGGCGTGGCGATCAACCTGATCTGGCCTGTGGCGGGGTCGATGCTGCCGATTTCATCGGTGTGCAGCCGCGCGAACCACACGGTGCCGTCGGGAGTGATGTCGATGCCGTAGGGCAGCGGAGTGCCGGTGGACTCGCGATCGATGGGCAGCCAGCGCGACAGGGGCAGCCCCCAGCTCATCAGCTTGAACAGCACGCCGATGGTGCGCGTGGTCAGCCGCTCGCGCAGGTTGCGCGCGGGGAGGTCGTACAGCGTGAACCTGCCGGCCTGCCGGTCAAACATCGCGATCTGGTTGGACAGCGCCAGCGTGAACCAGACCCGGTCCTGCGCGTCGACGCGGATGGTGTGCGGATAGAAGCCCGCGTCCATCTGATGCAGCGTGAACGCCTTGGTCTCCGGGTTGAACTCGACCAGGCGGCGCTGGGCGGAGGGGGTGATGAAGAGGTGCCCGTCGCGCGGCGATTCGGCGAGTGAATGCGCGTTGGAGGTGCTGTCGTGGCGCGGGAAGGCCTTGAGCCGCGCCGCGAGCAGGCCGCCCGGCACGTCCTCGGGCAGGTGCGGGATCTTGTAGACCGTGTAGACCCCCGTCGCGGGGTTCACTTCATAGAGCCGGTCCTGGATGTTGTCGGCCAGGTACAGGAGGCCGTTGCGCGCGAGCAGCATGTCGTGCAGCTGCGACATGGCGTCGCCCATCGGCCATTCGCGGATCGTCGCCTTGTCGAGCGCTTCCGGCCATGGGGTGGCCTCGCCGACCAGGCCCGGGTTCTCGCGCAGCTTGCGCCATCCGGCCTGCAGGGTGGCAGGCATTTTCTCCTGCATGTCGGTCGCGAGGCGCGAGCCGTAACCCACCATGCGCTGGATGACTTCGCGCCATTCCTCCTCCGTGCGTTCCCGGCGCACCGGTGCCGAGCCCTGCTGGTGGCAAAAACCGCACTGCAGGGCGAAGTGCTTCTTGTCCTCCGCCGTGCCCACCTCGAGTGCGCCCAGCCAGGCGTTGGCGGGCTTGGCCTCGCTGAGCGCGACCGGATCGGTTTCGCGCAGCATCACCGCGGACAGGGGCGCGTCGCCGGCGCGGGCGTCCAGCGCCAGGTCCCTGAAGCCGGGCTTGCGCAATCGGTAGCTCGTCTGCGCCCCCCGGCCCGCCAGTTCCACCTGACCGCGCGCGTCGGTGAATCGGGTCACCTGCACGTCCGACTTCTGCGGCACGCCCGGTGCGGCATAACCACCGTCCGATGCGTCCGCCCTGGCCGGATCGGCCAGCCTCTGCGTGACCATCACCGTCGCGAGGGGCCCGGCGCCCTCGTCGGTGACCGTGAGCGTGACCGCATCGGCGGCCGGCGCCCAGCACAAGGCGGCGCCGTGCGCGGCGCACATCATCAGCACCGCAAATGCTCTCATGACCGGGACTTGAACCCGTACATCAGAAGCATGTTGCCGGGCATCTGGCCGAAGATGCCGTAACCCGAGAGAATCAGCAGCTGGCTGCCGCTGACGACGACGCCGCCGACGTCGATCGCGCCGCCGTGTCCCTCGACGCCGTTCGATCCGCGGTAGGCCGTGTTGGTTTCGATGATCCGCAGCAGCTTGCCGCTGGCGGCGTCGAGCAGGCGCAGCTTGCCGTCGAGGGCGCCGGCATAGACGACGTCGTTCGCCAGCACGGCCGCGGCGGACTGGCCGTAATAATAGGTGCAGGCGGGCCACGGCGATCGATCCGATTTCCCCGACTGCATTTCCGCCAGGCCGACCTTGGGTGCATCGGCCGGGTCGATGGCACAGCCACGCTCGACCGGGTGCGACCACAGCATCCGGCCGTCGCCGACGGCCAGCGCATAGACCCCGGGCCGCGGCACGTAGCCGGGAATGGCGCGCTCGGGATCGGCGATCGGAACGATGACCTGCTTGCCATCCGTGGCCATGCCGTGGTGCACGCCGCCGTTGGTGCTGCCCTGGCCGATCCGCCGGTTCCACACCATGGCGCCGCGCTTGTCCGGATCGAGCGCATAGACGTCGCCCGACTTCTGCCCGGCGAGCAGCAGGTCACCCTCGGCGCGCTCGAGCAGGATCACCGAGGCGCCGAAGTCGAAGTCAGGGCCCTTCTCCGCCGGGCAACTGGCGCCGCCGGTGAGGCACGCGGCGTTCCAGGCGTCGTTCGCCAGCGCCTGGAAGACCCAGCGCCGTTCGCCCGTCTTCAGGTCCAGCGCAATGATCGCGTCGCTCGTCTCGGTGGCCGGCGACGATGAATTCTGGCCGGTGCCGAAGTAGAGCAGGCCGCGCTTGGCGTCGACCACGGGGGTGTTCCAGACCACGGCGCCCGAGGGACCCCACATCTGCACACCGTCGCGATTGAGCGTGGTCTTGGCTGCCTGCGCGGTCGAGTCGAAACGCCAGGTGGCCTTGCCGGTCTGCGCGTCGAGCGCCGCAATGCCGCCATGCGACCGGCAGCACTCGTGCGTCGGCACGCCGGCGGCCGCCACTTCGAACGAGGACACGGGAACGAACAGCCGGCCGTCGTGATAGGCGATCGATCCGCTGATCACCGAGGTCGGAAACCACTTGACGCGTTCGCGCCAGCGTTGCCTGCCGGTCGCGGCATCGACCGCGTAGACCATGCCCAGCTCGTCGGCGAAGAACAGCGTGCTGACGCCATCCGGGGTCTTGTCGAGCGTCAGCGCGGTGCGGATCGGCGCGTCGGCAGGAAACGCCCAGCGCACGCAGCCGGTGGCGCGATCGAGCGCCAGCAGGTGCGTTTCCTGGCTGCCGAGGAACACGGTGTCGCCCGCAATCACCGGCTGCGAGCGCATGGTGGTCACCGTCGGCAGCGCGATGGACCAGAGCAGCTCGAGCTTGTCGACGTTCGCGCGATCGATCCCGACGCCGGTGGCATGGCGCCGGTTGTTGCGTCCGAGGCCCCAGTTTCCCGTGCCCGTGGCCTCGACCGGCGTATCGCGCGCGCAGGCCGTATCGGCTATCCACCTGTTGCGCTTGACGTCCTCGGCGCTGGCGAGCCACTTGGCGATTCTCTGGCGCTGCTCGGGCGTCAGGACGGACGCCTGCGATTGCATCCGGCCCAGCTCCATCGCCATCAGGATGCGCGACGCCGGCAGCTGCCGCAGCGTGCCGGTGGGCGGCGCCTTGGTTTCGGGCACGTCGTGACAGACGGCGCAGGTGGCCTGGTACAGCTTCGCGGTGTCGTCGGGCGGCTCGGCGTTCGCCGGCAAGGGCACCGCCTGCAAGGCGAGCCATGCCGCGCAGACGCACAGGCCTCCCCGGAACGCTCGCCGGCACATCGGTCGTCGCTTCGTCGATGCCACGCCTCCTCCTGTCATGTCTTCATCTTGAGCATGAAATTCATGAGCTTCGTCGGCATTCCGGCATACGGCGGCATCAGCTTGTTGAGCGCGCGGATCGGTCCCTGGTAGAACACCGGCCGCATCTTCGAAAAGGTGGTGAAGCCGTCGTAGCCGTGATAGTGGCCCATGCCGCTGTTGCCGACGCCGCCGAACGGCAGGCTGTGCTGGCCGGCGTGGATCAGGCCGTCGTTGAACGTCACGCCGCCCGACATGATGTTGTAGAGGTAGTAGTCCTGCAGCGCCTTGTCGTGCGTGTAGGCGTAGAACGCCAGCGGGCGCGGGTGGCGGCCGACGTAGTCGACCACCTCCTCCTTGCTGCGGTAGGTCCTGATCGGGAGCAGCGGACCGAAGATCTCGCGCTGCATGATGTCCATGTCGTCGTTGACGTCCTGCACCAGGTGCACCGGGAACTTGCGCAGCGCGGCGTCCGGCGTCTGCCCCTCGAACAGGTTGACGGCCCGCGCGCCCTTCGCGCGCGCGTCTTCCAGCGTTGCCGTCAGGCGGTCGTAGGAACGCTGGTCGATGACCGAGGTGTAGTCGTTGCCGTTGATGTCCGGGTAGCGCTCGTTGACGATCCTGCGCGCCAGCTGCACGAATTCCTCGACCTTGCCCTCGGGCAGGAACAGGTAGTCGACGTTGGTGCAGATCTGGCCGGCGTTGAAGCACTTCACCCACATGATGCGTTCCGCCGCCGTCTGCAGCGGATAATCCGGCGCCACCACGGCCGGCGACTTGCCGCCCAGCTCGAGCGTCACCGGCGTCAGGTTGCGCGCGCAGTTCGCCATCACCGCCCTGCCGGTGGCCGGCGAGCCGGTGAAGAACAGGTGGTCGAAGGGGAGCATCGTGAAGGCCGGGCCGCGCCCGCCGCCGTCCTCGAAGAACGCGAGCTTGTCCGCGGGCAGGTACTTGCCCGAGATCGCCATCAGCAGGCGCGCCAGGTGGTTGGAGTTCTCCGACATCTTGACCATGGCGCGGTTGCCGGCGGCGATCACGCCGGTGAGCGGCGAGAAGACCATCGAGATCGGGAAGTTCCACGGCACCACGATGCCGGCCACGCCCAGCGGCTGCGGGATCACCCGCGCGCGCGCCAGCGGATACTGCGTGACGTCGAGGTGGCGCTTCTGCGGCTTCATCCACTTTTTCAGGTGCTTGATGGCGTCGAGGATGCCTTCCTGGTTGAGGAACAGTTCGGCGAAGACGGTCTCGAAGCGCGAGCGGCATCCGTAGTCCCTGTTCACCGCATCGATCAGCGCTTCGCGGTTCTCCACCAGCAGGCGGTGCATCGCGCGCAGGTCGTTCGCGCGCTCTTCGCGGCTCGGATAGGGATGCGCGGCGTGGGCGGCGCGCTGGCGTTCGAAGCACTCCTGAAACTCGATCGGCATCATCAGTTCAGCGGGGGCATTGGCATTCATCGCAGTTCTCCTTGCGGTTCGCCGCTGCACAGGGGCGCGGCGGCGGTTGATTCGGACATCGAGTTTACAGAGTACCCAACCAACCCGAAACGGCCTCTGCAACAGGCCGGACCGGGCCGCCTGCGGCGAGGCGGGCCGAGGTTCCGGTGTCCGCCGGCCTCCTAGGTCATCGGCGTGGCCATGGCGTCCGCGGGCAGCTTGCTGCGCCACAATTGCTGGCCGGTTCTGCCATCGATGGCGCGGAACACACCCGCGAAGATGAACCCGATGATGTTGCCGACGATCGCCAGAGCGCCCGTGCCGATGTCATTTCGCTGGTGAAGTGCCTTGCCGCTGATGGCCTCTTTGCCGCAAGGGAAGAACGTGAAATGACCGATCACGAAGCACGCCTTGCCCCACGGGATGCCGATGATGGTCATGAAGGCCGACAGCCCGACCAGCCACCAAGCGAGGCCCATGAGCACTCCACCAAGGAGCTTCCCAAATTCGTCGGCGGAAAGCCCAAACCTCGCCCGTTGGGCGCACAATCCCTTCACGGTGTAGCGCACCGGTCGGAGCGGGCCCGACCAATCGATCCCGCGGGCATCTACCACGGCAGCGAGGTCGGTGCGAACACGATGGGTGCCGTCGTGGGGGTGGCCGTACGGCGTGTGTCGGGTTCGAGGAGCGGGAGGACCGGGCATTGCCACCTACGCGGGATTCTGCCTGGACGGCCGGAACGACCCGTGACGGCGGGATCAGTCTGCCAGTACGTTATCGAGAGTGGCTTCCATTTCGATGAGCAAGGCAACTGCTGGTGCGGCGTCGCGGAGAGGAGTATAAACAGTTGCCGGCACGGGGTCGGGGGCGCTGGCACTGTGATCGTGATTACTATCGGGGAGGTGTGACATGTTTACCTATCGTGCAGGCTGCCAACGATTGACGGCGGCGCTGTTGCTGATGCTCGTCCCATTGGCGGTCCTTGCGGCCGGCGTCAGCGTTCGCTTCGACCTTTCCAGTCCGACCAGCGGCCCGTTTCCGAGTGACCGATTCACCCAGTTCGACCTGACGCAGTCCACGTTCCAGCGCGTCAAGCTGCCCAAGCCGGATTGCGTGGTGCGCGTTTCCGATTGCCAGGATATCGACGTCATCAATACGCTCGACGGCTTCAACATCCAGCCGCGCGTTGCCGTCCCGTTCACCGGCTCGATCGATCCCACGACCGTCAACAGCAGTACCGTGTATCTGCTGAACCTGGGCGACACGCTGTCGGGCAAAGGCTTTGGCCAGAAGATCGGCATCAACCAGGTGCAGTGGGATGTGGCGACAAAGACGCTGGTGTTCGAATCCGATGAGTTGCTCAATCAACACGCGACCTACCTTCTCGTCGTCACCAATGGCGTCAAGGATGTCGCGGGCGACGCCATCGAAGCCGGCGACTTCGACCGCTACCTTCGGGGGGAGCTCAGTTTCGGCGCGATCCGGGACAATGGCCTCAATTTCGGCCAGAGCCTGAACAGCGACGACAGGTACTATCGCACGGTGCTGAGGGATGGCGGGAAGGCCGCGAACGAGCCCCCGGGCCGCGTCGTCGCGCTGAGCGCCTTCACCACCCAGAGCACCACCGCTGACCTGGAAAAGATCCGCGACCAGATCAAGAGCTCCAATCCGAAGCCGGCCGACTTCGTGGTCGGTACATCGGCGGGCGGGAAGGTTCGCGCGGTCTTCCCGACGGCCCGCGTCGCGGGTATCCAGTTCCATCGCCAGACCGGCACCGCGCCGTCGTTCACCGATTCCTTCGTCCCCACGCCGGCTCTGAGCGTGATCCCCGGTTCCGTCGGGCACATCGCGTTCGGCAGCTTCAGCTCGCCGGATTATGAGGTCGCGGACCGATACATCCCTGCCACCGGCACGCTGACAGGCAAGCCGGAAGCGACCGGCAGCAACACCATCGTGTTCGAGCTCTTCCTGCCTGCCGGCACCAAGCCCGCGGGCGGGTGGCCGGTTGCCATCTTCGGCCACGGTTTCACGGACAGCATGTACGGCGCGCCATGGACCGTGGCCTCCGTGTTCGCGCAGCAGGGCATCGCCACCATCGCCATCAATGTCGTGGGGCACGGTGGCGGCGCGCTCGGCACCCTGAACGTGCTGCGCACCGTCGACGATCCGGTGGTGGTCCCGGCCGGCGGGCGGGGCTTCGACCAGGACGGCAACGGTACGATCGATTCGACCGAAGGCGTCAGCGCGGCACCGCCGTACACGGTCATCGCCAGCCGCGACGGCCTGCGGCAGACGGTCATCGACCTCATGCAACTGACGCGCGAGATCGAGGTCGGCATGGACGTGGACGGCGACGGCGTGGCCGACCTCGATGCCAGCCGCATCTACTACGCCGGCCAGTCCTTCGGTGGCATCTACGGCACCATGTTCATCGCGGTGGAATCCAGCATCAAGGCGGGAGTCCCCAACGTGCCGGGTGGCTCGATCATCGAAGTGGCGCGGCTGGGTGGATTCCGCCCCCTCGTCGGCTTTAACCTCGCCACGCGGCAGCCGCAGCTGCTCAATCTGCCGCCGAGCGCGGCCCTGCCAGTCCCGTTCAACTTCAATGAGAACATTCCGTTGCGCAACCTGCCGCCGGCCATCAACAACGTGCCGGGCGCGACCGACATCCAGGTGGTGCTGGAGGCCAGCGAATGGGTCTCGCAATCGGGCAACCCGGTCGCCTGGGCGCCCTACATCCGCAAGAGCCCGCTGCCGGGCAACGCGGCGAAGCCGGTCATCATCCAGTTCGCCAAGGGGGACCAGACGGTGCCGAATCCGACGGCAACGGCGCTCATCCGCGCCGGCGACCTGGCGGATCGGGCGACGTACTTCCGCAACGACCTGGCCTTTGCGGCGACGGGCGGGGCCATCCCGAAGAATCCGCACACCTTCTTGACCAACATCAGCATCGCCGCGGCGGCGCCCTACGCCGTCGGCGCTCAGAGCCAGATCGCCGCGTTCTTCGCCTCCAACGGCGCGCTCAACCTCGATCCCGACGGGGCCGGACCATTCTTCGAACTGCCCATTGTCCTGCCGTTGCCCGAGGGGCTCAATTTCATCCCGTAAGCGGGCGGGTGTTTCAGGTTGACGTCTTCGTCGGAGAGGCCGGAGCGTCCGGATCGGCTGGCGCCGTGATAAGGCGGCGCTTTTCCGTTGGGTGAATGCCCCACCCGGCGACCGCTCCAGCCCAAAGCAACCGGAGGTAGCGGCTTGGGCTGTCGTGACCATGAAGCCGCATCGTGTCAATCCGTTGCCCGATGTGCAACGCAATGCCCGGCTGGGCACGCGGGGCCTTACCAGTTTATTCCCCACCCGATGTACACGGGGATCTTGCTGGCAATGCCACCGCTGGTGCTCGACCGTCCGACTCCAACCCGAGTCGGGCTGGGCGTGACGAGCGTCCGGCAGCCTAGTCGGCAAGCGCGTAGGCGATCACGGTGTCGCTCTTCGCGCGACCGGCAAACATGTAATGGCCGCCTGCAGCCACCACGACAAACTGGCGTCCGCCGGCCTCGTAGCTCATCGGCGTGGCCATGGCGTCGGCGGGCAGCTTGCTGCGCCACAATGGCTGGCCGGTTCCGGCATCGATGGCGCGGAAACTGCGGTCCATGGTCGAGCCGATGAAGAACACGCCCGTCGCGGTCAACAGGCCGCCGCCAAGCGTGGGCGTGCCCCAGCCGAT
>Ga0315273_10004099_pt1 | contig 17734 bp, 12 predicted proteins | sample YL17G02_0_MG_FD_205753 | JGI IMG/M metagenome (GOLD analysis project Ga0315273, IMG submission 205753) | Sediment microbial communities from Yellowstone Lake, YNP, Wyoming, USA - YL17G02_0 | ecosystem: Environmental > Aquatic > Freshwater > Lake > Sediment | place: USA: Wyoming | collected...
CCCCGATCTCGTGGTTACTGCGGAATCACCACCACCGAGAACGTCTGGACCGGGCCGACCGGCGTCACCTTGTCGCCGACCAGCGTCGCGATTTGGGCGCGATAGCGGCCGGCCGCGGCCGGCGTGCCGCCGCCGCCTCCGCGCCCGCCGCCGAAACCGCCGCCAAACCCGCCGGCCGCTGGCGCGCCCCCCGCCGGGGCGGCGGCCGGGTCGCCGCGCAGGTTCCACGCGATGCGGCGCAAGCCAGGCGTCTTCTCGAGGTCGAGGCGCCGCACCTGCTTGCCGGTGTCATCCGAGATCGTCAGGACCAGCTTCGCGTCGGCCGCGACGGCCTTGGCAACACTGTACGTAAACACCGCGCCGAACGGCGGGTTGGGCGCGGTCCAGTTGCCGGCCAGGGGGCCGAGACCGGCCGTGCCCGCCGGCGCCATGCCGAGCAGGCTGTAGGAGTAGGCGTCCCGCAGCGGGAACAGCCGCGCGTCCTCGGCCAGCGTCGCCGCCGCGACCTCGCGCAGGGCGCTGTAGTCGTCGAGGATGTAGAACCCGCGCCCGAAGGTGGCAAGCACGAGATCGTTCTCGCGCTTCTGCACGGTCATGTCTCGGACCTGGATGACCGGCATCCCGCCCTTGAGCTGCGTCCACCGCGTGCCGCCGTCCACCGAGACGAAGAGGCCGAACTCGGTGCCGGCAAACAGCAGATCGCCGTTGACGTGATCCTGGATGATGGACCACACGTCGTGGCGATCCGGCAGGTTGCCCGTGATGTTGGTCCACGTCTTCCCGCGGTCTGCGCTCTTCACCACATACGGCTTGTAGTCGCCGCGCTGCCAGTTGTTGAGCGTCGCGAAGACGACGTTCGCGTCGCGCGGCGACGCGAACACGTCGCTGACGTAGGTCCACTGCGGCACGCCTGGGAACTGCTCGATCTTCCGCCAGTTCTTCCCGCCGTCCTCGGTCACCTGGACCAGCCCGTCGTCGGTGCCTGCGTAGATCAGGCCCTCGAGCAGTGGCGACTCGTCCAGCGACACGATGTTGCTGAGTGCCGTCGTCGAGGTGTTGCGGGCGATCGAATCGGCCGGCCACAGCTTGCCCATGATCGGAATCTCGTCGCGGTTGAGGTTGCGCGAGAGGTCCGGGCTCACCGGCGTCCAGTTGTCGCCGCGATCGTCGCTGCGGTACAGCTTGTTGCTCGCCCAGTAGAGGCGAGTCGGTTTGTGGGGGCTGATGATGTAGGGCGCGTCCCAGTTGGCCCGATCGCCTCCCGCCGCGCCACGTCCTCCGCCTGCGCCGCCGCGTCCGCCCTGCGCGCCGGCCTGTGCGCCGCCCGCGGCCTGTCCGCCCGCCTGCGCGCCCGCTGCGCCTGCCGCCTGACCTCCGCTTGCGGCTCCCGCCGGAGCTCCGGCCGGCGCGCCGGCCGCCTGACCGCCGGCTGGCGCACCTGCCGCCGCCACTGGCGCGCCCGCCGGCGGCGTGCTGGGCATGGCGTCGTCGCCGCCGCCCCCGCCGCGTCCGCCGCGTCCGCCGCTCGACTGCGGCGGACGGATGGACTTCGAGATGCCCGTCTTCAGATCGAGCCGCGATACGTTCCCGTCCTGCGAACTGGCGTAAACGATGGTCGGGTCTTCCGGGTCGTTCCGGGACTGGAACCCGTCGCCGCCTGCGACGATGTACCAGTCGCTCAAGCGCGTGCCCCAGCGGTTCAGCGTGCGCGAGGGGCCGCAGTGCGACCAGTTGTCCTGCGTGCCGCCGCAGACGTTGTAGAACGGCTTCGCGTTGTCCGTCGACACCCGGTAGTACTGCTCGATGGGCAGATTGGCAAAGAAGCGCCACGTCGTGCCCTCGTCGTAGGACTCGTAGAGCCCGCCGTCGTTGCCGAGCAGCATGTGGCGTTTGTCGGTCGGGTCGAACGTCAGGTGGTGATGGTCCACGTGGACGTTCATGCCGGTGCCGCCGTAGTTCTCCCAGTTCGTGCGCTCCCACGTTTTGCCGCCGTCGGTGCTGCGCTCGACGTTCACGTTCATCGAGTAGATCGTGTCGGGGCGGTACGGATCCACGAAAATCTCGTGGTAGTACTGCGCGCCGCCGCCGCGGTACCAGTCGTCGGCTGCCGGCGCGGCCGGTGCGGCGGGCTGTCCTGCCGCTGCCCGCCCGCCTGCCGCCTGTGCCGCCGGCGCCGCGGGAGGCTGTGCCGCCGCGGATGCTGCCGGCGGTGCCGGCGCGCCTGCCGCACGCCCGCCAGCGCCCGCCTGGGCTGCGGCCGGTGCGGCTGCCGGCGTCGTTGCCGCCGCTGCGGCTGCCGGTGGCGCCGCTGCGCCGCGTCCGCCGCCACGCAGGCTGGCGCCCAGCTTGCCGATGCGCGCCCACGTCTTGCCGGCATCGTCGGATCGGTAGAATCCTGACTCGTCGCGCTTCGCGTCGACAATCGCAAACACCGTCGCCGGCGTCTTCCGGCCGTCGATCGCCAGACCCACGCGGCCCATGTCGCCCTTAGGCAGCCCGCCGGCCAGCTTTGTCCACGTCTTGCCGGCATTGGTGGACTTGAAGATGCCGCCCTCCGGGCCGCCGCCGATCATCTGGCCGACCGCGCGCCGCCGCTGGTAAGCCGACGCGTACAAGACGTCCGCGTTCTTCGGGTCGAAGACGATGTCGCTGATGCCCGTGTCGGGGCTGATCGGGAGAATCGCCGTCCACGTGGCGCCGCCGTCGGTGGTCTTGTAGAGGCCGCGCTCGCCGCCGGCCGACCACAGCGGCCCCTGCGACGCGACGTACACCACGCTCGGGTTTCTCGGGTCGATCTGGATCCGGCCGATGTGCTCGGAGGTCTTCAGGCCGACGTGCTTCCATGTCTTGCCGGCATCGGTCGACTTGTAGACACCGTCGCCGAAGTGCGCGCTGCGCTGGCTGTTGCTCTCGCCGGTGCCGAGGTAGAGGACGTTCGAGTCCTTCGGATCGATGGCGATGCAGCACAGGGTGTGGGAACCGCCCTCGTCGAAGATCGGCGCGAAGGTGATGCCGCGGTTCTCGGTCTTCCAGACGCCGCCGAACGCGGGCACAACATACCAGACGCTCGGGTTCTTCGGGTCGATCTGGATGTCGATGACACGGCCGGTGGACACCGTCGGCCCGATGCTCCGGAGTTCGAGGCCCTTCAGCACGTCGGCCGTCAAGCGGTCGGAGGCCGAAGCCGGGCCCTGTCCGGCGCCGACCACAGCCGTCGCGGCCAGCGCCACCGCGATGGCCAGCGCAAACAACAGTCGTCTCATGGATGTGCTCCCTGTCGAGAAAGAAGTATGGCTGAGCGAAACAGGCGCGGGCCGCTTTGGCGTACGGCCGCGGGTGCCGCGCATGGTACCACACCCACGGTACGGAGCCTCCCTCGGGCGGGGGCTCCGGCGCCGGCGGCGTCCAGAGGCTGCGCGATACGGGCGCTTGCCGCCCCGCGGGCACGGCGGTAGACTGCAAAGAAGAGGTTTCGTGTCACTCAGACTGTTGCTGCGCCACGTCGTGTTGTTCGCCGCGTTCGCGCTGGCCGCCGCATCCTGCGGCGGGGACGGAGGCAGCTCCAGCGCGCCCACCACGCCGTCGTCGTCGAGCCCGCCACCCACGACGCCATCGTCGCCCGGCGGTCAGGCGCCGAACGGGTGCAGCATTATCGGCGGCTTCGCGGGCAGTCCGCAGGGCATCGTCAACGGGACGTCGTGCGCCAACATGGCCACGACCTCGGTCGTGAAGCTCAACATGAAGGACAGCTTCGGGCAGTCCGTCGGCGGATGCTCCGGGACGGTCATTGCGACGCGTGCGGTACTCACGGCGGCGCACTGTCTGGGCAGCGACGTGAGTAGCGTCCAGGTGTTTCAGGGCACAGGGGCGACGATCGCGTCGGCGTCGTTCGCCGCGCATCCGAGTTATCGGCAGACGACCGGCGGCTCGAGCGGCCTGGATATCGGCGTGGTGATCACGGCCTCCGATCTCGATCGGACCCCCGTGCCGCTGTTGTTCAGCCGGGAATCCAGGGTCGGCGAACAGGCGGTGGTCGCGGGCTGGGGCCAGGACGAGAACGGCGGGAACTCTGGCCTGCTGAAAGCGGGCACGACAGCGATCTCGGCTGTGACACCGATGTGGCTCGAGACGGCCAATAGCATGACGACCACCAACGTGTGTGCCGGCGACTCGGGCGGGCCCTTGCTGCTGTCGGAGGGTGGCGTGTGGGCACTGGGCGGCGTCACCTCCGCCACCAGCGGCGGGGCGTACTGCAACAGCGGGACCTCGTATTTCGCGAACCTCCGGAACAGCGACGCGCAGTTCTTTATCCTCGGCCTCGTGCCGAGCCTCACCCAGAAGTAGCCCGCTGTGCCTCGCGCAGCCCTGCGCGGCGTCGTGCGGGGCGGAGGCGAGGCGCCAGGGTCTGGCGGCCGCCGCCTCGCCTCGTGGCTGTCGGCCGTGTTCTTCCTCTCCGGAATGGTCGGTCTCATCTACCAGGTGTCGTGGCAGCGGCTGCTGACGCTGTCGTACGGCGTGGGTGCCGCGTCGGTGACCCTGATCGTCAGCGTCTACATGCTGGGCCTTGGGCTGGGAGCGCTCGCCGGCGGACGGCTTGCGGCACGCTCGCGCGATCCGCTGTTGTGGTACGCGGCGAGTGAAGCCGCGCTGGCCCTGATCGGGGCCACCAGCGTCGGCGTCCTCCTGGCGCTCGGACGCCTGACCGTGACCAGTCAGCCAGCGGTGGCGTTCGCCGCGGCATTCGTGGCGCTTTGCGCGCCCACGTTGCTGATGGGCGCCACGCTGCCGCTCATGACGTCCAGCGTCACGCGCCTGACCGGCCGATTCGATCACGCCGTTGGCTCGCTCTACTTCATCAACGCCTTGGGCGCGTCAGTCGGCGCCGTCGCGACCGGCTATGTCCTGATCTCGCTGCTCGGCCTCGACGGGTGCGTCTACGCGGCGGCAGCCATCAACGGCGTGCTGGGCGTGATTGCGCTGCTCGTGAGGCGATCGGCCCGCCCGGCGGCGAGTGCGTCAGTCGGCGCGGCTGGCGGTTGGCGGGCCGATGAGTCGCGATCCCGCTGGCTCGCGTGGGCTCCTGCCTTCATGGCCGGGTTTCTCGCGATTGGCCTCGAGGTGATCTGGTTCCGGGTGGTTGGCGTCCTGGTGAAGGATTCTCCGTATGCCTTCGCCAGCATCCTGGCGGTGTACCTGCTCGGCATCGCGCTCGGCAGTCGAGCGATCGACCGCCATCTCGGACGCCGGCCCGCGGCGTCGCAACGCGACCTGTTCTTCCTGATGCAGTTCCTCGTGGGGGTGACGGTCCTGGCGACCGTTGCCGGGCTGTTCTATCTGTCGGGCTCCGGTCCGCTGGCGTGGCTCGTGCGACTGTCGTTCTCAGCCGATCTGCACCCGTCTCCGCTGCTGTGGCTTCGCGCGCCCGGCCCGCAGACGTTCGAAGACGTCTACCTCTTCTTCGACGTATTCTTGTGGCCGGCCGCGCTGCTGCTCCTTCCGACGATGTGCATGGGGGCGTCGTTCCCGCTCCTCGCATCCCTGGCGCGATCGCGCACCGCGCACGACGGCGTCGCGGTAGGCACGACCTACTTCACCGTGATCGCGGGTAACGTGGCCGGTGGACTGGTGACCGGGCTCATCCTGCTGCCCGCGTGGGGCACCGAGCGGGCCGCCCTGGCGCTGGGGGGCGTTGGCGTCCTGTTCGGCCTTGGCGTGACGACGTGGGAGGGCCGCCGGATCACGCTCGGCTGGCGCACGGCGGCGGTGGCGGGACTGCTGCTGGTCGCCGCGGCCGGCTTTCCCGGACGTGGGGAGCTGTATGCGGCCATCCATACCGCGCCGTTCACGCCCTCGTCGATCGGGGTCGAGGAGGGGCTGGACGCCGTGGTCGTCACCTATGAACGCGACGACCTCGTGCGCAACTTCATCAACGGCCAGGGCCATGGGTATCGGCCCGGCCCGGTGTTTCTGGCGGAGGCCGCCGAGGCGCTCAGCTTCGCGCGCCGGACCCGTCGAGTGCTCGTGATTGGTTTCGGGGCGGGATCGATCACCGATGCCGCACTGGCCACGCCCGACACGCGCGAGGTCACGCTGGTGGAACTCAGCGGATCGCTCATCGTGAATCTCCGCCGGCTCCGGCAGTTCGACCGCACGTTCGACGATCCCCGCCTGCGCATCGTCATCGACGACGGCCGGCACTTCCTGTTGCGGACGAGCGAGATGTTCGACGTCATCCTGATGGATCCGGTCCGGCCGACGACGGCCACCAGCGGCAACCTGCACTCCGCGGAGTTCTTCGAGCTGGCGCGCCGCCACCTGTCGCCGGGCGGCACGTTGATGGTGGGCGGGCTCGAAGGCTGCCTGGGGATTCCACGGACATTGCTCGATGTGTTTGCGAACGTGCGGTCGTACCCGCTGTTCTCGGTCGCCTCCGACGTTCCGTTCGCGCGAGATGCCGCCCGGTTGGATCGCCTGCGCAGCGCATTTCCGCCGGGCCTGGACGAGGCCATCGCCGAAGCGTCCAGCCCCGCGATCGAGGGCCAGGCGCTTGCGGACGCCACCAGGGGCGTGCCGATCAATCGCGACCTGCGGCCGCACTCCGAGTACTACCTCGAACGGCTCTGGCTGCTCGGGGCGACGGGCGGAGGTACGGGCGGCGGCACGGGGGGCGGCACGGGCGACCGCACGGGCGGCGGCACGAGCGACCGCCCGGGCTCGTGGCGATAGGGACGATATGCCACAATGGCCGAGGTGAATCCCGCAACCCACTCGCGCCCGGCCGTCGTGTGCCGGGGACTCCACAAGCGGTATGGCGACGTGGTGGCCGTGGCCGGCCTCGATCTCGAGGTGCGGGCCGGGGAGTGCTTCGGCCTGCTCGGGCCCAACGGCGCCGGCAAGACGACCACGGTCGAGATTCTCGAAGGCCTGCTCGAACCCGACGCCGGGGAGATCGAGGTGCTCGGCATGCGCTGGGATGCCGACGACAAGGCGCTGCGACAGCGGATCGGGATCCAGCTCCAGGATACCCAGTTCAGCGACAAGCTCGCCGTCGAGGAGGTCGTCGCGCTGTTCCGATCGTTCTACCGCCGCGGCCCGTCGGTTGACGAGGTGCTCGCGATGGTGGAGCTCGAGCCCAAGCGCCGCAGCTGGGTGAGCACGCTGTCCGGCGGCCAGAAGCAGCGCCTCGCCGTGGCGTGCGCGCTGGTGAACGAGCCCGACCTGCTGTTCCTCGACGAGCCGACCACGGGGCTCGACCCGCAGTCGCGCCGCCAGTTCTGGGCGCTGCTCGGGCGCTTCCGCGCGCGCGGCGGCACCGTCCTCATCACGACGCACTACATGGACGAGGCCGAATCGCTCTGTGACCGGATCGCGATCGTGGACCAGGGTCGCGTGATCGCGCTCGGCACGCCGCGTCAGCTGATTGCGTCGCTCGGGGCCGAATACGTGATCGAGCTCGCCGTGGAGCCAGGCACACACGTGCCCGTCGATCGGATCGCCGCGATGGCCGGCGTGCAGGACGTGCGCCAGGCTGACGGGCACGTGTACGTCCGCGTCAGCCAGCTGCATACGGTGATGCCGGCGCTGCTGGCGGAGATCCAGCGCGCCGGGTCGAGCCTGTCCCACTTCAGCACGCACCAGGCCACGCTGGAGGATGTGTTCGTCGCCCTCACGGGACGCCATCTGCGCGATGACTGACCGGTCGTTCGCGTCCCGCCCGCTCGTGCAACTGACGCTGATGCGGCTGCGAGAATTCGTGCGCGAGCCGGAGGCGGTCTTCTGGGTCGTCGTCTTCCCGATCGTGCTCGCGGCCGCATTGGGGATTGCCTTCCGGACTCAGGGGGATGAGCCCGTGCATGCGGGCGTGCTGGATGGGCCGGGGAGCGAACGCGTCGTGGCGGCGCTGAACGCGTCGGCCGGGATCGACGTGACCACCGTGTCGCGCGAGCGCGCCGACCTGGCGTTGCGCGATGGCCAGGTGCAGGTCGTGGTGATTCCGGGGACGCCGCCGACCTACCGGTTCGATCCCGCGCGGGCGGAGAGCCGGCTCGCGCGGATGGCCGTCGACGGCGCGCTGCAGCGTGCCGCGGGGCGGGCCGATCGGTTTACCGCGGCCGAGCAGACACTCGAGGTGGTGGGCGCGCGCTACATCGACTGGTTCGTGCCTGGCCTGCTCGGCATGAACATCATGGGCACCGGGATGTGGGGGATCGGACTTTCAATTGTCTATGCGCGCAATCGGAAACTGCTGAAGCGATTCACGGCGACGCCGATGGCGCGATCGGACTACCTGCTGGCGCAGATGCTCGCCAGGCTCGTGTCCCTCGTCCCGGAGGTGGGCGTGCTGGTCCTGTTCGCGGGCGTCGTCTTCGCGGTGCCGGTGCGCGGGTCGGTGCTCACCCTCGCGGCTGTGTCGCTGGCCGGTGCGCTGACCTTCAGTGGACTGGGCCTGCTGGTGGCGTGCCGCGCCCGGACCATCGAGGCCATCTCGGGCCTGCTCAACTTCCTCATGCTGCCGATGTGGATCCTGTCGGGCGTGTTCTTTTCGTCGGCCCATTTCCCGGCCGCCACGCAGCCGCTCATCCACGCGCTGCCGCTCACCGCGCTGAACGACGCCCTGCGCGCCGTCATGCTCGACGGCGCGTCGCTGGCCAGCGTCAGTCGTGAACTCGCCATCCTGGCCGCCTGGGCCCTGGCGTCGTTCGCCCTCGCCCTCCGCCTCTTCCGCTGGCGCTAATTGGGGTCAGAGTCGAATCTCCCGCTCCAGCGCCGATTGGAAGATCGGGGTCAGACTCGAATCTCCCGCTCCAGCGCCGATTGGAAGATCGGGGTCAGACTCGAATCAGGCATCAGCCCCTGGCAGGTCGCAGTTCTCGGCACGGAACATGCTTGATCGGCGGACATGGCACGGCTTCCTCGCTTCTTCCTACCTGGGTATCCCTTGCATGTCATTCAGCGCGGGAACAACCGCGCGGTGACCTTTCGCAGCAGTGAGGACTGCATTCACTACCTGCAGTTGCTGGGCGCGGCAGCAGCGAGAAATGGCCTCGAAATCCACGGATACACGCTCATGTCGAACCATGTGCACCTGGTTGCTACGCCCCGTGACCCGGAAGGCCTGCCCCACACCATGCAGGCGCTCGGACGGAGTTACGTGCTGTGGTTCAACCGGAAGTACGGCCGGACCGGAACGCTCTGGGAGGGTCGATACAGGGCAACCATTGTTGACACTGACCGCTACCTCCTCACGTGTCAGAAGTACGTCGAAGAGAACTCCCTTCGAGCCGGAATGGTGGAGGATCCAGCCGCCTACCGATGGTCGAGCTTCCGCGCGAACGCGCTGGGGGAAGACGACCCCATCGTCGTTCCCCATCACGTGTACACCTCCCTCGCCAGAGACAGCGTATCGAGGCAGGCGGCCTACCGCGGCCTGTTCACGCAGCCAGTCTCTATGCAGGAACTGCGAGCCATTCGGAATGCGACCAACCACGCCTGGGCTCTTGGGGACTCGGCCTTCCAGAGGCGGATTGAGGATGAAACCGGGCGCCGGGCCGCTCCTCTCGCGCCCGGACCGCGCTGTCGGCGTCGTGTCGATGCGGAATTGCTACGACAACCCGAGTTGCCCACGGATGAGATTCGACTCTGACCCCGATTGGTGGGAACGGCGCCCACAGCAGAGTTGCCGCGAGATTCGACTCTGACCCCAATCTGCGGGGCCGACAACTGGAGTTGCTCGGACGGGAGATTTCACTCTGACCCCGATCTCTGCTCTGACCCCGATCTCTGGCGCGAGTTCCTACCGGAGGGGCGTAATGGAGACGTTCCGCAATTCGAAGGGCGTGCCTTCGAGTTGGAAGCCCACGCGCCCCTCGGTGAGCGCGCACCGGGTCACCCGGTTCTGCACGACGCCGTTGATGACCACCTCGATCGTGTCTTCGCGGCAGATGATGTCGCAGGTGTTCCATTCACCGGCGGGGCGTTCGCTGTCCGGTCCGGCCCGGTTCAGGAGCGGCGTCGCCGCGCCAGCCGGCGTGGAGAGCGGCTCGCCGAAGGTCGCGCCCGCCATCGGCAGCAGGTCGCCGACCGCGGTGTTCTTGAGCTGGACCTGATAGCAGATCGGCCACTGCCGGTCCTTCGGTCCCGAGCTGATGTGCAGGAGCACGCCGCTGTTCCCCGGCTTGCCGGACCACCGCCACTCGGCGTGTAACCGGTAGTTGCGGAACGAATCGCGCGTGGCGATGTAGCTGGTCGGCGTCCCGCTCACGGCCACGACTCCACCGTCCTTCGCCGCGCAGACGTCGGTGATGGGGAGGGGTGGCACCGACACCAGTTCCCACGCGGCGAGACTCAGCGCGCCCGACGGCGACACCAGCGCCGCGGGAGCCTGGGCGCTCGCCGAACCTGCCGCAAACATCCCCGCCAGCGCGATCACCATACCCAATCGCATGGACAACCTCCAACGGGCACATCGAGTCTGACCCCGTCGCTGATCACACGCGAGCGCACGAGCGCAGAGTGACAACTGCAGTTGTCGTGGAGCGCAGATCGAGTCTGACCCCATCTGAGAGCGCTACGCCTTCTGCTTCTCCAGCCAGCGGTTGAAGATCCACAGCGAGGCAGCCGAGACCATGCCGATGGCCATGAGGATGATCCAGCCGAGCGCGTTCTGGTACGGCACCAGTTCGAGCAGGCCGTCGGGCTTCACCGTCGAGCCCTTCGCCATGATCTCATTGAAGATGAACGCGCCACCAGGGCCGCCGAGAATCGCCCCGAAGGCGAGCGGCAGATTCGCGTAGCCGAGGAACAGCCCTTCCTGTCCCTTCGGCGACAGGGCGCCGATGTACTCGTACATGCGCGGCGAGGTGAACAGTTCGCCCAGCGCGATGAGCGCCACGGTCAGGATGAAGAACACCGACGCGAGCGGGAGCCAGTTGGCGGCCACCGCCTGGGGGCCGCCGGCCATGTAGATCGGCACGATGTTGATGAGCATCGCGATCCCGATGATCACCGCGCCGGCGACCATGGAAACGATCGGCTTCATCTTGCCCCACGTGCTCGTGATGATGAGCTGGAAGCAGACGATGATGAACGGGTTGGCGGCCGTATAGAGATCCATCGGCGGGCTCAGTTCGACGACGCGCTTCACGTAGAGCGGAAACACGTTGTAGACCTGGTTGTAGAGGAAATAGAACCCGGTCATGACGATGAGATACAGCGTGAACCGGCCGTTCTGCAGCACGAGCACCATGTCGACCAGGATCTGCCAGACGCTGCGTTTCGGTTTCGCGGGGGTGCCCGCCGCCACCGCCGGTTCGCGGTACGTGAGCAGCACGACGAAGAACGCGACGATCGAGGCGATGGCCGCAACCGCAAAGATCAGCGACAGATTAGCCGCCCCAGCCACTTCGCGCTCGACCGCCGTCGCCGCGTAGATCCGGGTCACCAGGTACGCCGCCCCCACCGTAATCGCCGTGAACCCCGCCGTCGCCGTCCAGATGTCCTTCTGCGTGCGCTCGGCCTTCGTGGTGCTGCGCACGATCAGGACAATGCCCGTGGCGGCCAGGGCGCAGACCGCGACCACCATCAGAATGGTCGTCAGGCCCGACCCGCTGCGGACCACGAACGCGGTGCCGCGGCCGAACAGCGATCCGATGTTGATCACCATGTAGAAGATCGCGAAGCCCAGCGTGGCGCGCGCGCCCGCCACCTTCTGCACCGTGCCAGAAATGCACGGCTTGATGACGGACCCGCCGACGCCGATGATCACAACGGCCGACACGATCATCCACCAGTCCCGCGCGCCAACGGTGACCTCTGACCGGATCGTCTTGCTCAGCTCGCTCCCGCCGAACCAGACCGGGTAGCCCATCATGAAGTACCCGGCAGCGAGCAGGACGAAGGCAATGAGCAGCGCCCGGCGGAAGCCGATCTGATCCGCGATCGTGCCGGACAGGATCGGGAGGAAATACACCAGGCCCCAGAGCACCGTCGAGTTCAGGAACGACGGCCAGTAGGCCCCGAACCCCAGCTGACCCAGGTAGATGACGACGAAACTCGCCATCGAGTAGTAGGCGGCCCGCTCGAAGAGCTCCGTGATGTTGGCGGTCCAGAACGAACCGGGGAACGGCTGCACCGGGGCGGTGGTCGTGGTCGTCGCAGTCTGTGCCATACGTCTCGCTCCTTGCTTACGCTTCGCCGAATGTCAGCGGCTCGACGGGCTGCCCGTCCACCACCTCGATGGGCCTGCCGGCCTTGAAGTACCGCTCCTGCACGAGCACCCGCCACGCGCGGCGCGCGGTCTCGCCGAGCACGATGACGGCGCAGACCAGGATCGTGGCGGTCAACGTCACATTGACCCAGCCCAGGACTTCTTTGCCGGGCACGCGCGCGAGCGGCAGGAAGTTGTCGAAGATGTTCAGCCATCCGGCGTAGAGCGTGGTGACCGAGACGAAGACCAGCGGGACGAGGGTGACCCACACGTACTTCACCTTGCCGGCGTTCAGCAGTGCCGCCGTGGCGACGGCGAGCGCGACCGCGGCCAGCAGCTGGTTGGCCGTGCCGAACATCGGCCAGATCGTCGAGATGCTGCCGTTCCAGATGAAGTACGCCCAGGCGAAGACGACGAGCCCGGTCGAGACGAGCGAGCCCGGCAGCCAGTCGGTGCGCTCCATCGGTTTCCAGATCCGCCCGACGTACTCCTGCACGAGGAAGCGGGCCACGCGCGTGCCCGCATCGATGGTGGTGAGGATGAACAGCGCCTCGAACATGATCGCGAAGTGGTACCAGTAGCCCATCAGGTGCGTGAGCCCCGGAATGCCCGCGAAGATCTGCGCGAAACCGACCGCCAGCGAGACCGCGCCGCCGGGCCGCCCGGCCACCACCTCGCCGACCTCGCGCGACAGCATGTCGAGGTTCACCGGCGTGAGGCCCATTGTCGCGAACTTCTCCGGGGTCACGTTGATCGCGAAGTAGTCGGCCGGGTAGAGCGAGCACGCGGCGATCAGCGCGACGATGGACACGATCCCTTCGATCAGCATCGACCCATAGGCGACCGGCAGGGCATCGGTCTCGCGATCCAGCATCTTCGGCGTCGTGCCCGACGACACGAGGGCGTGGAAGCCCGAGATCGCGCCGCACGCGATCGTGATGAACAGGAACGGAAAGAGCTTGCCCGGGATGATCGGGCCGCCGCCGTGGATGTACGGCGTGACCGCCGGCATCTTCAGGTCAGGGTGGACAATGAAGACGCCGATAATGAGCGCCAGCACGGTCCCGATCTTCAAGTACGACGACAGGTAGTCGCGCGGGCAGAGCAGCAGCCACACCGGCAGCACCGAGGCGACGAACCCGTAAATGGCGAGCGAGATGATGATGCCCTCGCGGCTCAGCGTGAACACCGACCCCAGGGCCGTGCCCGGCAGCATGCCGCCGACGATCAGGGCGGCAAAGACGCCGACCACGCCGATCACGGTGGCCTCGCCGACGCGGCCCTTCCGGACACGGTACATCCAGAAGCCGACGAACAGCGCCACTGGAATCGTCATCGCGATCGTAAACGTGCCCCACGAGCTCTCGCGCAGCGCGTTGACGAACGCCACACCGAGCCCCGCCAGGGCGACGATGATGATGATCAGAATGGCGATCGATCCGACCGCGCCCGCCAGCGGGCTGACCTCGGCCCGGGCGATCTCGGCCAGCGAGCGGCCCTTCCGGCGGATCGATGCCGCGAGGATCGTGATGTCGTGCACCCCGCCGGCGAGCACCGCGCCCAGGAGCATCCAGAAGAACCCCGGCGCGTATCCGAACTGCGAGGCGAGGACCGGGCCGATGAGCGGCCCTGCGCCGGCGATGGCCGCGAAGTGGTGGCCGAAGAGCACCCACCGGTTGGTGGAGTCGTAGTTCTGCCCGTCGGCCATGGTGTGGGCCGGCGTGATGCGCCGGTTGTCGAGCACCAGGACCTTCGCCGAGAGGAACGCGCCGTAGTAGCGATACGCCAGCGCCATCACAAGCATGGCGGTGATAATCAACGTCACCGAGTTCATAGAGAATCCCTCTCAGCCGCCCGGGGAGGGGCGCCACGTTCCGCACATCGTAATCGGGATGGCACCGGGTGGAAACCATGTTATCTGAAATGGGGCGGGGAGATTTCGGGTAGAATCCCCGGGGCGTTGGAGCGCCCTGACTCATGCTGATCAAACCCGCTCTTTTCTGCGTGCTCTTCCTGCTGGCTATCTCCCTCGGCGTGCTGGCCCAGACGCCTCCGACTCAGCCCGCTTCCGTGACCGCGCGCCCCGATGTATCCGACCCTATCGTCGCGAAGGCGCTGGCGATCCACCAGCGCGCCATCACGCTCGACACGCACGTCGATATCGGCGGCGCCAACTACGCGACGCCGGCCCTGGACCCGGGCGGGACGACGAACCTGAAATGCGACCTCACCAAGATGGAGAAGGGCGGCCTCGACGGCGTCTTCCTCGCGGTGTTCGTGGGCCAGGGGCCGCTCGACGAGGCCGGCTACAAGCGAGCCTACGACCAGGCGATGGTGAAGTTCGAGGGGCTGAAGCGGCTCACCGAGCAGATGTACCCGAACCGCAGCGAGTTCGCCCGCACGCCGGCCGATGTCGAGCGCATCGTCAAGACCGGCAAGCGCGTGATCATGACCGGCGTCGAGAACGGGTACCCCATGGGGACCGATCTCAAGAACCTGAAGACGTTCTACGACCTGGGTGCGCGCTACGTGACCGTGTCGCACAGCGGCAACAACCAGCTCGCCGACTCGTCCAGCGCCCGCGATCCGCTCAACAACGGCCTGTCGGAGCTCGGCAAGCAGGCCGTGGCCGAGATGAACCGGCTCGGCATCATGGTGGACGTGTCGCACATCGCCGAGAAGTCGTTCTGGGACATTCTCGCGATCACGAAGGCGCCGATCATCGCGTCGCACTCCGGCTGCAAGGCCGTGGCGGAGTCGGACCGCAACCTGACCGACGACCAGCTGAAGGCCCTGGCAAAGAACGGCGGCGTCGTGCAGATGGTGGCGCTCGGGAGCTACCTGAAGCCCGATCCGCCGGAGAAGCGGGACGCGGTTGCGAAGCTGCGCGAGGAACTGGGGCTGCCGGCCCGCGGCGGTCGTGGTGGCGGCGGTGGTGGTGGCGCTGCAGGCGCAGGCGCAGGCGCAGGCGCAGGCGGCGCGGGGGCTGGTGCCGTGGCTGGTGCCGGCGCTGGTGCGGGCGCCCCTTCGGCAGGCTCAGGGCAGGGCGGCCGCGGGGCGGCCACGGCCAACATGACCGACGAGCAGCGCGCCGAGTACGGCAAGAAGATGGCGCAGTTCCAGGAGCGCATGAAGGAGATCGACGCGAAGTACCCGGGCGCGGCGCTCAAGGACTTCGTCGATCACCTGGATCATGCCGTCAAGGTGGCCGGCATCGACCACGTCGGCATCGGCACCGACTTCGACGGCGGCGGCGGGATCCCGGGCTTCAACGACGACACCGACGCGCCCAACGTCACCATCGAACTGGTGCGCCGCGGCTACACCGAAGCGCAGATCAAGAAGATCTGGGGCGAGAACCTGTTGCGCGTCTGGCGCGACGTGGAGAAGGCGGCCGCGGGGTTGCAGAAAGGGCAGTAACGCCGTTCCGCATTCAGGCCGGCTGTTCCTGCCGGATCGTCACCGCGTCCAGGAACGGCATCATCCCGCGGAGCCTGGCGCCGACCTCTTCGATCGGGTGCTGCTGCTCCCCGATACGGGTCGCCGTGAACGATGGCCGTCCGGCCCGGTCCTCGGCAATCCATGCCCGGGCGTAGGTGCCGTCGACGATCTCGGCCAGCATCCGCCGCATCTCCCGGCGCGTGTCGTCGGTGACGATGCGGGGGCCGCCCGTGTAGTCGCCGTGCTCGGCCGTGTCGCTCACCGAGTAGCGCATGTAGGTGAGGCCGCCGCGGTAGATCAGATCCACGATCAGCTTCAGTTCGTGGAGGCATTCGAAGTAGGCGATCTCGGGCTGATAGCCCGCCTCGACCAGCGTCTCGAACCCGGCCTTGATGAGCGCGCTCACCCCGCCGCACAGCACCGCCTGTTCGCCGAACAGATCCGTCTCGGTCTCCTCGGTGAACGTGGTCTCGATGACGCCGGCCCGCGTGACCCCGATGCCCTTCGCGTACGACAGCGCCAGCGCCCGCGCCTGGCCCGTGGCGTCCTGGGCGATCGCGAGCAGCGCCGGCGTGCCCGCGCCCTCCTGGTAGAGCTCCCGCACCCGATGGCCGGGCGACTTGGGCGCGATCATTGTGACGTCCACGTCGGGAGGCGGGACGATCGTGCCGAACCGGATGTTGAAGCCGTGCCCGAACATCAGCATCTTGCCGGCAGAGAGGTGCGGCTCGATGTCGGCCTTGTAGATCGCCGCCTGCCTGGTGTCGGGTGCGAGCAGCATGATCACGTCGGCCCAGGCCGCCGCCTCGGCGACGCTCGTGACCGTGAGGCCCTGCGCTTCGGCCTTCGCCCGCGATGCGCTGCCCGCCGGCAGGCCGACGCGCACGGTGCCGCCGCTGTCGCGCAGATTCAGCGCGTGCGCGTGCCCCTGAGATCCGTAGCCGATGATCGCCACCTTCCGGCGGCGGATGAGGTCGAGATCGGCGTCCTTGTCGTAGTAGATCGTGGCCATGCGGTTCATCCTCGAATTGGGGTCAGACCCCCTGTCCGTGAGTGGTCTTTGCCATGGGGTCAGAGCCCATGGCCATATGATTCAGCTCCGCCATGGGATCTGACCCCATGCCCGCTGCTGTCAGGCGGACAGCGGCACGCCGGTGCCGCGGCCGAGTTGGGACACGATGCGGGGGATCGGGCCGCGCAGCGCGGCCGAGGTTCCGCGCATCCGCGGCGTCCGCGCATTTCCTCGCGCCATCGCCACGCGGCCGGTCCGCACCGCTTCGAGCACGCCGTACGGGCGCAGCACGTCGAGCAGGCTGTCGATCTTGTCCTCGGTCCCGGTGACTTCGATCATCAGCGAACCGGGTGCAACGTCGACGATCCGGGCGCGGTAGACGTCGACCAGCTGCATGATGTGCGAGCGCGTGTCCGGCGTGGCCGTGACCTTGATCATCGCCAGGTCGCGGTACACGGCGGGCGTCGAGGTCACGTCGTCCACGCGCAGCACGTTGATGAGCTTGTAGAGGTGCGCCTCGACTCTTTGCGCGCCCTCGCGATCGGTGCCGACCACGATGGTCATGCGGGAGACGCCGGGCGCCTCGGTGTGGCCCACGGTCAGCGATTCGATGTTGAAGGCGCGGCGCCGGAAGAGCGACGCGACGCGGTTGAGCACGCCGGGTTTGTCTTCCACGTACACCACGAATGTGCAGCTCATTCCACGATCTCCTGGGCCGGGCGCCGGATCATCTGGTCGAGGCCGGCCCCGGCGGCGACCATTGGGTAGACCGCGTCGTCGGGCTCGACGCGGATGTCGAGCAGGACCGGCCCGTCATGCGCCGTGGCGGCATCGACGGCCGGAATCACGCCGGCGCGATCCGTTACGCGTATGCCCCGGATGCCGTAGGCGCTGGCCAGCGTGACGAAGTCCGGGTTCACCAGCGGCGTCGCGTGGTAGCGCGCGCCGTAGAAGAACTCCTGCAGCTGGCGGACCATGCCGAGGTAGCCGTTGTTGATGATGGCGATGTTGACCTTGACGCGTTCCTGCACCAGCGTGCCCAGCTCGGCCATCGTCATCTGGAAGCCGCCGTCGCC
>Ga0315273_10004103_pt1 | contig 17727 bp, 20 predicted proteins | sample YL17G02_0_MG_FD_205753 | JGI IMG/M metagenome (GOLD analysis project Ga0315273, IMG submission 205753) | Sediment microbial communities from Yellowstone Lake, YNP, Wyoming, USA - YL17G02_0 | ecosystem: Environmental > Aquatic > Freshwater > Lake > Sediment | place: USA: Wyoming | collected...
TTGGACTTGTTGACGCTACGCCTGGTCAAAAGACTAAGACATTCGGTAAGACCTTTGCACAGAACTACCCTGACGGTTCGCTTAAGCCCACGGATCGTTGGCGTGAAGAGGACAGGAAGAGTGACATTGTTCGTACTTCGTTCAAGTACGATCTTAAGGTTATCTCGGATACCTCCGCGTACCTCTTCCAGACGGCAGTTGCAGCGGTCTAATCATGATGATGACAGGAGATAATCATGGCGAATAAATACTACGCTTGGACTGAAATCCGTCTCGGGAGTGAGTCTATCGCACCCGGAACTGTGGTATTACCCAAGCAGCTAGGCGATGATTGGGATTCGTTGTTAGAAGCGGGATCTATCCGAACTCAGGTATATCCTAAGATGCCTGCCACATGGTTAGGTAGTGTTAGGAGCTTCAGGCAGGAACAGATCCGCGCACTACGAGCAGGACTTGACGCTCGTACACTACTCGACATTGAAGATGATGACGAGGGTGACGAGTACCTTGCACTTCTCGCTAGCGTTGAAGAAGGAGCTAGTGAGTAGGTAGCCTAACGGCTACCTACTCACTTACTCTTATGGCTGCTAATCTCTACGCAACGCTGGACGATATCAACGCGCACTTACCTGTTGAACAGGGTAAGGCGCAGATCAGCGATGGCGAAGATGATTTGCTTCAGATCGACGCTTACCGCTTAATTCGCGGTAGGCTATCGGGCACGTTCGATCTAACGGTAATCAACGCCTGGGTCAGTCCAGCTACTACGCCTGAGCAGATCCGTCGAATAGCCGGAAAGATTATTGCAGCCAAGTGGTACGCACTACTCGTAGCAGAGGACGAGGCAGACGGTTCGCTGTTTGCACAGACACTCTACAACGAAGCTATCGCAGAACTCAATGATATTCGTAACGGTACGTTCACGGTTATTGGTGTTGATGGACAGGAGCTTGAGAACTCCGCATTGATTGAGAGTAGCTTCTGGCCTAATGATACATCACCGCCTGCATCATTCAGCGTAGAAGAAACGTGGGCGTAGATGTCTGAGTACACACCTGACTGGACTTACTTCGAGTATGATACTAGCGATCTAGATGCAGCAGCTATCGCTCTGTATAGATTTGCTAATTATATCGACGATGAAGAAGTCCTACAGGGTGCGAAGCGTATCGCAATGGACGATATGGAGCGGCGTTTTGATTCTGAGATAGATCCGTTTGGTAAAAAGTGGCGTCACCTTACACCTAAATACGAAGAGCAAAAAGCGCGAGATGGATTCCCTGTTCGCCCTATCTTAACTCGCACACACGCTTTACGTGATGCGGCTACTAGTGAGAGTGCATGGTCGGTATCCGGCGAATCTGTCTGGTTTCACACTGATGGACTACCGGGTTACTGGGAGGCCCACGAAAAAGGTGCTCCGTCGCGTACTTACCACAGAGATGTAGATGGTGAAACTAGGGAGTCCGGTTACTACGGCGGTTTGCCACAGCGGCGCTTTATCGGCTTGAGCGAAGAAGCGCGTGAAGAGATACTAGCTCTTATGGGGGCTTGGTTAGAGGCTGGACTAGCTCAAACAGTTGCCCCATTTAAATCCGAATCCATAGCTAGATTCGGGGAGAGCTATAGAGGCGGTATAATTTCTTCTATGTTCCCCGGCGCTGGAGGTAAATTACAGTATCGAGTATCAGGTAAGGGATACGGCGGTAGATTTGGGCCTATGGTATAATGATTACTACTACCTGGGAACTAGTGGATATGGCAGTTAGCAGACTAGAAGCACAGTCTGGCCCATTAGGTATAAAATTTGTTGGAGCATACGAAGAGAAGATTATACCAAGATTTCCAGCAGTAGTAGTAGTGCCGGGAGGTCAAGCTAAGACTTTTCACGGTACACATACATTTCAGATCAACGCTACTCTCTACTTTTATGTTTATCATGCTAATCTAACTCTTACTAAGCGCGAAAGGTCGAAGGCTGATTTGCAGCTAGTCTCTAATTTAGAGGCTGAGTTAGATAGTGATATGGGTTGGACCGATGAAACTGGATCTAAAAGTGTAATACAAGGTTGGGTAGAGCAGGAAGAGCCTGGAATATTGCAGCCTAAAGCATCTAAAGGCGATGCAGTTATCTGCACTAGGCTAACATGGAGAGCAATTAGTCAGCGGAGGTTCTAATGCAAATCAAGTATGATTGGCCCGATATGCCTGTGGGAACTCCGTTGTCATTTGGCGGATTGCTGGTAAAGAACGGTCAAGTCATGGAAATGACTGAAGAAGATGAAGAGACTTTTAAAAGAACTACCGGCCTGAGTTTTACGCAGGCTGCTCGTAGTACCACACAGCTATCTATTCCACGAAAGAAGGTGAGTGATTAATGGCAGTACAGCCCGGTATTGGAGCAACTGGATTTGTAGGCGTGGCGTTTGAGACTGTGAAAGGTACTTACGTAGCGCCCTACGCCCATGTTCCTGTGCTTTCCGAGTCGTTGAAGTACACGGAGGATAAGTACTATTCTCAGCAGCTTCGTCAGCAGGTTATTGACTCTCAGGTTACTGCGGGTTATTACCATATCGCTGGCGATCTTGAGATGGAAGTGGACGTTCACTTCATTCCTTACTTCCTCTATGCATCACGTCACACTTGCACGAAGGCGGGTGCTGGTCCTTACACGTACAACTACACTCCTACGACTGACGGAGCTACGTCTACTAATGCAGGCACTACGCTCTGCAAGACGCTCTCTATCACTTGTGTTCGTAACGGTGAAGTGTTCGGCTACACTGGTTGCACAGTCGGTCAGTACTCTTTCACTGTTGATGCAGGAGTGCTTAAGGTTACAATGAGCATCATTGGAGAGGCAGAAGCAGTACAGAGCCTTCCGGTTCCTGTGTGGCTTGAGGCCGATCTGTTGGGTGCTGATTCGCATAACGTGTATACTGCTGCTTCTGGTGTTAGCCCGACGTGGGGTGCTGCACAGGCAGGCTTCAACGGATTCACGTTCATGGTTAACCACAATGCAGAGCCGCAGAACCGTATCAAGTCTAGCCGTTCAGCGGCGTTCGTCAAGTATGGTAAGACGGATCTGGAAGTCGATTCTGAGTTGGACTTCCTTACCCGTGCTGACTACGACAAGATGGTTAATACGCAGACCGCAGCATTCAAGTTAGAATCCACAGTTGGTGGAGTAGCATACAATGGTACAGTGCCGGGTATCTCGCTCGCTGCTAACCATTGCGCGTATGACACCTATGATATCAATGTTGGTTCTATCGACGCTATCATCATGGGTGGATTCAAGGGACACGGCCTAGTCCAAGTCGGTGGTAACGCTTATGAGATCAAGGTTACTTCCCCGACCAATGTTGGTGTCACGACCTAATCAGCTAGACAAACAGGAGAGAATACAATGCCAGTTGGAACCGTAACGCAAGAACCCGTCCGGCACGAATTAACGAGCCTACCGCCGGACGGGTTCGTTACGCTCAGGCAGCTTCCCTATTGGGACGTTCTTGAGCGTAGAGATCAGGGTAGTCGTGCAGTCATGGAACAGACTAAGCGCAAGCCCGGTCAGAAAGCTGATGACGATACTAAGATGGTGATTGAAACCTACCAGACGTGGGAGCGGTTCTACACGTTCAAGAACTGCATCGTAGATCACAACATCACTGACAGTAACGGCATCCAGCTTGATTTCAACAAGGAGCTAACACTCCGTATGTTGAACCCTGCTGTGGGAGTTGAGATTGAGAAGCTGATTGATAAGCTCAACGCAGAGGACGACGCTGATGAAGAGCTTTTTCCGACTGCTGCTTCTACCTCCTTACCAACTCAGGAGGCGAAGGCAAGCGAAGTACCAGAGCAGAGTCAATTAAAGCTATCTACACAGACGAACTAAAACAAGAGTGTATTACGTGGCTGAAGATAACCCACCTGTGCAAAGAGTTTAGTATTCTTCCTGAGCCGGGTGGGTTGCTTCAGCAACAGAAAGGTACTGTTATGCGATTGTCAGCAGTACTCAATGCCACCGCTCGATACGAAGAGCTAGAGATTACGCGGAGGTCTAAGTAATGGCTCGAATGTATGAGATGAATCTCGTCATTCGGTTGCAAGACCGCGCCTCTGCACGTATGCGCCGCATCAGCGGAGATATGAGCGCGCTTGCTCGCCATGCTCAGTCTCAGAACAAGCTCATGCAGATGCAGGCTCAATCGCAGCGTTTACAAATTAAGCAGGGCCAGTCACTAACGAACTTGCGCTCTCTTGAAGCTAAAGACGGAGAAAAACGATTAGCTAACTTAGCTGCTCAATCTAAATTAACTGCACAACTAGCTCGCCAAGAAGCTGCTATGAATAAGACTCGTAGAGCGCGCGGGGAGATTGTTCAGAGAACAATACCCTATCAGAGTCGAGAAAAATTCATACGGTTAGAGAGTGAAGCAGAACGCCAACAGTGGATCAAAAAGAAGGGTTATAATAGAGCCGAACAAGCTATGCTCTATGACTATTTAGCTCTTCGTAGTCGTGAGTATAGTTTATTAGTAAAGAACAATGAACAGCTAGCTGCTGAGCAGAGAATACTAGCAAGTACTATAGCCGAACAGAAGATTCTCAACGAGCAGATTGAAAAGCGTATTGCATTAAATGCACAGGCTGAGGCTCAGGCTGCTCGTTATGGTACTGGTAGAAAAGCTGCTCACGCTGGATCGTTAGCATTTATGGGTGGTGCTGTGGGCTTAGGCTTATCTGCGTTAGCTGCTGGTTCTTATTCTAGTTTTGATGTACGTGCTACTAAAGCTGCCACTCAGCTTGGCGGTACTAATTTGCAGGTAGGCGCTGCAATCGCTCAAACGAAGCGACTAGCTCAGGAATTAGAAGTAGCAATCTTAGGTTTAGCGAAGCTGTATCCGGCTACAGCGCAAGAAATGGCCGACGCATCCTATAACATCTTCTCTTCAATGGACTTAGGTGCTAGTGCTGTTGAGCGCATGAAGAACGGAGTTGTCGTTCTAACTGAAGCCAATAAAGCTGCACAGGGCGGTCAGGTTGATCTTGCTACAGCTACCGATACGCTCATTACGGTATTCAACGACTTCTTACCAGCAACTACTAATCTTAGTACTGCTTTAGGTAAGAAGGAACTAAGTAAATCTATGGCTGAACTGTTCTCCATTGTCAGATTCATGCGCGGTGGGTTCCAAGAACTGAGCGCGGGAATGAACAAGCTAGCTCCTGCCGCAAAGCAGTCTAAGCAGTCACTAATTGAGGTAGGCGCGGCGTTTGCTGTTGTTACGCAAGCAATCCCTTCTGCCGCACAAGCCTCCACAGCAGAAGCTAGACTGTTAGACCTCTTTGGTACTGAGCAGTTCATCACTGGTATGAAGAAAGCTGGCGCTAGCATTACTGTTATGAAGAATGGTAGCGAACAGCTTATACCCCTCTATGACATTCTTGATAAGATCATCTCGCTCGATCCATCGTTGATGCTTGGTGGACCTAAGCTGACGCAGTTCGTCAAAGAGATTACACAGTTTGGTAGTGATACAGGTAAGGGCGGCTCTAAGGGTCTTATTCAGATGCAGCGCGCTCTCACCATCCTAGTCACTCAGCATTATAAGCACAGGAACATTCTGCACTTGGCGACTCAGGACGTTTCTGAGTATGACAAGTCAGTGAAGGCGCTAGCTGATACAGCGGATCAGAAGTACAAGACGGCTATTAACAATCTCAAAGTAGCTTGGATTCAGTTCGGTCAAGCTGTCATGCCAACGCTGCTAATGGTTCTTAACGCTTTCACGCGAGCGTTCTCAATCTTTACTAATCTGAGTAAGAACCAGAGAGAAACAATCGGCTTCTTAGTAGTCATATCTGGATTGCTGCTGACTCTTGGCGGTCTGTTCTCTTCAGCGTTCGGTGGAGTAACTATGGTACTAGCCACCATGCGGCTTCGTAAGATTGAACAGGCTATCAAAGACGTAGAAGTGGCACAGCGAACTCTTAACGCAACTAATGTTGAAGCAAAAGCTGGTTGGTTAAGTTGGGGCAAGTCGTTGTTGAAGGTAGTTGGATGGATTGGCGTAGTAACTCTGAGTTATGAAACGCTCAAGGGTGTTATCTCAGAGTTTAATGATAGAGACATTCACGGTAACTTTGCACAGAAGGTAGCGAGAGGTTGGGGTTCACAGTTTAAGTCTGCTGAAGGATTCGCTGCTGGAATAATCGACTCCGTTGCAGGCACTAACCTTAAGAAGCAAAGTGATGAGATGTGGGAAGCGGTTTTCGATTCCACACCTTCAATCTTTGGCAAATCGACTATGAAGCAGTCGCAGAATGATATTGATAAGCTGACTGACGCTCAGAAAGAAGCCGCTGCTGCCGCAGTTAAGGCTGGCAATAGTAAGCTAGATGCTATCATCAAACTGAACAATGCAGCTACTGCTTCTGATAAGAAGCTGGCTGACTACGAGAAGAGCCTCGCTAAAGAGACTACGCGAGCGAGGCAAGAAGCTCTCAAGCAGCAGAAATCAGATGTAGAGTCAGCAGCTAAGAATCTTCTGTCGAAGTACAAGGAGTTAGAGGCCGCTAACACCTCAGCAATTGGTGGTATCCTTAGTGGTCCTATCTCTGGTGGGCCTGTTCTTGGTGCCTTCTCCGGTATTAACCAGACGTTGATGGGTCTGGGAGTTAAGCCTATCAAGGTGCCGTTAGAGTTCATCATGCAGGATGCTACTGCTCAAGAGGAAAACTTTAAACTGTGGCGCGGTGGATTAGAGAAGCTGTCTAAGAAACTGCCGCCTGAGATGATAGTTGATCTACGCGCAGCAGGCATCGGTAAGCTACCTGAAATCCTTTCTCTTGCTGACGCTTCTCCTGCGTTCCTTGCTCAGTACAAGAAGGTGTGGTCAGATACTAAGGCAGCGCGTGATGCGGCTACTAAGGCAGATATGGATTCCACACTTGCCCTGTGGAATAGCTACGGCAAAGATGTTGCGTGGCAAATTGTTAATGGCCTAGTCGATAGCGGTGCTGAAGCCAAGATGTATGACAGCTTCTCCAAGATGATTACCACCACGTTTGCTGGTCAGCTAACCAAGAGCATGAACGATGCTGTTGCTCAGTCGATTCAAGATTGGAAAGAGTCTAATCCCAGGCCAAAAGTTACTGCTCCTGCTACAGCGAAACAGGATGCATGGGCACTAAATACGATTTGGCAAGAGATGCACCCCTCTATGACGGCAGCAGAATATTCAGCTAATCAAAGATCGCACGGTTGGTACGAAAGTAGCAATCCTAATCTTCAGATGAAAATAAGCCCTAACTTTAGGGGTGGTGGAGGTAAAGGTAAAGGCGGCGGAGGCGGCGGTGCTTGGGCCACAGGCGGTATTATTCCTGGTAGTGGCAATAGAGATAGCGTACCCGCTATGCTCACTCCTGGCGAGGTTGTGCTTAACAAGCGACAAGTCGCTAACGCCTCTGCGATGCTTGGCACCGCAAACCACCCACAGGCGGTATTCAACAAAGTACAGCACTTCGCTAAGGGCGGCGTAGCTGCCGCACAGAACTATATGCATATGAAGGGCGTTTCCTTTCAGCAAGATCCTAAGAGCGGAGCTATTAGCGTTATCAATGGTGCTGGTGTTAGGTATCGCACCTTTCAAGTAGGACAACCGGGATGGAAAGAGTTGAATCGTGAGACGGTACAGCTACCTACACAGAGTTTAGCAAAGGATCTTTTAGGTATAGCTAAGAGTTTCACTAACGAAGGTTTAAAGCAGCAAGGGCGTGATGCATGGGAAGGCGTGCGTCATCCATTGCGCCGCTTAAAGAGCGGTGGACAGATGGTGATACCTGCTGGCGGCAAGATTCGTTTTGCGCCGGGAACAGCAAATTTTGAAAAAGCTAAAATACTAGGCTCTCATACATCGTCAAGGTTAAAGGCTGCTGGTGAGAGTGCTAGTACTATCAGTCGAGATACTACTCAGTTATTGCAGTTACTAGAACTCGTAAAGTGGTCTAGCTCTACTGCTGAGATTAGCCTTATTCGTAAGTACATTGCTACTGGTCAATTGGGCGATGCAGCCTTCTTATTAGAGAGAAACCTATCTCAAGCAGCAGAATCTTCTGCTCAGTCTGCTGCTCTGCGTAATCCACACACAAAGGAGTGGAATAGGCAGAAGGCTACAAAGAAGAGAGTCGAAGCAGCCAAACGAGTAGCCAGACGATTAAGAGACGAAGAGACTGGTAGTATAGGTGGCCGTCCTCATCCTACTGGTAAGAAACTAGGCGGTAAATTAGATACTGAGAATACTGCCGTGTTGCAACAGATCGCAGCATTAGCGGCTGAACGCGATTTGGGTAAGCTAACACCCGAACAGATGAGGGCAAACCTAGATCAGTATAAGGAACTGAAGAAGCAATTAAAGTTTCAGGTTGCTACAGGCGGTCAGCTAACAGCCGCAGAGTTATCGGAGGCTCACGCTATTGTAGCTGCACGAAAGGGCGGTACGGAGCCGAAGGCGCAAGCTGAATTAAAGCGCGCAGCTACACGTAAGCGAACGAAGTGGCAGAAAGCTCACGATGCTCGTAACGCTAGGGATCTAGATATGCGCGACTCTCATCTGAGCAATGCTGCATTACACGCTAGTAGATTAGGCAGCGAAGCTGAGAAAACTGCTGCTGTTCTAGCTCTTATGCAGGGAGCGTCGCCAGAGGCTATTGCATCTGTGATCGGTAAGTTTACCAGTAGCGGATTCCGTGGTATGGAAGGTAAGGCTTTTAAATATCGCGGTAAGGGTGCCGTAGCATTTGGTAACATTCTAGATAGTCTTGAACGGGCTGGTAAGCACTCTGGCGATGTCACTCCGCGTAAGCCACCTAGCGGTCAGGTACACCCGTGGAAGCGCGGCCCACGTAAGAAGAGTAGTGGCCCTGCCAGTAACGTAGAGGCTCTCTTGCGATTAGCTGCTAGCGACAAGGGCAAGAAGTCTAAGTACGTGCAGGATAAGCTGAAGCAGTTATTAAAGGATGAGGCTGGCACTCTAGGTATAATTAAGGGTGGTGATTTCAGCGAAGGTTTAAAGGGTATCTCTCCTGTACTTTTTGGTCATTGGTCGGGGGCTGCTGAACGGGCCGCAGGTAGAATGGCCCCGCTTCAAACGGAGTTGCTTGCTTATTTGAAAGAGCTGGATACCGTGCCAGACTCTCACCGGAATTATATTAGACCAGACGGTTCACGTTCTGTCGGTAAGAAAAAGATGCAAGCTCAGGGATTCTATACGTATATTGGAAAAATGAAAAGTGAACTTTCTAACGTAGAAGAGAATTTGCATTTGATAAAGACTGCCCATCTTTCTAACCATAAGAGTAAATCTCTGTGGAATAAATTGAAGAGCGAGACTGGCACGTTGGGATTATCGACCGGCGACAATCTAAAGTTTTTATCGAGTAGGAAAGTTAAGCGTCCTGGTGAGTTGGAAAAGCTCATCACCGTGATGTATGAGAATGAACGTGATTATAATATGGATCGTCTCAAGAATGTCTTGGGGAGTAATAACAAAAAGTTGGGACATAGTATTATTCAATTTACTCCTAATATGTCTCATGTATCCCACGTCGGAACTTTTGGAAAGACGTCGATTAAAGATCTATCGGCTCTATTAAAGCCAGCTTTAGATCGTTGGTACTCCGACGGAATACCAATTAGTGCTGATGTTGTCAATCTAGAACTTGGAAGAGTAATACGACTATTGAATAAACGAAGTCCTGGTATGTTTACTGCTGCAACATTGAAGAGTATTAAGCAGCCACACCCACCGTTTCCTGAAGGGTTTAAGCGAGGCGGTTGGGTTAAGGGGCGAGGCAATAACGATACCGTTCCCGCATGGCTGACGCCCGGTGAGTACGTTGTTAGCAAGCCTATGATTAACAGCTTAACTGGACGTAACGCTAACGCAGCTACCACTCATAGCGTAACCCACGAGACTAACATCAACGTTGATGTTACAAACCCCACAGGGCAAGCGATCGTAGATGCACTGAATCCCGTCCTATTCGGACTGAGGCATAAGCCATGATTACATCACTACTACTGTATGATCCGCTACTGCTAGGCTACGTTAGCCTAGACGAGTTCCCGTACCCTGTGCAGGAATTCACCTGGACATACCCTGTGGTGGGTGACGACGTTCCGCGCCCATTTGCTGCTGGTAGGTATAACACGCGCAAGAGTGCTGATGCAATGTCGATCACTTGCGAAGGAGAGATTGTAGAAACGACAACCGCACTGTACTGGACTAGTCGTAAAGCACTGGTCACTAAGGTGCTGCCTGACTACGTTCAGGGCGCTACCACGTACAGGCATTCTCATATTCGTATGCAACTTGACGGCGATACTGACACGTACTACGCTGACGTTCAGCTATCTAGCTTTGCTATCCCTGTCGCAGCTAAGGGTTCTCCGACGGTATCACCGTTTCAATTCAACTGGACTTGCAATCTCGGCTACTGGTCCAGCCTCACCTACGGGACGCCAGTGAAGATATAATGGCTGCTGTACTCGGGAGAGTAGTAAACACAAGCCACAGTGGTACAACGCTATCAGTTTTAGCTGAGATACCTGATCTTACATACACCTTTCAGCGCAACGAGATAGGTGGTGCAAGCTGGTCTGTCCCTTTTACGCACCCACAGCTACAGCGTGTCAGTAGCACAGGACCGACTGGTTTCGGTCCTAAGCTCACCGACTTCAGAATCGGGGTTTCTAGTACCGGAGCTACAGGTACGTGGGAGACTGTCTTTGGCGGCATCTGTGGCCCTGTGGGGCTTCAGTCAGGCCGCTCCACTGTGGCGGTTGCGGGTGTTGACTACCTTGCGTGGCTAGACCAACCCTTTCGTTTCGATGGGTACTTAAACAATCTTAAGACGGAAGCAGACGTAGCATCGTATCGCGTCAATAAGACACAGATGGTTAGCATTGATGCTATGGTAGCTAACCTGTGGGATGCTGGTAATCCAGCGGAGTCGTTGCAGATTACTACATCGTACTTGCCGAATCCAGGCGCTTGGTCTGCTAACATAGTTGCTCATATCGTGGTGCTAGGAGACAGCACTACAGTACTAGGGCATATTAAAGAGATAGGTGCGTTGAACGATCCTTACGGTTTTGAGTTCTGGATGAACTATGACAAGACTCTGATACTTTACGCACCTAGACGTGTTAGCTACAATGGTGCTGTAACCACTCAGTACTTCGCGCCTAGCATTAACAGCCCGATTATTGATATGAAGTGGAGTAATACCGGACCTATCGCCACTACAACGATTGGTGAGTATAACGGTTATTATAGAAATAGCAGGTATCTCAACTCGCGCCTCGTCTATCGTGACTGGTGGCAGCGTGTTGCCTTTAACAATATTAATATGATTATCAAGAACTTCCCTAAAGGTCTTGATGCGGCTGTTGACGCACAGGGTACTCACGACCGCAATCCACAGCATCAGCTTACTATTAGCTTTAGGCCGGAAGATGTCCCAACAGGGGGTGATCCACTTTTCTGGTTCCGCAATCAACTTGGTAAGATTGTTGAGGTTGATTCGGAAGATTGGTTCTTGCCTTACCACCGCATCGACGGTAAGTTCTGGATTGACAAGCAGACGCTATCGAATGACAACGTAGGTAACTGGACCTGTGAGTTGGGCCTAGAGCAGATTTATCCTACCGACGCGACTCCCCCGTGATCTAATGCCGACACCCGATAAACAACCATCAAACGATTTCATCCCGTGGTTGACTGAGACTAGTCAATCAGCCCATAAGGGTGTGCGCTCTCTTGACAACGATCCCACAGCTACGGGGTGGATTGAGCCTACGCTGCTTAATAGCTTTGTTGCGCCACCCGCTCCTATGACGCGGGTACGTTATCGTATGCACCGTAGGACAACGGACCTTGAATTCGCTGGACATATTGATGCGACTGGAGCTACGAGCAATACCGTTGCGTTCATCCTCATTCAACCGTACTGGCCTGAGTATACCATTAGTTTCTTAACTGATATTTACGACGGCGCGGCGTTTGGTGTGGCGCGCTGTTCGATCAGTTCGGTCAATGGTGAAGTCACTCTTATCTGGCCTGCTTCGTAATGCCGCTTCTTTCACAAGAGTCTGTCGCGTTCTCGTATAACGGGTCGAACACGATCACGGCCACGATCACGAACTGCGTTATTAGCAGGCCATACTATATGTGGAGTAATGCAACATATTCTTCAAGTACAGCCACCGCAGTTTCATCTACTGTCGTTTTGACACTCACGAACATCGCAGAGGGTGCCTTCGTTTCCGACCAAATAGTTGGTTTTGGCCTCGACGCTTTCGTTAAAATCGGCGCAACGGGGGGATCGAACGATCCATACATCGGCACTAGCCGTTTCTGTTGGGGGAATGCTGGAGAATGTTGTTTTAACGCAACATGGAACTTTAACGGGAGCGACTTAATATGCGTTACGTTCACGCTTCCTGACACCGGGGCCAACGACTATTACATTCAGGTGTACGACCAGTCAAGTTCAGGTTCGTCCGTTGTCAGTTTCCGGGCCACAGGGGCAGAAGAAACGATATGTGTGAGGGCGTCAGACCAGAACGCAACACAAACCTTTCTGTCTGGGTCGCACTCGCTGAATTCAACGACTCTAAACGTTGATGGCGCTACCTTTTTCTCTGCGTCAGGGACAATCTGGATTGCTGGAAAACCTATCACGTATACAGGTAAAACGGCATTCTCGTTCACTGGTTGCAGTTCTCATCCTGCCTACACTTCTCCACTGTTAGTAGCACAGAACCGTCCTGCGCTTGCTAATGGAGTCAACGCAGTTAATTCAACCACCCTCAATGTTGATTCTACGGCTGGATACACTCTCACGGCTGGGCTTAGGAATTTAGAGATGCTCGGTGTCTTGTTCACATATACAGGTAAGACGGCAACGTCGTTTACTGGTTGTACTGCTCACTCTGCAACAACCGGAGGAGAAGCGGTCAATGTTCCTTTAATAGGAGGAATACTGGCATGGATCGGAAACTCCAATCCGCCTAGCGGCATACATGAAACTTACCCCACTCGTCTGTTTACACAAATGGAAGCGGGAGCAGGCTATCCAGGTCAGCCTTCTTGTTCGATAGAAGGTATCGTATCAATGCGCTGGCGTAGGGGAAAGCAGAGATAATATGAAATGGACTCCTGCACTACTAAAAGAGCACTACGACGAAAGACTCAACAAACTTGATGCTGATTTCACTAGAAAGTTTGAGGGCTTTCCACAGGAATACGCGACGAAGAATGAAAACGATGCGCTACGAACCGCAATGCAGGATATGCGCGCGGATCATGCTACACGGCGCGAAGTGGATGAAATCAAAGATCGCCTTAATGAAAGCACGGGAAGGCGCACAGCAATAGCAGCATCAATATCTGTTGTAGTAGCTATTTTTGCTATTACGTTTGGGGTAATAGTAAACAATCAAGTAACCCGAGCAGAGATTAGTGACCAAATTAATCGTGAAGCTCCGTGGAATAAAGATAAAGCCATTGTCGAGGGTAGGATATCTAAACTAGAATCGCAGAATGCTGCTCAACGATTACAGATTTCCCAGCTTCAAACACAGATTAAATTCTTCTGTGCTACTCGCATTAAGGTTAATTTACCAGGCTGTTAGATAAACCACCACAGGAGGTAGGGCACATGAACCCAACAAAGAAGAAAGCAGTACGTAAGGCGATGACTGACTTTTGCACACGAGCAGAGAAGAACGAAGCTGTGTGGCATTACAGTCAACAGCGGCCTTTTGGTGGGTTTGGGCAGTCGCCTGAAGCTCGCCACGTAAACGATTGCTCCGGTTATGTAGGGTTAGTATTTAACTGGGCAATGCACAAAGCTGGTGTGTATATGGCTGATCCACTTGATTACCATTACAGCGGGTATGGCTACACTGGCTCAATGGTTACATGGTTAAGCGCAAATGGGAAGAAGGTGGTTGAGGCTAACGGGTTCCTCGTCGGCGACATCGCTATCAACGGCCACAGCAAGAGTAGCACTAATCACACCTTCATCTGTAAGAAGGCGGGATCAGCTACTACTGCATTGTGGTCAAGTCATGGTAATGAGAACGCGCCAGATTCGGTGAAGTTGCATTACCATCCAACGCCGCTCGTAGGTGTGTGGCGGCATCCAGCACTACTCTAACGAAGGAGTGAGCTTAATGTTTAAGCCAGGAGCAAAGGTGTGGGCCAATACGGGCGATGATGACAAGATCGGTTTTGTCATTAGCGGTCCGGACGGACCTGAGGATAAGTATGTTGTGCAGATCGGCAATCAGCTTCACGGTGATATGACGTATCGTGAGCCTGCTGATCGTGATGCTGGCGGTGCAGGTCTTACCTTCTGGAAGGTGGCGAAGTAATGCTTACTAGAATTACGGTTGTCAGTGGTGTCCTCGTTGCTCTCGTTCAGGGTGCAATCCTGTTCGGGTGGGACATCACACAGGATCAGCAGGCGTGGCTCTCTGGCTTTATCGTGTTAGTCGGTGGAGCTATTCATGCTTGGTTTAATCCGAATGTTCCGATTGGGCCTTCGGAGTAGATTAAAAGATCCCCTCGTTGCTAAGGGCCGAGCGGGGGGTGTCGAAGGAGGGGCTGTAACTGTTTTCTCCTGGCAGTTACAGCCCCTCTCTAATAAGGAGACTAATGAGCAGAGAGAATATAGTATGGGGTAAGGTAGTAGCTGTTTTACTGTCTGAGGGTTGGAGGCCACCAGATCCTAGTCAGACTGCTGTTGAGAATATACTAGACGATATTGGACATATGCACTACACCCAGACGCTAGAGCTTACTAAGCGTCAGTATGAAATAATCCGGTTAATGGCTATTGGCTACACAATTCCACAAGTAGCAGCAGCACTGTGTATTGGGCAAGAGACTGTTAAAACTCACCTGAAGAGTTTGCAGAATAAACTAGGAGTCTGCAAAACAGTACACGCTGTCTACCTACTGACTAAGCAAGGATTGATCTAAACCAGCCACATCAGTAGTTCATGTATCGCTAGCACTATGGCTATCCAAAATGCTAGACACCATAGCATTGCTGCGCCGAGTGTCACCTGAATCCGTCCTTGTTATACTGAAAGCCTGCACCAAACGTGTACCAGTGGAGTAGATGCCTTAGTGCATCCATCCCATGAGGAATCCCACGAACGTACACACCGGCATTTTGAAGGTGAGTGTTGCTGTAGTAGCTCTTACCCTTAGCTGCGCTCTGCATATAGAGTGGCACTGACGGGTTCTGATAGCTAGGGCTACAGAACAAGTGAGCGATCCCAATGAGTTCGCATGAATACAGGATGAGGCCGGGTCGTGACTTGTTACGATACTCAAACGATTCCATTACTATAGCATCGGGCTTGGCTAGGTGTAGCTCATGCCACAGGTCGTGGTGCGACCACGTATCTTGTCCTGCACGTACAACCATGACACCATCTTTAATGTGTCCGATCGCGTATCCAGTTGTTACGCCAGGATCAAGACTGATGATTTTCATGGATACCTCATAGCATATAGCATGGGAGGGCATCTGCGGTTTGGGGCAGGGTAACATGCCCGTTTGCGTTCGCTGCGCCGCTCCTGCCCTCCTGTGAACGCTCCGACGAGATTACCCCTGTGGCGGCTCTTGGCGGTGCGGGGCGTGTTGTCAACGTAGGCAAGAAAACACCAACAACTCAATAAGACCGTTTTGCGATCTGTTCATTCGATCCACTAACTCTACATCGAGGTTGTCACAGAAATCAGCAACACCATGAGCGAGGTCAGAATACATAGTGACCACCAGATACTTGTTAGCCAGTGTAGCAATTGTGTCGAAGTTGTCTCTCACCCACTCAAACATATTAGTGGGCGCATCAACGCTCACGATATCCCACGTTAGCACACCGGCACTTGCTGTGTTAGGCACCCACTCAGTAACATCACTAACAAGGAACACGTCTTTAGCAGGGTACATCTCTTTCATAACCTGTATCTTCTTAGCATCAAAATCTATTACAGTGATCTTTTTCATGTTGGCGTTGTGCATATGAATAGCATCGTTAGCGCCGTAGAAGCCTGCGCCGAATAAGCACAGCCCTGTCTTGCACTCTTTCAGAATGGTAGTAGGGTACACGTTAGGTGAAATGTCAGACAAATTCATATTCGGTTACATCTCCCCAGCTAATCTCGCTCATTGATATATCAACAGTAAATGGCAGATCCCATCCTAAGCACTCCTTAGCTGCACTCTCCATTACCTTCTTCATTAGAAGAGCCACCTCCATGCAGTCAGACTGAGGTACGTCAGCGATAATGCTGTCATGGACAGTAGAAATGATAGGTACACCCATCGAGTTAAGCCTACATAGCGACCATACAGTAAGTTCACTAGCTGTGTTCTGTGGTAAGAAGTTGATAGCTTGTCGTTTGACTTCTTCAAGGTTTTCCTCCGTGATTAGGTGGAAGCGTCGCTTACCGCCGAACGGTGCAACAATGTCAACGCCGGTTACTACTTCCTGTTTGATCTGATTCTTCCACTCTAGTACCTGTGGGAACTGCTTGAACCAGTTATCTATGTAAGCCTGCGCTTCCTTCTGTGGCATCTGATACATCTGCGCGAACATGAATGCGCTCTGATCGTACACCACACCGAAATTGATGTTCTTACCCTTTACGTACTGCTCTTTCGTATAGTCACTTCCATAGAATGAGTTAGCAGTTTCTCTGTGTAGGCTTCTAGTTCCATCAGCGTAGATTGCAAGTAGGTTACTATCTCCGCTAAGTCGTGCAGTAGCTCTGAGTTCTGCTTGAGAATAATCTGCCTGGACGAGAACGCATCCTGGGGAGGGCTTAAAGAGGGTTCTGATTCCTGGTACGATGTCCTTTGCTTCTCTAGTAATGTTCTGAAAGTTTGGCACTCTACTACTGAGTCGTCCGGTAGCAGGTCCACATGGATTGAATGTGCAGTAAAGTTTTCCGTCTGGTGCGACAAGTTTAATCAGTCCTTCCAAGTACGTACCTCGTTGTTTATTGATCTGTGAGAACAATTCCATGTACTCAGCGAACGCAACCAGTCTGTCCTCATAACGAGACTTGCAATGGTAGCGCCCTTCGATGATCTCTTTGCGTACCTCTTTACCCGTAGCACGGGCAAACGACTTCTTGCGCGTAGACTTCAACTGGTGAATCAGTCCACAGGTGTCGTAGAGGAACGCAGCACACTGTTGAGGCGATGCAGGATTGAACAGATCCAATCCTACAATCTCTCGTAGTTGATCCTTTAGCTCACGTAGCTTAGGGATAACTATAGCCTCGTTAAGATCAGCAGCACCTATAGCATCGTAGTGGAAACCTCGTAGCTCAATGTCTACGAGTGCATTCATAAGGGGAATTTTTTGACCTCGATATAGTTCCCACACGTTATCGTGCATTGCTCGTTCTCGAAGGAGAGTGAACAATTGGAGGGTAGCTGCACAATCATAGCCGTTGTACTTGTGAAGATCGTCAAGGTCGTCGGGGAGAATTCCAGTCTCTTTATACCTTTCAACACTCTCTGGCTCATAGTTCAACCATCCTAGTTGCGTTCGGGATAGATAGGATAATCCATGTACTCCACTTTCCCTTTCGTCGAGGCACCACGAAAGAGGAAAGGTATCTTCAG
>Ga0315273_10004105_pt1 | contig 17723 bp, 13 predicted proteins | sample YL17G02_0_MG_FD_205753 | JGI IMG/M metagenome (GOLD analysis project Ga0315273, IMG submission 205753) | Sediment microbial communities from Yellowstone Lake, YNP, Wyoming, USA - YL17G02_0 | ecosystem: Environmental > Aquatic > Freshwater > Lake > Sediment | place: USA: Wyoming | collected...
CATGCTGTTTATCTTCGTGGACATGGGCCAGCCCATGCGGGTGCTCAACGTCATGTTGTACCCGACGCCCAACTCCATGATGTTCTGGGACATGGTGTCGCTCGGAGGGTACCTCCTGCTCAACGCCGTCATTGCCCTTGTCACGCTCGGCGCCGAGCGCAAGCGTATGGCGCCGCCCACGTGGGTCAAGCCCCTCATCATCCTGTCGATCCCCTGGGCCGTCAGCATCCACACGGTCACCGCGTTCCTCTACAACGGTCTGCCGGGACGGTCGTTCTGGCTGACGGCGATCCTGGCGCCTCGATTCCTGGCGTCCGCGTTTGCAGCCGGCCCGGCGCTGCTGATCCTGCTGTGCCTGGTGCTGCGACGGTTGACCTCGTTCGATGCCGGCCGGGAGCCCGTTCGGAAACTGGCGGTCATCGTCACCTACGCCATGCTCTTGAACGTGTTCTTCATCCTTCTCGAACTCTTCACGGCGCTCTACAGCCAGATCCCGGAGCACGTCGAGCACTTCGAGTACCTCTACCTGGGGCTCCACGGCCAGGCGACGCTGGCGCCCTGGATGTGGACCTCATCAGTGCTGGCTGTGGCGTCGCTCGTGGTGTTGCTCGTGCCGTCTCTGCGGCGCCGCGAGTCCTGGCTGGCGGTCACGTGCGCGATGGTGTTTGCCTCGCTCTGGATCGACAAGGGCCTCGGCCTGATCGTCGGCGGATTCGTGCCCTCTCCGCTGGGTGCGGTGACGAGCTACGTGCCCACCGTGCCCGAGATGCTCATCGTGCTCGGGATCTGGGCGCTCGGGTTCCTGATGGTGACCGTGTTCTACAAGATTACGCTGTCGGTGCGCGAAGAGGTGGCCGCCTCATGACCGCCGAGCTGCCGGGATTCGTGTCGTCACCACCGCGGCTGGTTGTGGCCGGCCTGAGCGGAGATTCGGGCAAGACGCTGGTGTCGCTGGCGCTGCTGCAGACGGCCCGCGCGCTCGGCCTGGACACCCGCGCGTTCAAAAAGGGCCCCGACTACATCGACGCAGCCTGGCTCACCTGGGCGGCGGGGCGGCCGGCCCGCAACCTCGATACCTTTCTGATGGGTGCCGCGCGCGTCCGACAGACCTTTACACGGCACGCGGCCGGCGCCGGCCTCGTGGTCATCGAGGGCAACCGGGGGCTCTACGACGGCGCTGACGCGGAAGGATCGCACAGCACCGCCGAACTCGCGAAGGCACTGGACGCGCCGATCCTGCTTGTGGTGAACGCGAGGAAGGTGACGCGAACGATTGCCGCCAGCGTGCTCGGATGCCAGGCGTTCGATCCGGATGTGCGCATCGCCGGCGTTGTGCTGAACCAGGTGAGCGGCTCCCGGCACGAACGGATCATCCGCGAGGCCATCGAATCCCGATGTCACGTGCCGGTGGTTGGCGTGGTGCCGCGGCTGCTCGGCGATGCCCTCCTCCACGGCCGCCATCTGGGCCTGGTTCCCCCGCCTGAGTATCCGGAACTGTCCGAACTTGGGCCCCGGCTGGTGGAACACGTCGGATCGCGGCTGGACATGACCGCTATTTTCGATCTGGCCCGGCGCGCCCCCCGTGTCGGCTGGGCGACCGAACACGCGGGCCATCCTGGTCATGGCGGCGGTCTTCGGATTGGCTATCTGCGCGATTCAGCATTCACGTTCTATTACCCCGAGAACCTGGAGTGCCTCGAAGCCGCGGGCGCCACGCTCGTGCCGATCTCGAGCCTGACGGCGCGTGCACTGCCTGCCGGCTTGCATGCGCTCTACATCGGTGGCGGGTTTCCCGAGACGCATGCATCGGCCATTGCGGCCAACCGCCCGTTTCTTGACGACCTGCGACAGCACGCGCAATCGGGCATGCCGATCTACGCCGAGTGCGGCGGCCTGATCCTGCTCGCCAGGTCGCTCCGCCAGGGCAACGCCGTCAGTCAGATGGCCGGAGTGCTGCCGTGCGAGGTCGAGCTGTGTGCGGCGCCGCAGGGACATGGCTACGCGGAGCTGATGGTCGAGACCCCGAACCCGTTCTTTCCAACGGGGCTGCTCCTGCGGGGACACGAGTTCCACTACTCGCGCCTCGTGTCAGCCGGCGCGCCTCCGCCAACCGCGTGTGCCGTCAGGCGGGGCACGGGCTGCGTCGACGGGCGCGACGCGATCGTCGTGCACAACGTCTGGGCTGCATATACCCACCTGCACGCGGCGGCGACGCCCGAGTGGGCGCCGGCTCTGCTCGGCGCGGCGCGCGCATGCTCGCAGTGGGCGAGCCCGGCACCGAACGTTGGGGCTCTCGTGTGAGGAAGGTCGGGTCCTCAAGCGTCCGGACCGCTCGAACCGGGGGCTGGAGGTTGGATACGAGCAGGACCGCGGCCGTCCACCTGCGATCGCCGGTGGATGTGCTGCGGCCGACACAGACGAGGTGCCTGCATGACCACGCTGTTGTATAGCATGCTCTGCCTGTCGGCAGTGGTGGGCCTCGTCGCCACCGTGGTCCGTGCCATTGGGTACGCGCGGGCCCCGCTGCACCTGCGCTGGGAGCTGTACCCGGTTCCCCACGAGGCCCCCGATCGCGTGGCACATGGCGGCTCGTACTTCGAGCAGTCGAACTGGTGGAACCGTCCTGCGCACTTCAACCTGCGCGGAGAGCTGACGGCCATGGTGGCCGAGATGCTCTTCCTGAAAGCCCTCCGGGAGTTCAACCTCCGGCTGTGGTGGCGGTCCTTCCCGTTCCACTTCGGGCTCTATCTGCTCATCGCCACCGCCGTGCTCGTGCTCGCCGCGGCGGTGGCGACGGTCTTCACTCCGGCGGTGATGGCCGGGGCGCTGGGAACAGTGATTCACCTGCTGTATCGACTGACGGGGGTTGCCGGTCTCGTGCTCACGCTGGCTGGTGCCGCCGGCCTGCTGCACCGTCGGCTGACTGACAACGACCTGAAGACGTACACGACGCCTGGCGACCTTTTTAATCTGGGACTGTTCATCGTGGCGCTGGGGCTGCTGGCTGCAGGCTACGCGTTCCGCCCGGTCGGCGCGCCGGACGTGCTCAGCCTCGTCGTGGGGCTGCTGACCTGGAACACCGCGATCCAGGTGCCCGGGCTCCTCACCGCCGGGCTCCTCATGTCCGCCCTGCTCGCGGCGTATATCCCGTTCACGCACATGTCGCACTTCGTCGGGAAATACTTCACCTATCACGCGGTTCGATGGGACGACAGGGTAAACCGGCGAGGCGGATCGATCGAACGGACGCTGGCTGAGTACCTCACCTTCCGGCCGACGTGGGCGGCCCCGCACGTGACAGCAGACGGCGTGCGCACCTGGGCCGACGTGGTGACGACCAATCCCGCCAAGGGGCCGAAGCGATGAAGGACAGGGACAGAATTGGACTCTCCGACATGTCCCGGCGCGACGGCACGCCGCTCGCGCATGTCGAGAACCAGGACCTGATGCCCCTCCCGGCACCGCTTGACGATCCGGCCCGGGAACGCGCCTGGACGCCGCTCACCGACCAGGCGAAGAACCGCTACGAATGCCTGCTCGACGACACCTGCGCGGTGAGTGTGCCCAAGCCGGCCACCAAGGCCGAAGAGGACGAACTCGTACGAAAGTTCCTCTCCGGACTCGACAAGCTGTTCACCAGGGAGAACAACTGGACGTTCCTGCAGCCGCTTCTGCTCAGCATGGAGCACTGCGCGAAGTGCCAGACCTGCGCCGACGCCTGCCATATCTTCGAAGCCAGCGGCCGCAATGAGATCTACCGGCCGACGTACCGGTCGGAAATCATGCGCCGCCTGTACTTCAAGTGCGTCAAGCATGGCGGCATGATCTCCGCATGGCAGCACGGCGACATCGACGTGAACTGGCCGATGGTCGCGCGGCTGATTGAGCTCGCGTACCGCTGCAATCTGTGCCGGCGGTGCGCGCAGACCTGCCCGATCGGCGCCGACAACGGCCTGGTCGCGCACGAGTTACGCAAGCTGTTCAGCCAGGAGATGGGGATCGCGGCCAAGGAGATCCACGATACCGGTTCGATGCTGCAGCTCAAGGTCGGCTCGTCCACGGGCATGTCGGCCGAGGTCGTCAAAGACAACGTTCAGTTTATCGACGAAGAGACGTCCGAGAAGACCGGCATCACCGTCGAGACGCCCTGGGACGTCGAGGGCGCAGACGTGCTGCTCATCCACAATGCCGGTGAGATCCTTGCCTGGCCCGAGAACCCCGGGGCCTTCGCCCTGATTTTGAACGCGGCGGGCATCTCCTGGACCTTGTCGTCCGAGCTCGCCGGCTACGACTCGATCAACTACGGCCTCTGGTACGACGACTCCCAGTTTGCGCGCGTGGCTATCAAGCACGCGGAGGCGGCGAAAAAGCTGAAGGTCGGGAAGATCGTCATCGGCGAGTGCGGCCATGCCCACAAGGCACTCTCGGTCATTGCCGACCGCATCCTGACCGGCGACCTCAATATCCCGCGCGAGAGCTCCCTGACGCTGCTGCGGGACATTGTGATGAGCGGTCGCCTGAAGCTCGACCCAACCCGCAACGACTTCCCGGTGACCCTCCACGACCCGTGCAACGTGGTCCGACTGATGGGCGTCGTGGAGCCGCAACGCGAGATCATCCGCGCTATCTGCCCGAAGTTCAGGGAGATGACACCCCACGGCGTCGACAACTATTGCTGCGGGGGCGGCAGCGGCTTCGCCATCATGAGCGGCCACAACTTCCGCGACTGGCGGTTTCACGTGTCGGGACGCAAGAAGCTCGAACAGATCCTCAATGCCTTCGGCGACTGTCTCGATCCGTCAATCCCGAAGTACCTCTGCGCGCCCTGCAGCAACTGCAAGGGGCAGTTCCGGGACATGCTGGCGTACTACGATCTCTGGGAGCAGAACAAGATTCTATACGGCGGCCTGGTCGAACTCATCGTGAATGCCATGACAGAGGTCAAGCCGGGTTTTATTGAGTGGGAGTGGCACTGATCGCCCCCAGGTAACGAAGACGACCATATGGGACATTCAGGAACGAGGGCGGTGACCCTGGCGCTGGCAGCCTCCTGCATCCTGGTCGCAGGGAGGGCCGCGGTTGCGCAAGGCCAATCGGGTCCCGCGACCGTCGAGGCTCGATCCGCGTCTGTCGCCCGTTCGCCAGCGCCCGGCCAGGGAGCTTCGACGGTGGCCTCCCCCGACGGCGTCATCCAGGTGAACGTGCACGGCGCCGTGCAGGTGGACGGGAGGGGATTACTCGACGGCGATCGCCCGGAGCTGCCGAATACCTTCCTGTTGCGGCGCGCCCGCGTGTACGTTGACGCGACGTTGTACGGCTGGATCGGGTTTCGAATCATGCCGGACTTCGCGGGCGGCCGAGTCACGCTGTTTGATGCCTTCGTCGAAGCCCGCTTTTCCAAGAGCTTCGTTCTGAGGGCAGGGAAGTTCAAGGTGCCGGTCGGCCTCGAGCGCCTGCAGGTGGGATCTGACATTCGCTTCGTTGAACGGGCGTTCCCGACGCTGCTCGCGCCGAATCGCGACGTTGGCGTCGGCGTCTATGGCGATCTCGCCAAGGGGCGGGTCTGGTATGCGGCCAGCCTGACCAACGGCGTGCCCGACGGCCTGAGCGGCGACACTGACGCGGACCGCGGCAAGGACGTGGCCGCCCGCGTGACCGTCCAGCCGTGGGGCCAGACACGGGCGAAGCGGCTGGGCGTGTTGACCGTCGGGCTTGGGGGTAGCTGGGGGCAGGCTCGGGGGACGCCGTCCCTCCCCGGACTACCGGTTGTCGACCTGACGGGCATCGAGACGGTCATTCGCTTTCGAAGCGGGTCGAGCGCCGATGCGTCGGTGGTCGCTGGCGGCACCCGTGCGCGAGTGTCGCCACAAGCGACCTACTATCGCGGTCCGTTCGGGATGATGGCGGAGTACATCGCGACGTCCGAAGACCTGGTGAAGGGCGAGGTCCGGGCGAGACGATCGATGACCGCGTGGCAACTGGCCGGCTCGTGGATTTTGACGGGCGAGGCGAACTCGTACAAGGGGGTCACGCCAAGTCGGCCGTTGGTGCCGGGGTCCGGTCATTGGGGGGCCGTAGAGCTGGCAGCGCGCTACACTCGCCTCGGTGTCGGTTCGTCGGTGTTCCCGGTGTTCGCCGACCCGGCCGTCACGGTCCGGTCCGCTGAGGCGGTGGGCGTGGCGATCAACTGGTACTGGAACCCGTCGGTCAAGGTCGTGCTTGACTACGAGCGCGTGGCGTTCGTGGGCGGCGCGGCGGTCGGCAATCGACCGACCGCGCACATGCTTTTGGGTCGATTGCAGTGCTGGTTCTGAAAGAGGCTCGCGCCCCCTGTGAGGAAGTTCGTTATGCAAGTTCAGTTGCTGGGCATCAATCACCACACGGCACCGCTCGAGTTGCGGGAAGCGTTGGCGATGGACAAGACCGCCGTGCAGGCGACGCTGCGCGAGATCCGAAGCGATGCGGCCATCGGCGAGGCCGCGATTCTCGCCACGTGCAATCGCACGGAGCTGTATGTGAGCACCTCGGACCCTCTGGCGGCCGAAATCGCGATGCGACGGTTGTTCGGCCGACTGGCACGCGACCGCGAGACCCTGGTGGACGCCCACGCGTACCTGCGGACCGGCGGGGAAGCGTGCCGGCACCTGCTGCGCGTGGCCGCCGGTCTCGACTCGATGATTCTTGGCGAGCATCAGATATTGGGCCAGGTCAGGGAGGCGCAGAGCAGGGCCCGGGAGGCTGAAACGCTGGGCCCGCTGATGCACCGGCTGTGGTCGGCGGCTCTTCACACCGGCAAACGGGCGCGCGCCGAAACGGACATCGGGATGGGCGCCGTGTCGGTGGCCCTGGCCACGGTCAGCCTTGCGGAGCGGGTGATCGGCGACCTGCGCCATCGATCGGTGCTGTTGATTGGAGCCGGTGATACATGCCGGCTCGCTGCGCGCCACTTCGCGGACCGCCAGCCGTCGCGCCTGTGGATCGCCAACCGGACGATCGATCGCGCCACGGCGGTGGCCGAGGCGTTCGGAGGCGAGGCCGTCGTGTTTGATGCGATCGGGTCGATCCTGCCGTCGGCCGACGTGGTCGTCTCGGCCACCCGCGCGCCCGGATTTGTCGTGACGCGCGACATGGTCCGCAGCGCCATGGCGATGCGGCCGGAGCGGCCGCTTGTGCTGGTCGATATCGCCGTGCCCCGCGACGTCGAGCCAGCGGCCAGCACCATCGAGCACGTGTTCCTGTACCCGATCGATGCGGTTCAGACGCTGGTGGACCGGAGCCTGTCGCACAGGCTAGGTGAGGTCCCGCGCGTTGAGGCTATCGTCGAGGACGAGTGCCGGAAACTCATGGCGTGGACGCGCGGCCTCGGGGCATCGTCGGTCGTGCGCGAACTCGCCGAACGCTTCGAGCACGTGCGTGCCGAAGAGGTGCGCCGGAGTCTCAGCCACTTCCATCCAGAGGAGGAGGCGTTCATCGACCGGATGACCAAGACGCTCGTCAGCCGGCTGCTCCGCTCGCCGATCACCAGATTGACGTCCGGCGATCTGTCGCCATCCGTCGAGTCGGCGCAACTGGAACTGGTGCGCGAACTGTTCGCCCTGGAGCCGCAAAGAAGCACGACCGAGGTCGACGGTGGCGCCGTCTGACACGCGTGCCGTCGTCCGGATCGGGACACGGGGCGGCGACCTGGCTCTGTGGCAGGCCGCAGAAGTCGCACGCCTCATCCGCCAGTATCACCCGGCGGTTAGCGTCGAGCAGCAGATCATCCGAACGACGGGAGATCAGGAGCTCGGCATGCCGCTCGCCCAGATCGGCGGGAAGGGACTGTTCACCAGGGAACTCGAGGAGGCGTTGGCCAACGGTTCCATCGACATGGCGGTGCACAGTCTGAAGGATCTGCCGACACGTGTTCCCGACCAACTGGCGCTCTCGGCGGTGCTCGAACGCGGTGACCCGCGCGACGCGCTGGTGGCCGCACAGGGGACCACACTCGGCAGCTTGCCAGCCGGAGCCCGGATCGGCACGTCGTCTTTGCGCCGCCGTTCACAGTTGCTGGCCCACAACCGGCATCTCACCGTGCTCGATGTGCGCGGCAACGTGACGACCCGTCTCGCCAAGCTCGACCGCGGCGATTTCGACGCCCTCGTCCTGGCACGGGCCGGGCTCGTCAGGCTCGGGCTGGACGCTCGAATCGCCGACGTTATCGAACCGGACGTCATCGTTCCAGCCGTGGGTCAGGGCGCGCTTGCCATCGAGTCGCGGGCGGCCGACGCCCGCGTGCTGGCATTGCTCGAACCGCTCGACCATCGGCCAACGCGCCTGGCAACATCGGCCGAGCGGGCCTTCCTCTCCGGTCTTGACGGCGGGTGCCAGGTCCCGATCGGCGCGCTCGGCACGTGGAGGGGCGACACGCTGACTTTGACGTGGATGGTATCCGATCTGCAGGGACAACGACTCGTGCGCGGCGCCGAGATGTCGGCCGTACGAACCGAGACCGAGGCGACCGACATGGGCAGGCGGCTCGCCGAGCGACTGGTGGAATCGGGAGACGCCGCGATTCTGGAACGGGGACGTGCCGCCGCGTCGGCAACCGGCGAGGCAGCACACGTGGTTCGCTCGTGAGCCCAGTACCGGCGAGGTTCGTCGTCATCACCGAAACCGATGGATCCGGCAGACGGCTTGCGTCGTCTCTCGAAGCCGCTGGCCTTCGCGTGTGGTCCATGCCGGTTGTCGCGCATGAGGCAGCGCCCGATCCCGGCCCGCTGGTGACGGAACTGGCCCGTCTGGCCGACTTCGACTGGGTGGCCTTTACCAGTGTGAGAGCCGTCACTGCGGTGTACGGCCACCGGGAGTGGACGAATTGGCCGTGGGAGTCCGCAAAGCGGCCGCGGGTCGCAGCCGTCGGGCCGCTGACCCGCGCGTACCTGATGGAACATCACGTCCCGGTTGCTGTTTGTCCCGCACAGGCCGGCGCCGTCGGTCTCGCGCTGGCTCTCATCAAGGCTGAGGGAAGCACGATCGCAGGCCGGTTGGTACTGTGGCCACGGTCAGATATCGCGCGTCCCGACCTGCGCGACCTGCTGGTGGCCGCACAGGCGCGCGTCGTCGATCCAGTGGCGTATTGCACCAGAGCGGTTCGTCCTGCCGGCCTCCCCGAATTCCTGAACCACCTGGACGCCGGACTTGTGGACGCGGTGACCTTTCTCTCGCCATCGGGTGCGGAGAATCTCGCGGCGGTGATGGAGGATGGAACGCTCTCGGTGCTGGCCGGTCGCACGATCGTGGCCAGCGTCGGCCCCACGACGTCGGCGGCGTTGACCCGACTCGGCGCTGCGCCGGCCGTAGAAAGCAGAGACCGAACCGCACATGGCCTGGCCGCAGCCCTGCTCAGCTACTTCGATCCCAGCCGGGGACCCGCGTGATGGGCCGCTCGGTCGGAACCACACACACCATGAGGGAGTGTCATGATGAGCTACCCAACCCAACGTCCCCGCCGCCTGCGTCGCAGCGAGACCATTCGGCGACTCGTCAGAGAAACCCACCTGAGTCCGAGCAATCTGATTGAGCCGCTGTTTGTGTGCACGGGGGAAGGGGTTCGCCGGCCTATCGCCGCCATGCCCGGGTGCTTCCAGTTGAGCGTGGACGAACTCGTCAGAGAGTGTCGCGATCTGACGAGCCTGGGTATCTCGGGCGTGATCCTCTTCGGTCTTCCGGATAGCAAAGATCCAGAAGGCGCTGCCGCTGCCGATCCGCAGGGACCGGTGGCCACGGCGCTGACCGCCCTGCGCCGCGAATATCCGTCGCTCTCGTTGTGGGCGGACGTGTGTTTGTGCGAGTACACGGATCACGGGCACTGCGGACCCCTGACCACCGGCCCCGACGGACGGACCGACGTCGACAACGACCGGGCCCTGCCGCGTCTGGCGAATGCCGCTGTCGCGTATGCGCAGGCGGGTGCGGATGTGGTCGCCCCCTCCGACATGATGGACGGCCGCGTTGGCGTCATCCGGCGCGCCCTCGACGATGCGGGCCGCACGGATGTCGTCATCGTCTCCTATGCCGCCAAGTACGCTTCGGGGTTCTACGGGCCCTTTCGCGACGCGGCCGGATCGGCACCCGCGTTTGGTGACCGGCGCGGCTATCAGATGGATCCGGCGAACGGACGGGAGGCATTGCGCGAGGTGGCGCTCGACCTCGACGAGGGTGCTGACATCGTCATGGTGAAGCCGGCCCTCGCGTATCTGGACGTCGTGTACCAGGTCAAAACCAGATTCGGGGTTCCGGTGGCCGCCTACAACGTGTCGGGCGAGTACGCGATGATCAAGGCGGCCGCAGCCAATGGATGGCTGGACGAGAGCCGAATCATGATCGAGACGCTGTTCTGTATCCGGCGTGCCGGTGCCGACATCATCTTGACCTATTTCGCCAAGGCGGCTGCCAGGTTGCTTGCCTGAGTTGGGGGAGTTGACCGTGTCAGACCCATTGCATTCTGGAGACAGCGCCAGTCGTCGATTGTTCGATCGGGCGAGGCGGCTGATTCCGGGCGGCGTGAATTCGCCCGTCCGGGCGTTTCGTGGGGTAGGTGGCACACCGCTGTTCATCGCCAGCGCACAGGGGGCCAGGGTCGAAGACGAGGATGGCCGCAGCTACATCGACTACATCGGGTCCTGGGGCCCGATGATTCTCGGCCACGGCCATCTGGCAGTCGTGGACGCCATCCAGCGTCAGATCATACGTGGCGTGTCATTCGGGGCTCCTTCCCGGCTCGAAGTGGAGATGGCCGAAGCACTGACCGCGCGCATGCCGTCGCTGGATCGTGTCCGGATGGTGAACTCGGGCACCGAGGCGACGATGGCTGCGGCGCGAGTGGCTCGGGGCGCCACCGGCCGGGCGAAGATCGTCAAATTCGAGGGCTGCTATCACGGGCATGGCGATTCATTCCTGATCAAGGCGGGTTCGGGCGCCGCGACATTCGGCGTGCCCGATAGTGCCGGTGTAACCGAGGGCACGGCCCGCGACACGCTGACGGCCGCCTTCAATGATCTGGACGGTGTCACGCGGCTCTTCTCGGAGCACGATGGGACGATTGCGGCCGTGATCGTCGAACCAGTGGTCGGCAACATGGGCGTGGTCGCGCCGCGGCCAGGGTTTCTTGAAGGACTTCGAGAGCTGTGCACCGGCCACGGCGCGGTGCTTGTTTTCGACGAAGTGATGACCGGCTTCAGGCTGGCACGTGGCGGTGCCCAGGAGCGGTATGGCGTGCGGCCAGACCTCACCACGCTCGGCAAGATCATCGGCGGCGGATTGCCCGTCGGGGCCTACGGTGGGCGGGCGGATCTGATGGCGTTGGTCGCTCCAGAGGGCCCCGTGTATCAGGCGGGCACGCTGTCTGGCAACTCGCTGGCGATGGCGGCTGGGCTGGCGACGTTGCGCCAGATCGACGCGATGCCGGAGTTCTACGAGGGGCTCGAACGTCTCGGTGCGCGCCTCGAGACCGGTGTACACGCGCACATCGAACGCGGCGGTTATCCATGCCGCCTGGCTCGCGTCGGGTCGATGTGGACGCTGTTCTTCACACCCGGGGAGGTCGTCAACTGGACGGGCGCCGCCCGATGCGACACGAAGCGGTTTTCCCGGTTCTTCCACGAGATGCTCGGTCGCGGTGTGTCGCTGGCGCCGTCGCAGTTCGAGGCCAACTTCATCTCGGCGGCGCACACCGACACCGACATTGATGCGACCGTGCACGCGGCGGGTGAGGCGCTGGCGTTGGCCTGGGCCGCGTCGGGCGTCGTGGCCCCCGCGCTTTCGAACGCCGCGGAGTAGGTTCGGGCGAAAATGACCAACCCGGCCCGATTGTTCTTGACCTCACGAAAGGATAAGGAGTGTACCCTGTCTAGCGCGCTAGTCGAGTATCCACAGCCCCCCGCCTTGGCTACGAAACGTCTGGAAAACAGACGTTTTTCTATCACGAAGCCCACGCGACCTGCAAACCTGCGGCGGAAGCCCAACCCGACTGAAAAGAAGGAGACGAGCGATGATCAATCCCCACGGTTCTACTAAGCTGAATCCCCTGTACGTGATGGACGGCGCCAAGCGCGCCGCGCTGATCGAGGAGGCCAAGACGCTTCCGTCGATCCTTGGAAGCTCCGCCGCCGCGGCCAACGCCGTGATGCTGGGCTGCGGCTATTTCAACCCGCTCAAGGGCTTCATGAAAAAGGCGGACGCGCTGGCGGTCGCCAAGAATATGAAGACGACCGCGGGCCTGTTCTGGCCGGTTCCGGTGCTGTGCATGGTCGCCGACGCTTCTGCGATCAAGGGCGCCAAGCGCGTGGCGCTGAAGGACCCGAACGTCGAGGGCAACCCGGCGATCGCGATCATCGACGTGGAAGAGATCGCCGAGTACACGGACGCCGAGATGGCGACGATGACCCAGCAGATCTTCCGCACACAAGACCCGAAGCACCCTGGCGTCGGGGCGTTCAACACCGTCGGCAAGGTCGGCATCGCCGGCTCGATCCAGGTGCTGAACTACTCCTACTTCGACAAGGAGTTCCCCGAGACCTTCCGCACGGCCTACCAGATCCGCGACGAGATCACGAAGATGGGTTGGGGGAAGGTCGTGGCGTTCCAGACCCGCAACCCGATGCACCGCGCCCACGAGGAACTGTGCCGGATGGCGATGGAGCAGATCCCGACCGACGGCATCCTGATTCACATGCTGCTGGGCAAAGTGAAGAAGGGCGACATCCCGGCAGACGTGCGCGACGCGGCGATCCGCAAGATGGTCGAGCTGTACTTCAAGCCCAACACCGTCATGGTCACGGGCTACGGCTTCGACATGCTCTACGCCGGTCCGCGCGAGGCCGTGCTCCACGCCGTGTTCCGCCAGAACTGTGGCTGCACGCACCTGATCGTCGGCCGCGACCACGCGGGCGTTGGCGAATACTACGGCGGTTTCGACGCGCAGACGATCTTCCGCGAAGAGGTCCCTGCAGGATCGCTGGAGCTGGCGATCTTCGAAGCCGACCACACGGCCTATTCGAAGACCCTGGGCAAAGTCGTCATGTTCCGCGATCATCCGCAACTGCCGAAGGATGACTACGTCATCCTGTCGGGCACGAAGGTCCGCGAGATGCTCGGCAAGGGCGAGGTTCCGCCGATGGAGTTCGCGCGCCCCGAGGTCGCCAAGATCCTCAGCGATTACTACATGAAGCTGGACGGCAACAAGTAGCCTGCCGTTCCATCCGAATCCCAAGCGCCCGCTCGACGGTTCGAGCGGGCGCTTTCTTTGGACGCGATCTCCTCCTGTTCCGATCGGATCCCGCAGCGCGTCTTCTGTCCACCGGGGGCGGGCGCACGCGGCCCCGGACCGCCGGTCGTTCGACTCGATCGACTTCTCTGGGAGAGGCGCGACGGGCTGAGGATCTCGAGGTCAACGCGAGAGGGGCAGCGACAGCCGTACCCATCCTCGTTGGAGCGCCTGGCAGAGAAGGACGCCGGCCAGAAATGCCGCGCCCATGTTCCACATGGCGAAGGCCGCGACCACCACCATCACGTAGACGTCATCCCGTTTGCTGCCGATATCGCGAACAGTCACTGCCAGTTCACCGCCGGCAAAGAACAGGATGACGCCGAGAATAGCCTTCGGAAAGGCCCCGAAGAGGATGCCGGCCGAGCGGCTGAAGAACAACGCCAGGATCACAAGTATGGAGCCGAAGATGACGAGCGAGCCACCCGTGCGGGCTCCGAAACGGACGTGGCCGGCCATGCCGCCAGACCCGTGGCACATCGGAATGCCGCCGAGCGGGGCGGCCGCAAGGTTGATCAGCCCCTGAGACACGGCCAGCATCCGTGCCGTGACGGGGCGATCGGGGAAAAGCAGGTTGTTCTCCTCGCGCATCGCGATCACGGCGTTGCCGATGGTGAGGGGAATCTGGGGGAGGGCCAGCACCATGCTGCCCTCCAGGAACTGCTGCCACGTCATGCCGGAGAGCGCAACGTGCGGCACCCGGAAGGCAGGCCTCAGCGACAGGACGAACGCTCCCAGCGATGGCTGCATCCACAACGCGGCGGCGGTGCCGACCAGCAGCAGGGCGAACATGGCCGGGATCTTCCGGTGGGTGAGCAGCACGTAGGTGAGTCCAAGGCCCGCGGCGGCCAGCCACGGTGTCGTGCGCATCATGACGATGCCCTGGGTCATGAAGGACAGCCCGAGGCCCAGGAGGATGCCACGCACCACGGGCTTGGTCGCGAGTGCGGTCACCACGTTCACCGTCCCCGTGGCGCCCGCGACGAGCCAGAACACCCCGGTGAAGAGGCCAGCCCCGCACACCACGCCTGGGCTGATGGCTCCGCCTGCGGCGATAGCGGCGCCGCCGATGGCCTTCATCGGTTGCACCGGGATCGGTGTCTTGTAGTACCAGCCCGCCACAATGGCGCAAATGCCGAACATGAAGAAGATGCCCAGCGCGTCGATCTTCATGACGGTGATGTAGCCGACGACGAAGGGGATGAGCGTGCCGAGATCACCGAACGCACCGGCCAGTTCGGCCAGGTCGTACCGATTCTTGCCGGGGCGTCGTCGATGCGCCCACGATGGGGAGGGTGAGTCTGGGTCTTCGGCTGTCTGTGCCACGGCTTCCCCCGTCGGCCGATCTCAGGCAGGCATCAGCTTGCGAACCAGGGCGAGCAGTTCCGCCTCGTCGACGGGCTTGCCGAGATAGCCGTCCGGAGGCGGAACCTGTCTGCGCGAGGAGATGAACGTGCGGAAATCGCCCGACACGCCGGTAATCATGATGACCGGAATCGACCGCCACGCCTCGTTCTCGCGCAGATCCCGATAGCACCGGACGCCCGACGTCTCCGGCATGGTGATGTCGAGGGTGATCAGATCGGGGCGGACCTGCTTCACCCGCTCGATCGCTTCCGCTCCGTTCTGGGCGGTGACGGTGGCGTAGCCGCTGTCTTCCAGCAGGCTGGAGAAGTACGTCACCGTGTCCGGATCGTCATCGATAATCAGAACGGTCTTCTTGTCAGTCATGCGATTGGTCCCTGGTGGCGGACGAGTCACTGGATGTCTGGCGACCGCTGGTCCTGACCCGCGGAATCACCACGACGAAGCGCGTGCCCTCGTCAACGGTTGAAACGATCTGAATGGTGCCCCCGTGTGTGGTCGCGATCTTGTTGGCGATAAACAGCCCGAGTCCGGTTCCCTCGCTGCCCTTTGACGAGAAGAACAGGCTGAACGCCTTCTCGCGCGTCTCCCGATCCATGCCGATGCCGTTGTCCTCGACGTCGAACTGCACGTGGGTGTCGTCGCCCGCAGCCCGCAGAGTGACGCGGTGCATGGGCTTCTTCTTGTCGAGGCGGCACGCGTCAATGGAGTTCTCCGCGAGATTCACGAGCAGCGCACGGATGGCCTTCTCATCCCCCTCGAACGCCCCGGCGCGCGGGTCCGCCTCAATGGTAACCTCGATGCCCAGATCGCGTCCCTTTTCCTGTATCTGCTCGCCGGCGTCGCCGAGGACCGCCGCCGCAGGAAGCGTTGTCCAGTCGGGGTCGCGATCCTTGGCGTAGTAGAGGATGTCCAGCACCATGCTGCGGATACGCGAGATGTTCCGCTGCACGATATCCCAGCCCTTCGCCACCCGCGCGTGATCCTCGACTGCCAGCCCCTTATTGACGAGGTAGACCCCCCCATTCAGGCCGTTGAGCAGGCCCTTGATGCCGTGGGAGATGGAGCTGATCAGCAGGCCGATGGACGACAACTGGGTCTGCAGCTGGCGGATCGCGGTGATGTCGGCGCTCATCTCCATCACCTGGTCGATCGCGCCGGACGCCCCGACGATCGGCGTGGTGTGGACCAGGACGTTGATCGCCTGACCCTGTTGCGACGTGACCACTTCTTCATGCACGTGCACCTGACCGTCCTCGAACGTCTGGCGCACGGTGCAGGGGTAGCATTCCTCGGTGCGGTGCTTGTAGATCTCGAAGCACTTGCAGCCGAGAAAGTCGCCGAACGTCTCGCGGTGCAGGCGGTTCGCATCGACGATGTTCAGGTCGCGATCCTGAATGGAGATGTAGCAGGGCACTTCTTCGAACAGCGTCCGATAGTGCGCCTGGCTGTCGTGCAGCTGGTGCTGCAGCCGCTTGAGGTCGGTGATGTCCGTCGACATCTCCATGACGGCCGTAATCTCGCCGTGTTCGTTACGGATCGGCTCCGTATACACGATCACGGACACTTCCGACCGGTCGAGACACCTGACCCGCTCTTCACTGCTATGGACGTGGCCGTCCTGAAAGGTCTGCTCGACCGGGCACACTTCACACTTCTCGGCCCGGTGTTTGTACACCTGATAGCAGTACCGGCCATGGTAGTCGCCAAACGCCTCGCGAAACCGTCGATTGGCGGTGACGACCTTGAAGTCCCGGTCCTGCACGGTCAGATAGCAGGGCATGGCGTCGAAGTACTGCTGGTAGGGTAGTTCCATCGTTGCCTCCCTGCCCGTCAACACGCAAGCCGGCTCAGCCGGCCTGCTCGGAGCGTGTGCACGTGGCCCGGATACGCTCCGAGTCTAGTGCACCTCCAGGATCTTCCGCACGTTCAGGAGCAGGGTGTCGTCGTCCACGGGCTTGTCCAGGTACCCCTCGGGCGGGAAGACGGCTCGGTCGTAGATCAACCGACGCAGTTCGGGCCGGCCCGTGATGATGCAGATCTTGATGCCAGACAGCTCGGTATCCTGGCGCAGTGTCTCGAACACCTTGCCGCCGTCGGTCCCCGGCATGGAGAGATCGAGCGTGATCAAGTCCGGCCTTTCCCTTCGGGCGATCGCGATGGCCATGTCACCGTCGGTGGCCTCGAAGACGGTCGCGCCGTTGTCCCGCAGCACCGCGCCGTAGAACGTCAGCACGTCCGGTTCGTCGTCGACGACCAGAACCCGGCGTCCCGCGAGACCGAGCGGCGCGCCGGCTGCCACGGGCTTCACCCCGACCACTTCGGGCACCGCCACACGGGCGGGTATCACCATCGCGGTGGCCACCAGGTTGACGAGCTGCGTGACCTGCATGTTGAGCTTGTAGTGACGAATACAGTCGGCCAGGCCGTCCACGCAGTTGTGACAGGACGTGACGACGATGCTGGTGCCGGTCGCCGCCAGCTGATCGGCCTTGACGCGAGCCGACTTCAGGCGTCGCGGCGTGTACTCCGACATCGACATGGCGCCCCCGCCGCCCGTGCAGCAGTAGTTCTCTGCTCGGTTGGGGTACATCTCGCGGAAGTCGGTCACCACCAGGTTCAGCAGTTCGCGCGGCTCCTCGAACAGACCGCAGCTTCGGGCGTTGTTGCACGAATCGTGGAACGTGACCGGGGTCGAGTTCCGGGTCTTGTCCACCGTGATGCGCCCTTCCTTGATGTAGCGCAGCATGGTGGTGACCGAACTCTCCATCACGAATGGCACGTCCACGCCCGACCAGTTGGGCCCCTCGCACCGCGTCGATCGGTAGCCGTGCCCGCACTCGGAGATCACGAGCTTTTTGCCCTTCAGTTCGGTCACCTTGTCGTACAGGCGCCGTGCCACCGCCCCGCCGAGGTCGTCGTCTCCGGAAAATAACCCGAAGTTCGTCATGTCCCAGCCCTCGCTGGGCATGGTCCACTTCTCGCCGGCAATGTGGAAGATCTTCGCCGCGTCGGCAATCGACCGTGGATCGTACTTGACCTCGCGAGGATT
>Ga0315273_10004106_pt1 | contig 17721 bp, 14 predicted proteins | sample YL17G02_0_MG_FD_205753 | JGI IMG/M metagenome (GOLD analysis project Ga0315273, IMG submission 205753) | Sediment microbial communities from Yellowstone Lake, YNP, Wyoming, USA - YL17G02_0 | ecosystem: Environmental > Aquatic > Freshwater > Lake > Sediment | place: USA: Wyoming | collected...
CATCTTTTCATAGACTTCGTTTTTCGGTGCGAGAGCGACAACGGGCATATTTTCATCTATGAGCGCAATCGGTCCGTGCTTCATCTCTCCGGCAGGATACCCCTCGGCATGGATATACGAAATCTCCTTCAACTTCAGCGCCCCTTCGAGGGCTATCGGATAGCAGTAGCCCCGGCCGAGATAGAGGAAATCCCGTTTCGTGTACATCTCTTTGGCGATCTCTTCGAGCTGCGAGGGAAGGTTCTCGAGCGCAATCTCGATATTATGCGGCAGGCGCATAAGCTCTAGCAGGAGCTCGACGGTCTTTTCCCGGCTAAGCCTGCCGATGCGCCGAGAGAAGTGAATCGCGAACAGGATCAGCGCGATGAGCTGGGATGTGAAGGCTTTCGTGGATGCGACGCCGATCTCCGGGCCGGCGTGTGTATAGATTACTCCGTCGGATTCGCGCACTGCCATGGAGCCGACGACATTGCATATCGAAATGAGCTTCGCCCCCTTTTCTTTCAGGGTGCGCATCGCCGCGAGCGTGTCCGCCGTCTCTCCGGATTGCGTGATGACGAGTCCGAGCGTGCGGTCGTTCACGATGGGATTGCGGTAGCGAAGCTCGCTGCCGTAATCAACCTCGACCGGAATTCCGCTGAGGTTTTCGATGATATATTTTGCCACCAGCCCCGCGTGCCAGGAAGTGCCGCAGGCGTTGATGATGATCCGCTCTATCTTCTTCAGCGCTTGTTCGTCCAGATTGATCTCGGGGATATAAACGTCCCCTTTTTCGAGGCTTATCCTGCCGTATAGCGTGTCGCGCACGGCGCGAGGCTGGACGAAAATCTCCTTGAGCATATAATGCTTGTAGCCGCCCTTCTCCACCTGGATGGGATCCCAATTGATTGTCTGAGGTTCTCTCTCGACCGGCTTGCCGGAAGAGTCGAATATCGTTACCGCATTTCTTTTTATCTCGGCGATTTCGCCGTCGTTCATAAAGATGAATTTTCTCGTATGCGCGAGAACGGCGAGTATGTCCGATGCCGCGAAGTTCTCGCCCTCTCCGATGCCCAGGACAATCGGCGGGCCGTTGCGCACGGCCACGATCTTTTCCGGATCGCCGGCGGCGATCACAAGAAAGGCGAAATGCCCGCGAAGCAGCGGAAAGGTTTTTTTTACCGCATCCGCGATGCTGCCTTTGTAGAATTTGCCGATAAGGTGCGCCGCAACCTCCGTATCGGTTTCGGTTTTAAATTTATGTCCTTCGGCGATCATTTCATTTTTCAGCTGAAGGTAGTTCTCGATGATGCCGTTATGAATAACCACGATCTTTCCGTCCTGGTCGGTATGGGGATGGGCGTTCTCCTCTGTTGGTTTGCCGTGCGTCGCCCAGCGTGTATGCCCCAGGCCGTATGAACCTCCCAGGATGGGGGAATCGTTCAGCTTGTTGCACAGGTTGATGAGTTTTCCGGCGCTACGCCTGAGCTCCAGCTTACCGGAGCTGTCGATCACGGCCACACCCGCGGAATCATACCCGCGGTACTCGAGTTTCTTCAAACCCTCGATTAAAAGTTCAGCAACCGGTTTGTCGCCGATATAACCCACAATTCCGCACATAGTTTAATCTTTATCTTTTTCTTTATTGTTTTGGGCTTCCATCTTAGCGCGCTTCTTAGCCACCCAACCTGGTATGTTTTTCTGCTCGACACGGCTTACGGCGAGCGCGCCATCAGGAACGTCGTCCGTAACGGTTGTGCCGGCTCCGATCACCGCTCCTGCTCCAATTACGACCGGCGCCACGATCTCTGTGTTGCTGCCGATGAAAGCTCCATCTTTAATGACGGTTTTATATTTTTTCCATCCATCGTAGTTGCAGGTTATGGTCCCGGCCCCTACATTTACGTTTTCACCTATTTCAGCGTCGCCGAGGTATGTAAGATGCGAGGATTTGGAATTGTCACCCAGCGTCGAGTTCTTCATCTCGACGAAATTGCCGACCTTGACTTTCCTGCCGAGCTTGTTGCCGGGCCTCAGGCGCGAAAACGGACCTATTGATGCCGCCTCGCCGATGACGGAATTTTCGAGATGCGAGAAAGGATATATCACGCAGCCGGACCCGAGTATGACGTTTTCGAGGATGGAATAATGCCGTATCTCGCAGTTTCCTCCTATTTCGGTTTTCCCTCTCAGGACAACGCCGGGATAAATGATTGTATCGGTGCCGATTCGGACATCGTCTTCGACATATGTTGCCGCCGGATCGTATATCGTTACGCCGCTCTCCATCAGTGAGCGTAACTTTCGCATTCTCAGGAAAGCATCCGCCTCAGCGAGCTCCATCCGGTTATTGATTCCAAGCAGGTCCTTTGCCGTATGCCATTTGAAGGCGCCCGCGTTCCTTCCCTCCCGGCGATATATCTCGATCAGATCCGGAAGATAATATTCCCCCTGCGCGTTGTCTTTGCCCAGTTTTTCAATGGCGGAAAACAGGGTCCGCAAGTCCGAAAGATATATACCGGAATTGACTTCTTTTATCTTGAGCTCTTCGGCGTTTGCATCCTTCTGTTCGACGATCTTAAGTATTTCGTTTTCGCTGCCGCGCACGATCCGCCCGTAAGCGCGGGGGTCGGCGAGTTCCATCGTAAGGACGGAGAGATCGAGGTTCTCTTTTTTGTAATGACCATAAAACTCTTCGAGCAGCTCGCCCGTTATCAGCGGGGTATCGCCGCATAGAATCAGGAGATCACCCTCCGCGCCAGCCAGCAGCGAAGCCGCGGAAGCGACGGCATCACCCGTTCCGTTCTGCTGCTTCTGCTCGACAAAATGGATTTCCACGTCGGAAGATCCGGATTTATAATTTTTGAACCGTTCGGTAACGCTTTCGGCTTGATGGCCAATGACGACGGTGATGGAAACCGGTTTCAAGCCCGCCGCCGCATCGAGGATATATTGCAGAACAGGTTTGCCGTTTGCCTTATGCAAAACCTTCGGAACAGCGGATTTCATCCGTTTTCCCTGCCCCGCCGCAAGAATCAATATATGCAAGCCTTTTTTCACTTTGCGATGTCCATATTCGATTTCGCTTACATTATATCCAACTGGGAAAGTGATACAAATAAAATGGGCTCCTCTCAAGAATCTGTGCGCAAAAAATCGATGGAAAATAGGACCTATCATCAATATAATCTGACACTTACAAATTTTCAAAATGCCCTCGAATTTAATACTAAAATCGGAAAGATTTTTTTCTCTCGCTGGAATCACTAATCCCGATTCCGTTAAGGAGGAACGTACCGTAGCGGTCAATTCTTGATAAATATGATTCGCGAGGAACGTAGCATCCTGGACGGCCTTGTAAGTATAATAGAATCAAGGGAATGAAAGGAAAAAGATATTGTTTGGCTTGTGGATATCACAAAATCCGAATCACCTTTCATCCCTTAAGAGAAATATTCCCTTTTAGATCTGATGCAAAATCACCCACAAATTTGTGCGAGGAACCTTAAATTATAATATGCCGCCTATCAGACGGCATTAATTTTTTGCGTATTTAATATCAATCTCTTCGCATTTATATCTGAATCTGAAATCATCGAAGAATAATTGCGACCGATTGGATTGTCGAAAGATAGAACCTCTGAATTAATGATTTTGATTGAAATCCAAAAACTCTACCGGTTTGCCTGCATCCGATGTTCGTGATAGTATAATTCTTTAGTGAGGTTTAAGAGTTTTCGGCAATTTAAACAATCCTTTATTATATTCGTTCAATGAGGGGAAATAAAACCAATCTGTTGGGAAAAACCGGATCTGAAATATCCGGTCTGGTAGCTGATCGTCTCGATACGAAGTTCCGTACCGCACAGATCTATTCCTGGATTTATGAAAAGAAAGTTTTTTCATTTTCGCAGATGACAAATCTGAGCAAGGATATGAGACAGTCGCTGGATGAACAATTTTCCATTGAGACTCCAACCGTAAAAGAAACTCTGACCTCCTGCGACGGCACGGTGAAGTATCTCATCTCGCTTTTCGACGGCTCGGAGATAGAGGTCGTCAGGATGGATGAAATCGGCCATTACACGTTATGTTTATCTTCACAGGTCGGCTGCCCGCTCGGCTGCGTTTTTTGCGCAACCGGCCGGGGAGGATATGAGAGAAATCTCACATCCGAAGAGATCACAGGCTCCGCTGTAATGCTTATCAGGGAGTTGCCTCCGTTAAAACCGGTTAACATTGTCTTCATGGGAATGGGAGAACCTCTGTCAAACTATGAGGCATTGGCCGAATCTATCGGCATCCTCACCGATCCTCAGGGAATGGCGATACCGGAGCGCAGAATCACAGTCAGCACCGTCGGCATAAAAGGGAATGTAAGGAAGCTGAAGGAAGACTTTCCCCGAATCGGCGTGGCTATTTCGGTCAATTCGACGTTTGAATCGTTTCGTTCCCAGCTTATGCCGGTCAACGAGGCAAATCCTCTCGCGGAAATCGTTAATGAACTGAGGACAGTAGTTTTCACGAAGGATAATCCTGTTACGCTCGAGTTTGTTCTGATATCGGGGGTTAACGATAATTATAACGAAGCCAGGAGGCTTGCTTCGCTAGCAAAATCCTTAAAGGCGAAGGTGAATATCATTCCTTTGAACAAGATCAACGGGTATGATGGGAAGTCTCCGTCCGAAGCGGCGATAAGCGAGTTTGTGCGGGAGATTGCGGGTTCAAAGGTTTATGTGACGGTGAGGCGAAGTAAAGGGAGCTGCCTCGATGCAGCTTGCGGACAGCTGAAAGCGGGAACGAAACGATAAAATGTTGAAAAAAGACTCTCAGCTCGACGGTTTACTTGAAATGGACTGGAAAAAAATCCGGGTTACCGCTGAAACCTCGGTTGATATAAATCTGGGGCATCATTTATACCTTCAAACGGTGGCTTCGAATGCAAGGAATGGAACCTCGCTGTTCCAGAGACGAAGGTTTCCAAACGTGACCATAGATGATGTTGTTAAGGCGCTCAAGCTGAAAACGGATAAGCTCAAGACCGAACGACAAAGAATGATAAACGATTTTCTTACATGGGTTGATAATGCCTTGAGCGGAGTGACACGAGGACGTCTTGTAAATGAAAACGGAGAAGCGCTATTTCTTGTCACACCTCTCGGCAAATATACAGTTGATTCCGATAGCGTGATAAGGGGAATTTACCTGTGGTCTTCCATACAAAAAAAGGAGATCATCAGCAAGACTGAAGCGAAATATAAAAAAACAATTGGGCATGGATCATATTACCTTGTAGATATGCAGCAATTGGCAAAGAACGGTATAAATGCAGATGACCTCGAGCACTTTGGTCATGCAGACATGATAGACTTCTATAGAGAAATCAAGATGATCACAAATCAGGAGAATGTCTGGCGCGAGCCGGAGGGTAAGATCAAATATCTTTTCATAAGACATTCACTCGGGGCAGGAATTTCTTCGGACCTTGCAATAGTCCTTGCCGGCATTATTTACGGACGGGACGCGGCTTTCGGTGTGGTGTTGAGCCAGGTTCTCGAGGCAATCGGTATTTATACTCATCAATTCATTGACTATAGTGCCGATATAAGCAGGGATATCAAGCGAAAATTCGAGAAGCTCGATGTAGATGAAAACGAGTTGATGTCCTTCCTCAACCTCGTTGTTATGCCTGATGACGAGAACAGAGACGCTGTGCCCTCCAGCTCTCCTCTGGAGCTTTTTATAGTTGATACGAAAACGGGGGTTTATCCATTGGAAGCGTATCTTGCTTTCATCGAACAGAAACCCTCGGTGCCAGCTTATATCGGAGCGAACAGAATACTTTCGCTGGACTTTTTTAGATATGTTAATAAGATTTTGCTTGCTTTTAAAGTATTGGATACTATTCCCTCCGGTAATTATTTGAAGATGAGCCTTAATCTTCCTGCGGCAGATTTTGCTTCCAGGGATTATATTGTCATCAAGGCAGATGATCCGATATCAAAGGGTATCAATCAGATGATCCAAACAAGGAAAGATATCCTTATTATCGTTGACGAGGAAGGCAGACTAAAGGGTGTTTTGCACTCGTCAGATATTGTCCGCCTTTTTGAACGTTGATTTTGAAACAAGCACAAGCCCAAATACGTTATAAAGGTAGAAATAAAGTTGAGTGATGAATGGATTAACGGCAAGTACGAGGAGATGACAGATCCCGATCTCGTTCTTAGCTCTTTGAAAGACGATGAAGACGCAAAAGCTGTATTGATGCATCGTTATTATAAGAGAATTTATAATATCAGCTTCAAATTTGTCGGTAAGTTCAATGAAGCTGAGGATTTAACACAGGAAATATTCTTTCGCGTCTTCAGCCAGTTGGATAAATTCAACACGGATGGTAATTTTCTTTTTTGGGTTCAGAGAGTCGCCAAAAACTATTGCATAGATCATTACAGGAAAACAAGAAAAGAGCGCCAGTTCCTGCTTCAGCAGCAACCCGAGATTTCTTTCAAGGACATGCAGCTCATAGATCAGCAGGAAGCGATGGAGGGGCAGGAAAAAATGAAGAAAATTATGGAAGAGATAAGCAAACTTCCGCAATCACTTAAAGATTGTCTCGTTATGCGTGATCTCCAGGGCTATTCTTACCAGGAGATCGCTTCGATTTTAAACCTGCCTGTGGGAACCGTGAAGTCCCGAATAAACCGTTCACGCAAAGAGCTTATGGAAAAGTTAATTTTTTAGTGAGGTGGGTTATGATTGCAACTAAAGTTATGCGCAAAGCTATTAATCATCTTTTCTCCGGTATTGTTTTTCTTACCGTGGGGATTATATTGCAGATAGGAAAGCTATCTGATTCGTTCGATTCCGGTTACATCATAGGTAAATATTGGCCTCTCTTGATAGTCTTTTATGGTCTGAAATACATACTATTTTCCATCGTCGGCGTAAGCCGCCTGCCGAACGAGCTGTCGCCGGAAGCGGAAGAAGAATGGGCTCGCCTTCTTCATGGATATAATCCCGCAAGCGGTATCGTGTGGGGCGCAGGATTAATCGGACTTGGAATGATCTTCCTGCTGAAAATGCATAAGGATATCTCAGCGTGGAACCTCTTTTTTATATATTGGCCTTCGCTTTTAATAATTGCGGGTTTAAGCGGAATTTCGATCTTTTTGCTTATCATATTTAAACAGGTCAATATACAGATGAATAAATCCTGACTTATAGGAAGTTTCTCAACGAGTTTCATAATCGGATATAATATTTGAAAGAGACTTGTTTTCTGCAAAAATCCAATTACATGTTGTGCTGCTTCCATCGTTTGTTGATGAAAATCAGACCATCTTTACTATAGTTTTATTAATTCTTGATTTGTAAGGTTTTAGGCGCCCGATGAGGCAGCGTAATCCGCTGCTTGATAAAAGTAGCTTTATGCTATATATAATGATTCTATGGAAAAAGTTGATAAACCCTGGGGATTTGAGCTTATCTGGGCACATACGGATAAATATGTGGGTAAAATTCTTTTCATCAAAGCCGGAGAAGCACTTAGTCTCCAGTATCACAGGGTAAAAGATGAAACCATTTATCTGTTTTCAGGCGAAATAGACTTGCTCCTGGAGGAGGAGGGTGAGCTGAAAGAACATAGGGTTCTTCCGGGCGATACTTATCGGATCCTGCCAGGGATAAAACACAGGATGATCGCCGTCGAAGACAGTGAAATTTTGGAGGCTTCGACCCATGAGCTGGATGATGTTGTGCGTCTTGAAGATAGATATATGCGAGGCAATAAGAAAAGTTAAAAGGAGGCGGTTTTGAATATAGCGGTTGTCGGCACAGGGTATGTCGGGCTTGTTACCGGCACTTGTTTTGCAGATTTGGGCGTCAGCGTTACCTGTATTGATAACGATAAAAATAAAATTTCAAACCTTAAAAACGGAAAGATACCCATCTATGAACCAGGCCTTGAGGAGATGGTGAAAACCAATATCCAGGAAGGCCGCCTTGCTTTTACGACGGATATAACCGAGGGGGTTGGCAATTCTCTCGTCGTATTCATCGCTGTAGGAACACCGCAATCGGACGATGGAAGCGCTGATCTTTCCTATGTGGATCAAGTTGCGAAAGAAGTGGCTCTCAATATGACTGATTATAAAGTCATCGTAACGAAATCCACAGTGCCGGTCGGAACAGGCGCCCGCATAAGAAAGATTATCGAGAAAAACCAAAAGACGCCGTTGAAATTCGATATTGTATCGAACCCCGAATTCCTGAGGGAAGGTTCAGCCATCGAAGACTTTATGCGGCCGGACAGGGTTGTCATCGGAGCGGACAGCGAACAGGCCGTTGCCATAATGAAAGATCTTTACAGACCGTTGTTCCTCATCGAGACGCCGTTTGTAATCACGAACATCGAAAGCTCCGAGATGATAAAGTACGCTTCGAACGCTTTTCTTGCCGTTAAGATATCTTTCATAAACGAGATTGCCAACTTGTGCGAGCTTGCAGGAGCCGATGTTCACACCGTTGCCAGAGGGATGGGATTGGATGGGAGGATCGGCCCAAAATTTCTTCACGCCGGTCCCGGATACGGCGGATCCTGTTTTCCAAAAGACACAAAAGCGATTGTGCAGATAGCTCAAAATCTTGGATATAACCTGGAGATCATTCCAGCTGCTATTCATGTTAATGAAACTCAGAGGCTCCGGATGGTTGATAAAATTGTCAATGCAATAGGCGGTAATGTGAAGGGTGTGACTATAGGTTTTCTGGGTCTTGCCTTCAAGCCGAATACCGATGATATGCGTGAAGCTCCCTCCATTGGAGTGATCAGCAAGCTGCAAGAGATGGGGGCGGTGATTCAAGCCTTTGACCCTGCAGCTATTGAGGAATCAAAAAAGCACATGAAAAATATTAAGTACTGCGATGATCCGTATCAAGCCATCACCGGATGCGATGCCTGCGTATTAGCGACGGAGTGGAATCAGTTCAGAAAGATGGACCTGGACAAAATCAAGGAATTGATGAAGAACCCGGTTTTTATTGATCTTCGGAATGTTTATGATGAGGAACAGATGAGGTCAGCAGGATTCAAATACATCGGAGTGGGAAGAGCGTCAGGAAAAACAGCTAAATAAAAGTGCTATGTCTGAAGCAAGTCATAAAAAGATAGTCAACAGGATTAAACGAATAAATCGTGGCGGCAGTGTTCTCGAATCCCTGCCTCAAGTATCCATCCAGCCAAAAGCAGAGCAAAATACCTGGAAGGGTTACCGAAAGGATTTGAACGCGCTTTACATGGAGGAGGTATCCTCACCATATCTTTCCGATCTCTTGAAAAATGTCGGTCTATCAGGAAATGATACCAGGGCCGGGACTGGATTAAAAACGAAGCTTGCGGACATATTAGCAAGGCTTTCCAGACCTTTTTCAAAAATCATCGCCTACGACCTGTATAGAAAAATAAACCGGCAGCAGCATTTCAACAGCCAGTCCGCTTTGCTTGTCCAAAAGCTTCTCGATTTGAATAAGAAATCGAATGATATAATTGCCAACAAGATCGAACAGATGGAAGAGAAGTACGATGCCTTGATCGGCGAGATCGTCCATAAGTACCTTGTGAATTTCACAAGAGACCTTGTATCGCGAATGGATATTCTTTACCGTCGTCTCGATGAGAACTTCATTTCGCACGACGTGGAGCTCGGAAAGCTCAGTTCCTCACTTGATTCTCTCTCGGTTGAGAGGGAACGCATAAGCTCGGATATGCAGGATTTGAAGGGAATTCTTGGCGCTCAACGCAGGGCTTTCGAGGAAATCTATGCAAGAGCTTCGGATCTTTCCGGCGCTGAGAAAGAAAATGCAACGCTTTCCACGGGAAGATTGCGAGACCTCGACTATGTTATCTTTGAAAACCGCTTCCGCGGAGCCTCAGATTTGATCAAGGAGAGGCAAAGAAAATATGCTGGTTCTTTCAAGAACTGCAAAGCTGTTCTCGATGTGGCGTGTGGAAGAGGCGAATTTCTCGAATTGATGAAAGAGCAGGAGATTGCGGCCGAGGGAGTGGATATCAATGAAGAGATGACGGCAATCTGCCTTCAAAAAGGCTTGAAGGTTGTATCCGGCAATGCTCTGGATTTTTTAAACGATAAGAATGAAGAGTATGACGGCATCTTCTGTTCAAATCTCGTCGAGCATCTCGATTTCCCGCAGATCAGGGAACTGCTGAGGAAAATCGTTAAGGCGTTGAAAGAGAACGGCATATTGGTTATCGAAACCGTGAATCCAGAAAGCCTTAATGTTTTCGGTGCGGCGTTTTATCTGGACCTGACGCACATCCGGCCAATTCATCCGCTCGGTCTGGAGGCTTTTCTTGAGGCAAACGGTTTTCATGATATCAAGATTCTCAGGACCACTCCAGTGGAGGCAGATGAAAAGCTCGAAGAGCCCGTACTTTCGGATAATATGTCGACGGAGCTGAAGAATACACTGAAAGCTGCCGGCAGGAATTTCGACAGGCTGAACAGCCTGCTATTTGGTTACCAGGAATACGCGGTAACAGCATATAAAATAAAAAAATAATCACTTTCAGGAGATAAAAGTGGGAAGCTTAAAAAGGATCATATGCGGATTCGGTTTGATATTGATACAATTTTTATTCCTTTATGGTTGCAGCGATGGGAAATTCAATGGTGGAAGTTTGATCCCGCTTTTAAATTCCGATTCTTTCGAGATAATAAACTCCAATCTCATCCTTCCGGATGAGTTTATTCTTGACGGCATCAGCCCGGTTGAAAGCGCCGATTTTCGTGAATTAAAAGGATACTGGGGGAAAGGGTATATGCAATGGAATTTCACGCCTCAAAACTATCCCCGCATAGATGATGGCGCGATAGAAATAACGATGAACTATCTGCCTCCCCAGAGGTTCAAACTGAGTTTTTTATTCAGAAGCAACGGTTCCTCCTTTTTTACGGCGGAAGTGTTTTCCAATCAAATAAGGATATATAAACAGTCTATTGGAAAGTCCGTAAAAATTCTTGAGTTGCCGTTACGGTTCGTACCCGAAAGGAATGTTTTAAGATTGTTTTTTTGTGACGAGCTGCTTGCTCTGTCCTTTAACAACAAGGAAATCTTCAGACTTCGGGACAATCAGACGGCAGGTTCCGGATACTTTAATTCCGTCAGCATTAATTCGGTGGGAAATTTAGGAACCCGCACTCATATCAAATATTTCTCTTTTAATAGCGATAAAGACAAAGAACAATATCGAAATGTCTTTAATGTTTTATATTCGTCCGATGCTGACAGCTCTATACAGGAATATCTTCGTCAGGTCAGAATCGGCGACTTGACGATGCCCGCGGTGCTCGCTCCGTCGCCGTCCAGAATGGTCATTCCGATCTCGGTTCCTAAATTTGCCGATCTTCGTTTTTCCACCGCAACGTTGCCGGTTTCAGATACAGGTAGCGCTGTTGTTCGATATAAGGTTGATTTTCTCGAAAATGGGAAGGGAAAGCCGGTCAACCTTTTCGATGATATTGAATTGCCTGTGAACATTTTCGATCAGAAATGGACAAGCTGCCGGGTCGATCTGAAAGACTATGAGGGGAAGAAAGGCAATCTAATTTTTTCCGTGGACATTGAAGGCAAGGGCGGAATGGCAAAGAAGGGAGTGATAGCGCTCTGGGGCGCGCCGCGGATACTGATAACTCCTAAGCGGGCTGAGACGAGGAACGTGGTACTAATCACAATTGAGAACTTCGGGCAAGAATCGCTGCAATTGAAAGCGAACACAAAATCTCTCACACCTGCGATTCTCAACTGGGTTGCGGATTCGGTTGTCTTCACGAACGGTTATCCCGCTTCGAAATGGGTTTCTGCCTCATTGTTTTCCATTCTGCATGGAGATTCCGGGATTTCCGATGAATATGTACGCTGGATGGAGAATTCGTTCAAACCTGCGGATAACTTCGGATATTCTTTAGCGAGAGTTTTTTCGGAGAATGGCTATGATACGGCAGCGTTTATGCAGGGGGTAAATTGTCAGCCGTTTCTCGGTTTATCCGATGGGTATAACGAGTATTGCAATGAGAATAAATTTCGTGACAGCGAGGCGGATATCTCAAATTCGGACAAGCTGGCTGCTCGCGCGTCCTTATGGATTGAACAGAGGGTTAATAAAAACTGTTTTTTACACATCCATTTTAATACTCTTTCCGACCTCGATATCGATACTCTCGTGAAAAATATCAAGGACAATCGTAACCTTCAGTGGGAATTTTGGCGCCGGTACGGTGATGCGCTGAGCCGGCTTGACGGTAATGTAGGGAAGCTGCTCCGATCATTGTGGAAAGTAGGCGCGCTGAAATCCGCCGTAATTATCATCTTCGGGACGGATGGAATAAATGTGCCTTCAGCGCAAGGGATTCCGCGGGAAACCGCAATCGGGAAAGACCAGTTCCTGAGAGTGCCGGTAATATTTAATATCCAAAGCAAGTTTCCGCCCAATGGCGAACGTAAAAGCCCGATTTTCCTGAGCGACTTGTATTCCACGATATTAGAATATATGGGTATGAAATATTCCGCTAGCGGAGATTCGAAGTCTTTTCTGAATTTTATTGAAAGTGACGAGGAATCCCCTGAAGAAAGCCGGCTGGCAGTAACCCAATTAAGCGAACCCATGAACCCGGCGGCAGGGTATTCTCTGATCGAAGGTGGTTATAAAGCTCTTCTTGTGGGGGAAGAAGAGAATAAACCTTTCTCGCTATTCTTTTTCGATTTGAAATCCGATCCTTATGAAAGATCGCCGCTTTCAAAAGAAATGATTAAAAATACCAAGCTGAGCTCCGAATTAAACTCCAGGGTAAAGAGTTTGTTGAACACTAAACCGTTAATGACCGGTATGAAGACCATCGGGCATTATTTAAAGATGATTAACCAATCATTGGCGCACGGACAATAGCGGGCTTTTCAAAAAGACTTAGCTTATCGAGACCGTTGAAAAACCTATTTTTTGTCATTCCGGCCGAAGAGCCGGAATCTGTTAAAATGAATCTTTTTAATAGGACGCCGTAACAAGTCTAGTATGAAATCCGAAGGATTCTATATAAGGTTAAAATAGCTGGTTTTTCAAATGTCTCCTTATTTGGAGTTCGGATCCTTGATCTATAATTCTATCAGGAAAGCGGTTCCCGTCTGATGCTGTGGATAGTCAAGCAGATTTACCGCTGTTTAATATCTGCGGAAAGCTGGACGCAATTTGCTGAATTACATAATCTTCAACCTCTTTGCTTGTTGACAGATCGAGCAAGCCGGAAGCAATTTTCCGAGCATCTTCAATTTTGATGGAACGTATAATGTTTTTAATCATAGGAATCGAAGGAGGATTCATACTCAAAATCGAATAGCCGAACCCCAATAGGACAATCATGATCACCGGATCTATCGCAACCTCCCCGCAGACCGCGACGGGTATCCCTGCCTTTTGACCTGCAGTGATTATCATTGACATCAGTTTCAATATTGCCGGATGAAGTGGACGGTAAAGGTATGAGACGTTCTGATTGGACCTGTCAATCGCCAGTGTATATTGTATCAAATCGTTGGTGCCGACGCTGAAAAAGTCCGCCTTCCGTGCAAGCTGATCGGCAATCAGTGCGGCGGATGGGATTTCGATCATAATACCGAGTTTAATGTCATCTTTAAACGGTATCTTTTTTCTCTTAAATTCGCACTTTATGTCATCGATGATTTCAATAGTTTGTTCAACTTCCGTAACGCCGCTGATGAATGGAATCAATATCTCCATATTGCCATGGACACTTGCACGAAGCATCGCTTTCAGCTGCGTGATTATTGTGTCGCGGTTTTGAAGAAAGAGCCGGATCGCTCGCATCCCGAGCGCTGGATTCGCTTCCTTATATAATAGCTGTTCTCCGAAATATTTATCGCTCCCTATATCAAGGATTCTGATTGTCGCCGGGTAAGGCGCCGCCTCTTTCACGAGGGCGCTGTAAATATCGTAATGCAGTTCCTCGTCGTTTATCCGGTCAGGGTATTGCATAAAAATGAATTCCGAGCGGAACAGTCCGATTCCTCTCGCTCCGAATTCCTTTGCATTTTTAACCTCGGATGGAAGGTCTATGTTGGCGAGCAGGTTCACTTCTGCGCCATCAAGCGTCACTGCCGAAAGTTCCTTGTTTCTGATGAGTTTTTTCTCGGTTTGCCTGAATTGTTTCAGCTTTTCCCGGTAGGAATTTATTTGTTCCGTCGTGGGATTGACAATCAGTGTTTCTTCCTCGCCGTCAATTATTGCTATGCCATCCGGATCAATTTCATCAACAAGCCCCTGCAATCCAACAACGGCGGGAAGTTCAAGAGATTTTGCGAGCAGGCTGATATGGGACGTTTTTCCGCCGACTTCAGTGGCTATGGCGAGGATGGTGTCCCGCTCGATGGAGCTTAAATAGGAGGGGGGCAGATTTCGGGCGACGATGATGGATGGTTCCTGCGGATTTTGAACATCGCTACTGGTTTCTCCTGCCAGATTATCAATGATCCTCCGGGAAAGATCCCTGATGTCGTAGCTTTTTTCTTTAATATGCTCTATATCAATGCTTTCAAACGCCCTGATATACCTTCTGTTAACCTTTTCGACCGCCCATTCCGCATTAATTTTCTCCTTTTCTATCATATTTCTTATCATCCCGATGTACGCTTCATCTTCGAGCATAAGGAGCTGCGCGTCGAAAATGAACGAATGATCTATGTTAATCTCCTTGGCGATCTTTTCTCTTATATTCTGTAGCTGTGTCCTGGTTTTTTTAATTGTATTAGACAATCTGTCTGTTTCGTTTTCTACGCCCTTTTTATCAATGAGGCAGTGCGCGATAATCACATTTTCCTCGCGCAGCACGACGACAGGTCCAATTGCGATGCCGGGAGATACCCCTATTCCCTTGAACGTTTGAGTTTTTTTCATTTCTACAATGTCTCGTTGAAGCCTTCTTCAACAATTCTTATAAGGTTTTCCAGCGCAGACTCTTCGTCCGGACCGGTGACGGCGATTTCCAGCTTGCTTCCGTAAGGCGCAGCGAGCATCAGAAGACCCATTATGCTTTTACCGTTAACGGTTTGGTTATTAAATGTTACAAATATTTTGGACTGGAACTCATTGGCTTTATGGACGAATTTTGCGGCAGCTCGGGCGTGGAATCCCATCCTGTTTATTATAGCGACAGTTTTACTTTTCATTATTCATTTTTTTTCTGGTAATAGATCTCACCCGGAACCTTGATGCTCTGCCTGGCCCTGTCTTTCAATTCCGTTAAAAGAAGAGCCATATTTTTAAAGGACTCAGTCTGGAGGTTCACGAATTTTATCAGCATTGGAAGATTGACACCTGTAATTATCTCGATTTTTTGTTTCTCAAGGAATGGAAGGCTTATATTTGTCGGAGTTCCGCCGAACATATCGGTGAAGATGACAACTCCGTCATATGATATCAGATTGGAAAGGGCATCCCTTATCTTGTTGATACCCTGTTCCTGATCATCATTCCAATCCACGGATACACACTGGATTCCTTCCGTTTTGCCTACGATGTTTTCGAGTACGGAAAACATCTCTCTTGCGAGAGTGTTGTGCGCCACAATTAATGCCCCATACATCTTCACCCCTCGTTTAATCATAGCCCGGATAAATAAATATCCCTATGTTCAATAATAACATTATACCCTTCTTCTGATAGAAATTTAAATACTTCCTCGGCCACAACAACTGACCTGTGCCGTCCTCCGGTGCAGCCGAATGCGATATTCAGGTAAAATTTTCCCTCTCGATTGTAGTTTGGCACCAGGAAACGAAGCAGGTCTTTAAGCTTAGGGAAAAACTCCCGGAATTCTACAGTTTTTTCAATGTATTCGACAACCTGTCTGTCAAGTCCGGTTTTCTCCCTGAGTTCATGCTCGAAAAAGGGGTTTTGGAGGAATCGAACATCAAGTATCATATCCGCATCGAGAGGAAGCCCGTTTTTAAATCCGAAACTGATAATATTTATTCTGAACTTTCCCGCCTTTTCGTCTTCAGCGGCAAAGCGGCTTGTGATATAGCTTTTCAATTGATGAACGTTGAATGCTGACGTGTCTATCACAATGTCGGCAAGGGATTTGATGCTTGAGAGCATATCCCTTTCTTTTTTGATTACCTGAGAGAGCAAGTTTTCGTCCCTTAAAGGGTGCGGGCGTCTCGTCTCCGAATACCGTCTTACAAGAGTTTCATCGCCTGCTTCAAGAAAAAGCAATATCAGGTCGAGGTTGCTCTTCTTCAGTTCGTTGAATGTCTTTTCGAAGTTCTCGATAAATCTCTTTTCCCTGATATCACAAATGATGGCAATTTCGCTGATATCGGCTTTTGTCCTTTCGATGAGGTTCAAAAAAGTGGAAATAAGATCCACCGGCAGGTTATCTATGCAATAATAGCCGATGTCTTCGAAGGTGTGCAATGAATATGTTTTTCCGCTGCCCGACAGGCCGGTTATTATGACGAGTTTTTTTCTCTTTTTCATCACTCGTCCACCTTTTTATCTTGATAATTCTGGTTTGCGAGCATTTGCCGGTTCATTTTCTTTTCAAATTCTTCAAAAGCCCGTCCATAATGTAGTGTGACGAGATGATTTCTTGCGGCTGTCTCGATCAATATAGCAAGGTTTCTGCCCGGGGCGACTGGAATCGTGATGCATGGAACGGCACATTCCATCATCCTATAATTTTCTTCGGCAAGTCCCAGTCGGTCGTATTCTTCTCCTTTTTTCCACTGTTTGAGGATAACTATCAATTCGATCTTCTTGTGATGCCTTACGGCTCCCATGCCGAACAGATCTCTGATATTTATCACGCCCAATCCTCGGATTTCCAGGAGGTTACTGATAAGCTCGGAGCAATAACCAACGAGCACATCGTTTTCGAATTTTTTCAAAATGATCGCGTCATCAGCCACGAGCCTATGCCCTCTTGTTATCAGGTCGAGCGCCGATTCGCTTTTTCCTATGCCGGCATCTCCCATTATAAGGACACCAAGTCCGAATATTTCCAGGAGCACTCCGTGAATATTCATCTGCGGAGCCATTTTTATGCGTAGTATTCTGGAGGTAGTTTCTATTGTCGGACTTGTGGGAAGAGGCGACTGCAGAAGAGGGATCTTCTTTTTATCGCATATATCTATAAGAGACCCCGGAATAACAAGCTCCGCTGACACCATGATGCATCTTGTATCTTCTGTGCAAAACCGGTCGAGAGAGGCGATCATTTTATCTCGGTGGAGGGAGTGGAGGTATCCGATCTCCGTTTTGCCGAAGATAAGAACCCTGTCAGGCATACCCGTATTGAGATCGCCGTCAGTGGACAGACCCGGTTTCTGGACACGCGGCAAACCGATTTGTTTGCCGAGGCCCTCTATTCCTGCCGCGAGTTCCACTTTCATCTCCGTAGAAAGTTCCGCAAGAAGTTCGGCAACAGTTATTTGTTTATATGATATTTTTTCTTCCTCGCTCATTTCGCATCAGGGGAATTGTACAGTTCCATCAATTTGCTATAAAGCTGATTTGCCGTAGCAACTTCGTTCAGCAGATTTTTTATTGACACTCGTTCGATCAACCGCGCCGTTTCGGCCAAAAAATAGATATGATCGTCCGTCTCTTTTGCGGGCGCAAGTTCTAAAAAAAACAGATGCAGTTTCTTTTTC
>Ga0315273_10004107_pt1 | contig 17721 bp, 12 predicted proteins | sample YL17G02_0_MG_FD_205753 | JGI IMG/M metagenome (GOLD analysis project Ga0315273, IMG submission 205753) | Sediment microbial communities from Yellowstone Lake, YNP, Wyoming, USA - YL17G02_0 | ecosystem: Environmental > Aquatic > Freshwater > Lake > Sediment | place: USA: Wyoming | collected...
CCACGGGCCCGTGGCGTACCGCAATATCCGGATTCTGCCGCTCGGAAAGTGAGTGAAGCATTATGTGGCGAAGACAATTCCTGCGGACTTCCGCCCGCCCAGCGCGCCTGTGTGGCACGGCCGGTCTTGCCCGGCCGTGCGTTTGTCCTCGCGCGCCGGGACGACGCCGGAAGTCCCGGCGCGCCGGGATCACGTTCCCCCCGCCGCGCGATGTCATGCCGAGCGAAGCGCGGCGCAGTCGAGGCATCTCGCCGTGCGTTGCCGGAAGGAGTAACATCCACACACGGAATAGCGCTGCTGGTGCGGCACGGCTGAATATCCGAACCGCGTTTCTGTGGGGGACCTTGCCATGACACGATACTTTGCCCTGCTGTTGCCGCTGGTCGTATTCCTGTGTGCATCGTGCCAGGGACCATCTACTCCGGAGGAGAAGGCCATCAAGGCTATCGAAGCGCTGGGCGGCAGGGTGCATAGGGACGAGGCACTCCCTGGTCGGCCAGTCTCCGGTGTCTACCTCATCGACTCCAAAGTCACGGACTCCGATCTGAAGGACCTGAAGGAACTTAAGGGCATGCGGTCGCTTGAGATCGTCAACGCCAAGATCACGGACGCCGGCCTGAAGGAACTGAAGGAACTTAGGGGCCTGCAGACGCTCACCCTCAACGGCACCCAGATCACGGATGCCGGCCTGAATGACCTGAAGGAACTTAAGGGCCTGAAGTTTCTCTCCCTCTGGGGCGCCCAGATCACGGACGCCGGCCTGAAGGACCTGAAGGAACTCACGGGCCTGGAGACGCTCGATCTCGGCCGCTCCCAAATCACAGACGCCGGTCTGAAGGACCTGAAGGAACTTAAGGGCCTGCTGTGGCTCGACCTCAGTTACACCAGGATCACGGACGCCGGCCTTAAGGACCTGAAGGAACTTAAGGGCCTGCGGTGGCTCGACCTCAGTTACACCAGGATCACGGACGCCGGCATGAAGGACCTGAACGAACTCACGGGCCTGGAGACGCTCTACCTCAGCGGCACCCCAATCACGGGCACGGGCCTGAAGGACCTGAACGAACTCACGGGCTTGGAGACGCTCTACCTCAGCGGCACCCCAATCACGGGCACGGGCCTGGAGGACCTGAAGGAACACAAAGGCTTGCGGGAACTCTGGCTCAGAGGCACCCAGATCACGGACGCCGGCCTTAAGGGCCTGAAGGAACTGAAGGGCTTGGAGGCGCTGCAACTCGACGGCACCCAAATCACGGACGCCGGCCTTAAGGAACTTAAGGAGATTAAGTTCCTGCGGTTTCTCAACCTCAGTAACACCCAGATCACAGACGCCGGATTGAAAGACCTGAAGGATCTCAAAGGCTTGGAGAATCTCGTTCTTTTGAAAACCCGGATCACGGAAGCCGGCTTGAAAGACCTGCAGCAAGCGTTGCCGAAGACGCGCATTTACCCCCCCTAATGCCAATACGGAACGGAACGATAGCACTTCGTGGGCGTTCTCGCGCCGCGCCCTCCGGCAAGGGCTCTGTTGGCATCAACTGCCACTTTATGATTGCTACCGCTTGTTGGGGCAGATCACATCAACAATAGTACAATAGCCTTCATCGTTCCCTTCCTGACTTCTGCTTTTTCATTTTCGCAACAGCACCATCGCGCAGCCGCGCTTGAGCGGGACGTGCAGGGTTATGCTGGCGTCCTTGCGTGTCGCCGTCACCGCGTCCGCTTTGTCTTCGCCGGGGTGTAGCGCCTCGCAACGAAGCCGATCGAGACCGGGAAGATTGCGAAGGCAGACAGTGGCGGATTCGGACTGGCCTGCGAACGTAACCGGCAAGGCATAACCGCCGGGGACCTGGAAAAGATTGACCTTCACGCCGGGCGTGGCGGATTCGACGCAGTGCGGTTCAAGCACCCACTTCTTGCCGCGCATCGCGTCCAGCAACGGGCCGTAATCGAGATATTGCCGGTCCACCCAGGCGCTGGGCCGCAGCGAGTGATCGTTGCCCGGGAACGGGGCCATGGGATAGACCCCCAGATGCAGATAGCGCTGGAAGAAAGCATCGGGGTCGGGCTTCAAGGCTTCTTCGTTATCGGTCCAGCCGAGGGCCGGCTTGCGCAGTGTCAGCAGCGCCGTCAGGTTGAGCGGGGCGCCGGCGTAAGTGAATTCGTCGAAGATGCCGTCCGTGTGGCGGAGAAGGTCGAGGCGTTTGTAGTGATTGTTGACGAACACCACTTTGCCGGCCTGGTGCATGAGCGGTCCGAGACGGGCCATAAGGTCGTTCCAGGAGGCCATCAGTGAGCGGGCGGGCCGGCCCTCGAACCAGCTTTCGCCGTCGTCGGCGCGGTCGTTATAGAGCCGCAGCCAGTCCAGGCGATCGATGCAGATGCCGGAGGACTGCGGCAATTTGTCAATGTGCTGCCGCGCCTGGTCCAGCAGGAAGTCGCGGTAGGCGGGATCGCCGCAATCCATGACGATGCCGTCCTCCCAGGTGAAGTAACAGCCGCCGGGACGCGAGCGGGGATAGATGTTGCGGGCCAGAACCTCGGGGGACACGCGTTGGGGGATTCGCAAGATCGCCGACGGCAGCTTCACCCCGAGGAAATCGTGGCAGTCTTTCCAGAGATCCTCGTCGCGCTCCGCCTGGCGCGCCGGCAGCGGCCAGGTCACATGCGCACCAAACTCGTCCACATTAAAATAGTTCAACACATAAAAGCCCAACTGTCGCATTTTAGCGGCGTAATCTCTCATGGCCGGCAGCGATGTCTTCTGGCCGCCGTAACCGGTCCAGACTTCCGTTTCGGCCACGGGCGGAAGGAACATGCCCATATAAGGAAAATCGAAACTGGCCCGCCAGTTCACCCGAAAAGCCATCTTCTTCATTTTCTCCACATCGAAATCGAGGTCCTGGCAGGAATAAGCGGCGGTGCCCGCCATGTCATGGGTCTGGGGATTGGCCGCCTCGAAGAACTGCGGGTAACGGGCGGTCATCCAGCGCAAGGAGCCGCGCCACCCGGCCTCATGAGCGACGAGGTCCATGGCGAACTTGACCGGCCGCCGGGCATCGAGCCGGTGACAGGCGCGGGTGAAGGTGAACCGGCCGGACGACGTCGTGTGCAGGGTTAGCTCGCGCGACGTATCCTCCGGCGACAAGACGAGGCTCAGGCCTGTATCGGTTTCCGGTTCCAGCATCGAGACCAGCGGCAGGCAAATGAGGTTGCCATCGAACGGACACCACCCGAGGCGCGGATTATCGGAGCGAAAGGTTGGCGCGCCGTAATCAAAGGCGGCGTCTTTCAAGGGCATAGCCCTAAGCGGGTCGCTCCAGCCGCCGCTTCTGAACCAGGGGCGGTTCACCTGTTCCGGGTCGGACCAGGCGGTCCAGAATCGCGTTTGCGGGGTCGCCGGAAAGGTCAGTTGCGTGAGAATTTCCGTGCTCCACGCGGCGCCTTCGCCGAGGATCTCGAGTTCCCAGCGCACGCTATTCGGCGCAGCCACAAAACGCTCGAGGAGAACGCAGGCGTTGGTTGTCGCGGAATGCACCAGGCGGGTTTGGAAGGTCACACTGCCGTTCTCCAGCCTGCGCAGGACTGTCCCGCCGTCACGGCGACACCCGGCCAAGATGGTTTCCGCCGTCAGTGCCCGCGGCAACCGCTTGTCCCCCCAAGCCGCCCCAATAATGCGCCCTTCAGCCGAGAGCCTGACCGTGAGGTTGCCTGTGACGATCTCTGCCGCAACGGCATGCTGCACCACGCCGTCCTCCTTCGGTTCTTCCGCCAGCGCCGTCAACGCCATGCACGCCGCCAATACCGTCACGAGGGTAAGACGTTTCATTGCTGTTTTCCTTTGGTTGGAAGCCGCTTCTCACAGGTTCGATTGTACGTGCCAGTATTGTAGCAGCAAGCAGCCACACGGAGTAGATTGGGTTACAGGAACCGGTTGTCGCGGTGGAGTTGGGCAGCGTGCCCTACAGAAGCTGCTCTACAGTGTCCGCTACTTGGCAGATAGGGAGACTGAACCTTCGGGTTTTGTAACCGAAGCGGCTGTGCGTCCCGAAAAATCCGTCCGGGGTCTGCAGGGCGAGCGACAGGTGTCAGCGGGTGTTATCTGCGACAACCAGATGACAAATTCTGGCGCGAAGGCCGTCCTGTCTGGCTGGAAGGCCTTACAGGAATTCCCGCCGACTGAATTTCCCGTTCATGTCGCGCCTCCTCTCTTCCCGCGGTCCGTAAACCAGGAGGCTGACCCACGGGGCAGCCTCTTCGCTTGCGCCGCCGTTTGCCCGTTTGCGTCAGGTTGAACCGCCGGCTCCCTCGTGCTATGCTCCTGCGGCAAGGCGATGAACGATATTCTGCCAAAACGCCTGAGGAAGTCGCGCCTGCGCGTCGCCGGCCTGATGTCCGGCACGAGCGCCGACGGTGTGGACGCCGCCATCGTGGACATTGCGCCCGCCGGCCGCGTCCGCGTCGTCGCCTTCGCGACCTTCCCCTATCCGCCAGCCCTTCGCCGCCGGATCCTCGACCTCGCGCACGCCGACACGGCACGCGTGGACGACCTTTGCCGCTTGAACTTCGCCCTGGGCGAAGTGTTCGCCGATGCGCTCGTGCATCTCGCGCGCCGCAGCCGAATCGCCCTGGGCTCGATTGACCTGGTGGGTTCGCACGGCCAGACGGTCCGCCACTTGCCGAAGCGCCGGCGTCCGGGCGCTACGCTCCAACTCGCGGAGCCGTCGGTCATCGCCGAGCGGACCGGCATCCTGACGGTCGCGGATTTCCGCCCGCGCGACGTTGCCGCCGGCGGCGAAGGCGCTCCCCTCGTGCCCTTCGCCGATTACTTTCTCTTCCGCGACCGGCGAAAAGTCCGCGCCGTCCAGAACATCGGCGGCATCGCGAACGTCACATTCCTCGCCCCTCGAAAGGGCCTTGGAGGAATCATCGCGTTCGACACCGGACCGGGCAACATGGTGATCGACCGCGCCGTCGAACGCGCCAGCCGAGGCCGTGCGCGCTACGACGCCGGCGGCCGACTGGCCGCGCGCGGACGCGTGAACGCGGCGCTCCTCGGCGAGTTGATGCGCCACCCGTATCTGCGCCGCCGTCCGCCGAAGTCCACGGGGCGCGAGACCTTCGGCCGCGCGTTCGCCGACACGCTTTACGACCGCGCCCGCCAGAGGGGCATGCGCCCTGCCGACATCGTCGCGACCGTGACCGCCTGGACCGCTGAAACAATCGCCGACGCTTACCGGCGGTTCCTCCCGCGGTTTCCCGACGAGGTGATTCTCTCGGGCGGCGGGGCGAGAAACCCCACGCTGGTCCGGCATCTCTCGGAGGCGCTCGCCCCGGCGCGCGTGCGACTCTCGGACGAGTTCGGCATCGACGCCGACGCCAAGGAAGCCGTCTCCTTCGCCGTCCTCGCCTGGGCTACCGTCCGCGGCCAGGCGAATAATGTTCCGTCCGCGACGGGGGCCGCGAGGGGAGTCGTGCTCGGCAAAATCATTCCGGGGGTGCTTCAACGCAGCGGGCCACCCTGGCACGGCCACGAGCCGTGCCGTGGCCGGCGGCAGCGGGCCACCCTGGCACGGCCACAAGCCGTGCCGTGGCCGGCGGCCGGAGCCGCACCCCGGCCAGGGGGGCCGTAGCCCCCTGGCGGGGCAAGCCCGCCGGGGCTTGACCGCTGCCAGGGAGATCGCTGAGAACGCAGAGAACGGCAAGGCTTGGGGAACAGCAATATGTTTAACATCTTAATGACTTTTTCTCTGCGCTCTCTGCGACCTCTGCGTTGAGATGACGTTATAGATAAAGGATTGAGCACTATGCTAGACCGATCGAAACTCGCCACCGAAAAACGCAACCGCCGCAGCCGCTCCATCGACCGCCTGACGACGCTCCAGATCGTGGACCTCATCCATGCCGAGGACTGGCGGGTCGCACCGGCCGTCGCCCGCGAGCGCCGGCGCATCGCAAAAGCCGTCGACATGATCGTCGAAGCGTTCCGCGCGGGCGGGCGCCTGTTCTACGTCGGCGCGGGGACGAGCGGACGGCTCGGCGTCCTCGATGCCGCCGAGTGTCCGCCGACGTTCGGCACCAAGCCCCCGATGGTCCAGGGGATCATCGCCGGCGGCCGGCGGGCCCTCGTCCGCGCCGTCGAAGGCGCCGAGGACCGTCCCGAGGACGGCGCCCGCGCCATCGACAAGCGGCGCGTCTCGAAGCGCGACGTGGTGGTGGGCATCGCGGCGTGCGGCGTCACGCCGTTCGTCCGCGGCGCCGTCCGCCGGGCCCGAAGCCGCGGCGCCCGCACCGTCTTCGTCACCTGCGCGCCGGAGGCGAAGGGCCTCCTGAACGCGGACGTCGTCATCAACCCGCGCGTCGGGGCCGAGGTCATCACGGGCTCCACGCGGATGAAGGCGGGCACCGCCACGAAACTCGTCCTCAACACGCTGACGACGGCCGCGATGGTCCGCATCGGAAAAGTCTTCGGCAACCTGATGGTGGACCTCGTGGCCACCAACGAGAAACTCCGCGACCGGTCCGAGCGGATCGTTAGCCAGATGACGGGCCTGGAGCGCGGGCGGGCGCGTCGGCTCCTCAGGCGGGCGGGCGGCGAAACCAAGACCGCCATCGTCATGCACAAGCGCCGCGCGAGCGCCGCCGAGGCGCGCCGGCTACTCGACGCCGCCGGCGGCATGCTTCGCCGCGCCCTCGAGGAAAGGCGCCGATGACCGAAGCCGACGCCGCACAGAACCTGACCGGCGCCCTCGGCGCCCTGGACTACGTGATTGTGGCGGCCGCGCTGGCGGTGCTGCTGGTCATCGCCTACGTCACCGGCCGCAAGGAAACCGACACGCGCGATTTTTTCCTCGGCGGCCGGCACGTGCCGGCCATCATCGCGTGCTTCTCCTTCGTCGCTGCCGAGGTGAGCGCCGTCACCATCCTCGCCGTCCCCGCCGACGGCTATCGCTCCAACTGGCAGTACCTCCAGATGTTCCTCGGGTCGGCGACGGCCCGCGTAGTGACCGCCTTCCTGTTCATCCCGGCGTTCTACCGTCTCAATTGCACGAGCATCTATGAGTTTCTGCGTGACCGATTCGGCCGGCAGACGCAACTGGCCGGGTCGGCGTTCTTCTTCATCACGCGGCTGCTCGCGTCGGGCGTTCGGCTCTACGCGGCCTGCATGGGCGTCGCCATCATCCTCGGATGGTCCCTCGAGCAGGCGCTCCTGGTCTTCACGCTGGTGAGCATGGCCTTCATTGCGTTCGGCGGCATCAAGGCGGTCCTCTGGACCGGGGCGTACGAGGCGGTCATGTTCTATGGCGCGGGCATCGCCGTCGCGATTTACCTGATCCTCCACATTGACGGCGGCCTGGCCGAAGTCTTGCGCGCCGCCGGCGACGCAGGCAGCCTCCAGATCTTCAACCTCCGGTGGACCCTCGCGGATCCCAACACGCTCTGGGCCTCTTTCGCCAACGGATTCCTGGTGGGCCTGGCCATCTTCGGCGCCGACCAGGACTTCATGCAGCGTCTCTTGTCGGTGAAGACCCGGCGGTCGAGCCAACTGTCGCTTTTGGGCACGATCGCCGCCGCCCTTCCGCTGACGACGCTCTACGTGGCCCTCGGAACGCTCCTTTTCGTCTTCTATGCCCAGCACCCGTCCGTCCCGCCACCCGCGAAGACCGACGAAATCCTCTCGCACTTCGTGGCGAACTGGCTGCCCGTGGGCTTGAAGGGTTTTGTCCTCGCCGCCATCATCCTGGCGAGCATTGACAGCCCCTTAAGTTCCCTCAGCGCGTCGTTCGTCACGGACATCTACCGCCCGCTCCTCCGCAAGGGCGCCTCGGAGCGGCACTACCTTTGGGTCTCGCGCCTGGGCGTCGTCGGGTTTGCCGTCGTCCTCGCCGTCCTCGCGCTGGCCTGCAAGCCGCTGGACCAGATCCTCTGGGTCGCCTTCAAGGTTCTGGCCGTCACCGGCGGGAGCACGCTCGGCGTCTTCCTTCTGGGCCTCTTGACGAAGCGGCACGCGAACCGCGCGAACGTCGTGGCGATGATTGCCAGCGCCGTCGCCATGGCCGCGCTCCTCTATTTCTGCCAGATGGGATACGTCGCGCTCGGCTGGACCTGGCTGATCGTGATTGGGACGGCCCTGACGTTTGCGCTCGGCTGGCTTCTGGGTCCGGTGCTGGATGGGCCGCGGCCTGGCGTTCTGTGAGACGTCAACCGATGGGTGCCACGCCCCGGTGGGTGCCACGCTTTCGCTTGCGAAAGCGTGCGCCCCCGACAGGAACATGCTTTCGCAACGGCGCGAAAGCATGGCACCCCTCAGAACACGTGTCACAGAGCACTACCGCCCCGCCCGGCGGCGATAGTCGCTGACGGCCTGCGCGAGGCCGTCCAGAATATCACACAAGCGGGAAGGCCTGTTCCTCAGGAACCAGACGCGCTCCAAGTCCCGCGCCACGCTCTCCGTCTCCCCGGCCAGCGGACGTAAGTCGTTAGCGGACAGCGGGTTACCGTCGCGGAGGCGCTTCAGCACAGCCGCCCGCCGGCACGCCAGCGCGTCCATCCGCGACGCCAGGGCGTACTCCTGGAGCGTTGCGGCGAGGAATGGGTCGGCGCCTTGCGGCGGCGTCGGCAAGCGAAGCGCGTCGAGGCGCTCGGCGTGGCGCGCGAGCGCGTCGAATGCGACGGCGTCCAGCACCCGGCCGCCCGCGCTATCCGGCGCAAGATAATCTTCGAGCGGCCCGAGGAACGTCGTGTAAAGCGGCGTCGAGTTCGCGTAGGCCATATCGAGCAGCGCCTCGTGCGCCCCGCCGAGCGTGCGGATCGCGTCCGTCAGCCTGCCGGACGAGTCGCCGAGCACGAGGAGGCAGAACCGCTCCGTGAATCCGTCGTAGCGCACGCCCGCGTGATGCCAGGCGTGGGCCGCCCCGAAGGCGAGGTTGTGCAGGCTGACGGCAAGCGGGTTACGGTGTCCGCCGTCGCCCCAGTCCGTGTTCAAGAGGCCCTCGGCGCCCGAGGCGAGCCCCTCCTCGGCGAAGCGCGCGATGTTCAACTGCCCCATCCATAGGCGGCAGCCGTGGCTGTTCCACGCGTTCGTGCCCGGGCACACCATGACCGCCAGGCCCGCCTCCGCGATCTCGCGCGTCCGCCCGATGCGCGTGCCCTTGGGGTGGTAATCCCAGTTGAGCATGCAGACGTCGCGCGGCACGTCGGCGAGCGTCTGGGGGTGCGCGAGAACGATGTCGGCCCAGGCGTTCATCCGCTTGCCGTGCTTCGCGCACAGAGCGTGGACTTTCTTGAAGAACTCCAGGTACACCCGGCCGACGCCGACGCGGTAGGCTTGCGGTTCGGAGCGTCCCCGCCCGAGTTCCCACGTCTCGTCGCAGCAGGCGTTGAAATCGCTGGCCTCGAAGAGCGGCACAAACTCCGCGTAGAGGTCGGCCAGGAGCGCGATGGACCCCGGGTCCGTCGGGCAGAGCGTCGTCCCGCCCGGCCAACCGCGGTAGCCCGCGAGTTCCCCGAGGTGCTGGTACTCCGCGAGGGCGAGGATCTTCTCCATGTGCCCGAAACTCGCGAGCGAACCCACGAGCCGCACGTGATGCGCCCGGCAATGGTCCGCCAGCGCCCGGATCTCGTCGGCCGTGAACGGGCTGTATCCGCGTCCGATGGCCGGGTGGCGGCGGAACTCGAAAACGTTCTCGACGTAAAGTTCGAGTTCGTTCACTTTCCATCGCGCGAGGCGCTCGACGAGGGCCTTCAGCGTTTCGACCGTCGGAACCTTTCCGCGCGAGCAATCGTGATACACGCCGCGGCGGGCGAAGTCCGGCGCGTCGCGGATGATGCAGGCGGGGATCTCCCGGCCGTGAAGCGCCACCAGGTCCCGCAGCGTCTGGACGGCATAGTAAGCGCCCGTGTCAGCCGAGGCGCAAATCTCGACGCCGTCCGGCCCGATTGCCATCTCGTACGCTTCGGGGCCGGTGATGCGCGGGTCGCGCCGAATGCGGACCGCCGCCGAGGCGCCGGCGCCGGCGGTCACGCGCGCGCTCACGCCGTGCGGCGCGAGATCCCCTGCGAGTTGCCCCAGGGGCAGGGCGTCGCCCGGCGCTGCGCCCGAAAGTGCAGCCGCCTCCGGCACGCGAAAGACGCCGCGCGCGGCTGCAAACCGTTTCACCGGAATCAGAAAGTCGGGAGCAGGCATTGACCGATTCCCTATCTCCAGAAACATGACCGATGCTATTGTACCGGCCCGCGGCGCCGGTGTCACCCTGGCACGGCTACGGCTCGTGCCGTGGCCGGCTATCCGCCGTGCGCCCTGCCGTTCCCTCTCCCTTGATGCTTGCCTGCCGCAGGCAGGGCAGAGGGGCAGGGGTGAGGGTGCACTTCCCGCGCCGTGTCATCCCGACCGAGTCCCGATGGGACGAGCGGAGGGATCTCGCCGTGCTCCCCGTCCTTCTGACTTCTGCGGTTCCTTGCGCCAGTCCGGCGTAGCCCCGCCGGGACGAAGTTTACCCGCCGTGGCGGGCCGGGTTGCCTTTCGCCGCCTGCCACGGCGAAGTTCGCGCAAGCGAACGAAGACGGGTTCATTCCGCATTCCGCAATCCGCACTCCGCACTGCCACCCCTCCCTGACGGTCGGGGCTAGCCGGGCGCTGTTTTCTTTCACTCCGCACTCCGCACTCCGCATTCCGCACTCATTACCCCCTCTGCGTTCTTTCGGTGGTTTGGCCTTGCGCCGTTTGTCGCTGCCTTTCCCCAGTTTGCGCCTTTCTCTGCGTTCTCGGCCCCGGCGCGCCGGGGTTGAAGGCTGTGCCGTTTGCCGGCGCCTTCCCCCTATCTCTGTCTTTCTCTGCGCTCTCCGCGATCTCTGCGGTGAAGGCTGTGCCGTTTACCATCTCGCCTTTTCCCCCCATTCCCGCCGTTCTCTGCGTTCTCCGCGCTCTCCCTGGCAGCGGTCAAGCCCCGGCGGGCTTGCCCCGCCAGGGGGCTACGGCCCCCCTGGCCGGGGTGCGGCTCCGGCCGTGGCCCGCTGCCGTGGCCCGCTGCGGTGAAGGCTGCGCAATTCCCATGCCAAAGACGCGGAAAAAAAGTTATTAACATAAAGGTATGCCCATGACATGGATGGAAAAAGTGCGAAATTGGGCACAAAAACCGGTAAAAACCGATCAAAAACGTGCAAAAAGGGGGTAAAAAACGGCAAAAAACCAATAGCCCATCTTACCAAAAGCACCCCGTCCGCCGAAAAAACCCCCCGGACGCTAGCGCCAGGGCCTATGGGTTCCCAAAAACCGCCCCAAAATATCCCCCAAAACTCGCGCCAAAAAGTTATCCACAATCGCCGCCGCCCGTAAGTCAGAGCGTTTTAGAATTGCCGACCGCCTTCGGAGTCGCTACCTTGAAAGCCATGCGAGCCCGAGCCGCACCATTGGATCAGGACCTGACGCTGACGGAGCGTGAACTGTTCGACCGTCTGGGGTGGTTCGTGGAGGTCCGCTGGCTGGCGGGGGTGTCGGCGCTGGTGTTCATGGCGCTGGGGTGGTATGCGTTCCACGTCCGATTCGCGGCGATGCACGCGGTCGGCGTCATTCTGGGGCTGTTCCTTTACAACGCCTTTTTCACGCTGGCGGCCCGGATGCTGTACCAGCGGCTTCGGATCCACAAGCGGTGGATTCTCGGCCTGGCCCATGCGCAAATCACGTGCGACCTTCTGACCGTGGCCGCCCTGATCCACTACATCGGGGGCGTGGAGAACCATTTCATCATTCTGTTCGTGTTTCCGATGGTGGTGGCGAGCGAGTTCTTTTCGCCGAAGGTGGCCTACGGCTACGCGACGCTCGGTGCGATCCTCATTAACCTCATCGGATGGGGCGAATATTTCTATTACCCGTCCGCCCATTACACGCTCGAGGTCGTGACGCCGAACGGCCTGGCGTCGCTCATTGCTCCCGGGGCCGGCCAGCATTCGGTCTTCGTCCTCCAGGTCTGTTTCGTCATGACGTTCGCGGTGTACATAACGGTTTTCATCGCCAACAGCATCGCCGGGCGGTTGCGGATGCGGGAGGAGGAACTTCAGAGCGCCTACGGCGACCTCCAGTCGCTCGAACAGACCAAGTCGCTCTTCATGCGCAAGACGAGCCATGAACTTCGTTCCCCGATTGGGACGCTCCAGAGCCTCCTGAAGTCGGCCCTGAAGCAGATGCCCGAGGCCGCGGGCGGCCGAGACCTCATCGAGCGGGCCGTCCGCCGGTCCGAGAACATGCTGGACCTGATTGACGACCTGCTGCGTTACAGCCGGCTGCGAACGGTGGAGGGCCGGGAGCGATTCGAGGCGGTCGAGTTGGCGGAAATCGTCCGGTCGGCGGGGGAACTCTTTCGCGCCCAGGCCGACGAGAAGGGCATCCGCCTGGAGTTCGACGCCGAATCGGCCCCGGTCCTCGGGACGAGGGACAGCCTGACGGACCTGGTGAACAACCTGGTGTCGAACGCCATCCGCTATACGCCCGAGGGCGGCCGCGTCACCGTGCAGGTGATTTGCGGCGCCCGCCGCGCCAGCCTGGTGGTCTCCGACACGGGCATCGGCATCGCCCCGGAGGAACTGCCCCACATCTTCGACGAGTTCTTCCGCGGCGAGGAGGCGAAAAAGGCGGTCCAGCACGGCACGGGTCTCGGGATGACGATCGTCAAACGTGTCGTCGAGATGCACGAAGGGCACATTGAGGTCAAGAGCGAGCCGGGCAAAGGCACCACCTTCCGCGTGGACCTGCCCCTGTGCGTAGAAGCATAGACCTCCCGGGCGCGGGGCGCCCGCGCCGAGCCGGGCAACGTCCGATGAACGAACCGCGCTTGAGCAAGGATCAGGCTGTCCGCTACGAGCGGCACCTCGCGCTTGCCGGCATCGGGGCCGAGGGACAGCGCCGGCTCCTCGGGTCGAGCGCGCTGGTGGTCGGGGCGGGCGGCCTCGGGTCGCCGGCGATCCTGTACCTCGCGGCCGTGGGCGTCGGGCGATTGGGCATCCTGGACGACGAGCAGGTGGAACTGTCGAACCTGAATCGGCAGGTGATCCACCGAACGGCCGACGTCGGCCGGCCCAAGGTCGCAAGGGCCGTCGAAGCGGTGTGTGCCCTGACTCCCGACTGCACGGTCGAGCCGGTGGCGGAACGGCTGACGCCCCGAAACGCCCGGGCGATCGTCCGCCGGTTCGATCTCGTGCTCGATTGCACCGACAATTTTCCGACGCGGTTCCTTCTGTCGGACGCCTGCTGGTTTGAGAAGAAGCCGCTCGTCTCCGCCGCGGTTCAGCGGTTCGAGGGGATGCTCCTGGCGGTCCTTCCGGAAAAGGGTAGCCCGTGCTACCGGTGCCTCGTGCCGGAGTCGCCTGAGCCGCAGGACCGCGCGATTTTCGGGGCGGTTCCCGGCGTCCTGGGGACGCTCCAGGCGATGGAAGCCGTCAAGGTGCTCCTGGGCATCGGGTCGGACCTGGCGCATCGGTTGCTCGTGTACGACGGCTTGGCGGGCTCTTTCCGGACGGTCGGGCGGACGCGCGACCCGGCATGCCCGCTCTGCGGCGACCATCCGACGATCACGGACCTGCCGGGCTAACCGCCTTTTGCCTTCTGGAAGTGCGGGAACTTGAAGGCCGAGGGGCATTCGTCCGCGACGGCGCAGGCGTCGCACTTCGGTTTTTTCGCCTCGCAGACCGCCCGGCCATGGAAAAGCATCGCGTGGCTGAAGGCCGACCATCGGTCCTGCGGCAGCAGGGCGGCCACGTCGGCCTCGATCTTCACGGGGTCTTCGTTTTGCGTGAGGCCCATCCGTCGGCTGAGGCGAATGAAGTGCGTGTCGGTGATGATGGCGGGCAGGCCGAACGTCGCCGCGCGGACCACGTTGGCGGTCTTCCGCGCGACGCCCGGCAGGCGGACGAGTTGGTCCATGTCTCGCGGCACCTTGCCGCCAAACTCGTCGAGGAGCATGCGGCTCATGTTGCGGACGGCCTTGGCCTTGTTGCGGAAGAAGCCGGTCGGCCGGACCGCGGCCTCGAGGGTCGCCGGGCGCATCCGCGCGAGGGCCTCGGGCGTGTTGGCTCGACGGAAGAGTTTCGCGGTGACCTCGTTCACCTTGTCGTCGGTGCACTGGGCGGCCAGGATCGTCGCGACGAGGAGTTCAAAGGGCGTCGAGAAGTTGAGTCGGCACGCGGCGTCGGGGTATGTTTGGATGAGCCGGTCGGCGATCCGGGAAGCCCGTCTCTTCCGGTCCGCATCCGATTTCGCGACCACGATTTCCACCTTTCCGAAAGTCTCACGAGCATTATAACATGCCGGGCCGGGGCGTGTTATAATGGCGCTGCGGGGTGCCGAGCGCCCCCGGCGAGGCGGCCATGCACATCGACGAGTATGCGTTCGGCCGGATGGTGGTGGACGGGAAGACCTACCGCAAGGACCTTATCCTGCTGCCCGAAGGCGTCCGCGAAGACTGGTGGCGCGAGGAGGGCCATTCGCTTGCCGAAGCGGATTTGGCCGACGTCTTTGACGCCAAGCCCGAGGTCCTGGTGATCGGGACGGGGGCGCACGGCATCATGGGGGTGCCGCCGGCGGTTCGCCGGGCGCTCGATGAGGCGGGCATTCAGGCAATCATCGAGCGGACCGGCGAAGCCGTCGGGCGCTATAACGCGCTTGCCGCGGCCGGGACGCGTGTCGCGGGAGCGTTTCACCTGACGTGTTAAGAGCCCCTTGCAGTCCGCCCGGAGGCCGATAGAATAGGGGCCATGCGAGACTTCGACGAAGAATCCCTGTATTAGGGCGGGACGGAGCCAGGGGCGGAGCGGGCGTCAAGGGCGCGGCTTCGCCTTTTCTTTTCGTGAGGCGCCCCACGTGAGCGGGGGCGGAAGCGATGGCTGAAACGGAACGACAGGAAAAACCGACGCTGGCGGCGCGGCTGGGGCAACTGGACGCCCAGGTGCACAAGATCGATGCGCTCGTCAGCCTGCCGGAGATCGCGCGGTCGCCGGCCAAGATCGCCGGCCTCATGCGTGAGCGTGGCCGGCTGATGCGCATCGTGGCCCCGTACCGGCGGTGGCGGGCGGCGCGCGAGGCCCGCCGCGATGCCGAGGAAATCCTGCGGACCGAAACCGAGGACGCGGACATGCGGGCCCTGGCCGAGACCGAGGCCGAGGTCCAGCGCGACCTGGAGGCGTCGCTCCTGGGGGAGATTCAGGAGCGGCTCCTGGAGCGGGAAGAGGGGACGGACGCGACGCGGGTGATGCTGGAGATCCGCGCGGGAACGGGCGGCGGGGAGGCGGCCCTGTTTGCGCGGGACCTGTTCGAGATGTACAGCCGCTACGCCGACGCGCGAGGCTGGAAGCGCGAAGTCCTGAGCGCGAGCCCGACGGACCTGGGCGGCTTTAAGGAAGTCATCGTCGCGATGGAAGGGCCGGACGTGTTTCGGCGGCTTCAGTTCGAGTCGGGTGGGCATCGGGTCCAGCGCGTTCCGGAAACCGAGGCCCAGGGCCGGATCCACACCTCCGCCGCGACGGTGGCCGTCATGGCGGAGCCGGAGGAACTCGACATCCAGATCCGCCCCGAGGACCTCGAGGTCGAGACGATGCGTTCGAGCGGGCCGGGCGGACAGAACGTCAACAAGGTTTCGAGCGCGGTGCGGATGCGGCACATTCCGACGGGGATTACGGTGCACATGCAGGACGAGAAGAGCCAGCACCGGAACCGCGAGAAGGCGCTGCGGTTGCTGACGGCGCGGGTGTACGACCTGGAGGAATCGAAGCGGCGGGCGGAACGGTCGGCGGATCGCAAGTCGAAGATCGGGTCGGGCGACCGCAGCCAGCGGGTCCGGACCTACAACTTCCCTCAGAATCGCCTCACGGACCATCGGATCAACTACTCGGCGCATAACCTGGACCAGGTGATGCAGGGGCGGCTGGACGAGTTGCTGGACGCGCTGGTGGAGCACGACCGGGCGGAGAAATTGAAGGCGCTCGGCCTGGTGGAGGACTGACCAGCCCCGCCGGCTTCGGCGCGCCGTCTCTCGGGTGGAGCATCCATGCCGGACGAAACGCCGTGGACCGTCGGCCGGCTTCTCGAGTGGACGCAGAAGTTCTTCGAGAAGAAGGGGATCGCGCAGCCGCGGCTCGAGGCGGAGATCCTCCTGGCGCACGCGCTGGGGACGGAGCGGATCGGCCTTTACCTGGCATACGAGCGCGAAGTCGAGGCAGATGCCCGGGCGCGGTTTCGCGAGTGGGTGCAGCGCCGGGCGGAGGGCGAGCCGACGCGGTACCTCGTGGGCGGGTGCGAGTTTATGTCGCTCGCGTTCAAGGTCGGCCCGGGGTGCCTGATCCCCCGCCCGGAGACGGAACTCGTGGTCGAGGAAGTGATGGCGCGGTGCGGCAGGACGCGGGGGCGCGCGCCGGCCGCAGAGGACGCCTCGGCGGGCGCGGCGGTTGCGGTCATTGACCTTTGCACGGGTTGCGGGTGCGTGGCGGTGAGCGTGGCCGTCCACGTGCCGGAGTCCAGGGTGGTGGCGGCGGACGTTTCGGCACCGGCGCTCGCGATGGCGCGGGCGAACGCGGCGGCGCACAGCGTGGCGGACCGGGTGACGTTTCTCGAGGGCGACCTGTACGAGGCGCTGGAAGCGGCCGACGCGGCGCCGGCGGATTTTCTGCTGGCCAATCCGCCGTACGTCGCCGAGGCCGAGTGGAAAATGCTTCAGCCGGAAATCCGCAACCACGAGCCGCGAGAGGCCCTCGTCGCCGGGCCCGAAGGGACCGAGGTCATCGAGCGGATCGTCCAGGGGGCGCCGGCGCACCTGAAGCCGGAGGGGACGCTCGTCGTGGAGATCGGTGCGGGGCAGGGCCCGGCCGTACAGGACATGGCGGCGCGGGTCCGGGGCCTCGAGGGGATTGAGATCCGCAAGGATTACGCGGGGCACGACCGGATGCTTGTTGCGCGCCGCGCGTCGGGCGGGGAGAACCAAGATGGATAGCATGGTGGTGACGGGCGGGCAGGCCCTGCGTGGCCGCGTGCGGGTGAGCGGGGCGAAGAACGCGGCGCTTCCGATCATGGCGTCGGCGATTCTGGCCGACTCCCCCATGCGCCTGAAGAACGTGCCCGACCTGGCGGACATCCGGACCATGAGCCGCCTCCTCGGCGAGTTGGGCGTCCGGGTCGAGCGCGAGGCGAACGGCGACCTCGTCCTGGAGACGGTGGACTCCGAACCGGTGCTGGCGGACCGGGACATCATGAAGACGATGCGCGCCGGGATCTGTGTCCTGGGGCCCCTGGTGGCGAAGCGCGGCCGCGCGAAAGTCCATTTGCCGGGCGGCTGCGTCATCGGGCAGAGACCCGTGGACATCCACCTCAAGGGGCTGGCGGCCCTCGGGGCGGAGATTGAGGTCGAGCACGGGTACATCATCGGGAAGCGCGGACGGCTCCGCGGGGCGGAGATGTACCTGGGCGGTCCGTTCGGCTCGACGGTGACGGGGACGGAGAACGTCCTGATGGCGGCGGTGCTGGCCGAGGGCGAGACGGTGATTGACTGCGCCGCCTGCGAGCCGGAGGTCCAGGACCTGGCCGGCGTCCTGGTGGCGATGGGTGCGAGGATCTCGGGCGTCGGTTCGCCGAGGCTCTTCGTGGAAGGCGTGCGGAGTCTGCACGGCGTGGAGCACACGGTCATTCCCGACCGGATAGAGGCGGGGACGTTCCTCGTCGCGGGGGCGGCGACGGGGGGCGAC